>ERZ808035.84-NODE-84-length-112210-cov-14.820178_pt1 | contig 112210 bp, 112 predicted proteins | sample MGYA00380189_ERZ808035 | MGnify/ENA primary metagenome ERZ808035 (study PRJEB31490, sample SAMN06133407) | mouse gut metagenome | isolation source: M5_1 | host: mice | place: China: Chengdu | collected 2015-05 ... | reverse complement strand
CCATGCTGCTTCGTTCGACTTGCATGTGTTAAGCACGCCGCCAGCGTTCATCCTGAGCCAGGATCAAACTCTCGTTATAAGTTTCTCTCCCAATTCAGAATCAACCTTTGGCTAATTCATCCTTGTCTTTACTGTTTTTTTAGGATACCAATCTCTCGATTGGTTCGCTCTGAAATTTTCTCTTTGTAAGACTCAACTCCGCTTTCGAATTCCTTCTTCCGCTTCCTTGTTCTCACAGAAATTTTCAGGGTTGTTGTCTATTATTTAATTGTCAAGTTCCTCTTCTCTTTCGCTGTCTCTCGCGACAGCTTTTATAGATTATCACAACTGTTTTACTTTGTCAACCACTTTTTTTATTTTTTTCGATTTGTATTTCTTAACTCGATTTTCAGCGGTCGTCGTTTTTCGACAGCCATCACATAATATCATCCTTATCCCATTATGTCAACACTATTTTTCCACAAGTTTCCCACATTTTATCCACATTTATGCCAAATACTGTGGATAACCTTGGATTTCCTTTACTTTTTCACGCTTTTTACCTATAATAACACTGAAAATGTAACAGTCCAACATTACAAAGTTACATGAAAATTATAATATTCAGGAGGTCCCCTATGGTTCGTTTAGTTGCAAGCGACCTTGACGGCACGCTTTTAAAAGACGGTTCGCAAGAACTTAATCCGGAACTATTTGATATGATTATGAAATTAAAAGAAAAAGGAATCCACTTTGCCGCTGCCAGCGGACGCCATTTTCAAAGTATTCGGGATTTGTTTTTTCCTATTAAAGATGAAATTTCATATATTACAGAAAATGGTTCTCTTACACTTCATAATGGAGCCATTATTACCAAAGGCTTGATCGAGAGAACACTTGGCCAAGAAATTATCAAATCCATTCAGGCAAAAGAAGGCTGCAATGTCATGCTTTCAACGGAACAAGGATTATTCGTCGAGGATAAGGACGCCCATTTTCTGGACTTTCTTACCCATACAATGAAATATGAATATCAGGTTACGGATAATATTCTTGACATTCCTTATGATTACCTGAAGATTGCCGTATGCAACTTTGATGGCACAGATGCCTTTGCTGATCATTTCCACAATCTCTTCTCCAGTCGGATCGGCGTCGTAACTTCCGGAAATATATGGGTAGATTTTATTGCTCCGAACGCCAACAAAGGAAGCAGCCTTCTCGCTTTATTAGACCATCTTGGCATAACCAGGGAAGAATGTATTGCTTTCGGCGATCAGTTTAATGATATAGAAATGCTGGAAATTGCCGGAAAAGGCTACGCTATGACAACCTGCGCCAAAGGTGTAGAAGCCTACGCAGATGCCCAAGTAGGCTCTGTTGAAGAAATTTTACAAGAATTATTACTGTAAATCGGATAAAAAACATCAAGCGAAACCGTCAGAGGGTTTTTAAAAACCCTCTGACGGTTTCGCTTGATGTTTTTTAACTATATGAAAACTTAAGCACGTTAAAAGGGAGCACCAATATCTATTTATTGATACTCCCTTTTAATGAATCGGTTCAATCATTTCTACTTACCTCTCTTTTTGGTTTTTAATAATTATGATTGATTTGTACTTATGTTTTTGGTGGTCCGTTCCTCCTCTTCATAAATTTGTTTTCCAAAACTTCCGATGTTTTAAAAAACTTCTATAAACTGTATAAATAAAGTTAAGGACAAATAAATAATCTTCCGTTACATATCTGTTATTAAGTTTATTTATTTTGTTTATATTGTTATTATATCATGTTTTTTCTATTTGTCAACATTTTTTTGAAATATTTTTTAATTTTCTGCCTTTTTATCCTATCAGGCTAATATCATCTATTTTTATAGAAACCAATTCTGTTTTCTCCAGATATTCTACGATTTCGTCCCTTTGTCCGGAGATACAATAGTTTTGACTTTGCAAAACTTCTATCTGCTTTGCGTCTTCTAGGGTTTCCTCAAGAATTCCTTCTATATCATATACGAACACAACATTATCGTTTTTCAGTTTCCATTCCTCCCAAAGCTGTGGGTAAGCCTGCAGCTGCTCCAAATTAGCAACATAAACTTCTTTTAATTCTTCCGCATTCATATTCCGGCGTTTTCTATCTTTATCATCAAACGCGCCTTGGAGGTACATATTGAGTCCTCCCTGAAATTCGACATTGGGCTGATACACCTGAATCCACTCAAGCTCTATCGCTTCTTTTTGCAGTTCTTCTACCATACGTGGCGTTTTTTCTCTGACAGAAAGATATATTTTTGCTGACTTTGGCAATTCTTTGAAATCTTCTATCATCCCTTCCGCGGATTCTTCCATGCGAAATCTTCCGAGCGTATGATAAAGCAGTTGATTCGTCTCACCGTCTTTGTATTTTCCGCATACCATTTTCACCTTTGTATTTGGCGTGCCTACATATAACGCCTCTCTGTGATTTGCAACCTCCATGGAAATTTCATATCTTGCAAACCCTTTCTCTTCCACGTCCATTCCGATTACTTCTATATAAGGTTCTAACGTTTCCCAATATGTCCTCATGACTTTTTGCAGTGTTTTATCCGGTTCTTCATTTAATTTTGCCGGATTCGTATAAATTGCATTCATCGCCGGACTCACTCCTAAGAACACGATAAGTAAAGCCGCCATCACTGCTGCAACCGTACGATATACGATTCTTTTTATTTTTCGTTTGATGCTGCGTTCGATCGCTTTTTCCAGCCTGCCATAGTCCGGCATACTCTCCATCAAAGCTTCCAGTTCCTTATCCAGAACTTCTTCCATCTGATTATTCACTCTATATTCTTCCATCACACTTCCTCCTTTAGCTGCGTAATTAATTTCTGTTTTGCCCGAGACCGGATTTTTCTTACATTTTCCTTCGTGATGCCATGCATCTTTGCAATCGTTTCATCCGGCAAATGAAAATAAACACTTTCCATTAGAATTTCTCTTTGCATAAGCGGCAATTCCTGGATTGCCTGAAACAGCCTCCGCCGTTCTTCCTGGCAGATAATCTGTTCAATCATATCATCCTTGCTGCTTACACTCGGCTGCTCTTTCTCAGCATTTGAAATTTCCCGTTTCCTCTTTTTCAAAAGATTCAAATATTCATTTTTCAATACAGTGACAAGCCAGTACTTGATACTCCCTGTATTTTTATAAGAAAGAAACGCTTTAACAAATGTTTCCTGAAGCAAATCTTCCGCATCTTGCACATTCTTCGTAAGAGACAGCGCATACAAAAACAACGATTTTTTATACAATTGATAGATGTTTTTCCATTCCTCATGTTCCATCACGCACTCTCCCTTCCTCTTCAATAAACTTTCTCAAATAATACTTCTTTATATATAAAACAACTCAGGCACAAAATTGTGACACTTTTTGCATGGAATTTTCTGTATCAGAAAGAAAAATAGCACCTTCAAAATAAACTCTCTAAAGTTCTTGAAGATGCTATCACTTCCTAATTTAATATAATATTATACTTTTATAATTTTTCCAATATCCTTTTCTTGTATTCCAAAAATCCTTCCGTCAGGTTAAAGTCTTTCCTCCTTGGTTTTGGCTCATCAATCCTAATCTCCTCGGTAATACGACCCGGGTTGCCGGCCAAAAGATAGATGCGATCGGAAAGCAGAATTGCCTCGTCAATATCATGTGTGATAAATAACGTAGACAATCGGATTTCATCCATGACATCCAAATACCATTTGTGCATCTCGCTTTTCGTCAGAGTATCAAGGGCGCTAAATGGCTCGTCGAGAAGTGCTACGTCTTTTGAAAACATGTATGTCCGAAGCAGCGCTGCTCTTTGCCGCATCCCCCCGGAAAGCTGGTGCGGATATTTTTTTTGTGTTCCTTCCAGTCCAAATTGTTCAAAAAATGCTCCGACTTTTATACGCGCTTCTTTTTTTCGTTCTCCCTTTATAAACAATGGCAGCGCCACATTATCCTCGATTGTCTTATACGGAAGCAGCAAATCTTTCTGCAGCATATAACTAATATGTCCCGGCTTTCCGGAAATGTCTTCCCCATTCAAGAATACGCCCCCCTGATCCGGTACAAGAAGCCCCGCAATAACGTTGAATAAAGTCGTCTTACCGCCGCCGCTCGTTCCAAGCAGACAGACGATTTCATTGTCATGAAGTTCGATGGAAATATCTTCGATAATATTTTTTTGTTTTTCATACGCGAACGCAACATTCGCCACCTTTAATTCCGACATAAGCTTTTACTCCAGATACTCATTCGTAAATCCGGTATTTTCCGGGATTTCTTCTTCCAGAAGATTATTTTCGTTGATCCAGTTGTAGAATGCATTCCACCTTGCAGGGTCGATATATCCCCACTGATCTACTTCCGCTTTATACTGGTCTTTCATATATTCCTGACTCGCAAACACAAGCTCTTTATCAAGCTCCGGAGAAGCTTTGCACAAAATCTCGGCCGCTTCCTGCGGATTCTCGATGGCATCTTCATACCCTTTTTCTAGTGCAGATAAAAACGCTTTTGCCGTATCCGGATTCTCTTCCAGCCATTTTGCGCCGCCAATGATCACTGGTGTATAAAAATCCAAATCACTGTTGATATCTTTGAATGCAAAATAGTCCGTCTCAAGACCTGCTACCTCGGCCGCAATTCCTGCCCAGCCATAGAATATCCAGATCGCATCTACCGATTTGCTCTCCAACGCAGATACTTCATCGGTAACGGTACTCGGCACCAATTCTACCTTGCCAAAATCTCCGCCATCTTTTTCCATGACATTTTTAATGGTCGCCTTCTCCAAATCCATATCCCATGTTGCATATTTTTTGCCTTCCAGTCCTTTAGGCGTGTCCATACCTTCTCCCTTACGGGAAACGATACCCGAAGTATTATGCTGCAAGATGGCTGCCACTGCCGTAATCGGGAGCGCATCCGCTCCTACAAGCGCAGGCATCATAGAGTCCTGAAAAGACACTCCAAACTGCGCTTTTCCCGATGCCACAAGCACTGCAGCTCCATCCTCCGGCGGCTGCACGATCTCCACTTCAAGACCCGCCTCCTCAAAATATCCTTTTTCCTGCGCCACATAAAGCCCCGTGTGGTTGGTATTCGGTGTCCAATCCAGTACAAACGTAATCTTTTCCAATTGTTTCCCATCTTCTTTTTTCACATCAGGATTTCCTGCACATCCTGCAAGCCCTGCTGCCATTCCAAACACTAAGATTGCCGATAACATTTTTTTCTTTATACTGTTTTTTATACTGTTTTTTTTCATTTTATTTTCTTTCCTCCCAAGGCATACACTTCCTCTGCACCAAGTCTACCATCCACATCAAAAGCAGGCTGATTGCGGAAATCAAAAATATCACCGCAAACATTTTGTCGAACGAAAACGCTTTTCTTACTCGCGTCATATATACGCCAAGCCCGCTAAATCCTCCAAGCCATTCCGAGATCACGGCGCCTACAACCGCATATGATACTGCAATACGAAGGCTTGCAAAAAATTGGTTCAATGCCCCTGGGAATTTTACCGTCCAGAAGATTTGTATTTTTGACGCCCCCATAGCCCTCAAAAGATTTAACGTATCTCTGTCGGCAGAACGAAAACCATCCAACAGACTTACCGTCACAGGGAAAAATGTCACAATGACGATCAGTATGATCTTGGGCATCATTTCATAACCAAACCACAGCACAAGAAGCGGCGCAATCGCAACCGTCGGAATCGTCTGCGTCAATACCACCAGCGGATAAAGCGCCTGATACATTTTCTCAAACCGATCCATAATAACCGCCATAAAAAAACCGATCAAAACACCCGACAAAAGCCCGATAAAAGCTTCCGCAAGCGTCACCTTTGCATTCTCCATAAGAAGTGGAAATTCACTTGCGAATGCCTTCGCCACATCCAAAGGCGATGGCAGAAGAAACTTTGATATCATCCCTGCACTGCAGGCAAACTGCCATAGAATCAAAATGACAATTACCGCCGCCGCGGACCATAACTTATTCGTGGTGTTTTGTAACTTTCTTCTCAATCGTCAGCACGTCTCCTTCCGGCTTGTAGGTCACTTTGATATAAGCCGCAACAGATGGCGCTCCCGCGCGGATTGCGATATGCTGACACTCTTTTACAATATCCATCAGCTCATCGTAATCCCCTTCGATAGCCGTCTCAAATGGTCCGACATAATAATTCAATCCGGTACTTTTGATATAGGCAATCACCTCATCTACAATACGGATCAATTCCTCATCATTTGCTGCCTGCGGCAGACTTTGAATCGCTACACTTGCATTCATTCTTTCTTCCTCCTTTTCTCTTCCTGTCCAAATTTTGTCGCATTTTTGTTTCACAGGAAATGCAATACAATTTCCTATGACGTAACAAAGTGGGCAAGCCTACTTCACCTCCCCATCCCCTCACTCATGAGGGGCTTGCACGCTTTGCGCGCCGAGCGTGGTCAGCTTTTGCTGACTGCCTCCGCTCACGCGAGTGCGTACCCTCCCGGAGGGTTTTATGATATAGGAAAGTACGAACTTTCCTATATCATAAAAAGACCACGTCAGATAATTCTAACGAGGCCTTGGCTTCAACATATATTCGTATATGCGGTGTTCCTACGCTGGCATTATCCAGATCAGGTATAAGGGTCAAAGACACATCCAGTCTTAATCTCAGCCGGTTTGTACCAGCCCCCCTGTGCTTTATTATTTTGTTCGCTATCAGTATATTCCTGTTTCGCATATCTGTCAAGTAAAAGATGTAATAGCTATTTTGTTCCATCTATTCTGCACGCCAGCTTATACAGTAGTTAAACTTCCCATTTTAAAAGACTCTATCATAAGTTCCACCACCTGCGGATTACATTCTCTATATTTAAAATAATACAATACCATTTCCATATAATCATCCAGTTTTTTCATATCCTCTCGTCTTACAAACTTTCGTTCTCCACAAAGAAGGCATTCATTCAAAAGCAAAAATAATGCAAATCTTTCGTTTACAAAAATATCTTTTTCCAAATCTGTATAATGAATAAATTGAAGCGGTTTTCTTCTGATGATCCAAGCTATTAAATAAGCAAATATTTTCTCGGTACGTGCCTTTTCTATTACATGAAAGTCTTTCAACCTAAATATGTCCGCCCAATAGTCCAAGAGCACTGTCATCAAAATCCTTTCGTTACATTGAACATGATTCTGATATCCTGCCTGTTTAATAAATTCATCCGCTGTTTTTTTTAATTCTTCAAATCTTTCCTCAAATTTAGAAATCCCAATCTCTTTTACCATCTCCGCATAAGTACTTGTTTCTTTTTGTCTGGTTCTTTCATCGCTCATATATCTTTATTCCTCTATCATACTTAACATTTCCAAATCTTCTAATCTATGATTGGTATTCATAACAATATCACTTACATCTGATTGTAGATTTTTTCTCATGTTTGAAAAATACATTGCCTGCCTTTCTTTTGAAAAGTCATAAGATGAATTAGGCAATCTTTCCTTTCTATGTTCACCGACCAATATCTCCTGCACCAATTTTTCGATTCTTTGCCTGCCTTGAGTACTCAAAGTTGAAACCATCTCTTTTACCTTTCCCTTCTCAATATAAAATTGTTAATTCGCGAACCTATCTCTACTTTCTCTCCTGGTACCACTGTCTCTGTTTGCTCTTGCATTTTGTCCATATCCTTCACACTTTGCGATACCCGCGTCCAGTCTACATATTGGTCTTCTTCATAATATCTGCCACATGTATTCCATCCTTCTTCTCCCATCTGAAAGCATGTCGATATCATTTCATCCACGGAGTCTAAAAATTGTGATACCATATTAGTATACCTTTTTAAAAACTTATTGTCATTACGATATGGATATTTTGCTCTATGATCAAATTCCCCATAAACTTCTTCCGCTAACGTCCTAACCTGGATTTCACAATAAGTGCCGTCAAAACACATAACATAGTGCTGGGAACGATAGCCTTTGTTAGAATGTTCTTTCTCTATCTTATTCTCAAATATATCCCTGTCTCCATATCTAGTATACGCTTTCGGAGGTTCATCTATATAACGCTCCTTTATATTTTCTCCCGAAAACTTATCACACAGCCAATCATGTACATTTTTCCATTCTTCTTTTGAAAGTGTTAATATACGTATTCCGATTAAATCTTTAATAATCTCCCGATAATTATCTACATTAATATTAACATACTTATGGCTTTGTTCAATACCACGTTTTCTAATAATTTTTTCAATCAAATGTTCGGCATCCTTGACCCTGCCTTGAATTGAATGTATAGAAATATCCAAATCTTCTTTGATATATTTTGAAATTTCTTCACATTCTTTTTGCAACTCATGCCTGATATCATTATAATCATCATAAATTTTCATAAGTGTATCCCAGGAGATTCCAGAACGCTCAAATGCTTGGCTCACACAATATTTATCTAAAAATTCGTCTTGGTCTAATTTCTCTTTTTTCACGCAATTATTATCCTTATCTTACTATGAGTTCTTAAATGGTGCAATTAAAATTTTTTATAAAATATAGCAGACACCTTTGATGTCTGCCAACAATTTATACATTATAATATGCAGACAAAATAAATGGTTTCTAGTCTAAATATAAACCATTATACCTCACACTGCATCACCACTTTTTCAGTATACATGTTCCTGCATCCCCAGTCAAACTATTTTTAATAATATTATTTATGATATATACTTATACATTTAACGACTCTTCCCCACAACTCAAAATGCTCCGATGTCATACCGACACCAGAGCACTCTTTGCATTTATTAGGCTACTACGCTAACATTAACAGCCTGTGGTCCGCGATTACCTTCTGTAATCTCAAATGTCACATTCTGTCCATCTTCTAAAGATTTGTAACCTTCTGCTGCGATTCCGGAAAAATGTACGAATACATCCTGACCGTCTTCTTCGTTTGTAATAAATCCATATCCTTTCTGAGGATTGAACCATTTAACTGTACCTTTGTTCATAAAAAGATACCTCCTACATTAAAATTCTTGATTCTTTCAGAAATAAAAATCACACAGTTTTGTAAAGCATCTGAAGACAAATGATTTACAAAACCGCGTGAAAATCTAAATCTTGCCTAAATCTTCGTACATTATATCACTTTTAATATAGTCTGTCAAATTATTTTCATCTTCCCTGTAATATTTTCATCGCCGTTTCCTCTTCAAACTGCCTGGAATATAATTCATAATAATATCCCTTCGCCTGCAGCAGTTCTTTGTGATTTCCTCTCTCAATGATTTTTCCGTTTTTTACCACCAATATCAAGTCAGCCCTCCGAATCGTCGACAACCGATGCGCAATCACAAACGAGGTATGTCCTTTCAGCAAATGCTCTGTCGCATTCTGAATCAACTGTTCTGTCTCCGTGTCGATAGACGAAGTCGCCTCGTCCAACACGAAAATCGCCGGATTCGCTAAAATCGCTCTGGCAAAAGAGATGAGCTGTTTCTCTCCGGTAGACAAAAGTCCTCCGCTTTCTCCCACGTCACTATCATATCCGTCTTTCAATTTTTCTACGACCACATCCGCCGACACGCTTTTCGCTGCCGCGATTATTTCCTCCTCCGTGGCATCCAATCTTCCATAACGGATATTTTCCCGCACAGTTCCCGAAAACAAATGCGGATCCTGAAGCACATAACCAATCTGGCTGTGAAGCCAAAGCTGCGAGCGTTCTCTATAATCAACGCCATCAATCAATATTCTTCCTTCCGTCGGTTCGAAAAATCTTCCCACAAGATTTACAAGCGTAGATTTGCCTGCACCCGTCTCCCCGACAATTGCCACATTCATCCCCGCCGGCACATGCAGATTAAAGTGCTCCAGCACATACTCTTTTCCATCTGGATATCGAAACGAAACATCTTCAAAAACAATATCGCCTTTTATCCTCTCCCAGTTTTCCTTTTTCGCTTCAAAAGAATCTCCATACTTTTCTATCACCTCTTGGCAATCTACTATATTTGGTTCTTGTTCCAGCAAATCCATAACACGCTCGATATTCGCCTGGCAGGAAATCAAATCCGCAAGCAGTCTTGCAAGCTGCTGAATCGGCTCGAAGATAACAACCGCATAGGAGATAAACACCGACAATGTTCCAAGCCGCATCAAATCATGCTGCACCATATAACCGCCTCTTGCCAATACAATCGCCGAAACTGCAGAACTAAACAGCAAAATCGTCGGAATAAAAACCGCGTTTAACTTCGCGCAATGGCTTGCCGCCCGGTGCATCTCTTTCGTATGTTCAAAAAACAACTGTTGATTATCATTCTCAATGACCATGCTCTTCGATGTCTTCACGCCGGTAATCCCCTCATTATATGCGCTCGTAATCTGGGAATTGATTTTCCGAACCTTTCGGTTCCACCTAAGAATCTTGTTCTGGAAATACACTGTCAAAACTGCAATACACGGAACCACTAGCATAATGATCAACGCAAGCTGTACATTCAGTATGAACATGATCACAAACACGCTGACTACATAAATCAGCGCCCAGAACATATCCACCAGCCCCCATGCAGTCATCCCTGCGATACGAAGCGTGTCACTCATCACACGTGCATGGATATAGCCAACCGGCGTTGTATTGTAGTAGGAAAATGACAACGTCTGCAAATGCTCGAACTGTGCCCGTTTCAAATCCTTTCCTACGTTCATCTCGATGGTCGTCGCCGCATGGACCGAAAAGTATACACAAATCGTCTGGCCCAGAATCACGGCAAAATAGACCGCCCCGAATATCCAAAGTCCTTCCAACGTATCCGGCACGATAAAATGATCAATAGCATAACTTTGAAACAATGGCACCAATACATCTACACCGGCAAGCAGGATATTCAACCCAAACGTAATAAAAAAATATGTTTTATATGGTTTAAAAAACGGAAACAGTTTCGCCCATATCTGAAAACTAAAGGGTTTATTATATTCCTGTTCTTCATATGCCGCCATCTATTCTCCCTCCATTTCTGCCCGGTCATCCTGACCCATCTGAATATCGTAAATACGTCGGTAGATACCATTTTGACAAATGAGCTGACTGTGGCTTCCCATCTCTTCTATCCTTCCCTGATTTAGAACCATGATCTGATCCGCACCCATAAGCGTCGTAATACGATGCGAAACTAAAATAACTGTCGCTTCCTTCATATGTTCTTTTAACGCTTTTCGTATCAGCGCATCCGTCTGGGAATCCACCGCCGACAAAGAATCATCAAAAACCATAATCGGGGTCTTGGCAAGCAGCATTCTGGCGATTGCCACACGCTGTCTTTGTCCTCCGGATAATGTTACCCCGCGCTCACCGACAAGCGTGTCATAACCATCCGCAAAACTCATGATGGCATCATCCACACAGGCAATTTTTGCCGCAGCACGTATCTCTTCTAACGTCGCGTCCGGTCGGGACACCGCGATATTCTCCCGTATGGTTCGCGAATACAAGAACGGCTCCTGCAGTACCATACCGACTGATTTTCTAAGCTTCTCCAATGGGATTTCCTTAATATCCCTGCCGCCGATACGGATATTTCCCTGTCCTTCTTCCAACTCATACAGTCTTGTCAGAAGCTGTATCACTGTGGATTTTCCGCTTCCGGTTCCGCCCAAGATTCCAAAAGTATTTCCCTGCAAAACACAAAACGAAATATCCTTTAATACCTCTTGGCCCTGTTCGTACGCAAAACTCACCTTGGAAAATGATATCCCAAACGCATCTTCCTCTTTCTTTATGTTTTCCCCGTATTTTTCTTCCACGGAGCGAATGATATAATCCACACGTTCAAACGACACCCCTGCTTTACTCATATCGGAAAGAATACGGCCAAGCCCGCGAATCGGCCACACCAGAGCCGCATTATAAGATGCAAATGCAATAAATTCCCCGACCGTAATCGCTCCATTTACCGCCTCCGCAGCCCCTAATACAATCACCGTAATCACCTGCAGCCCGGTAATCAGACCACCAACGCCCCAGTAAAGACCAGACAGTGTTCCAAGCCGAATCCAAAGCTTCGCATACGCATCATTCTTCTTCGCAAAACGCTCCATCTCATACTTCTCGCGTCCAAAAGCACGTACCACCCGCACGCCCGTTGCATTCTCCTGCACAACCGTGGACAGCGCTCCTTCCGCTTCATCTGCAAAAGTAAATTTCTTCGCGATCAGCCGATAAAAAATTGCCGAATATGCAGCCACCACCGGAATAAACACTAGTACAACACAAGATAATTTCACATTCATGGATAGCATCATTGCAAACGATGTCACCACAAGAAACACCGTACGAAACACTTCCAATAACTGTGACACGACAAAATTACGGATAACTTCCACATCCGATGTACAGCGCTGGATGATATCCCCTGTCTGATTCTCATCATGCCATCTCATTGGTAACTTTTGCACATGCACGAATAAGGTATCTCTTAAGTTCTTTGCAAAATTTTCTCCCGCCACCGCGGTATTTGCCCTGCTGACATAAGTAAAGATTCCCGATGCAATCGCAACCCCTACCACCGCAAGCGCCAGCAGCCACAGGTTATCCGCAAGAAATCTATAGCTCTTTGTCTCCAATACCGTATCAATGCTAAATCGAAAAATCTGCGGCGTCAATGCATTTAAAACAGTCATCATGAAAGAAGCAATCATTGCTATCGCAAAATATCGCTTGGAGCCTTCAAAAAATTTATAGATAAGCTGTAACTTTCTTTTCAAAATACAAATACTCCTCCCTCTTTTATGATTCTTCGCTTTTCCCGTTTCTTTATTGTAATCGCTCAATTTCCTAGCGTCAACCACAAAGATTTCACGCACCTTTTCTTTTTCCTTGCATATATTATAGTATCGCACAGAAGGGAGATGCTATCATGTCAGATAACAACCAGCAAGCAAGACCGTTATGTCCGGAAAACCGCACTGAATACTGCACCATACGTTTTCTGCATTCAGCCGCAAGACAGGACGCGGTAAATATTTGTATCGGCAATAAACCACTTGCTTTTAATTTACAATACGGGGAAGTTTCTTCCTATTATATCGAAACCGCCGGCTTTAAGACCATTAACATCACAAGCGCCAAAATGCCAAATATGATTCTGGAACGCGAAACTTTTCTTTTTCAAGATGGCGATGTCTATACCATCGCTCTGGTGAATGGGCGAAATGGATTTGCCATGTATCCGATCTCCGATGCTCCTTGCAGAACTATAAGACAGAAGTTCTCTTGTGTCCGAGCAGTCAATCTATCCTATAATTCGCCTGCATTGAACGTGACCGCACAAAGAGGCATGATTTGTTTTGAAGACTTGCGCTTTAAAACCATTGCACCGTATCGCCAAATAATCCAAGGCAAACAAGAATTTTATGTCTCAGAAACAGCAAGCGGCGCCGCCGCCTTCCATACAACGCAATCCATTACTCAGGGCAGAATGTATACGCTTTACATCATAGGGGACGCTTACGGTTCCCCTGACTTAAGCCCGGTATTTACAGAAGATTATTCCGGACTCCAAGACTAACATAGAGCGTTTTATGATATAGGAAAGTACAAACTTTCCTATATCATAAAAACTGCCAGACATCACATGTCTGGCAGCCACCTATTGAAAGCACAAAATTCTTATTTTATTATAACTGATATATTTCCTAGTCCACCTTCTAGTTTTTCAGATTCTTCTGCAAGTTCCAAGACATATGTCTCCGCTCCTTCTTCCACAGACTCTGAAACAAGCGTCTCAATCTCTTCTTCCATAGAATCCGAGCCAAGCATCTCCATTTCTTCTTCTGCAGTTCCCGGAACAAATGTCTCCGTTTCTTCTTCTACGAATTCAGGGTCAAACAGCTCCGCATCTCCCGCCATCGAGCCTTCCGAATTCCCTGGCTGCATGATTCCTACAGAATCTTCTCCCGGTTCTTCCGGCACTTCCGGTACTCCAGGTTCTTCTGGCACTTCCGGAATTTCTGGGTCTTTTGGTTCTTCCGGTTCTGTTGGAACTTCCGGTTCCGTCGGCACTTCTGGTTCCTCTGGGTCTGTTGGAACTTCTGGCTCCTCTGGATCTGTTGGTACTTCCGGTTCCGTCGGCACTTCTGGCTCCTCTGGATCTGTCGGCACTTCTGGTTGTCCCGGTTCTTCTGGCACTCCCGGTGTTTCCTCAACCTGATCTTCGAATTCTAAGTCTCCTCCATCCGGTTCCGTCAGCTCGGTATCTTCCGTGTCAGCATCGCTCGTCTCCTGCGTCTCTTCTATGATTTCTTCCTCCAAGGCATTCTGCGCCTGCCAATTCTCCGAAACCACCAACATATAAGAACTCTGGATCTTGCAAGAAAAAAATGCCCAGCTGGTACTCGTCAAAGACATCATGCACAGCAAGGCACCCAAAATAGAAGGCAACATCAAAAAAACTCTTGCTCTTATTTTCTTTAACCAATTATGAGAAAAACCTGTCGGTTTTCGGTTTTTCATGGTTGCCCTCCTTTTGTTGAATATTTCAATATACAAGTAAATTCTGTCGGGAACCTGCCCCGGCAGAATTTACGTTTCATTTACTATTCTACACTTAATTCGACAAACTCTTATCTACCAAATGGATCTCCACTCTCATTTTCATCCGGAGGAGTAACTGTTCCTTCCGGAGTAGAAGGTATTTCTAAGTTATCGTCATATCCATTGCCAAGGCTGTCATACTCATGAGCCATCTGAGTTGCATTCAATTCGATGCCCAAATCTATCTGATAACCACCTGCAATATTGAAGATATTGTCAAGATTGCCCTCCTGTGGAGCCCAGTAAACAACTACTGTGTAAGCTTTTTGAGTAGCTGCACCCTCTCCGTTTGGCAAAGAACCACGTTTCTTACCGAAATCAGCTTCATCATAAGCTGTCAGTCCTTCTAATGTCCCGTCTACAACGCTTTCTCTTGACACTGTAACAGGAGTAACCGCACCAGTCGTAGCATCAACTGTAGCCTCAACAAATGCAACCTTCATGTATTTTCTCAGATAATGCGTATCATCAATTCCATCTTCTTTAAAGCTCAGACCCAATTCATAAATCAAAGCCAAATCTCCGGCATTTTCTACAACAAACGTCTCTGTAGCTACAGCACCTGGCTCCCATTTAATCGCTTCACCGTTTTCATTCAAGAACAACTCTGTAGTTTCAGTAACTGCTTCAGTAGTACCATCTTTTGCTACATGCTTAAGCTCTACATCTAAGTTTCCTGTCTGAATAATGTTATTACCAGTTGCGTGATCGCTGAACCATGCGAATGTAGCGCCTGCCAGCATTGCCAGGCAAAGTACGATAGACATAATGTGCATTATTAATGACTTTCTCTTGTTATTCTTACGGATTTCCATAATTATAATCCTCCTCCAATTTCATTTTTTCTTTTTTTCATTTTGGTTTCTGGTTGTCATTAATTTTATATTTTGTTATCAGGTTATACGGTATTTTCAGGTAGCTGATACGCTTGGGAAATACCGTCAAAACCCAGTCGCATCACTTGTTCGCTTCTGCTCCTTCTGTTATAAAATCACCTTCTATTTTTAATTTTCTTATTTTTTTGGCTGTACTAACCGTATACACCGCATTTATCATTCCTTCGGGGTATCTTCTTCTGTCTTTTTAGTAACCAACTCTTCCCTTAGCAGTTTAATCTCTTCCATAAGCTTCATCGTCTCTTCATGTTTTTGCTGAAGTTTCTCTCGCTCGCTCTCTAATTCCTCAAGCTGTTCTTTTCGGTATGCCCGGAAGATTCGAACGGCCTCAATTCCCTGCAAAACAATCAAGATGAAGAACGGAAGGAAAATACAGAATATGTAACCGGGTACTGTTTTTAGAAAATGGATAAATTTACCTACGCCCGGAATCCGGAACTGGTATTTTCCAAGTACTCGTGCAACGCTGACTGTTGTTTTGTCATCAACATTCGTCGTTGTTCCGTAAGTTACAAAAACAGGATTCCCATAACTGTCTTTTCTTATCTCCCGAATCTTATGCGTAATCACACTGCCATAGATCTCTGAGTTGCCAGACTGAAAAGAGATAATATCTCCCACCTGCAATGTTGCAGGATCTACTCTTTTCGATACCACCAAATCGCCTGCTTCAAAGTCCGTTGCTTTCATGGAGTTTGAAAGTACGATAAATATCTGATATCCAAAAAAACTTCGGTCATGACGATTCACGGTGCTCATGGTAATAATAGTAAAAAGCATCATTCCCACAGAGGTTATTACAACTAGATAAGTCAATATGCTTTTGAAAATCGCTAACGCTCTTTTCAAGTTTATCACCCCCTTTACCCATGATTTTGGGCAAAATAAAAACGCCAAAAAACGAAAGCGGGTAATAAATGCAAATTGCTACCACGCCTACACTCATAGACGTTGATACATTCAAGTTAGTTCCTGAACGGCAATCGGCTGTCATGCCACCAACGGTGGTTTAGACCCTTTGACTTTGCGTCCCTGCATTTCTACAGGTTTGCCAAAATATAAAATTAAATGTTTCACAACTCAGCTCACTTGCGCTTCGTTGTGACTTTATACTACCAAATGTTTTTTCATTTGTCAACCATTTTTTCACATTTTTTCACCATTTTTACGCAAAAACTTTTACAGCCTGGCCATTCGGCCAGGCTGTAACAAAAATTTTCTAATACTTTCCTATAGATATTTTCCTAATATCCGGGAAACTTCCCTTATATCGATCGGCTTTGCAATATGGGCATTCATACCGGTTTCCAGACACTTATGCACATCCTCTATAAAAGTATCTGCTGTCATAGCGATAATCGGAATTGTCTGCGCGTCTTCCCTTGGCAAAGCGCGCAGTGCCTTTGTTGCCTCATAGCCATTCATGACAGGCATTCGGATATCCATCAAAATTGCATTATAATACCCTTCCGGTGCCGCAGTAAACTTCTCCAGGCAGACCTTACCGTTTTCTGCCCACTCCAGTATCAACCCCAACTCTGATAACAGTTCACTGGCAATCTCCCAGTTTAATTCATTATCCTCTGCAAGCAAAATTCTCTTCTTTATAAAATCAGGTTCCTGTTCTTTCTGCTTTGGCAGTATCTCACCGGACGCATCCGCAAACTGTTTCAGGCTATGGAACAATGTAGACTTAAAAAGCGGCTTGGCAATGAATCCCATTACTCCCACGCCATGCGCTTCTTTTTCAATTTCACACCAGTCGTAGGCGGAGATTAACAAAATCGGCACCTCCTCACCCAGACACTGACGGATGCGCCTTGCTGTTTCCACACCGCCCATGCCAGGTAATTTCCAATCCAAAAGGATAATCTGATAGTCATTTTGCTGCTGATGCCGCTCCATTGCCATCCTCACAGCATTTTCCCCATCCAATACCCATTCTGCATTCACACCAATAGATTTCAAAGATGCCACCGTGCTTTCACAAAGCTGACGATCATCATCTACCACCAGCATATTCCAGTTAGGAAGAATCATATCCTCTTCCTGCACTTCTGCTTTGAGAAAATCCAGTGTAATATAAAACTCTGTACCTACGCCCTGCTCGCTTTTCACTTCAATGGTGCCGCCCATGGCATCCAGAATATACTTCGTAATGGCCATACCAAGACCGGTGCCTTCCGTTTTGTGCACCCGAGTACTGTCTTCTCTGGCAAAAGCTTCAAAGATAACCTTCTGAAACTCCGGCGGCATTCCAATTCCATTATCCCCTACACAGAGACGGATACGTATGTAATCCTCTCCCTTTGGAGAAGGCTCTTCCTGCAAGTCCATACGTATGGCTCCTCCTACCGGCGTAAATTTCACAGCATTTGATAATAAATTCAAAATGACCTGATTCAGGCGAACGCTGTCACAAAATACGTTCTCTGCCGAAATATCATGAACCGACAAATCAAACCTCTGATTCTTTTCGTTCACCTGAGGCTGGACAATACTGACAATTCCATCCAAAACTTCCCTCAAGGATACTTGATCTATGTTCAGCGTCATTTTCCCATTTTCAATTTTCGACATATCAAGTACATCATTGATAAGTCCCAAAAGGTGTTTGCTGGAAAGGGTAATCTTCTTCAGACAATTTTGCACCTGTTTTGTATTCTCCAAATTGGCCGAAGCAATGGATGTCATACCGACAATGGCATTCATAGGCGTACGGATATCATGACTCATATTGGATAAGAATTCACTTTTGGCTTTGTTCGCCCGTTCTGCCTCCTGTCTGGCATAATCCAAATCCCTCAACTGCCGCCAGGTCATGTACAGATAAACCGCAAACACTACAAGCAATACCAACAAAATAACCGTACAGCTTACAAATGCCGCCCGAATCCATTTCTGCCCCAAACTATCTATCGTGCGGTCCAAATCACCATAAGGCAAAAACGTCAGCAAATACCACTCCGAGTAGGACAGCTTTGTACAGAACATATGCCGCCGTACCCCATTCATGGACAGGCTTGTAGAATAATCTGTCTCCTCCCCCATTGCCTGCTTCAGTTCCTCTACATACATCTTGGGCGATTTCTTTTCCACATCATCATACAGATCTAACGCTCGATCAAAATAATTTCCGCGAACTACATCATCCGTACACAACACAAAGCTGCCATCTTTACGGATAATAAAGGAATATGCTTCATCATCGCTGACATTCAATGACAATGCTTCATTGATATAGCTTACAGGAATCCCTGCTACCATCGCAGTACATTCCTGTCCATCTGTCATAAGATACTCACAAGGCACTCCCAGCAACACGACAGAACTTCCGGTACTGTCATACCCCAGCGCCGCTTTTCTTTCACCCGCATTCAAAGAAGACAGATATGACACAGGATCTGCAATACGAAGCGGCTCCCCGTAGAACATTTCAAATTCCCCATCCTCGGATAAAAGAGCCAGATGCGTAAAGTCACAGTCTCTTGCGTTGCTTTCCATCCGCTGACGAACCTGCTGCAATTGCTCCGCATCTTCCGACCATGTCTCTTCTGTCAGCATGCTCACCTGATTCAAACGCATTTCAATGGTGGTCTCAAAGTATCTGGAAATCTGTTCGCACATGCTTTCCATATATAAACCGCCCACTTGATTGATCGTTTCGGAACTCTGCCGCTCCATAAAAAGCGCTAGGGAAGAAAACACAATCACACACAGCAATACGACACAAATCAAGCTGATTTTCAAAAATCGAGGCGTTCTATGATTTTTCATAAGCACATTCCTCCTTATATGCAAGAATTGCTGCTGTTGTTCTCTCATAGACCGCTTCTACTTGCCGTACCAACACTGCGACACTCTCGCCCCAATCCTGCCGCAGTTCCTCCGTCAGGAGGTTGCTGACCTCACACAATTTTGTAAACCCCAGATTCTGTGCAACACCTTTTATCGTATGAGCCGCCCGAAAAGCGGTCTCTCGATCTCTTGTTGCAATTCCCTGACGCAGCGTCTCAAAACTTGAATCGTTCAAGAACTTTAGCACAAACTTCTCAACCAGCGCTTCCTTTCGCATCCGCCCCAGCACATCCTCATAATCTCCTTCCAGCAGTTCATAGCATTGTTTCAGCGTCATGTTATCCACCCCTTCTCTTATTTGTAAACTTATCCTTTTATATCTTCTATAGGAGAAATCACAGAAAAAGTATCCTGCATTCCCTCATCGTAAAAACAATATCCTCCCCGGCCGCTCCGCTTTACCGTATACAGCGCCTTATCCGCAGCCTGAAATAACGTATCGTAATCTGCGCCCAGCGTCTCCGTGAGCGCCACACCCAGACTCACCGAAACTGTAAAATCTCCATATTTTCCGCACAAAGCCGAAAAAATACGTCGGATAGTAGGTTCCAGTTCCGAAGTGTACTCCAGAAACAACAGATATTCATCCCCGCCGACTCTGGCTGCAATATCATTGCTGCGAATACTCCGCCGCAGCCGCTTAGCTGTCTGCACAAGAACTTCGTCTCCAAACTGATGACCAAACGTATCATTTGCCGCTTTAAAATCATCCAAATCGAAAATTGCCAGTGCAAATTTCCCTGTTGGATTCTTTGCCAATAATGCTTCCACCCTCTTTTTGCTACTGGCATGGTTCAAAAGACCGGTAAGCTGGTCAGTAGACGCCATGCGCTCCAAATCATCCGTTTTTACACGAGAATCATGAATGTCCATGGCTTTTCCCATGGCACCGGTGCATTGCTGTGTCTCTTCTGACCAAATTGTCCGAAAAACAATACGAAACCATCTCTCTTCTTTCTCCAGACACAGTTTACACTCATAGGCAACTTCGGGCTTCGCAGGTGTGGCGGATTTGAGCAAAGCTACCAGACTGTCCAGTTCACAAGCCGACAGAACCGAAATTAATTGTTTATCACGGTAGGGATCCTTAATCACCTCCGGAAGATCCAGCTGACTGGCGCCGGCCGGAGACAGAACAAGCACAGACGGTGTAATGGTATACTCAAACTGAATCTCGTTAGTCAGTGAAGCAAAAACATCATATTTCATACGCTCTTGCTCCAAAAGACGCAGTGTACGGTCAGAGGCGGTCAATTCCTCCCGCTGGAGCAACTCCTCTACCACACTGCGAAGCCTCCTTGGGTCATCCGCGAAATCATCCTCCGACAGATGTTCTTTTAGCATATCCGCCACCTCTGTCAGGCAGGAAAGCAAAAGCGGATGAAAAGCACCGCATTCTCCATCCAGAATCATCTGTACCGCTATTTCATGAGAAATTGCTTTTTTATACACGCGGTCGCTGGTCAGTGCGTCATACACATCTGCCAGCGCCACCACCTGCGCGGCAATGGGAATTTGATCTCCTTGCAGACCATCCGGGTAACCATTGCCATCATAACGCTCATGATGCCAACGGCATATACCATAAGCCGTTTTGATCAATGGATCTTTCTGCTGTATGGGCAGATTATCCAGCATCTGGGCGCCGATTTGCGAATGGGTTCGCATGACCGCAAACTCTGCTTCCGTTAATCGTCCCGGTTTATTTAAAATTTCTTCGGGTATGGCGATCTTGCCAATATCATGCAATGCAGAAGCCGTGCATATGCTTGCAATTTCCTGCTGCGAGAAATGATACTCCTCGGTACGTTGATTTAAATGCCGAAGCAACAGTTCTGTAAGTAAGCGTACCCGGCGAATATGCTGTCCGCTTTCTCCGTTACGAAATTCCACAACATGACTAAGGATTTCAATCATAAGCCTGCTCTGCCGTTCTTTCTCGTAAATCTGCCGTGCCGCCAGACCTATGAGTTTTTTCTGTTTCGCATATAATAAAATGGTATTGTCAACTCGTCGACGGACAATCAATGCGTCAAAAGGACGGCTGATAAAATCAGCCACGCCGAGTTCATAAGCCCTCTCTACACAAGAAGCACTATTTTCCGACGAGATCATAATAACCGGAATGTCCGAAATATATCCCTTATCATTCATTTTTGCCAGCACATCAAATCCATCCATCTCCGGCATTACGATATCCAGCAATACCAGTGAAAGATTTTGCTGGTAAGCATCGATGATTTCCATTGCCTGCATACCATTTTCCGCTTCCAGAATTTCATACTCATTTTCTAATATGTCTGCTAAAATAGAACGATTCATTTCAGAATCATCTGCAATGAGAATTTTGTATTTTTCTCCCTCTTTCCCTGCCAAAAAAGCCACTTCCTTCTCTTCCTCAAAATTACCGTTATCATAGCATATTTCCTCAAAATTGTATAGCATTTTTTCCTCCCACAATTATCAAAACCCCAAAACGTCCACCAAGCTTTTTTGTCCTATGTTTAGTAACGAAAAACAGCACAGTAATCCTTGCAGGAATCACTGTGCTGCATTTATAACATAGAACTTACTTTATACTTTATCTACGCAGCCATTCTTTTATTCACTGAATGGGTCCTGCATATCTCCTTCATCAATCTCAATCCCCTGATCATTCAAAAGATCCGAGCCATTCTCATTTGAAATATCCATGGAGTTATTCGTATCCTCTGTCTTCCGGTGAGATTGATACTGGGTGTAACCTATGAGCACACCTGCCGCAAGGCATAACACCAGACACAGGATTAAGACACGCCGCTTTTTCATAAGCTGTGCTCCTTTCTACCTATTTTGCCTCCACACTAGAACAATTTGAGCTATAGATTGTTTCAGTGTTACCGTCCTTATCTGTGTATGTAAGGAAGGCACGAGCAATTCTGACCTGTCCCTTGGCAACATTATTGATGTTAGAGATAAACTGAGCATTCGTTCCGGCAACTGCACAAGTAGCAACTTTCACGCCGTTAATTGTTCCGCCCAAAACAAAGTTATCCAAATCCTCTGTTGCACTTGGCTGATTTGTCAAAATGATACCTCTTTTTACCAATTGGTATCCTTTTGGAAGTGAATATGCGCAGGAATAGCTGAGACGATATTTTCCGCTCCATGGTGCGCTTGTACCCCCATTCAAGACAACAGAAGGCTTCTCTGTTTTCTCTGCATCCAGAGCAACAAATTCTGCTGTCAGCTCTACATCAGATGTCACTACAAAAGTGTAAGTCTCCTTATAGCTTACAATATCCTCGCCAATCTTCCAGCAGGAGAATTTCTGACCTTCAGGAGCTTTTGCCAAAACAGTTGCCGCTACGCGGCCATTAAACTCTTTACTCTTCTCGGCAGTACCCAGGATTGATGCGTTCTCGCCAACTCTAACAGTGTATTTTTCATTAATCTCTTCAAACGTTGCCCTTACTCCAATAACGCTCTCCATTTCAAATTTGAAATTACCGTCAAGCTCAATTTTGTTCTCTTTATTGCGTTGATCGATCAGAACCAGAGATTTCAGGCGGTAACCCTGTGCAGGAATTGCACTCAAACGAACAGTCGAACCTTCATAAATCTTACCGTCAACAGGATTTTCGCCCTCTTCTTCCACAATATAAGCTTTTACGGTACCTTTACCTTCCACTTTAATGCCTAAAGGAAAGTTAACAGGTTGGCCGTAAACAGCTCCATCCACCGGAATCTCAAAATCAGCTCCGAATTCTTCTGCTACTTCTACTGCGTTCATTCCGGTATCTACAGTTATAAGATCACCGTCGTTATCGCTTAGAACGATTTTGAACGGATTATTTCCGCCCTTTGCTTTGTCAACAGATACCGTACCAATCGGCAGTTTATTGCTTACATTTCCGTTTTCATCTTTTCCAAACTGTACTAAATTTTCTGCTGCTGCTACATAGATTTTCATGATCTGTGTCTCAGGATCAAAAACAGATTCTTTGATTTTTGCCTTCTCCAGCGCTTCATCAAACTTTAAAGTCATTCCTCTGCCTGGAACCGCAGAACCTTTTTCATTTTGCAGCTGAAGCGAAATCTGGTACGAAGAAATACTTTCCGCTCTTGTCGGATCCAGTTCCAGCCAAACACGAACCTTATTGTTGTCATATTCATCTTGCCCCGGCATCTGCTCCGTACGCAGAGTGTAAGGTACAGAAGTAGCTGTTTCCGTAGTTTCAGCAGAGCCTTCTGTCCCCTCTTCTGCATAAACCGCAGTTGGTGCTACGCAAGATAATGTTAAGGCTGCCGTAAGCAGCAATGCCATAAACTTTATTTTTCTCATAGTAACCTCCATTTTTTTTGCGGGCACGCCGCCTATTCAAGAGGCGTGCCCATTTCATTTATCTAATAAGAATGTTTCCGTTTCATTTCCCGTCAGGAATGTCTGCGATTATTCTCCTTCTACATTTTCAGGTGTCTCGTTAGGTGTTTCATCAGGCGTACTGTTGGACAATGTGATTCTAGGCAAGTTCTCCTCAGCTGGAACTTCAACCACAAATGAGTCGCTGACTAATCGTTCTCCTGCCAATGTTAAAGCATTGTCTACACGGTATAACTCTGCATATACGCTGGTTGGAAGTTCTACAATGATATCTTCACCATTTTCCCCTGCGCCAGGCAAACCAAACTTACCTTCATTTTCTCCGCTGAGAGGTTCTAACCAGTAAACCCAGAAGCCATCCTTTACATTGGCAATCTGCCAGTTGCCTGTTCCCATATCCGGTAGGTCTGCAAAGAATACCTGATATCCATTGATAATGCTGTCACGTTTATTTTCAAAGGAGTCGTTATACATTTCATGGTTCTGATTATACAGTTTTACTACGTTGTAAGCTGCATTTCCGGCATACTTACCAGTAACGATAAAGGAACCTGCAGGAATCACGCTGTTTGCTTCGGCATCCAACACATAATCTTGGTCCAGAATACCAATCGCATTGTCTGTGTTCCATGTTTCGATTCCGGTTTCTTCATCCACCGTAGATACACCGATATCTACATTATCACCAGAAGGACCAACCAATGTTATTTCGGCAAATCCCAGTTTCTTGATATTATTTGGAGCTGAGATTCGAACATGAGTTGCTGCAAATGCTTTAATATTGCCATTGTTTCTGAAATACAGAACCTTTCTTCCATCGTCCAATATACCTGCTGTACAAGAATTCATCTTAGTGAATGTTGCACCACCGTCGCTACTGAATTCCAAAGCAAAGCTCCATGGTCCCGTATGCTGATCTGCTACACCCTGTGCAGGATCGTTAGGATCTGGCATTACAATTCCAATTACTTCCTGCTTGCTTCCCAAAGAAATAACTATCTGTGCGGTACGAGCAGTCGTTGTTCCATTGTAAGCTGTGCCATTGTCACCATCGAACATAAGATTAGCACCAGTATCGGTACGTAATGTTTCTCCGGTTTCTTTGTCCAGATAACGTACATCCATCATCGTGCTGTAGGTTACAGTTTCTCCGGTAACAGCATCTTTGTAAGAGTTACCTTCCACCACTTTGACATCCTCATAGACTGTCAATAATCCAGCATCGGAAACCATATTACTGCTGGTTACAGACCAGTTGTCAGTAGGAAGATCTCCTTCATGACGAATCTTAATAGGATCCATCATAGTCGTTTCAGTTTCATTCAAGTACTTGTCATAAGCCACAACGCCATAGGTCATGACGCGGTTGTTCTGAGTCTCAACTACATCCGTGTAGACAGTGCTTTCTGCATATCCGCCATCTTCATTCTTATCAGGTTCAATGAAAGCTACCGGACGACCGTTACGAATGATTTCATAACCCAGAATAGAATCCATATTAGACTCATTCGGCAGAGTGATTGTTAATGTCACCTTTCTTGCATCGGCTTTTGTTCCCTGTTCCAAATCAACCCCTACAGAAGTAGAACTCATAGAATCTCCGCCTGCCAAGGTGTACTCATGTGCTCCGTCATTGAGGTACTGAAGTTTTCTTTCTTCCTTCGGGAATTGCTCTGCATAGTTTACAGTATATGAATCCGGTACCAGCCCCCATGCAGTAAAGAACTCTAAGAGGTTCTTCTGTGATGCCGCACAAGCAGTACGGATGATGTTCTGATCCGTAGAACCTCCGCTTATGTTTGCTAGACGAAGTGCTTTATCACTATCTGGCGCTAAAGCCGGACTTCTTCTGTACAGATAGTAACGTGCGAAGAATTCATTTGCTAACATGTTATTGTAGTTTGCTTGATTGAACACATTGCCACTCTCATCCGGCTCTTTGTAATAGTCATAATATGCATAATTATTGTCATAAGCAAGGTGAAGCTGCCAGTACATTCCAAGCTGTGCAAATACACCGTTTGCCTTACCTACCATACCAGATGTTACATGATCATATACCTTTGCATATGGGATACGAGTTGTTGCTGCAGTATCAAATGTCTTTTCAAACTGAGACCAGATATTATTCGTAACCTCGGCATAGCTTACACCGGATGCATCAGCGTTGTGACCCATCTCATGAGCAATACCCCATCCGAACATAGTACCTCCGGTACGTTTACCATTTTCTTCAATCTCAAGAGGTGTTCCATGCGCAAGACCAGGTACAGACCCCCATTCAATACCAAGATGGAGACCACCGGCGTACATAAATGCACCTGCAAACATTCTGTGATAACGTATGTTAAATCGTGCTGTAGGAGTACCTTTTACTGTATTGGTAACTCCAGGGTTGAAACCGCGTTCCTTATAGAACTGTTTCAGCATCTGGTTCATAGAAACCATGCTGCCATGCAGCTGCGCGGTCATCTCTTCTACAGTTTTTCCTTTATTGCCGCCCAAGGCGTTGTAAATCTGGCTTGCCGGTACAGACATCAGCACATTATCTACTCCGATTTCAGTACTGTTCAAGAAACAGTTATCGCCACTTCCAAATTTGAAACCACCTACAGCTTCCTGATGTTCAGCATGAGCTGCTTGCAGATTCTCACAATATGCTTTCAACTCTGTTACATAAGCTGTAATTTTTTCATCCCAATCCTCTGAATCATCTGTTGCACGATCCATACCGATTGTTCTGTGCAAATCTAATACCGGAATCTTCGTAGCGCCGCTTACGCGAACCTTTATCGGGTTATTCTTTACATTGGCAGAAGTATGCACAATGTATAAAGAACCACCTTTTTCAACATCGAGCGTGTTCACATTTGGAATTTCAATTTCATTTTTACCTTGATACAAGGTAACTTCACCGGCACGCCATGCAGCAGCTTCCGGATGGTACTGGGTAAATACTAATCTTGCGTCTACCCTCTGACCGATTGTCTTGCCCTTCTGGCCTACATAAACATTAATCTTATTGCCTGTCTGTGCTACATATCCCAAAGGCTGTAATCCACTTAAGCCGCCCTGGAAATTGTTAGCCAAACCTGTCTTGGTAATATCAGATTTTACATTAAATACGCTCTGGTCTATATCACCGTTAGTCAACAATTCTTCCGCATACTCTAACTCTGACAACAACAAACTCTGTTTCGGATGATACTCGTGATGTACTTCATCCTCTGTATTTGCACGTGCAACCAAAGCATCGATCTTAGTCTGATCTACGTCATCCCTCAAAGTTACATGCATATCGTCTGCATAGAGATTGTATACATCATCCTCTAAAGAATCATACTTGAAGAATTTAATCTCAGAATAGTTGCAGGCAGCATTGTAATACTTGTGCAAACCAAAATGGATTCTCTTTGCTCTCACCGGCTTAGAAAATACATAGCGCGTCGTGTTCTTCGCTGTCGGATGCATTGATTGCATTGAACACTTTATGTTCTCCCTCACCCATTTTCCAGTTGCTTCATCATATGTTTCTGCCCATAAATAAATCTGGAAAACGCCGCCTTCGTTATAACCATCTTCCAAACGGTTGCTGACAACAATATCTTTAATCACCTGTTCCTCTTTAAACGTCACAGTCGGACCAATATCAGCATAACCTATACTATGATAGTAAGTCGTATAATCATCATCGACAAGCCACCAAGGATCAAATGTAGTACCTGCCGGATATTTTGTGCTATCTAATATCTTCGTATCTATCTGAACAGATTCAATTTCGTCCCTTTCAACCATCTGATATCTTGCAAACTTCGGAACCTCAGTGGTTGTCTTCGCTGCGGAAATGATAGAATACGCTCCATGGCGCCAGTTATCATTATCATCGTGATTCCATCCGTAAACGCGAACCTGATAAGTCGTATTGTCTTTCAGCCCAGTAATTTTATAGGAATTTGTCATAATGTCATGAACTTCAGTCCATGGTGTCTCTTCTTCATTCGCTGGTTTCTCACGATATTCTAAGCTATACTTTTCAGTACCAACCATATCTTTCCAAGATACATCTACTTGGCGGAACTTACCGTTTGCACTCACATAATCTGGCGCGTCAGGTGCTTTTCCTGCAAGTTGATGATGGTCTACTGTTTCACTGTAAGGGCTGGACCAGTTACCGTTGGTAGATTTCACTTTGACCTTATAGTCCCAAAGAGGTGTTATCTTATCCTTATGTCCGCCTTCAAAGCTGCTGACCACAACCTGATTTACACCGGCTTTGTAATATTGCCAATCATAATATTTGCCCTCTTTTGAAACTGCGGATACAGCTACTTCATAGCCTGTTACATTTATTTCCGGATCCCATGATACCGTAAAGCTATCGCCAGAGCCTTCTACTTCAATATTTTTCGGAATATTCAATTCCGGTTCCGGGATACGGCTTTCCATATCGTTCAGGAATTCTACCTTTGCGATCTCAGTCAAGTTTGTGGTGGCTGCAGTCGCTGTAACTACAATAGTAACTTTCTTAATCGCAACCTGTGTACCCAGGTTGATCTCGATGCTTCCATCTGGTTTACGAATTGCGGTAGCGCCTGCTCTTGCCTGACTCCTCATTTTTGAACGTCGCATCTGCGACTGAGATTCGGCGCTGTCCACGATAGGTACCTCGATCATTTCACCCTCGCCATTTGGATCATCTGGATTAACTGTTTCTACTTTAATAGTACCTGCAGTAGGACCGCTTTCTGCCGGTGCGGAAATAACCATACCTCCGACCTCTGCTGTGTTCGCCAGTTCCATCTCGATTTCAATCGGATTTTCTTCGGAAATATTTCCTTCTTCCTTAGGAGCAATCTGAATCGGCTCTTCTGCATCTTCCATGATGGTATCGAGCTTACGATTACTTGTAGCAACTGCCTTTTCCTGTTCCGCTTCTACCTTAACAGCAGACTTCATAACCGTTAAGATCGGTGTTGCTTCCAGCTTATCTCGTTTCATATTGTAAGCCAGAATGCTCAGGTCGCGAATGTCAGTCTTACCATCCAAGTTCAAATCATAGATAGCTTCAAACTCTTCGTTTTCACCTTCTCCCGGTGCATCTGGAGTCGGTGCATCTGGATCTGCAGGTCCTTCCGTATCCGGAGTCTCAGGTTCTACCGGCTTCGTGTTTTTCTGACCCATATATTCTACAAGAATCTTAGCATCCTGATCGTCAATCGCACCATCTCCGTTGACATCTCCTAATGCAAATACACCTGGATTAGTCTTTCTTTCGCTATGGTAAGATGTGTAGCTGTTGCTGAACACCAATGTGGTCTTCGTACCTTGCTCGATCTTAACATCCTGTGTAAAATCATTAAAATAATACTCTGCACTCATATGTAATGTATAGTCACCAGCTGGAATATCAAGTCCCTGGAAAACAATAGTATCTCCAACCACGCTGGTAACCGTATGTTTGTGAGTTTCCTCACCCTGTGCAACATCCTCTTGATTTTTGTCGATCAATGTAACCTTGAACAATCCTTTCATCTCTTCAAGGTCTGCATTGATAGGAAAATCATTCTGAAGCTGCAATTCAAAATTCACAAGATCCGGTTCCTGCGGAGTGTTATTTTCCTCTTCGCCAGCCGTAGGTGTATTAATATCACTACCGGTTCCGCCGCCTACATCCACATTTCCGGAATCTCCTGTGGAACCTGTCCCATTTTCAATATCTGCTCCGTCTGTAGAACCTGATTCGTCTGTGGAACCTGATTCATTTCCATCTAAATTCTCTTCGGTTTCTGCTGCGTTCGTATCATCCTGAACTGTTGTAACATTCTCAGGATCCGTAAGCGTATTCACATCAGCCGCTAATGCGGATGCGGGTGCTTGAACCAGCATAGCCATTGCCAACAAAATTGCAAATAGTTTCTTTTTCAAATCATCACTCTTCTTTCTTAAAATAAATTTTTCTTTTGTTCTTTGTTTCAAAGAAAGGTAATCGGCTGCCATACTGCATCTTGCAGTTTAGGCTTTTTGACTTTGCTTCCTGCATGTTTACAGGTTTGCGTTTGGATATTATGATGAACTTTCCCAGAACTCCTCCTTCCCAAATTTTACTTGTTGACAACCAAAAAAACGCCACAATCTAAGAACGAGCAGCAAATGCCAAAGACAATTACAACTATGTTCGCAACTGTGAGCGTAACAAATACATCCAAGCTTAACTTGAACGGCAATCGGCTGTCATACCACGACTTAGTGGGTTAGACCCTTTGACTTTGCGTCCCTGCGTTTCCACAGGTTTGCCAAACATTATTATTTTTGTCTCTTTATTCTAGCAAGAACTTTTAGGGATGTCAATCCCCTTTTTCAAAATAATGGGAAAACCTACCCACTAATTTCCGCCCATTTTTCAAAAAACCGCTTGACAAATTAACTATTACAAGATATACTATTTAAGTGTCTGAGGACATTATAGGGGATTGGTCAAATGGTATGATAGGAGTCTCCAAAACTTTTGGTGGGAGTTCGATTCTCTCATCCCCTGTTAAGAATGAAGCTGTTGCACAGATTGTGTGGCAGCTTTTTTCATGATATAGGAAAGTATGAACTTTCCTATATCACGCTATATCAATCGGATCGCTTCATTAATATTCTTTACTCCGATGACTTCAACTCCTGTAATATTGCTTACACTCTCAAGCGAAACCGCCGGCAGAATACATGTCGTAAATCCTAGCTTTTTTGCTTCTGCCACCCTTTGTTCCGGCATACTGACCGCACGCACCTCTCCGCTTAAGCCAACCTCTCCGAACACGATCGTCTTTTCCTCAATCGGACGGTTTTTATAGCTGGACACAATCGCCAATACGATTCCAAGGTCAATCGCCGGTTCATTCATTTTAATGCCTCCTGCGATATTGACATAGGCATCACAATTCGATAGTGGCAGTCCGAGCCGTTTTTCCAATACTGCCATCAGAAGATTGACCCGATTATAATCCGTTCCTGCAGCGGTTCTTCTTGGCATTCCAAAACTCGTCTGGCAGACGAGCGCCTGAATCTCTATAAGAATCGGCCTGGTTCCTTCCATAGAACAAGCGACCACAGAACCGGTTGCATCCTCCGGCTTACCGCTTAGCATAAACTCAGACGGATTGGCCACTTCTGCAAGTCCATCCCGGCGCATCTCAAATACCCCTATTTCATTCGTAGAGCCGAAACGGTTTTTCACGCCTCTAAGGATTCGATAAGATGCATGTCTGTCCCCTTCAAAGTAAAGTACCGTATCTACCATATGCTCCAGCACTCTAGGCCCTGCTACGGTCCCTTCCTTCGTGACGTGACCAACGATAAAAATCGTAATCCCCAAGCCTTTTGCAAGCTGCATAAATACATTCGTAGATTCTCTTACCTGGGAGACGCTGCCCGGGGCAGAGGTCACTTCTTCGCTGTACATGGTCTGTATGGAATCAATGATCACAATCTGCGGCCTATTCTTCTCTATCACCGCACGGACTGTCTCCAGATTAGTCTCGCAGAACAAGGATAAGGTTTCTGAAAAATCGCCGAGCCGTTCGGCGCGCATCTTGATCTGCTTCAAAGACTCTTCCCCGGATATGTAAAGCACGCTTTTCTTCATATTAGAAAGATTCCGGCACACCTGCAAAAGCAATGTAGACTTTCCGATACCCGGGTCTCCGCCTACTAAGATCAACGAACCTGGTACGATGCCTCCGCCAAGCACCCGATCTAGCTCCTGAATCTGCGTCGTCATACGCAGTTCTTTCTCCATGCTTACCTGAGAAAGTGTTGCGAGTTTATTCTCATTAAGACGTACTGCCCCAGCTGTTTTTGCCGTTGTAACGCTGATTTTCTCCTCTACAAATGTATTCCATTCTTTGCATGCCGGACATTGTCCCAGCCATTTATTTTCTTCGTGCCCGCAATTCTGACAGAAAAAAACGCTTTTCTTTCCTTTGGCCATCTTTCTTTCATCCCTTCTTTGCTGCTCATGACTGAATCATTACTTTTATAGCTATAATCAAAATACACTCCTAAATGCTAGTTTCTAACATCCGGGAGTGTACTTATTGTTTTAAATCATACTCGAAGATACATCTGCTCTTATACTAACTCGATGAGTACTTCCATAGCAGCGTCACCTTTACGCTGTCCGATTTTGATGATTCTTGTGTAACCACCTTTGCGGCTCTCGTATTTCGGTGCAATTTCATCGAATAATTTTGCTACCAAATCAACTTCTTTTGCAGAGTTTTTCTTTCCGTCTTTTACTTCTTTTACAGGGTAAAGAACTTTAAGCATTTCACGTCTTGCATGAAGTCTGGATGGCATATCCTTTTTGATCTTCTTTTCAACTTCGTCGTATACAGTTACTTTCTTACCATCTACAACTTCTTTCACTCTTTTGCCATCGCTGTCTTTTTTAGCAACTTTTGCCATGACAGTTACTTCTTCGTAATTATCTTTTTCTTTTACTGCTAAAGCGATAAGACCCTCTGCTACTTTGCGGATTTCTTTCGCTTTTGCTTCTGTAGTAACCATTTTACCGTTTGCCAGTAATGATGTTACCTGACCTCTGATTAAGGCCTTTCTCTGACTTGATGTTCTGCCAAGTTTTCTATATTTTGCCATGATTCTTATCCTCCATTATTCTGACGTACTTCCGCGCTCTTACGGTCTTATCGGAAATACGCTCTGGTTATGCTTCTTCGGGCTTACTAGCCAGATATTTTACACACAAAATTTTTATTCCTCGCCTGGGCTTAATTCCAATCCGAGTTCTTTTAATTTTGCTAATACTTCTTCTAAAGATTTGCGTCCAAGGTTACGAACTTTCATCATATCTTCAGGAGTTCTGTTGGTCAGCTCTTCCACAGTATTGATGCCTGCTCTCTTCAAGCAGTTATAGGAACGAACAGACAATTCCAATTCGTCAATACTCATCTCGAGCACTTTCTCTTTCTCATCATCTTCTTTTTCGATCATAACTTCCGCAGCCTGAGCTACTTCTGACAAATCGATGAATAATTTAAGATGTTCATTCAGGACTTTGGCAGCCAAGCTTACTGCTTCGTCCGGAACCAATGTACCGTTTGTATATACATCAAGTGTGAGTTTGTCAAAATCTGTGATCTGACCGACACGTGTATTCTGTACGGTAAGGTTTACACGTTCTACCGGTGTGTAGATGGAGTCAATCGGGATTACACCGATTGGAAGTTCGTCATTTTTGTTCTTATCAGCACTTACATAACCTCTTCCTTTTGTAATCGTTAATTCCATGTACAATTTGCTGTCTGCGCCGCCGTTCATGGTTGCGATAACAGCTTCCGGATTCAAGATCTCGATGTCAGGGTCTGCCTGAATGTCAGCCCCTGTCACGATACCTTCGCCGTCAAACTCAATATATGCAGTCTTTGGTTCGTCTGTTTCTGAAGTATTTTTGATTGCCAATGTTTTCAGATTCATGATAATCTCTGTAACATCTTCTTTCACTCCCGGAATAGAGCTGAACTCATGCAGCACGCCTTCGATTTTCACCTGACTTACTGCTGCTCCCGGCAATGAAGAAAGCATGATCCTTCTAAGTGAATTACCAAGTGTTGTACCATAGCCTCTTTCGAGCGGCTCTACAACAAATCTTCCATACTTTTTGTCTTCTGAAATCTCTGTAATTTCAATATTCGGTTTATTAAAATCAAACACTACAAAGGCCCTCCTTTTTGGCTTGTTATATGTTGAGGGATTCTAAAGCGTCTTACGGCTTATTTAGAATATAATTCGACAATCAACATTTCATCTACAGGAACGTCAATTGCTTCTCTTGCAGGAAGCTCTTTTACAGCACCTTTTAAGTTGTCTGCATCAGCTTCTAACCACTCCGGTACTAATCTTCCGCCTGTTACTTCTAAAATGTCTTTGTATCTTTGTGAACCTTTGTTCTTTTCTTTGATTTCGATCGTATCTCCGGCTTTTACGAGGTAAGATGGAATATTTACCTGTTTGCCGTTTACCAATACATGTTTGTGATCAACGATCTGTCTTGCTTCACGTCTTGTTCTTGCGAAACCTAAACGGAATACGACGTTGTCCAATCTTGTTTCAAGAAGAACCATCAGGTTTTCACCTGTCATACCGCTCATCTGTTTTGCTTTTTTATAGTAGTTTCTGAAAGGTTTTTCTAATACGCCATAGATGAACTTTGCTTTCTGTTTTTCACGTAACTGAAGACCGTACTCGCTCATTTTTCTATTAGCTCTTTTTAACTGTCTGTTAGATTTTTTATCAATTCCTAAATAGATCGGATCCATACCAAGAGATCTACATCTTTTAAGAACAGGAACTCTGTTTACTGCCATGTTCTTCTATCCTCCTATTACACTCTTCTACGTTTTGGCGGGCGACATCCATTGTGCGGTACTGGTGTTACGTCTTTGATGCTTGTTACATCAATTCCGCAAGCCTGAAGCGCACGAATTGCTGCTTCTCTACCTGAACCTGGACCTTTTACCATAACGTCTACGGATTTCAACCCATGTACCAATGCTGCCTTAGCCGCTGTCTCAGCTGCCATCTGAGCCGCATAAGGAGTAGATTTCCTTGAACCTCTAAATCCAAGACCACCGGCACTTGCCCATGATAAGGCATTTCCCTGTGCATCTGTCAATGTTACGATCGTGTTATTGAAAGATGACTGAATATGTGCCTGTCCGCGTTCAACGTTTTTCTTGACACGTTTTTTTGTTACTTTTTTTGCAACTTTCTTTGCCATTTAAACTAACCTACTTTCTTTATTCTTGTTATATTGTTTCTTCATAATTTTCATAAGGTAGTTCTTCTTACTACCCTTCGGTATGTTCGCTTAACTAACCTCATGCTATGCATTCGCTAAGGTTCGCGAACGACCTCGCGCTAAAATTCAATCTGCGCTTTCAGCTTGATTTCATTAAGCTGCTTTCGGTCTACTTTTTCTTATTTGCTACAGTTCTCTTAGGACCTTTTCTTGTTCTTGCGTTTGTCTTAGTCTTCTGACCACGAACCGGAAGTCCTTTTCTATGACGGATACCTCTGTAGCATCCGATTTCCTGAAGTCTCTTGATGTTAAGAGCGATCTCTCTTCTTAAATCACCTTCTACCATCTGTGTTTCATCGATCACTGCACTGATTTTCTTTACATCATCGTCAGTTAAGTCTCTGACACGAATATCTGGATTAACTCCAGCATCTTTTAAGATACGGTTTGCACTTACTCTACCGATTCCGTAGATATAAGTTAAGCCGATTTCGACACGTTTGTCTCTTGGTAAGTCTACACCTGCAATACGAGCCATGTGAATTTCCTCCATCTTTCTTTCAGCGAAAAGCGTCTGGCAGCCCTCATCAATAATATAGATGAGTCTGAAATGCTGTGCCCCCTGCTTCGCCTCTTGTTAATATTGTCTCAAATTGGGATGCGGCGCACTGCGGAAGTACCCGTACATCCAGCCGCTAGATACTACGGCCTTTCCCAGCACCGGTCCTGCCGGTCCATCGAAGCTTCTATATGCAAATAAGAAAGTGCGCACTTACGCCTTCCTTTTTGTATCTCATTTCTGCCTTGCTCCTTATGAAAATGACACTGGGTATTATAAGCAATATATAAATGTGAAGATGTTCCTCACTTTATATTTTAATAGCCTCTACACGCATCCTAGCGTATCGGGGCTACAGCCGCCTAAATAATAACAAAAACAGTTCCGCTTTAATAAGTGCTTATTCCTATCCCTGTCTTTGTTTGTGCTTCGGGTTCTCACAGATTACTCTGATGCTTCCCTTTCTTTTAATGATTTTGCATTTTTCGCAAATCGGTTTTACTGATGATCTAACCTTCACGTCAAATCCTCCTTTCCCTATATGCATCGCTATAGTTCCAACCGCGGGGCATACTTTCCCCGACAGTTCGCCTAATATTATAGCACTTGTTTTTCTACAAAGTCAACACCTTTTTTTATTTATCTCTCCAGATAATTCTGCCCTTTGACAAATCATATGGGGACAATTCCAAAGTCACTTTATCTCCCGGAAGGATCTTGATAAAGTTCATACGTAACTTTCCGCTGATATGTGCCAATACCTGGTGTCCGTTTTCCAATTCTACCTGAAACATCGCATTTGGCAATTTTTCTACTACAGTTCCTTCGATTTCAATTACATCAGCTTTTGACATACTTTTCCTCCAATTAAACGTCTTTCTTCTCTACTTCTTTTTGATACTGTTTCAATATATATTTGATCTTCACATCATCACAGTCTGAAAGTTCAAACTGACATCCTATAAGCTGTATATGCTTTTTCTTTTTCTTTTTCGGATTTGCAAGTTTTCTTAAAAAGCCGTCCGCCAGATATACATATGCGTCTTCCACTGCTGTTATGACATAAATTTTTTCTTTGTCATGTCCTGCTTTTGATTTTGCAAGCATGCCTGCTTTATATTCTATCATGTCCCAAACCTGCTTCTTCCTTTATTATATTACCGTTAAAAGCTTCGGTTCATCTTCCGTGATCAATACCGTATTCTCATAGTGTGCTGACAGCGAGCCGTCTCTTGTCACAACCGTCCAGTCGTCGTCAAGCCAGTCTACCTGCCATGTTCCTATGTTGATCATCGGTTCGATCGCCAGCGTCATGCCTGCTTTTAATCTCATCCCTCTTCTTTGCATCTGATAATTCGGTATCTCAGGATCTTCATGCAGATGCATGCCTATGCCGTGTCCGCATAAGTCTCTTACCACACCATAACCGAATTTTTCTGCATAAGCTCCAATCGCCCTTGAAATATCAAATAGATGATTGCCTTCTTTCGCATACTTTATACCTTCAAAAAAGCTTTCTTTTGTAATCCGTATAAGGTCTTTGGCTTCTTGGCTGACCTCTCCCACCGCGTGGGTCCTGGCTGCGTCAGAATGATACCCTTTATAGATAAGCCCTGCGTCGAGACTTACGATATCACCTTCTTTGATGATTCTTTTCTTGCTTGGAATCCCGTGCACCACTTCATGATTTAACGAAACACAGATAGATGCCGGATATCCATTGTAATTAAGAAAGGAAGGTTCGCATCCATAGCTTCGTATTACCTCTTCGCCAAGTCTGTCTACATCCCAAGTAGACATCCCTGCCCGAAGTCCTTTTTCCAGCTCCTTATGGACAAGCGCGAGGATTTCCCCCGCCTTTGTCATTAGTTCGATCTCTCTTGCTGATTTTATCGTAACCGGCATGATTACTCACCTAAAATATCAACAATTGCTTTAAATACATCTTCTAAGTCGACCGTTCCATCTACTGTTTTTAAGATGCCTTTTGCCATATAATAATCGATCAACGGCTGAGTCTGCTCGTGGTATACGACAAGACGCTTTTGCACTGTTTCCGGTTTATCGTCATCACGGAGGATTAAGCTTCCGCCGCAGTTATCACATATGCCCTCTTGTTTTGTGGACGCGTATACAATATGGTATGTAGCGCCGCAATCTACACATGCTCTTCTTCCTGACATACGATTTATGATATTCTCATCCGGAACGTCTACGTCGATTGCGTAATCCATCTTCTGTCCAAGTTCTTCCAATGCTTTGTCAAGCGCCTCTGCCTGCGGAATTGTTCTCGGAAAACCATCGAGAACGTATCCGTTTGCACAATCTTCCTGATTCACACGGTCTACCACAAGGTCTACTACAAGCTCATCCGGAACAAGGAGCCCCTGGTCCATATATGTCTTTGCTTTTTTGCCTAATTCTGTACCGTTTTTAATATTTGCCCTGAAAATATCGCCTGTAGAAATATGAGGGATCTCATATTTTGCGGCAATTTTTTTTGCCTGAGTACCTTTTCCTGCACCCGGCGCCCCTAGCATGATAATTTTCATGATATTGCCTCCTTAATAGCATTTTAACTCGTATGATTTCACACGCCATGCAGGAAATAATACGAGCTAAAATAATTAATTATTTAAAAATCCTTTGTAATTACGAACAAGCATCTGAGATTCAATCTGTTTGATCGTCTCAAGTACAACGCCGACGATAATGATCAGTGAGGTACCGCCAAATGATACGTTTGCTCCAAATACACCATTGAATACAAATGGAATTACCTGTACGATAACAAGTCCACATGCTCCAATGAAAATGATTTTTCCTAAAATCTTGTTCAGATAATCTACCGTTGGTTTTCCCGGTCTGATACCTGGGATAAATCCACCGCTCTTCTTCATGTTATTTGCAATTTCCAATGGGTTGAATGTAATTGAAGTATAGAAATATGCAAAGAACACGGTGAGGAGGATATATACGATAAGTCCCCATGTATACTGAATGTTTGCCGGGTTACACCAGTTTCCTGAATTCAGTCCCCGTAAGATCTCGCTTCCGATTCCTGTTCCTTCGCCTTTGCCAAGGAAACCTGCGATCACGATCGGTGTCTGCATCAAAGAAGATGCAAAGATAACCGGAATAACACCTGCTGTGTTAACTTTCAGCGGAATATTTGTTGACTGTCCGCCCATTGTACGTCTTCCGACAATTTTCTGTGAATACTGGACCGGAATTCTTCTCACGCCATCCTGAAGACCAATAACGAATACAACCAATGCAAGGATAATTGCCAAAATGATCAAAGCTGCAAGACCGCCTGAAGCAAGTCCTTTTCCTTTTATGAACTGATTGTATAATGTTGTAAGGTCAAGCGGTACTCTTGAAATAATATTAATAAGAAGTACTACAGAGATACCATTTCCAACACCTTTTTCTGTGATACGCTCACCAATCCACATAAGGAATGCACTACCTGCTGTAAATGTTAATACTACAACTGCCGCATTTACAAAATTATACTCGTAAAGTAATCCCTGGCGCCCAAAACCAACTGCCATTGCTGTTGATTCTATCAATGCAAGCGCTACTGTGACGTAACGTGTCATTGCTGCAATCTTCTTTCTTCCGTCTTCGCCTTCTTTTTGCATTTCTTCCAATTTCGGAATTGCAATCGTAAGAAGCTGCATAATAATGGAAGATGTGATGTACGGTGTAATGCTCAGTGCAAAAATCGACATTTTTTCAAAAGAACCTCCTGTAAAGGCGCTAAAGAAATTGAATACATCGCCTGTCTGACTTGCAAAGAAATTCTGAATATATTCAGGGTTCACTCCCGGTGTCGGGAGCTGTGAACCGACTCTGATTACAACCAACATCAATAATGTATAGATGACTTTCTTTCTGATATCATCTATTTGAAATGCTTTTCTAACTGTCTTAAGCATTTTAGATCACCTCTGTTTTTCCACCAAGAGCCTCAATTTTCTCTACGGCGCCTGCGCTGAAAGCATTTGCCTGTACTGTAAGTTTCTTAGTTAATTCACCGTTGCCAAGTATCTTCACACCGTCTTTAGGATTCTTAACGATTCCTGTTTCGATCAATGTGTCAACTGATACAACAGCACCATTGTCAAATACTTCTAAAGCACTTACGTTAATACCAACAATAGATTTTGAACTTGGGCAAGTAAATCCTCTTTTTGGTATTCTTCTGTATAATGGCATCTGTCCACCTTCAAAGCCCGGTCTTGGAGCTCCTGAACGAGCTTTCTGACCTTTGTGACCTTTACCTGCAGTCTTACCATTTCCTGAACCGTGTCCACGGCCTCTTCTGAAATTATCACTTTGTTTTGAACCGTCTGCTGGTCTTAAGTTTGATAAGTCCATCATGACACCTCCTTATCGTTTTTCTTAAATTATGCTTCTTCTACTTTTACTAAATGCTGTACCTGTTTTACCATACCTCTTGTTGAAGCATTGTCCGGTAAAACAACTGTTTTGTTTAACTTCTTAAGCCCCAAAGCTTCCACAGTTTTTTTGTGTTTTGGCACTGCACCGATTGTAGATTTTACTAACGTAACTTTTAATTCTGCCATTTCACTCTACCTCCTTAGCCTAAAATCTCTTCCACAGATTTTCCACGGAGTTTAGCTACCTGTTCTGGAGTCTTTAACTGACTTAAGCCGTTAATCGTAGCAAGTACCAGGTTCTGCTTGTTGTTTGAACCTAAAGATTTTGTACGGATGTTCTTAATACCTGCAAGCTCGATAACCGCACGCGCCGGACCGCCGGCGATAACTCCAGTACCTTCCGGAGCTTTCTTAAGAAGTACAGAAGCGCTTCCGAATTTTCCGATAAAATCATGAGTAATACTTTCATTTTCATCTAAGGCAACGGTTACTAATTTTTTCATAGCATCTTCTTTTCCTTTGCGGATCGCTTCCGGAATTTCTGTTGCCTTTCCTAAACCTGCACCAACATGGCCATTTCCATCGCCAACAACTACTAAAGCTGTGAATCTGAAGTTACGACCACCTTTAACAACCTTGGTAACACGCTTAATTGATACTACTTTCTCTGTCAGCTCAAATTGGCTAGCATCAATACGATTTTGTTTCATGTGTTCCTACCTCCTAGAATTCAAGACCAGCTTCTCTTGCTGCGTCTGCTAATGCTTTTACTTTTCCATGGTATATAAATCCACCTCTGTCAAAAACAACTGTGTTAATACCTTTTTCGATTGCTCTTTTTGCAATCACTGTTCCCAAGTATGCTGCTGCATCAACGTTGTCAGTTTTTTCCAGTTCTGCTTTCACTTCTTTTTGAAGAGTGGAAGCGGAAACAAGAGTATTTCCAACTGTATCGTCAATAATTTGAGCATACATATGATTATTGCTTCTAAACACTGCTAAACGTGGTCTTTCAGCGGTTCCGCTGAAACGGTTACGTAATTTTTTGTGTTTGTTAACGCGAACTTCGCTTCTAGATTTTTTACTAACCATTTTCACACTCTCCTTACTTATTTCTTACCAGTCTTACCAACTTTACGTCTAATAACTTCATCAGCATATTTGATACCTTTGCCTTTGTATGGCTCCGGTCTTCTCTTATCTCTGATTTCAGCTGCGTACTGGCCAACTTTTTCTTTGCTGATACCCTTGATTGTAATCTTGTTCTGACCTTCAACGATTGACTCAATGCCTTCCGGATCGATCATCTCAACTGGATGGGAGTATCCTAAATTTAATGTTAACTTATTTCCGGATTTTGCTGCTCTGTAACCTACACCGTTTACTTCAAGAACTTTCTGATATCCTTCTGTTACACCAACAACCATATTGTTGATCAATGTTCTTGTAAGTCCGTGTAATGATTTCATTTTCTTTAAATCATTTGGTCTTGTAACAACAACTTCTTCACCTTCAACTTTAATTTCCATCTCGATTGGGAGTTCTCTTTCAAGAGTTCCCTTTGGACCTGTTACAGTCACTTTGTTGCGTTCCGCAACCGTTACAGTAACGCCTGCCGGAATGCGTACTGGCTGTCTTCCGATACGTGACATATCCATCTTCCTCCTAAAACTTAAATTTTCGGAGCGGCGGCTTGGCCGCTCTGTTTTCAGCTACGCGGGCATTCGCCCATTTATACGGAAGTTCTTTTCCCTAAGCTCAATACCTCGCCAAGGTCAAAGAACGGCCTCGCACTAAGCTCAAGCTTCGCTTAAAGCTCGCTTTCACTAAGTTGCTTTCGTTCTACCAGATGTAGCAAAGTACCTCTCCGCCTACCTGAGCTTTTCTTGCTTCTTTGTCTGTGATAACACCCTGGTTTGTAGAGAGAATAGCAATTCCAAGTCCGCCAAGAACTCTTGGAAGATTTTCTTTACCAGCGTATACACGAAGACCTGGTTTGGAAATTCTCTTGAGACCGGAAATAACTTTTTCGTTTTTGTCTGCACCATATTTTAATGTGATATGGATTGTTTTAAATACGCCGTCTTCTACAAGATCATATTTTGCAATATAACCCTCGTTTACGAGAATATCAGCGATTGCAAGTTTCATTTTAGATGCCGGAACATCTACTGTATCATGTTTTGCAGTATTTGCATTACGGATTCTTGTAAGCATATCTGCAATTGGATCACTCATAGTCATTTGAAGCTTCCTCCTAATTATCTTTTCTTATTATTTGTTACATCCAAAGATGCTCCCCGGCAGATGCCGGTTCGCTTCCACTACGGATATCCTTGTTTATTGTTATATGGAAGTTCTCCTCGCTAGTATGGAGGTTCTTCTCTCTACGCTCGAAGAACGGTCTTCACACTAAATTCGTGCCATATGCACTCATTAAGTGTTCAGTACCTACCAGGATGCTTTTTTCACACCTGGAATCTGGCCTTTATATGCTAATTCACGGAAGCAAACTCTGCAAATTCCGTATTTTCTTAAATAAGCATGTGGACGACCACAGATTCTGCAGCGATTATATTCTCTTGTAGAGAATTTCTGTTTACGCTGCTGTTTTAATTTCATTGCTGTCTTTGCCATGAATTTCCCTCCTTAATTACTTCGTAAATGGCATATTGAATTGTTTCAATAATTCGCGTGCTTCTTCGTCTGTTTTTGCTGTTGTAACAAAGATTACGTCCATACCTCTTACTTTATCAACCTTATCGTATTCGATTTCAGGGAAAATCAATTGTTCTTTGATACCAAGAGCATAGTTACCTCTTCCGTCAAATGCGTTTGGATTTACACCTCTAAAGTCACGTACACGAGGCAATGCAAGGTTGATCAGACGATCAACGAACTCATACATTTTTTCTCCTCTTAAAGTAACCTTACATCCGATTGCCATACCTTCTCTGATCTTGAAGTTAGCAACAGAGTTTTTAGCTTTTGTAGTAACAGCTTTCTGTCCGGCGATCTTCTCAAGATCGGCGATTGCTGCTTCTAATAATTTTGCGTTGTCTTTTGCTTCGCCAACACCCATGTTGATTACAACTTTATCGAGTTTTGGCACTTCCATGATATTTTTATATCCGAATTTTTTGATCATTGCGTCAACGATCTCATTCTTATACTGTTCTTTTAATCTACTCACAGTCTGGAACCTCCTTCCTCGAATTAATCAATTATATCGCCTGTTGTTTTCGCAAAACGTACTTTTTTGTCTCCATCCATCTTGAAACCTACTCTTGTAGCTTTTCCTTTGTGGATATACATTACGTTAGATGCATCGATCGCGCCTTCCTGGTGAACGATACCGCCGTTTGCATTTGCTGCGCTTGGTTTTGTATGCTTTGTAAGCATATTCACACCTTCAACAAGCACTTTGTTATTCTTCTTATCTACAGAAATAACTTTTCCTTCTTTGTCTTTATCTTTTCCGGCGATTACTTTAACCAAATCACCTTTTTTAATTTTCATAGTTGACATCCTTGCACCTCCTTACAGTACTTCCGGAGCAAGAGAAACGATTTTCATAAACTGTTTCTCACGAAGCTCTCTTGCTACTGGTCCAAAAATACGAGTTCCTCTTGGGTTTTTGTCATCTTTTATGATTACTGCTGCGTTTTCGTCGAAACGGATGTAAGAACCGTCTTTACGACGTGTCTTGTTTACAGTACGAACAACTACAGCCTTTACTACATCACCTTTTTTAACAACGCCGCCTGGTGTTGCATCTTTAACAGTAGCAACGATAACGTCACCGATACGTGCATATCTTCTTGTAGAACCACCCAACACACGGATGCAAAGTAACTCTTTCGCACCAGTATTATCTGCTACTCTCAGTCTACTTTCTTGCTGTATCATGCAGGTAAACCTCCTTTGATTATTTAACTTTTTCCATAACTTCAACAAGTCTCCATCTTTTATCCTTAGATAATGGTCTTGTTTCCATAACTTTTACTTTGTCACCGATGTTGCATACGTTTTCTTCATCATGTGCTTTCAATTTATATGTTCTCTTCACGATCTTGTTGTAAAGAGGATGTTTTACATGGTCTTCTACTGCAACTACAATTGTTTTATCCATTTTGTTGCTGACAACCTTACCAACTCGGGTTTTTCTAAGATTTCTTTCCACCGTAATTCTCCTTTCCGCCGGACAGCGAATTTTCTATTTACTACGAGTTCCCAATTATTCAGCAGCCTTCTGTGTGATCACTGTCTGAATTCTTGCGATATTTCTTCTTACTTCTTTAATTCTGCTTGTATTGTCCAACTGGTTTGTTGCGTTTTGGAATCTTAAATTGAAAAGTTCCTTTTTAGCAGCTACTAATTCTTCATTCAATTCTGCAGCTGATTTTGTCTTTAAATCTTCTACAAATTTATTAATTTTCACTGTTATCACCGCCTTCTAAGTCTGCGCGAGAAACTATTTTACATTTACAAGGTAACTTGTGTGTTGCAAGACGAAGAGCTTCTCTGGCTACTTCTTCAGATACACCGGCAATCTCGAACATTACGCGACCCGGTTTTACAACAGCTACCCAGTATTCTAATGTTCCTTTACCGGAACCCATACGAGTTTCAGCTGGTTTTGTAGTTACTGGTTTATCTGGGAATATTTTGATCCAAACTTTACCACCACGTTTGATATAACGTGTCATAGCAATACGGGCAGCCTCGATCTGGTTTGAACGGATCCAACATGGTTCCATTGCAACGATACCATATTCACCATTGGAAATCGTATTACCTCTCATGGCTTTACCTCTCATAGTGCCACGGAATTGTTTACGACGTTTAACTCTTTTTGGCATTAACATTATTTATCGCTCCCTTCCTTACTTGCCTTTGTTGGAAGAACTTCGCCTTTATAAATCCAAACTTTCACACCAACTTTTCCGTATGTTGTGTCAGCTTCAGCGAATCCATAGTCAATATCTGCTCTTAATGTCTGAAGAGGAATAGTTCCTTCAGAATAGAATTCTGTACGAGCCATATCTGCGCCGCCAAGACGTCCTGATACAGAAGTCTTAATTCCAAGCGCTCCGGCTTTCATTGTTCTGGACATGCAGGATTTCATTGCACGTCTGAAAGAGATACGGTTCTCCAACTGCTGAGCAATATTCTCAGCAACTAACTGAGCATCTTTATCCGGTCTTTTGATCTCTTTGATATCTACGATTAATTTTTTATCTGTAAATTTCTGAAGTTCTGCTTTTACTTTCTCGATCTCAGCTCCGCCTTTACCGATTACCACACCTGGTTTTGCTGTGTAAAGTATGATCTTCACACGGTCAGAAGCTCTTTCGATCTCGATTTTAGAAACTCCGGCGCTATATAATTTCTTTTTAAGAAATGTTCTGATTTCATGGTCTTCTACTAAATTGTCAGCGAAGTTACCTTCTGCATACCATTTAGAATCCCAGTCTTTGATAATACCGACTCTTAAGCCATGAGGATTAACTTTCTGTCCCATTGTTGCCCTCCTTATCTTTCATTAAGCACTACTGTGATATGACTCATTCTTTTTTCGATTCTATAAGCTCTACCCTGTGCTCTAGGTCTGATTCTCTTCATTGTTGGTCCTTTATTTGCGAAGCATTCTTCAACATAAAGTTTGTCAACACTCATTCCGTTATTGTTTTCAGCGTTAGCAATCGCTGATTCTAATAATTTTTTAATAATGCTTGAAGCATATCTTGGATTGTATGTCAAAATACCAAGTGCTGTCTGTACATCCTTACCTCTGATGGCATCTAATACGAAACATGCTTTCTGAACAGAAACTCTAGCGTAAGATATCTTAGCTGATGGTCTTGTGTCTTTATTAGCATTTCTTTCTCTTTTAATTTGGGATCTATGTCCTTTTGCCATGGATGAACCCTCCTTTCGAATACGTTATCTATTATCTAACTCTTGATTTCTTTTCGTCTTTTCCGTGTCCTCTATATGTTCTTGTTGCAACGAACTCGCCGAGTTTGTGTCCAACCATATCTTCTGTCACATATACAGGTACGTGCTTTCTTCCGTCATGAACAGCAATTGTATGTCCGATGAACTGTGGGAAGATCGTAGAACGACGGGACCATGTTTTGATAACAGCCTTGTCTCCGTTTGCGTTCATAGCTTCGACTTTCTTTAACAGACTTGCATCTGCGAATGGTCCTTTTTTAAGTGAACGTGCCATAGGTTCTAACCTCCTTATTTGATACCTTTACCGTCTCTTCTTCTGATAATCATCTTATTAGACTGTTTGTTTTTCTTACGTGTCTTAAGACCAAGTGCTGGTTTACCCCAAGGTGTGGACGGACCTGGACGACCGATACCACATTTACCTTCACCACCACCGTGCGGATGGTCATTCGGGTTCATTACGGAACCGCGTACTGTTGGTCTGATACCCATGTGACGTTTACGTCCGGCTTTACCAACATTGATAAGGTTATGATCTCCGTTACCAACAACGCCGATGGATGCACGGCAGATGCTTGGCACCATTCTCATCTCTCCTGAAGGAAGACGAAGTGTTGCGTACTTTCCTTCTTTCGCCATTAACTGAGCGCTGTTTCCAGCTGAACGAACTAACTGTCCGCCATGTCCCGGATATAACTCGATGTTGTGTACCTGTGTACCTACAGGGATTGCAGAAAGCGGTAAGCAGTTACCTACATGGATTTCAGCGTCCGGTCCGTTCATGATCTTCATGCCGTCTTTGAGTCCTTCCGGAGCTAAGATATATGCTTTCTGTCCATCTTCATAACAGATAAGAGCGATGTTCGCAGATCTGTTCGGGTCGTATTCGATACCAAGAACGGTTGCTGCGATACCATCTTTATTTCTCTTAAAGTCGATAATTCTATATTTTCTTTTTTCTCCGCCTCCGCGGTGTCTTACAGTGATTTTACCTTGTGCATTACGTCCGGCTGTTTTCTTTAAAGATACTACTAAGGATTTTTCCGGAGTAGTTTTTGTGATCTCTGAGAAATCAGAACCAGTCATATGTCTTCTGGAAGGTGTATATGGGCTGTATGTTTTAATTCCCATTACTGTCACTCCTTTCAATTCATGTTTATTGTCGCGGTTTCATTCCGCATATTGTTAAGTTTCATGAAGCTGTTTCTTACAGTCCTGCGAAGATCTCGATGTCTGCTGAATCTTCTGTAAGCTGTACGATCGCTTTCTTTGTCTTAGCTGTTTTACCGAATGTCATTCCACGTCTTTTTGTTTTACCATCAAGATTCATTGTGTTAACGCCTTTTACTTTTGTTCCTTCGAACATTTTTTCAACAGCTTCTTTAATCTGACTCTTAGTTGCATCTGGATGTACTAAGAATGTGTATTTCTTGTCTGCCATAACTGACATACTCTTTTCAGTAATAACTGGTTTGAGGATTACGTCATAATACTGTATGTTTGCCATTATGCATACACCTCCTCGATATTAGCTACAGCTGCTTTTGTAGTAACAACTGTGTTGTATTTCATGATATCGTACACATTGATCGTGTTTGTTCCTGCTGTTTTTACACCAGCAATATTTCTTGCAGATAATTCTGCGTTTTTATTTCCATCCTCAAGAACAACTAAAGCTTTGCTTACGTTTAAGTTGTTCAGCATGTTCTGGAAGTTCTTTGTCTTGATCTCGCCGAAGTTCATTTCGTCGATCACGATGAATTTATTTTCTTCTACTCTTGATGTAAGAGCGGATTTAAGTGCTGCTCTCTTTTCTTTTTTGTTTAATTTGAAAGAGTAGTCTCTTGGTGTTGGAGCGAATACAACTCCGCCGCCTGTCCATTGAGGAGCTCTTGTTGAACCTTGTCTTGCATGACCTGTTCCTTTTTGTCTCCATGGTTTTCTTCCGCCGCCGGAAACTTCAGAACGTGTTTTTGCTTTCTGTGTTCCTTGACGTTTGTTTGCGAGCTGGCTTACAACTGCCATGTGTACTAAGTGTTCATTTACTTCAACACCGAATACAGCATCGTTCAAGTCGATTGTACCAACTTCTTTACCTTCGATATTGTAAACAGATACGTTTGCCATCTGTGTGTTCCTCCTTTCTTAGTTAAAGCCTAGGCTTTTACTGTTTCCTTGATTGTTACAAGAGATTTCTTAGGTCCTGGTACTGAGCCTTTTACTAAGATTAAGTTGTTTTCTGCATCTACTCTTACTACTTCAAGATTCTGGATTGTGATTCTCTTGTTACCCATCTGTCCTGGCATTTTTTTGCCTTTGAATACTTTACTTGGATCAGATGCTGCACCGTTGGAACCTGCATGGCGATGGAATTTAGAACCGTGAGCCATAGGTCCTCTGTGCTGGTTGTGTCTCTTGATAGCGCCCTGGAAGCCTTTACCTTTGGAGATCGCAGTTGCGTCTACTTTGTCGCCTGCCGCAAAGATATCTGCTTTGATTTCCTGAGCTAATGTGTACTCAGATGCGTTTTCAAATTTGAATTCTCTTACAAATCTCTTTCCTGAAACACCAGCTTTGTCAAAGTGTCCTTTTTCAGCCTTTGTCACACCATGTCTGTGTGCGATTTCTTTTTTGCCGTTTTTGTCTTTGCTGACGATTTTATCTTTCTTGTCAACAAATCCAACCTGAACAGCGTCGTAACCGTCGTTCTCTACAGTTTTGATCTGTGTTACTACACATGGACCAGCCTGAAGTACAGTTACCGGAGTCAATACTCCGTCTTCGTTGAAGATTTGAGTCATTCCGACTTTTGTAGCTAAGATAGCTTTCTTCATTATTTTTACCTCCTGTGATTTACAGCGGAACGCGATTTCTTCGCGCTCATCCTAAATTTTAGGATTGATACTGTCTTATTTGTTTTTCATTTTGATATCGATGTATACACCAGCCGGCATTTCTAATCTTGATAATGCGTCCACAGTTTTCTGTGTCGGTGCAATGATATCGATGAGTCTCTTATGAGTTCTCTGTTCGAACTGCTCTCTGGAATCTTTATATTTGTGAACCGCTCTTAAGATTGTTACTACTTCTTTCTTTGTCGGAAGTGGTACCGGTCCGCTTACCTGTGCTCCATTCTTCTTTACAGTTTCGATGATTTTTTTTGCAGATGCATCAACCAGCTGGTGATCATATGCTTTCAATGTGATTCTCATTACTTGACTTGCCATAAAAAAAGTCGCCTCCTTTTCGTACTTTTACGTTCAGTACGACAAGCGGTGACTGTACACTCTCCCGTGTGTGTCCTTATATACTCACACGTTGTTTCCATATCTCAATGGACGTTATTGATTCGTACAGTGACTTGTCGCCAGTTTCCTAACTTGACATTCGCTCCACGGAAAACCTGCATATGTTCTGGTCTACTCCCATCCCACAAGCAGCAACCTCACGTTTCACAGCTATCATGTCACAGCTTTTTAAGTATACAAGATTGTTTTTTACATTTCAAGTACTTTATTATTTTTTTTGTATTTTTTTAAGAACAATCTTTTTTTGCATTTTATACCGTAATTTCATACCATACATTCATGCAGGGCTTCTTCATCGATACCTGCTTTTTGCAAAACTTCCTTTATCGCTTCCTTGCATCCTAACCCGGCGCACCATGCAAGCCCGCAGCCTGCTGTGATCGCCCGCGGTACCGGAATAAGACGCCCTTCTACGTTTTGTGCCTTGCAAACCTTCTCAAACGCAATCGCATCCGCTGTGGTATGAAAGGTAATTACTAGTTTTAATTCTTTTTTTCTCATTTTTATATTTCCGATTTCTTATGTTGTCTAACTTTCTTCTTCCTTCTATCCTTCACAGGCCAACTCTCTCACTGCTGCTATCGCAGCTTCTACTTCTTCTTCCTTATTATAATGGGAAAAACTAAATCTCACTGCTCCTTGCTCAACTGTTCCAAGTGCCTTGTGCATCAGTGGAGCACAGTGCGCCCCTGGTCTTGTTGATATTCCGTACCGGACAAGAAGCTCATCGCTTACTTCCGAAGAGTCATAATCTCCAATATTCAATGCCACGATTGGACAACGCTTCGTCGTTTCAAAGTCTCCATAAATCTTTACACCTGGTATTTCCTTTACTCCTTCGTAAAACCTTCGCATATATTTCTGCTGCGTTTCCCGAATCACATCCATCCCTGTTCTTTCGATATATTCTAAAGCCGCTCCAAGTCCGGCAATTCCGTGTCCATTGAGTGTTCCTGCCTCCAATGCTGCCGGCATCTCCTGCGGATGCTGTTTGTTATAGCTATCTACGCCGCTGCCCCCGCTCTTTAATGGTGCAAGGCAAATTCCTTCTCTTACATACATGCCGCCGGTTCCTTGCGGTCCCAAAAGACTTTTATGTCCGGTAAAGCACAGAATGTCAATGTGCATTTTTTGCACATCGATCGGAAATACCCCTGCTGTCTGGGAGGCATCCACAACAAATAGTATGCTATGTTTATTTGCAAGCATTCCAACGCTTTCAATATCAATCATATTCCCGGTGAGATTCGAACCGTGCGTGCACACAATCATCTTTGTGTTCTTTTTCACCGCCTGCTCAATCGCTTCATAGTGAATTCTGCCTTTCTCATCGCATGGAATAAATGTAAGTTCCACTCCTGTTTCTTCCATATTATATAGAGGCCTTAACACCGAGTTATGCTCCAACACCGTCGTAATCACATGATCACCTGGTTTTAAGCTGCCCCGGATTGCGATATTAAGGCTTTCCGTAGCATTATTTGTAAAGACAATTCTCTTCGGGCTCTCGCTTCCTAATAGTCTCGCCAGTTTCTCTCTCGTATCAAAAATCACCCTCGCCGCTCCAAGAGAAGCTTCGCCCGCTCCCCTGCCCGCATTCCCAAAAGAAGTCATTGCATTTACTACTGCCTCGATTACTTCTTTTGGCTTTTGCATCGTTGTCGCTGCATTATCCATATATATCATTTCAAAACTCCTTATATCAAGCGGATATATTTTCCATCCGGTTCTCTCTTGCAAACCTGTCCGATCACAGATGCCTTCGTATCCAAATGCTTCTTCTCAAAATCCTCCATGATACTTTCTGCTTCTTCTTTTGATACGCTCATCAAAAGTCCGCCCGATGTCTGTGGGTCATATAGCAAATCCATAAAATGCTCTTCTATATTGCGTGCCTCTACAAACCTCTCATTATGCTTGCGGTTATTATACGCTCCCGCCGGAACGAATCCCATTTTCGCATAGTCAATTGCATTTTCAAAATAAGTAATCTTATGCACGTCCAATTCCAACGTCACATCGCTTGCCGCCGCCATCTCCCGGCCATGACCAATCACTCCAAATCCCGTCACGTCCGTGCAAGCATGAATATGATATTTTTCTGACACCTCTTTTGCTTTTTTATTCAAGGAAGTCATGGAAGCCAAAACTTGTTTCAGCGCCTCATCCGAAGCACACTCTCCTTTGATAGCAGTATTGACAATACCACTGCCAACAGGTTTTGTGAGAATCAAAATATCCTCTGGCTTACAGCCATAATTTTTATACAGTTTCTTTGGATGCGCAAATCCGGTGACACTCAATCCGTATTTTGGCACGTCATCCTGAATGCTATGTCCCCCTGCCAAAACAGCGCCCGCTTCTCTTACCTTATCCGCTCCTCCTGCAAGAATCTCACCTAAGATCGAAGGATCAAGGCAATTCGGAAAAGCCACAATATTCAGCGCTATCTTCGGCTCGCCTCCCATGGCATACACATCACTCAATGCATTGGCTGCCGCAATCTGACCGAATATATATGGGTCATCGACAACCGGTGTAAAGAAATCCAGCGTCTGAATGAGCGCAATATCTTCTGTGATTTTGTATACGGCAGCATCATCGGATGTTTCGATTCCGACAAGCATCCTTTCATCATAAAACTTCGGCAGCTTTCCCAAGACCTCAGAGAGAATATTCGGGCCTATTTTCGCCGCACAACCGGATGCCTTCGTCATCTGTGTCAATCTTATATCCTTCATCATCTTTATCTCCTCCCCTTTCTTTCATTTACATGCATATTCCCGGGCAATTACGGCTGAACAATTTTTCCTGCTCCTGCCATCTTTTCTACGATACTGTACATATTCGTCACGGAACCAACCGCAAGTTTCTCGGTTAATCCATAATAATTAAGGCAGGTTCCGCATGTGAGGATTTCTACACCTTGCGCCTCCAAATGTTTTAAATCTTCAAGGGAATCAGAGCCTTCTACCGTTAATGTTGCGCCGCCATTATAAAAAAGCATCGTTTTAGGCAAGGTGTCAAGCTGCGTCACCGCAAAGATAAAACCTTTGATCAATATCTTCCCGAGTTCATCATTGCCAGTTCCCATGCGGTCAGAAGAAATCACGATAATCGTATTCTCTCTTCGATCGGGAATGCAGGCTACCTCTTCTTCCTCCACGCTCAAAACGTCACCTATCTGAATCCTGATTTTAAATTCTTTTTCCGCAATTCTTTCGGAAGCAACACTCCCGCCTAAGGTTTTTGCCATCTTGGTAACATTTTGCACTGCAACCTCATTATCCACAAGTACCTCAACCAATTCCGATCCAGTCAACGCCTCGATTGCTTTTTTTGTTTTGATTACCGGAATCGGACAGTTATCCCCTATTGCATTTACCTGTATCATTTTATTACCCTCCATTATTATCTTCATATTAATTCCGTCATGTCTGAACGAATGCTTATTTTCTGATAAGATTATACCTGATATGTTGGAATATTGCATTGTTTTTTGGAAAGATAACTGGTATAATTGCGTTTAGTTATCAAGAATACTACTTCATTTTGAAAGGAATATAGATATGTGGATAGCAGATGGATGGAAAGATTACGAGGTCATCGATACTTCCAAAGGTGAAAAATTAGAACGCTGGGGCGATTATCTTCTTGTACGCCCGGATCCGCAGGTCATCTGGGATACCCCGAAAAAGCACCGTGGCTGGAAGCGCCCGAATGCACATTACCACCGCAGCCAGAAAGGCGGCGGCGAATGGGAGTTCTTCGATTTGCCCGAACAATGGCAGATTCATTACAAGACACTTACGTTTAACTTAAAACCATTTAATTTTAAACACACCGGACTTTTTCCCGAACAGGCTGCGAACTGGGACTGGTTTTCCCAAAAGATAAAAGATGCCAACCGCCCGATTAAGGTATTAAACCTTTTTGCTTATACAGGCGGCGCTACGCTTGCCGCGGCTGCCGCAGGCGCTCATGTCACACACGTGGACGCCTCCAAAGGTATGGTCGGATGGGCGAAAGAAAACGCCGCATCTTCCGGGCTGAAAGACGCACCGATTCGTTGGCTTGTCGATGATTGTGTGAAGTTCGTGGAGCGTGAAATCCGCCGCGGCAACACCTACGATGCCATTATCATGGATCCGCCATCTTACGGACGCGGTCCAAAAGGCGAGATTTGGAAGATAGAGGATGCGATTCATCCTCTCATCAAACTTTGTACACAGATTTTATCAGATGACCCTTTGTTCTTCCTGATCAATTCTTACACGACGGGTCTTGCTCCGGCAGTACTTACTTACATGCTGGCAACTGAATTGAAGAAATGGAACGGACATGTAGATTCTCAGGAAATTGGTCTTCCTGTATCCGGGAATGGACTTGTTCTTCCTTGCGGAGCATCTGGGAGATGGGAAAGATAACTTGCTAATTCTCAAATATCCAAGATTCTCCTTGTTTTGAGGAATTCTTGGATATGAGGTGATATTAGAAGCACTCTATGCCCACGCCGTAGGAAAAATGAATGGGAAATTTCTTGTAATGCCCACGCTGGGCAAAACCTATATGAAAATTCAAATTCTGCCCGGCACTTGGGCAGCACAATTATAAAATCTTCTAGCCTTGCCCTACATCTGTTTTCTCACGATTTGATATTCATCATCCAGTCTGAAATACGGACAGCTTTGTACATTACTTGTCATGAAGCGCATCATCTCATCTTCGTCCAGATTGACTTCACACACATAATATTCGTATTCTTCATCATACACATAATTGCTGCAGCAATCACAGCTTGTCTTTGTCCCCATGCTTGCTTTCTCCTTTTCTCAATCTATTCAAACCACTGCTGCATATCGTACCATTTTGCGCCGCCATGGGTGGAATCTGCCACAAAGAAATTCTCCAAAAACGCTCCCATGCGCTCCCGAAATTCCGCTTCGCCGGCTGCCTCGGCAGCCGGGAAACAGATACGCTCTATTTCGGCAATCTTAGTCACCTCTTCTATCTTTGTATTACGAATTTTGATTTTTTCCAGCGGAACAGAGAATGTGCTTCGCACATTCTTGCGCCTGCGGCGGTCGCATACGACAACTTCATTGTACGCCGCAGTGCACATCCCGCGGAGCGTTTTATGATATAGGAAAGTACGAACTTTCCTATATCATAAAATAAAAACCACCTTTCACTGTACTTTATTGTACAGCAAAAAGTGATTTTTTGCACTCTTATTTATTTTTGCCAAATTCTCTGCATATCTTGACGACAATGCCGCTAAGCGCCCATAGGGCGATTGCATTCGGAATTACCATAAGACCGTTAAAGAAATCAGAAAGATTCCATACAAGATCTACTTTCAATGTAGAGCCTACTACTACAAAACAAATTACAAGCAAAGAATATACTTTCGAAGCTTTCTCGCCGAATAAGTATTTTACATTCACTTCTCCGAAGAAATGCCATCCCAAAATCGTAGAGAATGCAAAGAAGAATAAGCAAACTGCTACGAAGATATCGCCAAATCCTCCAAATGCCTTTGTAAATGCTGCCTGTGTAAGCGCTGTACCTTGTTTTCCGCTATCTAACACGCCTGTTGTCAAAATAGAAAATACGGTTAAGTTCAAGATTACAAATGTATCAAGGAATACGCTGATCATTGCAGCAAGTCCTTGTTTGTGAGGATTGTCTACTTTCGCTCTTGCATGTGCATGCGGAGTAGAACCCATACCGGCTTCGTTTGAGAAAAGCCCTCTCGCCACACCAAAGCGAATCGCTTCACGCACCGCAATACCTGCTCCTGCGCCAAGAACCGCTCTTGGATTAAATGCTCCCACAAAAATCATTTTGATTGCACCCGGAAGCGCTGTAATATTCATGCAAATCAAAATCAAGCTTCCTACAATGTAAATGCCGGCCATGATCGGAACGACTTTTTCTACTACGGATGCGAGACGTTTCACACCGCCGAAAAAAATAAATCCGATGATCACTGCAAGAACAAGTCCGAATGTGATTGCCGGTACTTCAATATTTCTTGCCGCAAATACTTCTGTAAATGCTGCTCCGATAGAGTTTGACTGTACCATGTTACCGGTAAATCCAAGCGCTAATATGATAAGCACTGCGAAAACCCCTGCGAGCACCTTTCCAAAAGTTCCTTTGAACGCTGCTCTTATGTAATATACCGGACCTCCTGTGACTTCGCCATCTTTCTTGGTTCGATACTTCTGTGCCAGAGTTGCCTCCGCGTAGATTGTGGACATTCCGAAAAATGCACTCACCCACATCCAGAAAATTGCACCCGGTCCGCCGCCAAGAAGCGCTGTCGCCGCACCTGCCATGTTACCCGTTCCTACCTGCGCTGCAATTGCAGTTGCGATAGACTGGAACGTTGTCATCTCTCCTTCTTTCCCTGTTTCACCTTTCAGTGAAATGTTGCCAAAGACAAGTTTAAAACCTTCTTTGAACTTCCGAATCTGAATAAATTTCAGTCGGATCGTAAAATAAATTCCTGTTCCGCAAAGCAAAATGATAAGAATTACATTCCATAAAAAATCACTTGCCTGGCTTACTATCTGTGTCACTGCCTCCATTTTCTCATTCCTCCTGTCCTTTTGCCTGAGAGATCAGCGGATTTTTTATCCGCCTTACACCTTCGGCGCCCTTTAAAAAAGAGACTCTCCAGTTTTTTCAGCAACAGATTTACTCTACCACACGTCATATACTTTTTCAAGCCAAATTTCATCCAATGACTTCTCCTTGCACCGCTCTCCAAAATGAATTATAATCTAACTCTGAAGAAGAATCCGAGGTGACAAACATGATAAAAAAAGAAATCTTAGAAATACGAAAACAATTTACGCCTGCGAACTGTGCTGTTACGCGTATTTGCGGCTGTTATGTAGACGCAGAAAAGAACAAGAAAACAGAACTGAAAAAGACGTTTCTCTCCCTTCCGGAAGAAGAAATGTTTAAATATTTTGATATTTTCAGAAAGACCTTATCCGGCACTCCCGGCAAGAACCTTCTCGATATGGAGTTTCCGTTAGACCAGGAAATCCCTGGCGGAACACAGGATTTTCTCATGAAGCTAAAAGCCAGCCAATTAAATGACGAGCTGCTCCTTGAAGAATTCTACGATAAAATAATCGAACACTATCACTACGGGGAAAATTACTATATTATCCTCATCCATGGTGCATACGATATTCCCAAGCGCGGAAGCGACAATCTCGATCAGTTCGATGCTTCTGATGATGTTTACGATTTTATCCTGTGCAGCATCTGCCCGGTGAAGCTTTCCAAGGCAGGCCTTTGCTACAATACTCAGACTAACAATATCGAAGACCGGATGCGAGACTGGCTCGTAGAAATGCCGGACGTGGGATTTTTATTTCCAGCCTTTAACGAGCGCAATACAGACATACATAGCTTGCTTTATTATAGTAAAAATGCAGATGAATTCCAAAACGAGTTCATCGAGCAGATGTTAGGATGCCGAATTCCGCTTCCTGCCAAAGGCCAAAAAAACTCTTTTAATACCATTATCGAAGATACCTTGCAGGAAGACTGCAGCTTCGAGGCAGTACGCAACATCCATGATAAACTGACCGAAATGATGGAAGAGAAAAAAGAAGAGCCAGAGCCATTTACGTTGGACAAAGCCGAAGTAAAACAACTGCTCGCTGTAAACGGCGCAAACCCGGAGCACTTAGAGCAATTCGAGCGCCAATATGATGAATATATCGGAGAAAAGGAAGAAATCTTAGCCTCCAATGTCACAAACACAAGAAAATTTGAAGTCAAGACTCCAAACATCACCATACAGGTAAATCCGGAGCGCACAGATCTTTTGGAAACGCGCATGATCGACGGAAAGACTTATCTTTTAATCGAGATTACGGATTCCGTAGAAGTAAACGGAATCAATGTAAGAACAGTGGAACGCAAAAAAGGCAACGAGAATTAAATCCCGCTTTTAAACAAAACAGGAGGACGGAAACATCCGTCCTTCCATTTCTTTTATGCTACAATCTCACCACATGCTATTTTCATACCCGAATCACCTGATGGCTGTGTATGGAAATCATCCGCCATATCATGTATTACTACCGTTCTTCCAATCAAATCTTCCGGATAAAACCGCTCCGTATACACCGCACTCCAAGCGAGCCCGGCATTTGCAAGCAGCGGAGGCAAATCTCCTGCATGCTTTGGATGCTCTGCCTGTTCCGGATTATAATGAGACTTCGTATTCTTGAAAGGGTCCTCTTCATCTCCTGTGCAGCTTGCACCCTCATGTATATGAAATCCATAAAAATTGCCATTGGCCTTATCCATCGTATTGGGTAATCCAAAAATCTCAGCGACTACCAGCGTTCCATTATGCATCCCATAAAACGAAACCTTTCCATGTACCTGTGCGTTATCCGCATTCCCTTGTATCTGCGCATACGCATCAGGCATACCAAACATATTTTGCATCATAATATCGCCCTCCTGCAACATTATATTCACGCAAATGGAATTTATTGCAAGAAGGATTCGATTTCCTATTTCTGTGCTAATTCATACATTGCCGCTGCCGCTATCTGGAATGACAACATTAATTTTTCCACATCCGCACATTCATCCGGCTGGTGAATGACTTCCGGGTCCTCCAAAAATACCGGTCCAAATGCCACCATATTATCAAAGGCTTTCGCATATGTGCCGCCGCCGATCGCCAAAGGCTCTTCTTTTCTTCCGGTCTGGCTTTCGAATACTTTCATCAATTTCTGTACCAGCTCCGAATCCTTCGGCACATACAAAAGCTTGCCTTCCTGGCTAACTTCTGCCGTCATGCCAACGCTTCCCGCTGCCTTCGCCACATTTGCTTTTACCACATCAACATCTGCATTTTTCGGACAGCGGATGTCCAGCGTAAAATACAGTTCTTCTTCCGTACACTTGATAACACCAAAGTTACAGCTTGTTTCGCCCGTCTCTTCGTCTGCCCAGTAAATGTCAAGCGCTTCCCCCTTCGTCTGCGTTCCTATTTTGGCAAGCACGAAATCGATCATTGCCTGAAGGTCACCTCCGAGGTCGATTCCCTGGTTTTTCAATTCATAAAACAGCTGGATTGCCGCATTTGTCCCAAGATGCGGAGTGCTTCCATGCGCCCCTTTTCCGTTAGAAACAATCACAGTATTGCCATTTTCTTTGGTCACATCGATATTCGCAGTCGCCTTGAAATCAAAATCACCTTCCACGATCATCGTACATTTTGGCGTCACTACATTTGGAGCGGTACCGCCTTCGATGGACAATACTTTCACATCCGAGGCTTTTTCGACTTTCTTGCTGACATTAAGAAACATCTGTGCTTTCTCACAGAAAATAAGCGGATATTCTGCGTCCGGCGTAAATCCAATCGTCGGAAGTTCATTTCCGGATTCTATATAATGTTTCACGCAAGAGGAACCACATTCTTCATCGCATCCAAATAACACGCGGATTCTTCTGTCGATCGGCATCCCAAGATCACGGATTGCTTTTAATCCATAGATTGCTCCAATGACCGGACCCTTGTCATCCAGCACGCCGCGGCCATACATTTTCCCGTCCACGATTTCACCGCCCAACGGATCCTGGGTCCATCCCTCGCCAAGCGGAACAACGTCCAAATGTCCAAGAACACCTACCATCTCTTCGCCTTCGCCGTACTCGATCCAGCCTACTTTATTGTCTACATTACCGGTCTTGAAGCCAAGCTTTTCGCCAAGTGCCAGCGTCTGCTCCAGACATTCTTTTATCGCTCTTCCATATGGCGCGCCTTCTTCCGCTTCCCCTTTCACGCTATAGATTGAAATAGCATCTCTGACAGAGCCAATAATCTCCTCCTTCATCTCCATCATCTTCGCATTTAGTTTGTCATAACTCATTGTTTCGCCTCCTGATTATATTTCATTTTTATATTTTTTCTTTGATATAGGCTGCCACCGTATCAATCTCCGGAAACAATGCTGCTTTATTCACCGAATAAATGTCAAGTTCTTCCAGAATCTCTTTCTTACGGTCGCAGATACAAACGATTTTTTTGCCTTTTTCCTCCAGCCTTAATTTGGCAAGCGTATGGCTCTTTTCGTATTTATCTTCGGATAATCCGCAGATGATAAACGCACCGTCTTGCTTCAAAATGCGCTGATTATTCTTAAGAGAAACCACAAAATAATTATTTGTTATCGTTTCTTTCTTAATCTCATCCTGAAATGCCGGCTTTTCCTGTTTGATCTCATAAAGCAGGCGCCTGTGTTTTTGATTGAACTCCTCATCATCTTTGGTACCTGCCCCTGCATCATATAAAAGCTCTGCCTGCTCCTTTGCGTTAAATATCGGAAGGCTTGCAAGAATCGCAGCACTGTCACTGTTCGGATATTTAATATTTTCCGATTTTACTTTGAACGCAATAATCTCTCCCAACGCTTCTTTTCTGTCTTCGCATGCAAAATACAATGCCACCAGCGGATTCTGCGTGATATCAAGAAGTCTCGTCGGCACTCCATAGTGCTGCATCTTCACAAGATAATCAAGATGCGTCTTTAACTCCTTAAACTGCTCCGGACAGCGGATCTGAATCTCCTGATACATATCTCGCTCACGCTCCTGCCAGCGTTTCTTCCTCATAACCGTTGGCGCAAGCAAATAATTAAGGCTTCCATGTCCTCTGAAAAATAATTTTTCTTCCGGATACCTCTGCTTCATATCGCCAATAAATTTTGCATAATCAGAAATATTACGGATAAAATTCAGTTCAATTTCATTCGCATCATAAAGAACGCAGGATTCATATTCCAGCCTCCAAAGATCACTGACTGATGATTCTGCCATCTTCCTTACAAATTCATGGCGGTTCGTCTGTGTCTTTAACGTGCGGAAAATCCACCAAATCAGCGCATACGCTTCCTTCTCGCCCATCTCTGTCTTAGGATTATGAAGCGATCCTTCGAACACACTCTCAAAACGCTTTTGGCCTTCTTCTACATTTCCGGGGATTTTGTCTTTATATAAATTTTGCAGCCATGTATTTTCTACGCTGTCCTTCATATCTTTCCAATAAGTTTCCGATTTTATCAATAATTCCATATTATAGTAGCCATCACTTTTTAACTTCTGTCCGATCACTTTATCGAATGCCAATTCTGTCAGCGCATAATTATAAAATGGAAAATTAAATTTAAACAAATTCATCCTGACACCTCTTTTCTCTTTCGTTGCTCACTCTTTTTATTATAACGCACCTTCGCTTTTAGCGCTATGATTATTGTAATTGATTATACAAAATGAATAACCTATGTTATACTGTTACTAACTAAATTCTAGCAAACATAAAAAGGAGAATTGAAATCATGGCGAAATCAAAAGTATATTTTACTAATTTTCGTACCGTTGCTTTCGGAGATGGTCTTCCGACGAAATTGCAAAAATTAATCAAACGCGCCGGAGTGGAGGAGCTTAACATGGATGGCAAATTCGTTGCGATCAAGCTGCACTTTGGAGAGCTTGGAAATATCAGCTACCTGCGTCCGAATTATGCAAGGGCTGTTGCAGATGTCGTAAAGGAATTCGGCGGCAAGCCATTCCTCACCGACTGTAACACGATGTATCCTGGAAGCCGTAAAAATGCGTTGGAGCATTTGGAATGTGCATGGCAGAATGGATTCACTCCGCTCACCGTGGGCTGCCCTATCCTGATTGGCGACGGCCTTAAAGGAACCGACGACGTTGCCGTACCGGTTGTCGGCGGTGAATATGTAAAAGAAGCGAAAATCGGCCGTGCCGTTATGGATGCGGATGTATTTATCAGTCTCAGCCATTTCAAAGGCCACGAGATGACCGGATTTGGCGGCGCTATCAAAAATATTGGTATGGGATGCGGTTCCCGTGCCGGCAAGACGGAGCAGCACAGTAACGGTCAGCCATCCGTAGATGAATCACTTTGCCGCGGATGTATGCGCTGTCAGAAAGAATGCGCCAATAATGGTCTTGTATTTGATAAAGAAACCAAAAAGATGCACGTAGATTTAGAGCACTGCGTCGGATGCGGACGCTGCCTTGGCGCATGTAACTTCGACGCAATCTCCTTCAATAACAATAATGCTATCGAAGTTTTGAACCGCCGTATGGCAGAATACACCAAAGCCGTTATCGACGGACGTCCAAACTTCCACATTTCGCTTATCGTGGATGTATCGCCAAACTGTGACTGCCACGGCGAAAATGATGCGCCAATCCTTCCAAATATCGGAATGTTTGCCTCCTTCGACCCGCTGGCGCTTGACCAGGCTTGCGCGGATGCCTGCCTTGCGGCAACCCCGCTGCCAAACAGCCAGTTATCCGATAACATGGCTCATGAAGGATTTGTAGATCACCACGACCACTTCAAGAATTCCACACCGGAATCCGAATGGAAGACCTGCCTGGAACACGCAGAAAAGATTGGCATCGGAAGCAGGGAATACGAGATTATCGTAGTGAAGTAGACTTATTTCCATGTGACTCTTGTATAATCAAACTTGTAAAAACATAGACTATATCGTGCTGTAAAGCTCGGTATCTATTTATAGTTGCTGTAGCCTAAAGGTACAAACGTGATTATCAAAGAGTTTCTTGAACGGTATTTGTTTACAAATGCTTTAGTCAAGAAACTCTTTTTCTTTCCCCTTATGAAACCGACACGCGCCGGGCAAAACTCCTTCTTCTTCTCTTGCCTTTCCCACGCTCTGGGCAAAACTCTTATTTCCCTCCCCTGACTTGCCCATGCTCTGGGCAAAACTCTTATTTTCCTCCCTTGCCTTGCCCACGCTCTGGGCAAAACTCTTATTTCCCTCCCCTGACTTGCCCATGCTCTGGGCAAAAAACCTATTTTTGACACAAAAATAGCCCGGGCGTGGGAAAAAGAGATTATCTCCTCTTATATATTGCCCACACGCCAGGCGCTGCCTACACTACCTCCAGTATCTCTTCTGCCTTTTCCAGTATATATGTCGCTTCTCTATCTTTTTTCGCACCCCATTTTGCAAGTGCATGATCCATTCCGGCACCTCTTGCGCACTTCATATCGTACTCACTGTCTCCGATATAGATAAGCTCTTCTGCCTTACACCCGGTAAGCTCCATATATTTCAAAAGCGGCTCCGGATTCGGCTTATGTTCCTTTGTATCATCAGCGCAGACAACCGTTTTAAAATATTTGCTGATTGGATAAGTAAAGAAATCTTCCTCGCATTCCTTTCCGTTTTTCGAAGTCACTACGCCAAGCTCATATCCTCTGGCAATCAGCTCCTTTAGCACTTCTTCCATCCCTTCGAACACAACCATACGCTCTTTATAATGCTGAAGCCTGTCCTCCCATCGCTTCACGATCGTATCCACTGGTGTAAGCCCTAGCTGTTCCAGCGCATCCTCCCCGGTAATGCCAAAGGCAAATGCAAGATCTTTTATTTCGTAAAATTTCCCGGTCATTTCAAGAATCGTATCCTGCATAGATCGCATGACTGCATCTTCCGTATCGATTAGTGTTCCGTCAATATCAAAGATAATCTGCTTATATTTCATATTATTCTATTTCTCCTTCACCTTGTTTTTGTAACGTTAATATTAAAATAGTTGCAATAATCAATACAAACCCTAGTATTTCAAAAGCTCCAAATGTTGTACCGAGGATGAAAAATGTCAAAAGCGACGCGACCACCGGCTCAATGCTTCCCAGTACATTTGCATACATAGCCCCGATAACCGGTATTGCACTTAGCGACATCGTAAATGGAATAATCGTTCCCAGTACAATCAGCACCGCGAATAATCCCCACACTTCCATATCCGCCCGGACGCCTAATCTCCACGGCTGTTTCCACACGGCAAGCACAAACCCTCCAAGGAGCATCCCCCAGCCGCATACCACTGTGGAATCGTATTTTATCAGAAGGTTTTTCGGAAGCATTGCATACAGGCAGCTGAAAAATCCACATAAAAGTCCCATCGTAAGCCCCAGCGGGGTAATCACTAGCGTATGTATATTTCCATTGGTCGAAAGCAGGAAAATTCCCGCCAAAACCATAAACACCGCCAGGACTTCCCGTCTTGTTGGGCGGATTCGTTTAAACACGGTATAATATAAAACAATCATCACTGGGTTCGTATACTGCAGCACCGTTGCCGTTCCGCCATTTGATGCCTGCACCGCAGCAAAGAAACTATACTGTACTGTCAGCATTCCGGCGATTCCATAGACAATCATCTGAATGGCATCTTTTCTCGATTTCCAGACATCGAATATGCTACCCTTCTTTTGCATGTAAAGCGCCGACAGCATCACCCCACCTGTCACCAGCATACGATATGGCACCAGCCATTCCGGCACAATCCCTTTGTTTTCAAATAAATACTCCCCTAAAGGTCCGGTAATCCCCCAAAAGATACCCGCAAGCAGGGCAAATATCAGTCCTTTTACATATGTTGTACTTCTGCTCACAATTCAAAACTCTCTTCCTTCGTAATTTCAACCCTAACTATAACATAGAACCTGTAAAAAAGCATCTCTGTATTGCTATAACTTTCTCTTCCTCTTTGCGCAAATGCCAAGAGAAGGTTCCCCAACGCTTTGGCAAACCTTCTCTAATATACATTCTGGATTATTCACTCTTACAAATTTTTCACAAACAACGCGCGAATTGCATTTAAAATCGCGATGATCATAACGCCAACATCCGCGAAAATCGCAAGCCACATATTGGCGATGCCAACCGCTCCAAGCACAAGGCAGATTCCCTTTACGCCAAGCGCAAACGCAATGTTCTGGTATACGATGCGAATACATTTTCTTGAAATCTTGATCGCCTTCGCAATCTTCATTGGATCGTCATCCATCAGCACCACGTCAGCCGCCTCGATTGCCGCATCAGAACCCATTGCGCCCATGGCAATCCCGATATCTGCCCTTCCAAGTACCGGCGCATCATTAATGCCGTCACCGACAAATGCAAGTTTTCCATATCCGTCTCTTTTCTCAAGCAGTTCTTCCACTTTCTCGACCTTATCTCCCGGAAGGAGCTCTCCATACACCTCATCCATGCCAAGTTCATCCGCTACCTGTCCGGCAACAGCCTTCGCATCCCCGGTCAGCATCACTGTTCTTTCTACGCCCGCTTTTTTGATTGCATGAATTGCCTGTTTCGCAGTCGGTTTTACAACATCCGAAATAATAATATGCCCTGCATATTCCCCATCAATCGCGACATGGATCACCGTTCCGATCAGATGGCAGTTCTTATACGCCACATTCAGACGTTTCATTAATTTATCATTACCCGCCGCAATTTCTTTCCCATCTACGATTGCAATTACACCATTGCCGCTGATCTCCTGAATCTCTCTCACCCGCAAACGGTCAATTTCTTTCCCGTATGCATTTTTCAGGCTTTTGCTAATCGGATGGGAAGAAGCGCTTTCTGCCAATGCCGCATACTCGATTAACTTATCTTTTTCTATCTGATTGTGATGTACTGCATTTACCTCAAATACACCTTGCGTCAGCGTTCCGGTCTTATCAAACACCACACATTTGGTCTTAGACAATGTCTCCAAATAATTGGAGCCTTTGACCAACACGCCCTCTTTGCTTGCTCCGCCGATTCCGGCAAAGAAGCTAAGCGGAATGCTAATCACAAGCGCACATGGGCAGCTAATTACAAGGAAGGTAAGCGCACGATATATCCAATCTCCCCACTGCGGCGCAAGGCCCATCGCAAGCATCCGTACCAACGGCGGAAGTACCGCCAATGCCAACGCACTGTAGCAGACCGCCGGCGTATAGTATTTTGCAAATTTGGAAATAAAGTCTTCAGATTTGGATTTTCTGGAGCTGGAATTCTCCACTAGTTCCAAAATCTTAGAAACGGTAGATTCTCCAAATTCCTTTGTCGTCTCTATCTTAAGCACACCTGTCATATTGATACATCCGCTGATGACTTCATTTCCCGCCAAAGCCTCTCGCGGCATACTCTCTCCGGTCAGTGCGCTCGTATTTAATGTAGAGCTTCCTTCTATGATCACACCATCGATCGGTACTTTTTCTCCTGGCTGAACAATGATAACCGTACCAACCTCCACTTCGTCCGGATCTACCCTTACGAGTTCTCCATCCTTTTCTACATTCGCATAATCCGGACGGATATCCATGAGTGCACTGATATTTTTCCTGCTCTTTCCGACTGCATAGCTCTGGAAAAACTCTCCAATCTGATAGAACAGCATTACCGCAATCGCTTCGGTATAATCTCCGTTATCATAAATCGCCACCGCAATCGCTCCAAGTGTAGCAACTGCCATCAGAAAATTCTCATCGAATACCTGCCTGTTTAAGATTCCTTTCCAGGCTTTCCGTAAAATATCATATCCGATAATCAGATAGGGAATCAAATACAATCCAAATCTTAAAACGCCTTTTGCCGGAACAAAATTAAGAGTCACCATCAAAACCGCGGCAATGATAATCCGCACCAGCATTTTCTTCTGCTTCTTATTCATGTTCGTTTCCCTCTTTTTCTATCACTATTTTTGCATATTCATTCTATATTCGCTTTTCATTTTGCTGTTATAAGTAAATCTCACAGTCATCCTCTACTTTTTTGCAATTCCTGATTACCTCGGCAATCACTTCTTTTGCATCTGCTCCCTCTTCGTATTCCACGATCATCTTCTGCATCATAAAATTCACGACCGCATTTTTCACTCCTGCTGTATTTCTCGCTGCATCTTCCATTTTATTTGCACAGTTTGCGCAGTCCACTTCAATTTTATAAGTTTTTTTCATAATCTTCTCTCCTTTACCTCGTCTCAACTTTTTAACAATTAAATAATCGTTTAATTGTTATGCTATTATAATATGCCCTATGACGAAAAATGTCAATCTATTTTTCAAAAAGATTTTTTTATGCTATACTTAAAAAATGAAAAAGATTTTCGGATTAGCTGGGAGGTTGTTTAACATGTCATCCATAGATTTACCGCATCACCACTGTGAATGGAATCCTGAATTGAATAAAGTCGCTGATATAGATTCTTTCCAGAAAGCTGCTGATATTTTCCGCTTACTTGGCGATGGCAGCCGCCTTCGCATCTTCTGGCTCCTATGTCACTGCGAAGAATGTGTCATCAACATTTCTGCCTTGGTCAATATGAGCAGCCCCGCAGTATCACATCATTTACGGCAGTTAAAAATAAGCGGGCTTATCACAAGCCGCAGAGATGGAAAAGAAATGTATTATAAAGCTGCAGACACCGAAGAAAGTAAGGTACTGCATCTTGCAATCGAAAAGATTTTAGAGATTACGTGTCCAGGATAAATTGGATATGGGCTATCCATTTCCTGATAGCCCTAAATCCTCAAAATATATTATTCTATTTCCAAATTAATTTCCTTTTAACATCGACTCCAGTAAATCAACATAATCCTGAAATTGCCGAATACCGAACTTTGTTATCTTATAACTTGTTTTTGGCCGTTTTCCGCATATGGTTTTTTCAGATTCAATATATCCCCATTCTTCAAGTTTTGATAACTGTACACTTATATTCCCATCTGTCGCTTTTGTAATCTGTTTTATATCTGTAAACGTTTTTTCTCCATTCAGCAGACAACTAATCAGTTTTAATCTGATAGACGAAGTGAATGCTTCCGGTATGTTAAATATTTCCATATTTCTTCTCCTGATACTTCAACAACATCCCAAGACCTATATAACCAAAACCTAATCTCTTCAATATCTTCATATATTCTCTTCTTTGTCAATTCCATTTTCCGTCCTCTTTTTACTTTATATTATAAAGTTATTTTAATAACAAAGTATTTTTCATAGATTGTCAAGAAAATAGCCCTTGGATTTCTAATCCAACATGTCCTTAATACTATTTTCCGTATTTTAATGGAGTAGCGAAAAAATATTTTTTCTCCTCCCTCCCGTTCAAGCATACGTTAGACAGTCTGACTCTCTACTCAAGTTATCTTTATACAGAATCGCTTCCAGAAGCTTCGGCTGTGCACTGCAGACTCACCACATATAAAGAAAAGAACCTGCAAACATAATATTCAATTTTATCAATATTTCGTCACTTCTTGTCACAGATATTTGTCTGTGTTATGTTGAATCGGTATAACTGAACCAGAAAGACGGATGCATTTCGATCCTGCTCTCTAGTAATAAAGGAGGGTGGTGCCCATAAACACAATGGAAGTACTTACTTTGATTTTGGTAGTTTTTGCAGCGTTGACTTACATAGATAACCGACACAAAAACAAAGAGGGCAGCCCACTTCAACTCCCCCCTTTTTCTTTCATTTTTCTCTAAAATGCATTATCATGTAATATTCTTCATCGTTAAATATTAAAATGGCGGAGTGCTTATCGTAACACTCCGCCGAAAGCCTAATCGGTTTGAGCATAATTTGCTTGATTAGGTCTGTACTTATATTTTATGCAATACAATCAATTTTAAACACTCAAATGTGCTTTCCAATCTGTCGGCATATTCATTGCCGTAAGACTGAGCACACTACCATTATTCTGAAGCAGCTTATCTAATTCATCAACAAATAACATCCATTCCTCATCTGACGATCTCAGATATTTCATTGCCAGCAAAATCTGATATAAACCATTATGTGCTGGTGCAGGTGTTACTTTATCAGCATCCAGAATTTCCGGTGTGGTATGTATTGTCCGATTATATATTCTGGAATTATGAGCACACATATTTCTTAATACAGAAACAGCCTGTACCCATGAAGTATACATTTTCTGTGATGGATTTGCAAAATTCCCTTTTTTAGAAATATATTGATAATTAGCCGTCAAAATCGAATAGGTACTGCCTGTACCTGTTTTCAAATTTTTAATTATCTTTGATAATGTCCCAAAGGAAAGGACTTCCACAACTGCCCATACCGGCACCTCTCCTTCATGATTGTCAAAATTATGTTTAATAAACACATCATTAGAACGAGCAATCTCTGATGCTATTGTGGACATATTCTGCCAGTACATCTTTTTCTCTTTAAAAATCGATGAATCCTGTAAAATCAAAGCATCTCCATGTACCAGCAATGCCTCCACCAATCGGACTCTCAATGCTACTTCAATTTTAGAAATCATTGAAAAAATCAAAGCAGATAATTCCTGATCAAATTGATACAATTGAAAAATATCATCAAACTTAGTCCCGGGAATATACTTTTTCGCAGAATTATCGTATAAATGAAACGAATATCCACGCAGGCGATAAAAACCTACAGATTTTAATGCTTTCCCTACATCTTCCCGAGATGTTATCTCCATTCCAGCGTCAACGTAAGATTGCACCTGCTGTTCAGTTGTTAATATTTGTTTTGGATATTGATACATAAAACACCCCATAAATGAAAAAGTCCCACCGGGTTGCGCATGAAAATCAGAGGCGTGGTGGGTTCTGTTAATATTATTATACTATTTTTATTGTGACTGTCAAGATTTCTTTTTTGAAAAAAGAATACAAGTCCCCACTGTTCTTGCAGTACAATGAAACCTTTCCTTAAATTTTGTAAATCCATTAACCATTATCTTTAAATTCTCCTTCTGTCAGTTTTTCTACTGCTTCTTCAATTCTTTCATCAGAATTATCTCGGAAGGATAATACAACGGAGAGATTATCAGCACTATTGTCGTTTGAAAACATCTTTGGCTCATACGCCCACAATTCAAGTCTGACCTGTTTTTCAGGATCAATCAACTCATCAATCAGAATCTTCTTATCAAAATTCTTATCACTTACTGCGTACGTAATAACCTTGTTCGGGTTTAACATTGTTTTCTCGGCAAGTGCAGTTTCTCCTGCATATACCATGTCAGAAGTAACCTGTAATTTATCTATATATCCAGCCTTACGAACCGGAGTTGATAAATACTGCTTAGTCTTTTCAAATACCTCTGATCTTCCATATTTTGACTCAATTACTTTATTCACACCATCTTTTGTAACAAGAAATAAGTCGGTATCTTCTAATTGTTTCACCGCTCCTGTTAATGTCATCGCAGTAAACGGAAGCTTTTTTGCAGCTTCGGAAATATACAAACGCTTTTTCTTACTATACAGGTAAAGTAAAAACAACTGTTGTGTAGAAAAAACAAATTTTTCTGTTCTCTTTTCCGGCTCTTTTTCGTCTGTCAGCATTGTTCCGATAAATGGAAGAAATACTTGTTTTTCTGTAATAAACGGTATATTGTTCTCTATCAAACTTTTTCTTCGATAAGAAGATACTGCTCTAAGTTCAAGAACTATAGGAACTCTGTCCACTTCCTGAATTTTTACTATCTGTTTTTTTAACGCCGGAAGTGTAACAAGTTCTTCTTTCGGCTTCATCATAATACAGCGTTTATCAGAAATATAGGCTGTACGAAAATCATAACTTCCTGCTATATACAAAGGCATTGAACTTTTTTTATTCCAGATTTCATATTTTATGGGAATTCCAAATATACTCTCAAGCATAATTATCATTCTCCTTTTAACTTATTAGATGTTATAATTCAAGTTTTTAAGTTAAATTTACGCAATCTCATTTCTGTTTTCCCTGCCTTACAATATTTACCACACTACATATTGCCGCAAACAATACTCCTGCACATGGCCAGATAACCCATGTACGTCCCCAGCTATTTTGATAAAAGCTGACCGCAAGATAGATCGCTGTAACGATGCACCAATACACTCCTGCAATTAAATTAATACTCCGCTTTTGCTGCTTCTTCTCAGCCGTGAATTCGCCTTCCTGAAGCAAGATTTGAAATGCTTCATATTGCTCGGATGCCCAGACAAATAAAAATACCGCGCATGAGACTATGATTAATATTGCATCCACACATAAAATAAGTACTAAATCGGATGCACGCAGTGCTGCCGCAATAAACAATGGAATGACACATGTGATACAAAGCATAACTCCTACAACGATACAGACTCTATATGTATGTTCAAATTCTTCTTTTCTCTTACGTGCAATACCTTCGATTCCGTATTGTGTATGGAAGCTTTCCTTTTCCATATATTCATATTTTTCCATTTTCATCCCGACCAAAATCAGTACAGCGGAAGCACATGCAATAATCAAAAGCAATACTACCACGCCAAAACCACCGGCGGCGTCTTCCGTAATCGGACTATTCTTTTGTTCGCTGATTACACCTAGCGTAAGTAATAGGATTGGTGATATTATGATTGCCATGATTGCGAGCGCTGTTTTCTTTGCCGACTGTATTTTCTCTTTCATAAAATCCAGCGCTTCCTCCATGGAAACCGTTCTTAACCCATCCGCTTCTTCTGTTTCTGCGGGTACAGATACATTTATTTCCTCTTCCAGCTCTTCTTTTAATAAGTAGTCCGTTGTCACTTCAAAGATCTGGCTCATTTTCAGTATCTTATCTATATCCGGAATCGAGGATGCACTCTCCCATTTGGAGACTGCCTGCCTCGATACGTTAAGCTGGTTGGCCAGCTCTTCCTGAGACCATCCCCTTTGTTTTCTTAGTTTTATGACCTTGTCTGCTAATATCATGTTGTTCCTCCTTCTTTTTTGAATAAACATTTTTTCTCAACATCTTTGTTCCTTTCAGCTGTAATTATACGCCTTTATTTGGTTGACAACCACCAAGTGCGCTTGAAAATCTGGCAACTTGCAGTTGCATTTTGCCTCAACACCGAAAAAACGACAGTATTTTTATATAAATGTTGACAGCAATTTTATATTCCATTAGAATAAAACTGTTGCCCTTGCGGCCAAATGTGCTTCGGCACATTTTTTTATGATATAGGAAAGTTCATACTTTCCTATATCATAAAACGCTTGGCGGGATGCACACTGCGGCGTACAATGAAGTTGTCGTATGCGACCGCCGCAGACGCAAGAATGTGCGAAGCATATTCTTTATTTAATTACACCGAAAGAAAGACTTCTCTTCTTTCTATTATTATATTACAAAAGAAAGGATGTTGCACATGTCAGAAACAAAACGAAGCGAAAACAAGATGGGTGTTGTGCCCATTCCCAAACTCCTGGTCCAGATGTCATTGCCTATAATGCTTTCCATGCTGGTACAGGCTCTTTACAATATCGTTGACAGTATTTTCGTTGCCAGAATCAATGAAAATGCACTTACCGCAGTTTCACTTGCATTCCCGATGCAGAATCTCATGATCGCGATCGCAGTCGGAACCAGCGTCGGCGTCAACGCCGTACTTTCAAGAAGTCTTGGGGAGAAGAATTACGAGGCGGCAAATGATTCGGCTAAAAACGGTCTATTCCTTGCATTTTTAAGTTTTATTATATTTGCAGTCGTAGGCTTGCTCATTACCAGACCATTTTTCTCTTTCCAGACAGATGATCCACAGATTTTAAAATATGGTGTCACTTACCTTTCTCTGGTATGTGTCTTGTGTCTGGGCGTATTTATGCAAATCATGTTGGAGAGACTTTTACAGTCCACCGGAAGAACATTTTTTACAATGATCTCTCAGGGAACCGGCGCCATCATCAATATCATTTTTGACCCGATCCTGATTTTCGGTCTGTTTGGATTCCCGAAATTAGGCATCGCAGGCGCGGCGCTTGCAACGGTATTCGGACAGTTTTGCGGAACCTTACTTGCACTGTTTTTCAATATCAAGTTCAATCATGATATTCATATCAGCTTCAAGGGATTTCGCCCAAATAAACGGATCATCCGTACCATTTACTCTGTCGGACTTCCATCCATTATCATGCAGGCGATTGGTTCCGTCATGACATTCGGTATGAACAAGATTCTGATCCAGTTTACGTCTACAGCAACTGCTGTGTTTGGCGTATACTTTAAGCTGCAAAGTTTTATCTTTATGCCGATATTCGGATTGAATAACGGAATGGTGCCGATCATTGCATATAACTATGGTGCGCACAAGAAAAACCGTGTTGTCCAGACGATCAAACTTTGTATCGTTTCTGCGATTGTAATTATGGCTGTAGGATTATCCATCTTCATGCTGGTACCGGAAACACTCCTTGGCATGTTCAAAGCATCCCAGGATATGCTCACGATCGGCGTCCCGGCGCTTCGGACAATCTCCTTAAGCTTCGTGTTTGCCGGATTCTGTATTATTGTAAGCTCAGTATTCCAGGCGCTTGGAAACGGCATGTACAGCTTAATCGTATCTGTATGCCGTCAGCTCCTCGTTATCCTTCCGGCAGCCGCAATCTTAGGCTATGTGTTTGGATTAAGGGCGGTATGGTGGGCAATCCCGATTGCGGAAATCGTATCGGTATTGATGAGCAGCTTCTTCTATCGCAAGATATATAAAGAAAAAATCGCTACATTAAATTAAACAAAGAACATTCCACGAGAGATCAAAAGATTTCTACATTTGATTTCCTCATCGGAATGTTCTTTTTTTCTATCCAAACAATTTCCACAATGCGATTATGATCGAGAAAACTGCGATTCCTTTTTTTAGGATATCCTGGCGAATCCGTTCTGCCTGTAAGCTTCCTGCATAGACGCCGATTCCATGTGCCGCTACGGATACACAAAGCGGTAATGCCAGTTTTGCAATATCTGTTTGTATAACATATCCGACAATGGATGGCACCGCGATAAAGACAGAGTCAAAGAGCGCTACCCCGACTGCCACCCGTACCGGAATACCAAACATCACCAGAAGCGGCATCACCAGTACCGGGCCCCCTGCGCCGGATAAGGAACAAATCGCTCCGGTTATCGCGCCGAGCACTAACACTGCCGGCACATTATGCTCCAACAGGTTTTCTTTCCTTGCTGCGGTGTCTTTTTTATCCTTACGCATCAAAATCGAAATCCCCGATAAAAGTACGACCATATATAATAATACTTTGACCTGTGCTTCCGGTATCCTGGAATTAAGCGCCACGCCGGCAATCGCACCGATAAGGCTTCCCATACCAAGTTTCACTGCAAGCTTCACATCCAGATTTTTTTGTTTGTAATAGTTCCAGGAACCGAGTACGCCAGATACAAAGAATGCACAAAAACTAAGCGCCAATGATTCTGCCACACTCATTTTCAGATATCCGGCGTACAACATCGGAAGCAAAAATCCTGCCACGCCAGTCATTCCAATCAAACCTCCAACAATCAGGTTTGCCGCTGCTATGATTACAACTTCTATCATATCGTCACTTCCTTTGCTTCCCACATGATTTTTTCTTCATCCATCGTCAGTACTTCCCGATTTTTCATGACAAGCTTTCCATCTACGATCATGTGTACCACATCGTTGGCATTCACGCTTTCTACCAGCGTATTGACCAAGTTGCCGCTAGGCAGAAGATGCGGCTGCCACAAATCAATCCCAATCAAATCTGCCTTGTATCCCTCTTTCAGTTTCCCAAGACTGCCAACTTCACCAAGCGCTGCGGCTCCGCCTTCCAGCGCCATAGAAAGAATGGTTTTTGCCGGCATGATTTTCGGCTCCGCCAATGGAACTCCATGCGAGATATTAATGACCGAGCGAAAAATTTTCATCTCATTCCAAAGGCTCATGCCTCCATGCGCAGTACCGTCTGTTCCGAGTCCCGGAAGCACGCCTCTTCTCAACATTTCCGGGGAATTCGGCACGGATTTTCCACAATTACTGAATGGACAATAACAGATTCTCACTCCATGCTCTTGGATAAGCTCCATCTCGTTTTCAGAAAGCAGCAGGCTATGCGCTCCTAAGAATCTATCGCTCAACACACCAAGAGATTCCAGATATTCGTACGGACGCATCTGATAATGCTCCATCGAATAATTGATTTCGCCGGCGTACTCGTTCATATGTGCCTGCAGTGTTGTATTGCGCTCCTTCGCACGCGCAGATGCCATCTGGACCAGCTCCTCGGAGCAAGACATCAGCGCACGCAGCGAATAGAATATTTTCAGATGATCCTTCCCATGATAAGCATCATACAGGCTGTCTGTCTTTTCGATTGCACTTCGTGCCGTATCACGGATGCTCCGCGGAAGATTTTTCTGGTCCATGGTCGAATAGGACAACGCTCCACGCAGTCCGGATGTTCTGTATACCTCTGCCGCTTCTTCCATAAAATAACTGCCGGCGTCGATAAATCCACTCGTCCCGGATTTTATCATCTCGAGCGCAGCAATGCCCGCGCTCAAACGCATCTTCTTCGGCGTCAGCGTGCTCTCAAATGGCAGCATGATCCTGGTCCATATCATCGGCATCGCATCCAGCACTTTCCCTCTTAGAAGCTGCTGCCCGGTATGCATGTGACTGTCAATAAGCCCCGGCATGAAAAGCTTTCCGCGTCCTTCTAAGACTTCGCAACACTTCACACCTTCTTCTGCCAGACTGTTACTATGTTTTTGAATCTTTACTATTTTCCCATCCCGGATCCAGATGTCCATATCATGCTGGATTTCATAATTTTCATTCAAAATTGATGTATTACTAATCTTCATAAACTCACCTTAGATTGCTTTTGTCAATGTCAAAATCAGCTGTGCGATAAGCGCAGAACCTAAAAATGTTCCTGTCATTACAAACACACCGATGATAATCATTTTCCATCCTTGTTTTGCAAACGTCTTAATCTGGTCACTGATGGACATTCCGGCATAAGCGCCAACCATCGTAAGCGGCGCTGTAAAATTAATTTTCCCGGCAGATTCGATGACGAATTCGCGAATCGGAGAGATTGGGCAGGCAACCAAGAGTCCGATGATCGAGCAATATGCTACGACCGGAAGTTTTAAAGGAATGACTTTCGTACAGATTACTCCTAAAAAGGAAATGACCAAAAGCACTGCAATTCCCGGAAGAGATTCAAAGAATCCTACTTTAAATCCGACTAAATTAGCTACTGCAATTCCAAGGCCTGCGATTACTAAAAGAACCGCCCATTCTACATATCTCATCTTAGTTCTCCTCCTTATCTTTTAATGCGAATTTTCGAAGCTTTGGCTCTAATACTTTATAAAGCTTATTACAAAGCGGAATTCCTATAAAAATTGCGACATAGATTCCCGTAATACCAGATAAAGTTTCACTCGTACTTGCAAGCGCCGAAATCTGTTCCGCCATATTTGGGTAAATCGCTGCAAGACTTGCCGTTGCGCTTGCCATCATGATGCCTGCCCCCACGCCGGATGCCATACCAAGCGCATACGGATGGAAGAATCCGATTGCCGCGGTCATGGAAGCAAGAAATCCAAAATAAATCGTACCTATCATACCGCCGACAATGTAGACAGAAAGGCTTCCTCTTGTTTCTGCCGAATCCGGCCCATACATGTCCGTAATCAACGCAAGGTTCGTCTCACGATTGATCGAATGTGTTGCTCCAATAGCTTCTCGCTTCAATCCTAAGAGGATTGCGATCGGCAATGCTAAAAAGATTGTTCCAAGATTACCGACTTCCTGGAATAAAAGTGCAGGTCCGGCTGAAATAACCGCCTCTAAATTTGCTCCCGCATTGATACCAAGCTTTGCGATAAATGGACAAATCGCCACAATTACCAAGCTTGATGCCCTCTTGACTTCTTTCTTTTTCAGTATCTTGGTTACCTGTGGTCCTGCTAAGATTCCTAAGATAATCGCATAAAAAATCGGAAACAGGATAAATGTTCCCGGGCCTACCGGCACCTTGATCTGCCCAATCGCATCGGCAATCAAAATAAACAAAAATGCCAGTATGTAGAGTTTGTACTCGGTTTTAAGCCGTTCGCCTAAGGTTTTGTAATTTTCCATGTGTGTTCTCCCTCGCTCTCATTTTATTAGTTTTTCTTATCATACTACTATTATAAAACACAGATATTTCTGCTAAAAAGGACAAATGAGAACTTTTTCCCCACATTTTCGCGGTTATATATTATACTTATTAATAGATATTTATAAACCATACTAGGGAGAGCAGTTATGACGATAGATGATGTAGTAAAACAGGTACCCCAGCTTTTTGACTATGTGAAAACCATGCCGAAAAAATTAAAAGAAAAATGTGTGGTAAAGGTGCATCCACCGGGATTCATCGTGCACCAAAAAAATACACCCCTTGACTATTTCGGTATCGTAGCTTCCGGCGAGCACCGGGTAGTCAATGAATTTGAAAATGGAAATGTATATATGATTGAGCGGAATCAACCGATTGATTTTATCGGCGAGGTGACCATTCTTGCAGATATGCCGATTACCTCTGTTACTATCGAGACGACCACCGAGAGTATCATCATCTACATGAGCCGCAGAGATTTTGAGGAATGGATTGCCGATGACATTTATTTCCTGCGCCTTGTATCTCAAAAAATCGCCTACAAATTGTACCGTTCTTCCTATAACCGCGGCGCCAGGCTTTTCTATCCTCCGCATTTTCTGCTGTTGGAATTCCTCTTACGCTACGCGGATATGCACGGCACAGGTGAACGAGATGCCTTTACCTTACCAATGACCAGACAAGAGCTTTGCGAAGAAACCGGAATCAGCGTAAAGACGCTGAATCGGACAATAGCGAAACTAAAGGATGAAAAAATTCTTGGCATTTGCAAGGGTAAGCTTACCATGACGACGGCACAGCTTGCAAAAGCCAAAGACATAATCGGAGATTTTACGAATATATTTTACAAAACGCTCTCTTAGGAGTTCTTATGAAATTAAAACATGCAAAAGCCGGCGGGAAAATCATTGCTCTTTTTACCGCCGCATTTTTTATCGGACATTTTATCGGATATGCTGCTGAAAAAATGAATCCGCCTGCCGTTCCGACCGCCGCCGACGGTAATTGGGGATTAAGCTTTCAGGAAGACGGCAAGCCTCCTGCTGCCAATGCGACCTCCGAAGAACTCAAGAAATTCGATACATATTACTCTGATACCCCCGATAAAAAAGTGATCTATCTTACCTTCGATGCAGGTTATGAGAACGGCAATACCGCGCCAATTCTGGACGCTTTGAAAAAACATAATGCTCCGTCGACATTTTTTTGCGTCGGTAACTATGTCTTAGAAAACCCTGATTTAATCAAACGCATGAATGATGAGGGGCATATCGTGGGCAACCACACTTATTCACATCCGGACATGTCCAAAATTTCCACGAAAGAAGCATTTTCTGAGGAGCTTGGCAAAGTCGAGACTATCTATAAAGAAATCACCGGTGAAGAAATGACCAAATTCTACCGCCCGCCGCAAGGCAAATACAGCGAAGCCAACCTCCAGATGGCAAAGGATATGGGATACAAAACCTTCTTCTGGAGCCTTGCCTATGTAGACTGGTATCAAGATAAGCAGCCAACCAAAGAAGAGGCTTTTTCGAAGCTGCTCACACGCATCCATCCAGGCGCTATCGTGCTCTTGCACAGTACTTCCTCCACCAACGCGCAGATTATGGATGAACTTCTCACCAAATGGGAGGAAATGGGCTATACCTTCCAGTCTCTGGAACAGATTGGAGACTCTGCAAAGACAAAATAGCATCACAAACAAAAAATGTGCTTCGCACATTCTTGCGCCTGCGGCGGTCGCATACGACAACTTCATTCTACGCCGCAGTGCGCATCCCGCGGAGCGTTTTGTGATACAGGAAAGTTCGTACTTTCCTATATCACAAAAAAAAGATTGCGCATTACACGCAATCTTTTTTATATTCTATCTTTTCATTATTAAGCTAATTTTGCAGGGTTGATTTTTACACCAGGTCCCATTGTAGAAGTAAGTGTCACACTCTTTAAATACTGACCTTTTACTGCTGCCGGTTTAGCTTTCATAATCGCATCGATAAGCGTCTGGAAGTTGTCCGCTAATTGTTCTTCTGTAAAAGAAGCTTTTCCAACTGGCACGTGAATAATGTTTGTTTTATCCAATCTGTACTCAATCTTACCAGCTTTGATATCGTTAACGGCTTTTGTAACATCCATTGTTACTGTACCGGCTTTCGGGTTTGGCATCAAACCTTTTGGTCCAAGTACACGACCGATACGACCAACAACACCCATCATATCCGGTGTAGCAACTACTACGTCGAATTCAAACCAGTTTTCTTTCTGGATTTTCTCGATGAGTTCCATTCCACCTACGTAATCTGCTCCGGCTGCTTTTGCTTCTTCTGCTTTAGCATCTTTTGCGAATACTAAGATACGAACTGTTTTACCTGTTCCGTGTGGTAATACTACCGCACCACGGATCTGCTGGTCAGCATGACGTCCATCACAGCCTGTTCTGATGTGAGCTTCGATTGTCTCGTCAAATTTTGCAACTGCTGCTTTTTTCACTAATGCAATTGCTTCTGCTTTCTCGTAAAGATTTCCTCTTTCGATTAATTTAGCAGCTTCGATATATTTTTTTCCTCTTTTCATGTTAAATAACCTCCTAGTGGTAATATCGGGAGCTAGCCCTCCCACGTCTGTTTACAATTTTACTCAAATAAAATTTTTCAGATTGTCGAAATGCAAGGAAGTCAAACGCCCGCGTAGTCCCTACGCGAAGTGATGACTGACGCTGCAGTTCGGCTAATGTGTAAATTTTACTCTTCTACAGTAACACCCATACTACGGCATGTACCTGCAACCATGCTCATAGCTGCTTCTACAGATGCTGCGTTTAAGTCTGGCATCTTAAGTTCAGCGATTTCCTGCAGCTGTGCTTTTGTAATTGTAGCAACTTTCGTTTTGTTCGGTACACCTGAACCGGATTTTAATCCGCATGCTTTTTTGATCAAAACTGCTGCCGGTGGAGTTTTTGTGATGAAGCTAAAGCTTCTGTCATTGTAAACTGTGATTACTACAGGGATGATGAGATCTCCCTGATCTGCTGTCTTTGCGTTAAACTGTTTTGTAAATTCAACGATATTTACACCGTGCTGACCAAGTGCAGGACCAACCGGTGGTGCTGGAGTTGCCTTTCCAGCAGGAATTTGTAATTTAATATAACCTGTTACTTTTTTTGCCATTTTATTGTACCTCCTTGTGGTATTTGCGGGTTTTTCCCTCCCACGTTATTGTTACATTTTTTTGACTTCCTGGAAACTTATTTCCACTGGTGTTTCACGACCAAACAGCTCAACATTGATTGTCAGTGTCTGTTTCTGCGTATTCATTGTCTGAATTACGCCAACCGTATCCTTCCATGCTCCGGCAACAACAGTAACTGTATCGCCTTCCTTGAAATCAACCACGATATTCTCATCCTGAATTCCAAGCGGCTTCATTTCTTCGTCAGTAAGCGGAACCGGTTTAGATCCCGGGCCGACAAATCCTGTCACTCCTCTGGTATTTCTCACGACATACCAAGTATCATCATTCATGATCATGTGAATCATGACATATCCCGGAAACATTTTTTTCTGATTGACTTTCTGCACGCCATTTTTTAGCTCTACGACATCCTGCATCGGTACGCGTACTTCTAAAATCTGGTCTTCCAGATGTCTGTTTTCGATTGTCTTATCAATGTTGGCTTTTACTTTGTTCTCATACCCTGAATAAGTATGAACTACATACCATTTTGCCTCTGACATAAAATCACCTTTCATATTTAGCACTTGTTTACCAGTCTTTTATTTTACTAATAAATCGATTCCGTATTTTGCAATGACATCTACGATTGTGATGATCAGTCCCAAAATAACGGACGCGGAAACGACTGCCACCGTCTGCTTTGCAAGTGTGTTCTTGTCTGGCCAAATTATCTTTTTAAACTCTGCCTTAAGACCTGCATACCAACTGTCCTTTTTCTGAGTTTTGTTGGATGATTTTTCGCCCATAATGCCACTTCCTTTCAATGACTACTTTGTCTCCTTGTGCATTGTGTGTGATTTACAGAATCTACAATATTTCTTTGTTTCCATACGTTCCGGATGAGCTTTCTTATCCTTCGTCATGTTGTAATTGCGTTGTTTACATTCTGTACATGCCAATGTGATTCTTGTGCGCACAACTTCCACCTCGCTTCGTTAATATTCTTACTTCGAGTTACCTTTTGGTAGTTTGCGAGACTACCTATTTTTAGGCATAAAAAAAAGACCTACTTCCATTCGCCCGTTTAGTGTACCATAAATGCAAGCTATCGTCAAGCTGTTTTTACGTTGCCGCAATTTACCGTCAGAGGGTTTTTAAAAACCCTCTGACGGTAAATTGGTGTTTTAAACTATTCTGACAATTCATTTTCCTTGTATTCAGCTTCTTCTCTCATCTCCGGCATCACTTTTCCCTGCCTGTTTCTGTGCTTTTTCGCAATTTTCATTATAATTGTAAATACAATTATTCCAATCACCGCCAGAACAATAAGGTACGGTGATGCTACAAGGAGTCCAATTACCGCTTCCCGGATGCCTCTTCCTACATTATATAAAGAGTTTCCAAAACCATCCTTGATCTCTGTGAAAAATCCTTTCCCTCCTTCTTTTGTTTCCCGTTCTACTTCTCTTACATCAAGATATAAAGTACTATACTCTACTTGATTTTCCAGAACACGGAGTCTGGATTCATAAGATTCAATCTCATAGTTCACTTCCGATAGTCTTTCCTGCAGTTTGATAATATCCTCCAGCGATTCTGCCTTCTCAAGCAGCTGCAAAAGGCTTCCTTGTTCTGTCCGAAGCGCTTTAACCCGGCTTTCTACGTCTACGTATTCCATCGTCACATCCTGTGTGTCCTCGCCAAAATATGTAACCTTTGCTCCATTCTTTGCCTCATCTGTAAGCACGCTTAAATTTGCTGCCGGAATACGAATGGACAGGCTTGCATTGCGGTTTCCTTGCTCTTTTTGTCCATTCGTATTGCTATTCGACAGGTATCCGCCTAGTTCCGCGGTTTTATTCCTTATTGTCTTCAAAAACTCATCAAAATGTTCCGTCTCCACCGACATATTCTGTGTAACTATAAGCTTTTGGCCCGCTGCATGATTATCATCCGCAGCTTCGCCTTCTCCAGATGATTTTATATCCGCTGGCGCGGCTTCCCCTTCTGACATATTTCCTACGGAATCCATTGTCATATCACTGCTGCTTTTTGCTGTTTCTTCATATACTTCTTCATATGCCCCTCTTCCGTCTTTTTTCGAACTGTCACTTTGGGCACCGCATCCTGCCGCCAACATGCAAAAAACCACAAGTACGATTCCTATTTTTCTCCATCGCTTATTCCGTCTCTCCATAAATCCACACCTCACTTTCATTAATCATGCGCATCATACGCCACTGCTCCGATTCCGTGATATCATAATCATCTAACAAAATACGTTCTTCTATCCTTTCACCTGATAAAAGTTTCCTCCTTTCCACACTTCCTTCTTTCTTCCAAGTCGTTTTCCACACACCTTTCGTTTCATCCCAACACTGAGCCTCAAGGATATCGCTATAATAAAATTCGTCTGCCCAGACATTTTCCAGGAACAGCCTCACCGTATCCCCGTCTTCTTCAACAAACTCCCACTTCCACGGTTTCCCGCTTGCTTTCTCATCGTACGCAAGCTCATCATTCGTCTCTTCTACACAGATATCCTTCTTCGCATTTTTCTCCAACTGCATATCCACAACTTTTATCATCCCGGCTCCAACGGCCAAAACCACAAACCATCCTGCCGCTCTTACGGCAAATGTTCTTTTTGATTTTTTCTTTTTGTTTTCTTCCTTTATAAGAAAACGCATCTGCTCTTGAAATTTATGTGAAAATGTATGTATTCGCCTGATCTCTCTCTCATTCGGTATATCCCTAAAACTCCTGTCCATACATATTTCCAAGGCCTCTTTTAGTATCTGGTCTCTATCAACACTCATAGACTCCCTCCTTTATCAGGATTTCCTGCAGTTTTTTCCGTGCGCGAAAAATCCGTACATTTGCATTTTTCGGACTAATTCCAACCATTCTCGCCGTTTCCTCTTCACTCAGCCCATGAAGATACCGATATTCGAGCACGATTCTGTACGATTCATTCAAATTCTCAATCGCTTTTACAATCTGTTCCATTTTCTCTTTTTGCAAATAGGTATCCAGCATATCTTGACTCTGTGAATGATCACTTTCTTCCAGTTCTTCCATTACCATACCTTTTTGTCTCCTGAGAATGTCAATTGCTTTATTCCTCACAATCGTTGCCAGAAAATTTTTTGTCCGCACACTTTTTATGTCTTTTATTTTTTCTATATATTTAATTATCGAAAAAAACGTCTCCTGAACTGCATCTTCAGCCAGGTACTCATCTTTCAATATCTCATGAGCAAGAAACCACAGAAAATATCGATACGTCTCATAAATCTCTAAAAATACGCTCTTCTCTTCCTCTCCTTCCAGCATTTCCAAAAAAACAAGCATCTTTTCCCTCCTGTCTGCGTATTTGTATATATATATCAATAATAACGTAAGATAACCCCCTTATACTACACTTAACGCATGATTTTCGGCATAAATTTTTTTGATTCATTGAATGGCTACAAAAAGGTTAAATTTTATTCAAAATTCTTGAATTTTTTGCACAAAATCGTGGAAAGATTGACCAGAAAATTGTATAATATATGCAAGAAATTGAAAGAGAGGACTAACTTATGAAACAAAATAGTATGTTAGCAATGATTTTGGCCGGTGGCCGCGGCAGCCGACTGCATGATCTGACCAACAAAGTGGCCAAACCAGCCGTTTCATATGGCGGAAAATATCGAATTATTGACTTCCCGCTCAGCAACTGTGCAAATAGTGGAATCGATGTTGTCGGCGTATTGACACAATACGAATCCATTTTGCTGAACAGCTACGTTGCAGCAGGTCATCGTTGGGGACTTGATGCAAGAGATAGTGGGGTATATGTACTTCCTCCTCGTGAGACAGCTGATTCTAACCTTGATGTTTATCGTGGTACTGCAGACGCAATCTCGCAGAACATTGATTTCATTGATACTTATTCTCCAGAATATGTTTTGATTCTTTCCGGAGACCATATTTACAAAATGAATTATGCAAAGATGCTTGCAGAACATAAAGCAAACAAGGCAGACGCGACTATTGCGGTTATCGAAGTGCCAATGAAAGAAGCAAGCCGTTTCGGTATCATGAATACAGATGCGGAAGGCAAAATCGTAGAATTTGAAGAAAAACCGGAAAACCCAAAAAGCAATCTTGCATCTATGGGTATTTACATTTTCAACTGGAAGCTTCTTCGTAAAATGCTTGTTGCTGATATGAAAGATCCTGATTCCAAACATGATTTTGGTAAAGACATTATTCCAGCCCTTTTAAATGATGGCAAAGCGCTTTATGCATATAAATTCAAAGGATACTGGAAAGACGTAGGAACGATCGATTCCTTATGGGAAGCAAACATGGATCTTCTCAATTCCAAAAATGAACTGGATCTTAGTGATCCTACATGGAAAATTTATACGGAAGATGTCACCTCCCTTCCACAATACATTGGCGCTAATGCTAATATTAAAACTTCTTTTATCACCCAGGGATGTATGATCGACGGGGAAGTAAAGAACTCTGTATTATTTACCGGCGCAAAAGTTGCTGCCGGCGCAAAAGTTATCGATAGCGTGCTCATGCCGGGCGTAGTGGTTGAAGAAGGCGCCATTGTAGAACGCGCACTTGTTGCTAACGAAGTAAAGGTCGGAAAACAGGCGATTGTCGGTTCTTCTGACAGCGAACACATCGAACTTGTTGCAAAACGTGTGAAGGGGGTAGAATAATATGTATAAAGCATTTGGAATTATCAATTCTTCTGGAAAGAATGTTCATGTAGAGGGGCTGCAGGACTACCGCCCAATCGGTGCATTTTCTTTCCTTGGAAGATATCGTGTTGTTGACTTCCCAATTTCAAACATGAGTAACAGCGGCATTGACCGTATTCAGGTATATATAAACAGTAAGCCTCGTCCTCTGATCGAACATCTTGGCACAGGACGTCATTACAACATTAACTCAAAACGTGGAAAACTCCACTTATTATTTGCAGAAACTGCTGCTGATAACAGCTTATACAACACAGATATCTCTGCTTATATCGATAATCTTGACTATATTGAAGGAATGCATGAACAATATGTTGTCATTGCCCCAAGTTATATGGTATATTCTCAGGATTACAAAGCTCTATTAGAAGCTCATGCAGAATCCGGCGCTGACATTACATTGTTATACCACATTGTAGATAATGCAAAAGACGCATTTTTAAATTGTACTACATTAAACTTAAACCGCCAGAAAGGTGTTCTTTCCTTAGAACCTAACCGCGGAACTGCTAAGAGTAAAAATATTTTCATGGATACTTATATAATGAAGAAAGAAGTATTTATTGATTTGATCAAAAAAGCAAACAAGACTTCTTCTTTATACACTTTGGCCGATATCGTAAATGCTGCCTGCGGAGAGCTTGACATCCGCGGCGTTTCTCATCGCGGATATTTTGCAACCATTACAGACTTCAAGAGTTACTATGACGCAAACTTATCCTTACTGGATTTCAAGTCTGCCGCAAACCTGTTTGATGAGGAATGGCCATTCTACACACGTACAAATGACTCCTGTCCGACACAGTACTACGAGTCAGCTGAGGTGAAAAGCTCTGTGATCTCTAACGGCTGCCAAATCGAAGGTACCGTTGAGAATTCCGTTATCGGACGTGGCTGCATCATCAAAAAAGGCGCCGTTATCAAAAACAGCATCATTCTCGCCAGCGCAGTAATTGGTGAAGACGTACATGTAGAAAATGTTGTTGTGGACAAACACGCAAAACTGATTCACGTAAAAGAAGTGATTGCCGATCCACAGAACCCTGGCTACATAGCAAGAAAAGACACTCTATAATAAATACTTTGTAATAAAGTAATTTAGTAAAAAGAAAGCGATGACCGAAATCATCGCTTTCTTTTTATATTCGCATATCTCTATTCTACTATATCAAATCTCTTATGCGTTTGTTCTTTTTCTCCAAGCTGCGATTGCTGCAAGCACCGCCATAAGTCCTGCCGCCGCAGGAATTGCCACGTTCGCTGCATCGCCTGTCTTCGCTGCTGACTTACCTGTCGTGTTTCCTGTAGTCTTGCCAGTCGTCTGCTTTCCATTATCCGAAGCTACTTTGCTGCCTGATTCATTAGAACCATCTTTATCAGAGTCATCTGATCTATCTGCTGTCTCATCACTGCTTGTCTTTAATGCTTCCACTGCTGCATTCAGCGCTTCTGCTGCCGCGTCTACTTCTTTCTGATCTGCCGTATCGTCTTCGTATGCTGCGATTGCTGCCGCAAGTGCTGCTTTCACTGCTTTCGCAGATGCATCGCTGTATTCGCTAAGATCCATTGCTTCTACTGCTTTGATCAAATCTTTTAACGCTTCTTTGTTCGGTACTTCTCTCAATCCGAAGATTGACTGCAGCAATACACCGTATGCTGTATTGATTTCTTCCTGTGTCACATCATCTCTGCCGTATACTTCTTTTGCACTTGCAAGGGAAGTTTGAAGGTCTTCTACAGAAAGGTATTTCTCCGCTTCTGCCAGATAGCCTTCTCCTTGGGCAATCAGCGCCGCTAATTTTGTCTTGTCAAACGGCAGGCGTTCCAATCCGGCCTGTGCTTCCTCTAACGCTTTCATTGCATTGTCGATATCGACTTTCAGTGCATTTTCCCCGTCTGCCAATACCTCCTGTGCAAGTTTCAGCGCTGCTTCTAATACTTCTATACTTTCCTCTGTGTAAAGGTCTTTGTTCAGTTCGCTTAAGATCTTATACAGTTGCTCCAAATCATCCGTGCTTCCGCCAATGAATCCTAACAAGTGTACCTTTGTAAGGAGTGCATCGTACGCTGCGTCTACTTCCTCCTGTGTCGCTGCTGTGTCTGCGCTCACTCTTTCTGCCTCTGCAAGCGCTGCTTCAAATGCATTCTTTACAGCCGGTACTAACAGCTGATATTCCTCACTGCCCTTTTGTCCCTGTGCATATTCGATCAACGCATCCAAGTCGGATTTGTCAGATTCTGACGGCTCCGGTGTCTTACCTTCCATCACGAAAGTAAACTGTGCCGGCAAGGACTGATTTCCTTCTGCATCATATGCCACTACTTTTACTACATAAGGTTTTCCTGCTTCCAAACCTGTCAGTTCATATTCCGCAGACTCTGTTTCGCCAAGTTTCTGACCGCCCATGTATACTGCATATCCTGCTGCATCGTCGGATGCCGTCCAGCTTAATCTCACCGAATCTGCTCCGGTCACTTCTTTTTGAATATCTGTCACCGGTGCAATCGCTGCTTCACCTTCCGATAACGCCGTAGTTACTTCAAGCTCGATCGCAGATGCTGATTCTCCGCCTTCATTGACTGCATAAATCTCGAAACGATATGTTGTTCCCGAAGCAAGTCCTTCTACGATGCAGGAAGTATCTGTGGTCTCCACCACCAACTCGCCTGCTTTGATCTTATAAGAAACTGCCCCTTCTACTGCATCCCATGTAAGCATAACTCTCGTGCTTTCTACCAGAATTGCTTCAGCTGTTTCATCGGTGATCATCGGCGCCTGTGCATCGCCAAGCGCGATCACTGCTTCTGCCAATTCATTTACCGCATTTTCTACCTGTGCCTCTGTAGCATCATCATCATTCATTACTTGCACGGCTCTGTTATAAACAGCTTTAAATGCCTGCCATTTTTCCGGAGCATACGCCGTCTCTACCAATTTGGATGCCATTGTGATATTTCTTTGAAGCTCGGCTTTGTCTACCTCTGTAGATTCTGTCGGTGTGAAAATCTTCAGGTAATCGAGATTCGCCTGATTCTTGCCTCGTTCTTCCACGATGACACATCGGATGGTATGCTGTCCGTTTTCAAGGTCTTTCTTTGAGAACAGTAGCTGCTGGTCATCTCCGCTACCGGAGCCATTCATGGATTTCACTCCCTGACTTTCTCCGTCTATGAATACTTCCAATGCTGCAAAGTTTGCATGCTTTTGTACATATACTTCGATTCCGGTTCCGTTGAAACTGTATTCAAAGTAGTTTCCTGCGCCATTGCATTCTGTCTTCGTTCCGCCATGATGTCTGTCTGCTTCCCCTGCCCATGTGGACCAGTTTCCGCTCCATGTGATGGCATCGTTCTTCGTGGAATTCATATTTCCGTCTTCCACGATCGTCTCCGCCGGCTGTGCATCGCCTGCGATCGCAATCTTCAGTTCTGCGCTACCGCTTACCGAAGTGTTTACCGTGGAGGTCGCTGTGATCGTGACTGTTCCGTTCTGGGAACCAATTGTCACAAGACCATTTTCATCTACCGTTGCAAGACTCGTGTTGGAAGAACTCCATGTCACAGTCTTATCAAATACTTCTTTTGGCAGAACCTCTGCCTTCATCTGCACCTGACTTCCCGCTTCTGCAGCCGTTGTAATTCCAGATACCGTAGATACGTTGATCCGCTCTGGCTGTGCAGCTGTATTATCCAGTACGACAAATGCATCGAGTTCTACTTTCACTCCGGAACTTTCCGCCACCTTTTCATTCAATACCTTCAATACGATTGTATGTCTTCCATACTCTAAGCCATCTTCTGTAAATACAATGGACTGACGCTTCTGACTTGCAGAGTATGTATTTAATCTCCCGTAAGATTCTCCGTCAATAAATACTTCATAAAAACCACGATCCCACTGTGTACATGTCATGACCTGAATACCGGTTCCAACGAACTCCAATGTTGCAGTCTCTCCGCCGACTACATCTGCGTTATTGATATACTGAATCGTATCATTATAATTGCCTTCTTTTGCTGTCCAGTTACCCCAGCCTGAACCTTCATATACCACGCGTGAATCTGCATTGTCTATGATTCCTGCCATGTTTCTTAAGTCTTTTACGGATGCCTTATCTGATTTCTTGGATTCTCCTCTATCTACCGACGCACTGATCTGGTATTGGATATCACCCAATCTGTCGCTTGCAGTCATATCTTCATATGCAGCCTCGGTGAGTCCGCTTGCGATTCTCTGTACTTCGCCGTCACCAACCTGACGATATACATTGTATGTCACGCCTTCCATCGCATCCCATGTAAGTTCTACACTCTCTGCCTTGATGCGGCTTGCGCTCAATCCGGTCGGAACTTCTATGTTATTTGCTGCCGGGATATCTTTCAATGTATAAGTTTCTCCCGCTTCTGTCTCAAATGCAATCCTGTCTGCACTTAAAACTTCGATATCCATAACATTGCCTTTGCTGTCTGTAACTGTTGCTAATGCTGCATTCGTTGTTTGAACAGTTGCTGTTCCGCCATTCTTGGAAAGAATCGTTGCTTCTGTAAGATTCTTATCTTCCCAATCCATACTTACTTCAAAGTTGCCTCTTGCAATCAATCCGTCTACGCTTCCCGTTGCCCATACGTCCGGAAGTGCCGGAAGCATGTTGATGTAACCCATGTTGCTCTGGAGCAGCATTTCGGCAACGCCTGCTGTCATGCCGAAATTACCGTCAATCTGGAACGGTGCGTGAGAATCCCAAAGGTTTGGATAAATACCGTCATTGAATAATGTCTTGATTAATTTATGAGCCTGATTACCGTCACCGGTTCTTGCCCATGAATTGATTCTTTGTCCCATACCCCAGCCGGTACTCTTATCTCCACGCTCTCTCAGAGAAACAATTGCAGCTTCCATATATTCTGAATTGTCTACAGAAATCAGGTCACCCGGGAAGAGTCCTAAAAGATGAGACATATGTCTATGTCCGGAAGCGCCCAGACTTCCAAGTGTTGTCTCTGTATACCATTCTTTGATCTGACCACTGTCGCCGATTTCGATTGGCATTAATCTCGCCTGTCTTTCACGCCAGTTTGCTACCAGATCTTCATCAACTCCTAATATTCCCGCTGCGATAGATGCATCTTCATATAACTGCCAGATCAAAGACTGCTCATATGTATTTCCTGCTGTGATTGGTCCGTGCTCCGGTGAATATGCCGGTGCAGATACCAGTCTTCCCGTCTTAGGATCTTCGATCATGATCTGGTCATATAAAAGTGCAGATTCTTTCAACATTGGATAGATATTCTCTCTCATGAATTCCACATCGCCAGTGTACTCATAGTATTCCCAGCAGTTCTGTAGGATCCATGGAAGCGCTGCCGGTGACCATCCCCAGCTAAATGACCATCCAGGACAAGTCCATCCAAATGGTGTATTCTGTGTATGAGCAGTGAATCCACCGTTCTCTACTCCAAAATATGTTTTTGCAGTTATCTTACCAGGTTCCATTAATGAATATACATAATCTACGATCGGAACTGCACATTCCGCCATGTTAGTAGAATATGTCGGCCAATAATTCATCTGAAGATTTACATTCATGTGATAGTCAGAACCCCAAGGCACACGATTGTGATCGCCAACACGATTCTGCCACACACCTTGCAGATTGGACGGCAAATCGCCTTCTCTGGAAGAAGCAATTGTTAAATATCTTCCGTACTGGAATAATAATACCTCAAGCGCTCTGTCTTCTTCCGCTGTATTGCTTCCATTCTTATATCCTGCCAGAAGAACATCCGTTGCTTTCTTCGGAACATTCTGTCCAAGATCTAAGTCTACTCTTGAGAAAATCCCAGAATGATCTGCAATATGAGCCTCTTTTACCGCTTCATATCCTTTTGCTGCCGCTGCTGCAATATCGGCTTCAACACTTGCGTCCAGCTCTTCTGCACTCTCACCAGTACGATACACCGGATATTCATTCGCATAATCCGTATCCGCAGATACATATATGATAACCTCTGTAGCATCCGCTACACTTAATGATTGTGCGTCCTTTGCATTTACAGAACCGTCCTTTGGCACAACTTTCAGCTGTCCGTTCAATTTCATCTGGTTATCCTGCATCTCGCCCGCTACTGTAATCGTATTCTCTTCTACTGTTGTATTTACTGTTTTTCCAAGGTTTCTGGAAGTTACTCCTTCTGCGTTATCAATCGGGAAACTGATATCGAAGTTTAGTTTCTCATTACCTTCTGCGGTAAATTTCATTGCCAGAACATTATCCGGATGGCTCATGAAATACTCTCTGTGCATCTTGGTTCCATTATAGTCAAAGTCTACGGATGCCACTGCATTTTCTAAATTCAGATCACGCACATAATTCTCTGCCGTGCTTTCATCGAATCCAAAGTCTAAATAAATATCACCCCATGACTGATATGCTCCATATCCGTCGATTATACCAACCAGCTGTGAAGAAAGGTTGTTTGCCTCTGTATCTTTTCCTTCTTTATACAACTCCATGATACGTTTGTATAAATCCGACATTTTTTCTCCGCTTGCTGTGGTTTCCTTATTACCGCCATTGTAGTCTGGCCTTCTTGTACTAGGCCCTCCATTCCATAATGTCTTATGATTAAATGTAAGTCTTTCCTCTGCAATCTCTCCATAAACATTGGCGCCCATATAACTATTTCCAATTGGAAGTGTCTGCTGCTGCCATGTATTATCCTCTGCAGTTGTGCCATAAGCTCCAGGTGAAAGAATATTAGTTCCTTCTGATGCAGGCTGACTATACCATAATCTCAACACACCGCCTTCTTCGGCCTCCACTGTGTGTACCGGGAATGGTACTGCTGTTACAGTAAAAGCTGCCGTCATTGCCAGCGCAAGAATTCGTTTTGCAACTTTTGTCTTCATAAATCTCCTTTCCAATCTCTTCCGGCAAATCCCCCTTTGCCATGAATAGGAAGAGAGCCTCGAAAGCTCTCTTCCTATTCAAAAAGATTATCTTCTCTTTCTTTTTATTGTGACAGAACTAATCATAGCTACTGCTGCAATCAATAATATTGCGATAATCGGCATTACTGTTACGCTGTCGCCTGTCTTAGCAACACCCTTTTGGGATGTAGTGTTTGTCTTTCCCGTGTTGTCTCCGGCAACTTTTCCAGTACTGTTATCACCAGACTTATCATCGCCTTTCTCTGATGTTCCTGAACCTTTCGCGTCTGCTACTTTAAGTCCTTCCATCGCGGCACGAAGAGCTTCTTCTGCTTCTTCCACTTCTTTTGCTGTCGCATTTTCATCTTCCATGACTTTCTGCGCAAATGCTGTTGCTGCCTTAACTGCTGCCGCTGATTCTTCTGTGTAATCTGCCAGATTAATTGCATTTGCATTGTTTAACAGACCTTCCAGCACTCCTTTATCAGGAACAAGACGCAGTCCGAAGATTACCTGACGTAATGACCTGTATGCACCGTCTACTTCATCCTGAGTAGCATCATTATCATCTACGATCGCCTGTGCATCTGCTACAGCAATTTCAAGCGCTTCTCTTGTATCTTTCGTGTATTCTTTTCCGTCAGTTAAGTATCCGTTTGCTTCCGCGATCAGCGCTTTTAATGCGTCTTTATTTACCGGATTCAGTACAAGTCCATTTATCGCATTTATTAAATCTGTGCGCGCCTCTTCGATTTCATCAGCAAGCGCATTCTCATCTTCATCTACTTCTTTCGCCTTTGCCAACGCATCTTTTAATGCGTCTGCAGTTTCTTTCGTATAAATGCTCGTGTCGATATTTTCAGCTCTTTCGATTGCATCTGCAAGATTGCCTTTATCTGCACCTAAGTAGCTTAACAGATGTACTTTTGCAAGCAATGCGTCATATGCTGCATCTACTTCTTCAGCCGTTGCCTGCGCATCTGCATTCACAACTTCTGCTGCCTCAAGCGCATCTTCAAACAATGCTTTGATTCCCGGAACTACCCACTCATAATCAGCGGATGCCTTCTGTCCGTTTGCATATTCAATAAGTGCCGCAAGATCAGATTTGTCTACGTCAGATGGTCCCGGACCAGGATCTTCTCCGTCTATTTTTGCGATTGTAAATGGAAGACGGATCTGCCCACTGTAATATCTGATACCGGTAATAATAGCTACGGCTTCACCGTAAGCAGTGTTGTTCTCGTATGTTACAACATAATCCTCACCATGGTAAAGTTCCACGCCGTCTTTTGTCACATTCACTCTTGCAAGTACCGGATGTGCCTCATCTACAGCAGCAACTTTGATTGTATCAGATACAAGAGATGCTTCTATGCCATTAGCTTCATCTGTAATATCTGTTACTGTTTCCGGAACAGTAACTCTCATCTCTGCTGTACTCATGTGCTTGTCATTTCCTGAATCCGCCCATGTATGCACACCTACGACACGTACCTGTTTTGCCATTACCGGTTCGTCAAATGTAATCTCTTTCCATGCGCTGTCGTTATAGCTCCATGTACCCGTCGCAACGTCGGTCCATTCTCCGTCATTGTTTTCACGGTACTGGATCTTATATTCTGTAACAGCGCCATTGTTGCCGCCGAACGTTCTTGGAAGATAACGGATACCGCTTACTGCTGCCGCTTCTTCTAATTCCAGACCGATCCAGCGTTTTTCTACGTCTGCTGCCTCAGATGTACTCCAGTTGGTATGCCAATGTGTTTCCCCATCTCCATCTAACACGTAACTTGCAGGGCCTTCATTGGCGTTGCCAGAATACTGGCTGTCTGCGATTGCCGTAAGTTTCTCAACCGGGTAATCTCCCGTAAGAGGTTTCACTTCTCCGTTCAGCATAATCTCATACATATTACGTGTATTATGATCTTCTGACTCAATGATGATTCTGATAACATCGTCCACTGCCGGAAGTACGGTTACAGATGCATTGTCAGCGCCTTTTGCCTCCACATCCGCATAAGATGCTGCTGTTACATAGCTGCCAGCTGCCAGATCTTCCTGTGCGATCTCAAGTCCATTGACAGATAAACTTCCAAGTTTCGCTGTGGTATTCGCAACAAACGCACCTTGCGCTTTCAAAAGTTCAATCTCTGTGATCGCAGTACATGGCTTCCATTGAGTACCTGTTGTTGCTGTTGAATTCACAAGGTCAAATCTTACAAACGTAGCTGTGATCGGTGCAAAATCATATGTATATGGTTTCACACGGTTGCTTTCTGCTCCGATCGTTTCTGTTGCCTCAACTTTTGTCCAGCTTCCTTCTTCACCCGTCTCAGAAATATAGATTTCTGTCGTTCCCGCATCCGGGTATCTCATGCTTCCGCTGTCTTTTGCAAAATGAATCACGATACGTCCGATTCTTTGCTGTGTATCATAACGGAATGTAATCTCTGCGGTTGTATCTCCTGCCTGAGCAGCGCTCCAGTTACTCCATGCAGTTGGGTTTGCTCCGCCGCCTGAATTATCACTAATCGTTGTGCTTCCGTCTTTGATCGCGTCTAATGTATCGCTTTGCTGATCTTCCGGAATATCCTGTGTCAAATATGCTGCACCGGATACGCTGTCACCGATTGTAATAGATTCATTTGCCACACGGATCGTCGCGGTTACTGCTACATCCTGTCCAAGCACATTTGCAGTTCCGTTTATCACAACTTCTCCGATTTCATTCCATACGCTGTCATCTACTTCTTCCCACTCTACTGCAAATGCAGTTGCCAATACCGTTCCATCCGGCATAACTGCAGGTCTTGTCTCCGGGATTACCGGTTTTACACCTACCGGAGTAGCAGATGAATAATTAAGAAGTCCGCCGATATCATCGATCATATTGACATTTACACTAACAACATACATACCATCCACAAGACCGCTTACTGTAAATGTACCTGTCTGTCCGATCTGATCTTCTGTTACTTCATCCCATACAACATCTTTTAACTCTTCACTTCCATCCATATAGCGTGCTTCGATCTGTGCTGGAAGTTCCGGCATGTTGCCAGCTTTTACGTAATAGTTCTTTGCCATGTAGAAGCTGCTGATCTCTTTTTGTGCGCCCGCTCCGGTATCGACCGGTGTTGTAGTGATCTCAACTGTTGCAGGTTCGAGACCCTCTGCAGTTGCTGTTACCGTAATATTGCCTGCATTCTTTGTAGCTTTGATGATCGCTACTAATTTACCGCTGAATGCTTTTCTGTTATCTGCCTTATAAGAATCATGGTCCGGTGAACTTCCGTTATCTACACCAACTAATTCTCCGTCTCCTTCTACTGTAAATGTAACTCTGTCGTCTGCATCCGGAACAATGTTGCCATCTGCGTCTGTTACATCAACTGTGATATAAGAAAGATCTTTTCCGTCTGCTTTGATTTCTGTACGGTCTGCTGCTGCTTCTAATTTTGCTTCTTCTCCTGTCGTCTTAACGATGGAGCGTCCTTGTGTATCTTCGATCACGTTGCCATCTGCATCATAAGCAACTGCTTCCAATGTTCCCTCTGCAAACGGAACATTCCATGTCAGATATAAGTTCTGATGTGTACTGTAGCTTGCTCCTGTACCCTCATAAATCTGATATGTATATCCTGCTTGTGTTGTCTTCTGTGTAAACGCTTTCTTACCAAGCGATTCTCCGTTTAAGAACAACTCCACTGCCGCAGCGTCAGAATAAACAACAACCTCTACGTTATTTCCTGATTTTACAACAACGTCTTCATTCCATGCAGGAAGTACGTGCAATGTATTCACTTCGTCATTCCACTGACTCTGATAGAAATAGTAAGAGTCTTTTGGAAGTCCTGCGGTATCTACGATACCAAAGTATGAACTCTTCGGTGAAGGCCATGATGTTACTGCTCCTGCGCCTGTTCCATTCGCTGGTGTAGGCTCGCCGATGTAGTCAAAGCCTGTCCATACATATTCACCAGCCACAAAGTCTCTTGTGATAACATCATACCATGCTGCACTTGCAAATGCGCCCCAGCCAACCGCTGACTTATCATAAGAAGTAAGCTGCTTATTTGCATTTAATGAATTGTTGGATTTTGTACTATAGATACCACGGCTGTTTACAGAAGATGCTGTTTCGGAACCTACCATACGCCAATTCGGATACCGGCTGTGTAAGCTGTCATAGCTTGAACCGTTAGAATAGTTTGTACCGGATACACCGCCTTTGGCTGTCAGCTGATTTGCGATATCAATATGTTCTGATGCACCGTTTTTGACTGCATTGCTTCCAATTGTCAACAATTTTGTCGTATCTACTTCCTCTGTCCACTTAATAAGGTCGACTGCCTTTGTGTTATAGCCTGATCCGCCGGCTCCTTCCTGAATCTCATTACCAAGTGACCACATGATGATAGACGGTGCATTTTTTCCTCTGTTAGCTGTTGCTTTCAGATCGAACTCTGCCCATGTCATTCCGGATTCGCTTCCGAGAATCTCATTGCCGCTCTCAATCGTTCTGTTAAACCATACAGAGTAGTCATTGCTGTTACCGTTCTTTGGATACATCCATCCGTCAAAGAATTCATCGATTACAAGAATTCCTTTTTCATTACAGATTTCAATCAATTCATCTGCTGCCGGATTGTGTGTTACACGAATGGAATTACATCCCATCTCTTTTAAAATCTCTACCTGACGCTCTATCGCACGACGATATGCTGCGGATCCCAAAGCGCCTTGATCATGGTGCATACATACACCTTTGAGTTTTACATTCTCTCCATTTAAATAGAAACCAGTCTCGGTATCAAATGCAATATAACGGAATCCGTACTCTGTATCGTATGTATCTACTACTGCATCCCCAACTTTTACTTCTGTGCGGACCGTGTAAAGTGCAGGATTCTCTGTGCTCCATAATTCCGGATTCTCTGCCGGGAGAACAGCTTCAATATCGGCGCTTTCACCTGCGCCAATCTCTGTGGCATCTGTCGTTACTGTTCCAATACTTACATCAGAGCCTTTCTCGTAAATTGTATGTATAAGCGAAACATCAACTGCCTCTTCGGACTCATTTGCGATAGTTGCTTTTACATTCATATTTACGGTTCCGCCCTGCTCTGCCTCAAGGTTTGGAGTCTCTACCTTCGTTCCGTATAATCCTACATGAACCTTGTCCATAACTGTAAGATTTACGCTTCTGTAAATACCGCTTCCTGAATACCAACGGCTAGAAGGAGTTCTATGTTCAACCTTTACTGCGATCACATTATCTCCGCCGTAGTTCACATAATCTGTGATGTCGAAAGAAAATGGAGTATATCCAAATGGGTGTGTTCCAAGCTGCTCGCCATTTACCCATATGGTAGCGTTCATGTATACGCCGCCGAAATCGATTCTTAACTCCTTGCCTTCCATTTCTTTTCCAACTGTGAAGCTCTTTCTGTACCATCCTGTGCCACCAGGCAAGTATCCGCTTTCTGCTTCCATGGATCTTGAATATTCCTGTTCAATACTGTAATCATGCGGCAATGAGAGTTGTCTCCACTTAGAATCATCAAATGATGATACGTGCGCATCCCCTGCCTCACCCAAATAAAACTTCCAGTTACTGTCAAAGTTCTGTGTACGAACAGTAGTATCATTATAAGAATTTACATATACGACCTCCGGTTCAGAACTCATCTGTGTCTGAGACTGGGAACGGACCTTGATCTGTTTATCCGCTGCCTGCAGGGATGTAATACTTCCGGCTCCCTGAAGGATTAAAGATAAAGACATAAGGACCGCCCCGATACTTAAGTACCTTTTTTTCGTCTTTCTCAAAATACTTTCCTCCTTTTCTTGTTTTTACATTTTGCTGAAATTATGCCTAGCATAACTACCTCTATTATACATTATCCACAATGTTTCGCATTTGCATTTTCCACCGCTTTTTTTGCATTATCGGGAATTTAGTTTTACTGCTTTGCAAAACAGTATCAATCCAATCACGAACATCACAGAGATAATTGCCACTCCCGCATTGGCAACGTTCGTAACCTGCGCTACAATACCAACCAAAGTAGTTCCCATAAAAGAAGCCCCTTTTCCGCAAATATCATAAATTCCAAAATATTCTCCCGATTTATCTGCGGGAATGATTTTTGCAAAATAGGATCTCGATAATGCCTGAATCGCACCTTGGAACATCCCTACCAAAATCGCCAATAACCAGAATTTCCACTGTTTATCCAGCCAAATTGCAAACAACGCGATGCCTGTATAAGCGATAATACATACTTTGATCAAACTCGCGGTATTATATTTCCCGGATAATTTCGAGAAGATAAGCGCACATGGAAATGCCACGATTTGTGTCACTAATAATGCAAGAAGCAGTCCTGTGGAATCTAGTCCCAGCGCACTTCCGTACGCCGTTGCCATCTCTATGATCGTATATACCCCATCAATAAAAAAGAAGAATGCCAGAAGGTACAGAAAAATATTTTTTTCCTTTTTAATATCTTTTAAGGTATTTCCTAGTCTTTTAAAGCTATTTCTTACCGGGTGCTTTGGCATCTCAACATAATTTTTCTGTTCATAGTTTCTAAGAAGCGGAATCGTTACCAAAAGCCACCAAGCAGCATTTAAGAAAAAAGCGATCGCCATTGCCATCTTCATGCTGATGCCGATTTTTTCATACATTAGCACAAATGCCAGTGAAATCGCAAAGGGAATACAGCTTCCGATATATCCCCATGCATAACCATGGGAGGATACCGTATCCATCCGTTCAGATGTCGTCACATCCACCAGCATCGAATCATAAAAAATCAGACTTGCATTATAACCTACCTTCGCAATGACGAATACCGCCAAAAAAATCACCCAGGAAGTCGGGAACGACAACGCCGCGCACCCAAGCACGCCAATCATCATTGTGACAATAAATAACGGTTTTTTAAAATTCCTTGTATCCGCAACGGAGCCGAGGATTGGTCCGATCAGCGCAACAAGCACCGTTGCTACTGACGCGGCATACCCCCAGTATGCCAGATAATCCACCTCAGAAATTCCGGCATTGCCGGCAAGATAATTAAAATAAATAGGAATGATCGTAGAAACGAGCATAATAAATGCCGAGTTTCCTACATCATATAAAATCCAGTATTTCTCCAGTTTTGTTAATTTTGATTGTTTCATAGCTCTTCCCCTTACTCAAATGTACGATCAAAACGTTCATCGAGCACCTTTCCTTTTTGCAAACTTTCATCAAAGCTTTCTATTATCCGCACCGCCACCGAAACCGCTTTGTCAAACCGCTTCAAAAGTCCGATGTTGCTCTCCAGACATTTTTCATTATCCTTATGCTGACGCATCATACCTTTATAATCCGGATATTTTCCAGCCGTTTTCAATATCCCCTCGATCAGATTATATTTAATCGGACCTGGCGCTGTAATTAACTTTTCAATCCGCTTCATCCATCTCAGGGATTTTTTAACCGTAACCCAATCCTTTCCCTCAAAGAATGGAGCGATTGCCAGCGCTGTCGCCGTATCTGTCGGCACGAGTTCCGAAAGCGGATACGCCAATGGATCTTTTTGGTCCATACGCAAAAGCTTCTTTTCAAATTCTCCTTCAATCTCGACATGTCCGATACCGGTTTTCTCTATCATCTCACTTACATAAGGATGACATTCACTATCCAGCACAAAATGACATATAAATCCAAGCAAATAAGCATACTCCCGGCTGTTTCGCCCACGTTCCTTTATAATCTTCAACGCCCTTTTAAAAAAAGGATATGCGGAAATCTCATGCAAATGACTCCCATATCTTGTCACGTCATTCTTAGAATACGCCTTATAAAAAAAGAAAATATCCGGTCCTTGCAGTCCGATTTTGAATTGTGTATCATGTGCTGTTACAATATCTTTCAGTTCGCCTTTCAACTGCTCCAAAACTTTTTGTCCAAAACGATTATGTGCATACAATGCAGGCATATGCTCACCCTCCTTGAATCCTATCTTGATATTAACTATATTAGTATATCCGCAAAAAGTAAACAATAAAGCAAAAAATATCCTTATGGGAAACAAAAAGTATATCTTGCTTTTTCTCCCCACAAGGATATCTGTTATTTTAGAAAATATATGATTTTACTTGCTTCTATATCTCTTCTGTTTCTGCAAGTTCCTCTTCTTCCTCTTCTAATAAGTAATCCGATTCTTCATCTTCTGCCTCATCAAAAGATTCCAGCTCCTGCTCCATATCTTCATCTGCCTCTGAAATAACTTCCTCATCCAATTCTTCCGGATCTTCATTCTCTTTTACAAGTTCTTCCCCTGTATCCAGTCTTACATCACGGTACTTCTTCATACCCGTACCTACCGGAATCAATTTACCGATGAGTACGTTTTCCTTCAGACCGATAAGCGGATCGACCTTACCTTTGATCGCTGCTTCTGTCAGGACTTTTGTAGTTTCCTGGAAGGAAGCTGCTGACAAGAATGAATTAGTAGCAAGCGATGCTTTCGTAATACCAAGCATGATCTGTTCGCCTGTTGCAGGCTCTTTTCCTTCTGCAACCAATTTTGCGTTAACATCATCGAATTCAAGTGTATCCACCATTGTGCCTGGAAGGAAGTCGGAATCTCCATTCTCCTCAATGCGAATCTTTTTAAGCATCTGACGCACGATAACCTCGATATGCTTATCATTGATTTCTACACCCTGAAGACGATATACACGCTGTACTTCCTGAATCATATAATCCTGTGCAGCACGCAAACCTTTGATCTTCAAAAGGTCATGCGGATTGATGCTACCTTCTGTCAGCTCATCGCCGGCTTCTAAGTATACACCATCCTGAATCTTAATACGGGAACCATAAGGGATAAGGTATGCCTTAGATTCTCCTGTTTCTTCGTTGGTCACAATAATCTCACGTTTCTTTTTCGTGTCATTGATGACTGCTCTTCCGGCAAATTCTGTGATAATCGCAAGACCTTTCGGCTTTCTTGCTTCGAAAAGCTCCTCAACACGAGGAAGACCCTGCGTGATATCGTCACCGGCTACACCACCCGTATGGAAGGTACGCATCGTAAGCTGTGTACCAGGTTCACCGATCGACTGAGCGGCAATGATACCAACAGCCTCTCCAACCTGTACCTGCTCTCCGGTTGCCATGTTCGCACCATAACATTTTGCACAGATACCAATATGAGACTTACATGTTAAGATAGTACGGATCTTCACGGTCGTGATAGGTTCTCCGTTCTCATCCACACCAGCTGTCACGATTCTTTCTGCACGTTTTGGTGTGATCATGTGGTTCGCTTTTACGATAACCTCACCATCTTTATCGCAAATAGTATGACAGGAGTAACGTCCTGTAATACGATCTTGCAAGCTTTCAATCTCTTCGTTTCCATCCATGAATGCTTTCACATACATACCTGGAATCTCTTCGCCTTTTTCCACACAGTCGATTTCACGAATACTAAGTTCCTGAGAAACATCAACAAGACGTCTTGTCAGGTAACCGGAATCGGCTGTACGAAGCGCTGTATCGGAAAGACCTTTACGAGCGCCATGCGCAGACATGAAGTACTCCAATACGTCAAGACCTTCACGGAAGTTTGACTTGATCGGCAACTCAATCGTACGTCCAGTCGTATCCGCCATAAGTCCACGCATACCTGCAAGCTGTTTGATCTGCTTGTCGGAACCACGGGCTCCGGAATCCGCCATCATGTAGATGTTGTTGTATTTATCAAGTCCGGACAGAAGCGCTTCTGTAAGCTCATCATCCGTTGCTTTCCAAGTCTCGACAACTTCTTTGTAACGTTCTTCCTCTGTGATAAGACCACGTTTGAAGTTCTTCGTGATTCTGTCCACCGTATCCTGTGCTTTCTGGATCAGCTCAGGTTTCTGCGGCGGTACGGTCATATCGGAAATCGATACGGTCATAGCCGCTCTTGTGGAATATTTATATCCAATTGCTTTTACATCATCCAGTACTTCTGCTGTCGCAGATGCACCATGTGTATTGATAACCTTCTCAAGGATTTTCTTTAACTGTTTCTTTCCTACAAGGAAATCTACTTCCGGAAGAAGAAGGTTCTCTTCCTTGCTTCTATCTACATAGCCTAAGTCCTGCGGAATAATCTCGTTAAACAGAAGACGTCCAAGTGTAGTCTCTACTGTTCCGGATTTTATGCTTCCATCTGCAAATTCTTTAACGATACGTACTTTCACCTTGGAATGAAGGGTGATCGCACCGTTTTCATAAGCAAGAATCGCTTCATTCAAGCTCTTGAATGCTTTTCCTTCTCCTTTCGCTCCCGGTCTTTCCTGTGTCAGGTAATAGATTCCAAGTACCATATCCTGTGAAGGAACTGCCACCGGACCACCGTCTGACGGTTTCAAAAGGTTGTTTGGTGAAAGTAAGAGGAAACGGCATTCTGCCTGCGCCTCTACAGATAACGGCAGATGGACGGCCATCTGGTCACCATCGAAGTCGGCATTGAACGCGGTACATACCAATGGATGCAGCTTAATCGCCTTACCTTCTACCAGAATCGGTTCGAATGCCTGAATACCAAGTCTATGAAGCGTAGGAGCACGGTTTAACATAACCGGATGTTCTTTGATAACATCTTCAAGTACATCCCAGACCTCTGTCTGGAGTCTTTCTACCATTTTCTTTGCATTTTTAATATTGTGCGCGGTTCCGTTTGCAACAAGTTCTTTCATTACAAATGGTTTAAACAGCTCAATCGCCATTTCTTTTGGAAGACCGCACTGGTAAATCTTAAGTTCCGGTCCTACTACGATAACGGAACGTCCGGAGTAGTCAACACGTTTTCCCAAAAGGTTCTGACGGAAACGTCCTGATTTACCTTTCAGCATATCAGACAAGGATTTCAGCGGTCTGTTACCCGGTCCTGTGACCGGACGTCCGCGGCGTCCATTATCGATCAATGCATCAACCGCTTCCTGAAGCATACGTTTTTCGTTGCGCACGATGATGTCCGGCGCACCTAACTCAAGTAATCTTCTAAGGCGGTTATTTCTGTTGATAATTCTTCTATATAGATCATTCAAGTCAGAAGTTGCGAAACGTCCGCCGTCAAGCTGTACCATTGGACGTAAATCCGGTGGAATGACCGGAATCACTGTCATGACCATCCATTCCGGCTTGTTTCCTGATTCGCGGAACGCCTCTACCACTTCGAGACGTTTTACGATTCTTGCCCTTTTCTGTCCGCTTGCTCCTTCCAGACCTTTTTGTAATTCTTCATATTCTTTTTCCAGGTCGATCGCCTGCAAAAGTTCCTGAATCGCTTCGGCTCCCATGCCTACCCGGAAGGCGCTGCCCCATTTTTCTCTTGCTTCCTGATATTCCTGCTCAGACAATACCTGTTTGTACTGTAAATCTGTCTCGCCTTTATCAATTACGATATAAGATGCAAAGTACAGTACTTTTTCCAGTGTTCTTGGCGAGATATCAAGAATCAGGCCCATGCGGCTTGGAATTCCTTTGAAATACCAGATATGTGACACCGGAGCTGCAAGGTCAATATGACCCATGCGCTCACGACGTACACTTGCTTTTGTTACTTCAACGCCACAGCGGTCACAAACCACGCCTTTATAGCGGATTTTCTTATATTTTCCACAGTGACATTCCCAGTCTTTGCTTGGTCCGAAAATTCTTTCACAGAACAGACCATCGCGTTCCGGTTTTAATGTTCTATAGTTAATTGTCTCAGGTTTGGTAACTTCTCCCCTGGACCATTCTAAAATCTTTTCAGGTGATGCCAATCCAATTTTAATTGCATCAAACGTCATTGGCTGGTATCCTTCATTATTTGTTGCTGACATTCTGGCACTCCCTTCTACTCTTCATCAAGAAATCCATCATAATCATCTGCTGCCGGGTCATAATCTTCCGGAAAATCTTCCTCAAATTCTTCTTCCACATCTACAAGTTCTTCTCCTTCGAATTCCTGTTTGGAGAATCCATGTTCAGCATATTGCTCCTCATCTTCATCACGTTTATAACGGTCTCCCTCAATGATCGAATGCAAATCTGTTTCGCCGTAATCAACGGTTTCCATAATCTCTACTTCTGTATTGTCATCGCGAAGTACTCTTACATCCAGTCCAAGTGACTGCAATTCCTTAAGCAATACCTTGAAAGATTCCGGAATACCCGGCTCAGGAATATTGTCACCTTTGATGATTGCCTCGTATGTCTTCACACGACCGATCACATCATCTGATTTCACTGTAAGGATTTCCTGCAAGGTGTAAGATGCACCGTATGCTTCCAGTGCCCAAACCTCCATCTCTCCAAAACGCTGTCCGCCGAACTGTGCTTTACCACCCAGCGGCTGCTGCGTTACCAGTGAGTAAGGACCTGTGGAACGTGCATGGATCTTATCGTCTACAAGATGATGCAGTTTCAGATAATGCATGTGTCCAATTGTTACCGGACTGTCAAAATACTCTCCTGTTCTTCCGTCTCTTAGACGTACTTTACCGTCTCTAGAGAGCGGCACGCCTTCCCACAATTTTCTGTGGCCGCGGTTTTCGTAAAGATATTCCAATACTTCCGGAAGTAATTCTTCTGCATGTTTTGCTTCAAATTCTTCCCAGCTTAAGTTTACATAGTCATTTGCAAGATCCAAAGTATCCATGATATCAATCTCGTTTGCACCATCGAATACCGGAGTTGCAATGTTAAATCCGAGTGCTTTTGCCGCAAGACTTAAATGGATCTCAAGCACCTGCCCGATATTCATACGAGAAGGCACACCAAGCGGATTCAATACGATATCCAGCGGACGGCCATTTGGAAGGAATGGCATATCTTCTACCGGAAGCACACGGGAAACAACACCCTTGTTACCGTGACGTCCCGCCATTTTATCACCAACAGAGATTTTTCTCTTCTGGGCAATGTAAATGCGGACTGCCTGATTCACACCTGGAGATAATTCATCTCCGTTTTCTCTTGTAAATACTTTTGCATCGACTACGATGCCATATTCACCATGAGGTACTTTCAGGGAAGTATCCCTTACTTCTCTTGCTTTTTCACCGAAGATCGCACGTAAGAGGCGTTCCTCTGCGGTCAGCTCTGTCTCTCCTTTCGGAGTTACTTTTCCAACCAGGATATCGCCTGCACGAACCTCTGCACCGATTCGAATGATCCCTCTGTCATCCAGATCTTTTAATGCATCGTCACCAACGCCCGGAATATCACGTGTGATTTCTTCCGGTCCTAACTTGGTATCACGTGCTTCTGCTTCGTATTCTTCAATATGAACGGATGTATATACATCGTCCTGTACTAATCTTTCACTTAATAATACGGCATCCTCGTAGTTGTAACCTTCCCATGTCATAAATCCGATCAATGGGTTCTTTCCAAGCGCCATCTCGCCGTTTGCAGTAGATGGACCATCTGCGATTACCTGACCTTTTTCTACGCGTTCGCCTTTGAAAACGATCGGTCTTTGATTGTAGCAGTTGCTTTGGTTACTACGAAGGAATTTGATAAGTTTATATGTTCTCTTCTGTCCGTCATCCTGTCTGATGATGATTTCCTTAGAAGTAGAGCGTTCAATCACGCCTGCTTCTTCTGCAACCACACATACTCCGGAATCGACGGCTGCTTTCGTCTCCATACCTGTTCCGACTACCGGCGCTTCTGTCGTAAGAAGCGGCACTGCCTGACGCTGCATGTTAGATCCCATGAGCGCACGGTTCGCATCGTCATTTTCCAGGAACGGAATCAATGCAGTAGCAACGGAGAATACCATTTTCGGAGAAACGTCCATGTAATCGAACGCTCTTCTTTCGTATTCCTGTGTTTCCTCCCGGTAACGACCGGATACGTTTTTATGGATGAAATGACCTTCTTCATCCAATGGCTCATTCGCCTGTGCTACGTGGTAATTATCTTCTTCATCCGCTGTCATGTAGATAACTTCGTCTGTGACGCGCGGATTCATCGGATCGGATTTATCAATCTTACGATATGGTGCTTCTACAAAACCATATTCGTTGATTCTTGCATATGTTGCAAGGGAGTTGATAAGACCGATGTTCGGACCTTCAGGGGTCTCGATCGGACACATTCTTCCGTAATGAGAATAGTGAACGTCTCGTACTTCGAATCCGGCACGGTCACGGGAAAGACCACCTGGACCAAGCGCTGACAGACGTCTTTTGTGAGTCAGCTCTCCAAGCGGATTGTTCTGATCCATGAACTGTGACAGCTGAGAAGAACCGAAGAATTCTTTCACTGCTGCAGTTACCGGTTTAATATTGATCAAGGACTGAGGGGAAATTCCTTCTAAGTCCTGTGTTGTCATTCTTTCGCGTACCACTCTTTCTAATCTGGAGAGACCGATGCGGTACTGGTTCTGGAGAAGTTCCCCAACCGCACGGATACGTCTGTTTCCTAAGTGGTCGATATCGTCATCATTTCCAAATCCATACTCTAAATGGATGTTGTAGTTGATGGATGCGATAATATCTTCTTTTGTGATGTGCTTCGGAATCAATTCGTGGACATTTTTACGGATTGCTTCTTTTAGCTCTTCCACATCACCGGCAGTTTCTTCCAGAATATTTGCAAGCACCGGATAGTATACTAACTCTGTAACTCCTACTTCCTCCGGTTCAATGCCGCATACTTCTTTTAAATCGACCGCCATATTAGAAAGCACTTTGATCGGGCGTTCTTCGCCTTCTGCTTTCATCCATACAAATGGAATTGCTGCGTTCTGGATTGCATCAGCAATTTCTCTGGTTACTTCTGTGCCTTCGTCCGCGATCACTTCACCTGTGAGCGGGCTGACTGCTGCTTCTGCAAGCATGTGTCCTGCAATACGGTTGCGAAGAAGTAATTTCTTATTAAATTTATAGCGTCCTACCTTTGCAAGGTCATAACGTCTTGGGTCAAAGAACATGCTTGTGATCAAGCTCTCCGCACTATCCACTGCAAGCGGCTCACCCGGACGAATCTTCTTATATAACTCTAAAAGTCCTTCATGGTAGCTTTCTGCTGTGTCCTTTGAAAAGCTTGCTAAAATTTTGGGTTCCTCCCCAAACAAGTCGAGGATTTCTGTGTTTGTGCCGATACCGAGGGCACGGATCAATACCGTGATTGGCACTTTTCTTGTTCTATCTACACGTACGTAGAAAACGTCATTGGAGTCTGTTTCATACTCTAACCATGCACCACGATTAGGAATTACGGTACAAGAGTATAACTCTTTTCCGATTTTATCATGTGCAATTCCATAGTAAATACCTGGGGAACGCACAAGCTGACTTACGATAACACGTTCTGCACCATTGATAACGAACGTTCCCGTCGCAGTCATCAACGGCAAATCTCCCATGAAGATTTCATGCTCGTTAATCTCATCTGTTTCTTTGTTGTGAAGTCTTACACGCACTTTTAACGGTGCTGCATAAGTGGCGTCACGCTCTTTACATTCCTCAATCGTATACTTTACATCATCCTCGCATAATGTAAAATCTACAAACTCTAAGCTTAAGTGCCCGCTGTAGTCGGCGATTGGTGAAATATCGTCGAACGCCTCTTTTAATCCCTCATCCAGAAACCACTGGTAGGAATCTTTTTGAACCTCAATCAGATTCGGCATTTCAAGAACTTCTTTTTGCCTAGAGTAGCTCATACGAGAACTTTTTCCGTTTGTAATAGGACGAATTCTGTTTTTCTCCATATTGACGTTTCACTCCTTCGTTTTATTATCAAGAAAACCTTGTTTTTCCTTCATTTCTATAAAATCCATACAAAAATTGTCGAAAAAACGGTTTCGTGTACCAGTTTCATTCGCTTATTTCATGGCATAACTATCCATAATAGCGCATTCTTAACTATATCACAAAGAGTTTTGGCTTGTCAACAGTTAATTTTGCGTCAGAGGGTTTTTAAAAAGCCTCTGACGCAAAATTAACGTTTCAAACTATTCCGACAACTCTTTTCCCTTTATTTGCCACGATTCCACTCTCCCACACCTCAAAATCAGCCTCAAATAACTTCATTAAACAAATCTATACAAAAATCTAAAACAATTCTTCCGCCATACCTCTCTTTATATTAGCTTTTTCCATTATTACTGTATTTCTATTTGCTAAACAATTTCACTCCCGCATTACCTAATGCACCTGTAACACGTCGATTTTCTCATTTACCGTCAGAGGGTTTTCAAAAACCCTCTGACGGTAAATGAAAACGATAGGAAAAACACAAAAATCCAAAAGTCACAAAAGACCTGCAAAGCAAATGCCTTGCAGGTCTTTATTTGTACACCTTTATAATCGCGACAATTATTTAAGAGCAACTTCAGCACCTTCAGCTTCAAGTTTAGCTTTAAGTTCTTCAGCTTCTGCTTTAGAAACGCCTTCTTTAATTACCTTTGGAGCTCCGTCAACTAATTCTTTTGCTTCTTTTAATCCAAGTCCTGTTACTTCACGAACAACTTTGATTACTTTAACTTTAGAAGCACCTGCTGCTACTAATTCTACGTTAAATTCATCTTTCTCTTCTGCTGCTGCAGCGCCGTCTCCGCCTGCTGCTGCAACTACTACACCTGCTGCTGCAGATACACCAAATTCTTCTTCACATGCTTTTACTAATTCGTTTAATTCTAATACAGATAATTCTTTGATAGCTTCAATAAATTCAGCTGTTGTTAATTTTGCCATTATATTTACCTCCATAAATAATTTTCCATGAATATTTTTAAATAATATTTTTCATATGCCACATCTCTCAATGTGCCCTGTCCTCAAAAAGACTTTACCGGATTATTCAGCATCCGCTGCCGGAGCTTCTTCTGCGGCTGCTGGTGTGCAGTTAGCTGCGCCTCCCTGCTCTGCGATCTGATTAAGAACACGAGCAAGATTTGTAATAGGTGATTGAATACTTCCAAGCAATTTGGAAAGCAATTCTTCTCTTGATGGAACTTTAGATAATTCTGTCAATCCGTCAACATCATATACTGTTCCTTCAACCACACCTGCTTTAAGTTCTAATGCTTTTGCCTTTGCGCCAAATTTGCAAAGAATTCTTGCCGGGGCTGTAGCATCATCTTTTGAAATAGCCAGAGCGCTTGGTCCTTCTAAGTATTCATCAAGACCTGCGAATTCTGTTCCTTCAAAAGCTCTTTTCATCATTGTGTTTTTACAAACTTTGTAAATGATACCAGCTTCTCTTAATTGTTTACGTAACTCTGTATCTTCTGCTACAGTTAATCCACGGTAATCAACTAATACTGCTGATGCAGCGCCTTTGATATCCTCTGCAATAGCCTGTACGATAGGTTGTTTTAACTCAACTTTTGCCACGAATGGTGCACCTCCTTATAAATTTTGTCTGTGTACCGCCGTTCGAAATGAGGTATAAAAAATCCTCTTGCCACATGACAAGAGGACACAGATTCATATAATCTCGAATTCAAATCTCCTCGGTAGGCGTTTATCTGCTTATACCTTTCGGCACCTACTGTCTTCGGCAGTTTTCTAAGATAGAATATCACACCCTCAGATATGTGTCAAGATTTTTTTCAAATTTTATCACCCTCGCGGAAACCTTCTCTCCGGCAGGCTTCACCTTAAATCAGCTTGATCACCGCACCTGGCAGAAGTGCCGCCATGTCAAGGTCTTGTCGCGCCAGCGATGCTTGCAGCCTTGACATGGCGGCACTTCTGTCAGATCATCTTTCCGCTGATTTACCCTCATACACTTACAGCTCCGTCCTTTAACCATTCGATTATCTTCCGGTACAGCCCTTGATAGTCCGTTTTACCATCTGTACGTTCACAAGAAAATTCTCTGATTTCCACGTCCATCACTTCCAGCATACTGCGTTTCATCATATCCAACTCTTCATTTGCATCTTTGATAAAAACCGTCTTTCCATGCGGCAACTCCTCGCGCTTTTTGCGATTCAGTAACCACCATAAATCGATCTCACTTAAATCCATTCCAAATCCGACAACATACACATCTCCAAAAATAAAGTACTCCAACCAGCTTTTCGGTCTAATCTTATCTTCCTCTTTTTTATAATATTTCGTATACGCATCCTTCAAATACGACCGCCACTTCGATATGGAGTTTATGTAATAATACTGTCCAAGCACAATAGAACTTTTATTCTTCGCCTCGCCATGAATATGCCAGATGTCTTTTAACTGTCCGTTACATGGCATTCGATAAAAAGAATACAGCGGATAACATACTTCCTTCCTGGCACATCCATCCGTATGCGCCGCATATTTATTGCTTTTCTTCAGAAACTTAGAATCCATAGCATATTCAAATTCATAACTATAATTCGTCGTAATGACAGCATCAAAATCAACCGCCAGCATTTCCCGAAACAAAGCAAGTTCTCCTTTTGCCATATAATAACTCTCCTGCATCAAATCTCTCGCAATCACTCCGCACGCCTCATCCACATGATCATCCGTAGCAATAATTGCACCAATCGGAAACGGAACATTTTTAAATTCTTCAGACGTCAAATCCACTTTGCACTCATTCCATTTGATCGATGCCAACAAAGATTCCCATGATCTGCTATTGTAACAACGGCACATTCCATTTCCCGCCAATAACACCCTTGGCCTTTTATCATCTTTTCCAAAAGCCGGATACTCCACCACTTGCCCCATACTTATCCGCTCCTTTTCTCTTTCGTACTTTTAATCCTTTATTCCCGTCATACTTACTGTAATTCTCTTCCACATTTTTCATCAATAATCTGCTTTTATAATACTTAAACTGTAGACACCATCTCTTCCCAATCCTCACATCCAACATCCATCTTAGAATCTACATTATGTATATTAATTCTATACGCTTCTTACCTTTTACTCCTTGCACTTAACCGATAATCCTATATTTTCCGAAACCAAAACTACTGTTCTTTCCTACATGAATCAGTTCTCCTGCGATTAAATAATCTCTGCATTCCTCCGGCACATCTTTCAAATTAATCTCTCCTACAATTCCCCAAAGCACTGTCTTAGAATCATGTGTACCAGAATAACGAATAACCTTTTCTTTCTTTACTATTTGTGATTCGATTATTGGATATCTTTCAAACACAGGCGCTTCATATTCATTACCAATATAATAATTCAACATTTGTATTCTTCGCCCAATCCCCTTCATAAGAGCTTCCACATGAAATTCCTCCAAAAACTCTCCGTCAAATTTCATACTAAACGGAGACAAAAACTTTATCTTTATTTTCTCACCTCGAACAGCTCTCTCACTCTTACGTTTCTCAATATACTCACTTATATTACTAATACGATATGCACGCATATCAATTTGCCCCTGAAATAAAATTTTGTGTTGATCCGAATTAATAATTTTATCAATATAAAATCTACTCTGATGCTTGCCAATCCCAGAATACCCCAAATATGTGAGTGCCTGCAAATACACATTAAAAAACGGAATGCTGTCTCCAAACAAAATAAGATTAAATATCAATCTATCCTCTTTTTTATAAAATGTCGTTTTTTCTTCGCATTCAATCAGATAGCCCACACTTCCTTTTCCTGTCATATAAGCCGGCTGCTTCTCCATTCTATTATAAAAAGTATGCCACACCAGACATGTTTTCTGGAAGTAACATCTCTCACACTGACGATCTCCAATGCAATTCTGCCGCAACAGCATCTCACCCATACCGCCTCTCAGGGCAGATACCTTCGTCTTAGGCATCTTTGTATCCTCCAGCATTCTTACATGAAATTCTAATTTTATAAATGGAATATCGAACATGACCTGCTCCCTTCTTAACTTCAATATCAATTAAACTTCTTTCGTTTGTCAAAATCCGCAAATACCTTTTTCATTTTCTTATTTCCCCCAAGAAAAACAACAATTGAAAATGATACTGCACTTCATATTCTTTGCAACAATTATAACATATCAAACAACAAAGCGTTTCTTTTCTTCATTTTTCCTAATATTGAACTTGAAGTGTTATCTGATTCAGACATTCGATTTTATATAGATTTCAAAGATAATTTTCTAAGTATTAGACATTCAAAATATGGATTTTTATTTCATTATCACTGTCACCTGTTACTATTCAGATCAACATATTTAAAACAGGTTTCAACTATGATTTTATAGTATTTTAGCTATACCAGCAATACTTTTTTCTCTTCTTCCACTCTTTTATGTTTTTAAAAGTTTCAAATATGTAACAATCACAAAAATCTGCACTTCCCTAACAAATCAATGCCCTAATCGGGCTTCTTTCATTTCTACATACTTTAAATCCAGTTAATCAGTATTCGTATGATGTGTCAATGCCCTAATCGGGCTTCTTTCATTTCTACGAAAAAGGTTTAGCAACTATTTTTTTACATGGTGGATGTGTCAATGCCCTAATCGGGCTTCTTTCATTTCTACAATTCAAGAAAGATTGGTCATTATCATAATTCTGTGTCAATGCCCTAATCGGGCTTCTTTCATTTCTACAACCTTACCGGCGATAGAAAGAATATATCTGGCTGGTATTTGTGTCAATGCCCTAATCGGGCTTCTTTCATTTCTACGAGGAACAACTGCGGGAGGTTAATACAATGGTATGTGTCAATGCCCTAATCGGGCTTCTTTCATTTCTACGTGGCTGAACAAAAAAAGCCACCCAAAGAGGTGGCAGATGTGTCAATGCCCTAATCGGGCTTCTTTCATTTCTACGGCACTTTCAAAGAAAGGAGGGATTTTATGAAAAAAAAAGTGTCAATGCCCTAATCGGGCTTCTTTCATTTCTACAAATAAAATCGCAACTTCAAAGTTTTCTATATTTAAGGTGTCAATGCCCTAATCGGGCTTCTTTCATTTCTACTACGATTTAGAGAAGCAAAATCAACACTTTTTTGAATGTGTCAATGCCCTAATCGGGCTTCTTTCATTTCTACATGTACACCTTTAGAAAAAAGTTGCCCGACATCCTTACGGTGTGTCAATGCCCTAATCGGGCTTCTTTCATTTCTACTCAAAGGAGGATAAGTGGATGAAGCACGAGAGTGTGTCAATGCCCTAATCGGGCTTCTTTCATTTCTACCATTTTGCTTTACTACTTTTTAAATAGCAGGATGTGTCAATGCCCTAATCGGGCTTCTTTCATTTCTACCTGAAGAACTCTGTTTAAGAATGCATCACTAATGTGAATATGTGTCAATGCCCTAATCGGGCTTCTTTCATTTCTACGCTCCCTTCCTGAATCCCTTACAAATCAAGGGTTTCAAGACTCATTTTTGCATGTATTTGTCTGACTATTCTGACAATAAGCATTTTCAGGACGTTTTCTGTACTGTTCATACTTTGTTCATATTTCATGCCCAAACTTCCTTTTTCCTTCTAGCAAATCACAAACTTTTACTCCGTCTCTTTGCCCTTCCAAGACAACGCTACAACTCACTACCTTCTTCATACCTCTATTAAAATTATACCCCATCTATTCCTCAAAAGAAAGCCTTTCTTTTCCTTTTATTATCAAAGTACAATTGACTGAAGTGAAAAGTTTATTTCCACTTTGAATACGCAAAAGTAGATTTTAGTCTTTCACTCATTTCCTCTTTCACAAATGTAGTATTTAGTCTTACACTTTTCATAGCAGGC
>ERZ808035.83-NODE-83-length-113772-cov-21.080628_pt1 | contig 113772 bp, 103 predicted proteins | sample MGYA00380189_ERZ808035 | MGnify/ENA primary metagenome ERZ808035 (study PRJEB31490, sample SAMN06133407) | mouse gut metagenome | isolation source: M5_1 | host: mice | place: China: Chengdu | collected 2015-05 ... | reverse complement strand
TGAACGTAGCGTGTGGAGCCTTCGGGATTGTAGTAGTTGAGTATCGCTGTGATATGTGCTTCACCTTGCAATGCCTGTTTAAAACCTTCGTAAATGGATGCTACAACTTTCTTACGGTCGAAGAACAAAACCAGACGACGTTTATCAGGCAGAGCAGTACCAATTACTTCAACTTGATTATCGTACCAGTATTCAACCATTTTTTTCAGCCGGGCAAACTTCTGGAACTGACGACAGCCGTCGTTATCCCTGAATTTTTCGTTGATTAAAGCTCGCGTCAGTTCATAGATAACCTGTGCATCACGTATTTCTTCGGGATGGTTTTTAAGAACGACCTGTTTTCCATGCTCGGTATCTGTTACTGCAGATTCGAGCTTGGTTGACTCCGGAATCTCGGCAAAATTCATTTTGAATTTTGACAAGCCGGCATAATTGAACCTAATATCACCCTCCTTTGTCTCGCAACGGTAGCCGATTATATTGGGGAATTTTATTCCCATTTCGGAGCGCTCAGACAGCGATGTAATTGAAACGCGAGGTTTGGACGGTGGCGGAGTTCCGGCGCCTCCTCCTTTGAAAGTCTTGAACGGCACGCCGATAATATGAGCGTATTCGGGAGGAAATTTCCAAATGATGTTTTCGGATTTATAACGTCGAATATCTTTTGTATCAATTTCCTCTCCATTCTTATTATACGGGCGGAGTTCATAACTACGGCGACGTAGTGCGCGACCTGCAACCTGTTCGCAAAGCAGTTGCGACCCGAAAGCTCGAACACCCATCACGTGGGTAACAGTGTTTGCATCCCAACCCTCGGTAAGCATTGAAACCGATACTACACAACGGATATGAGAGCCGAGGGTGCCGGTTTTGCCTACGCTATTGACAACTTCACGTAGAATATCACCGTCGGTCAGATTGTCGGCACTCCCGGCACCGTGAAGTTGTGAATACTCCCGCTTGAAATTTTCGATTTCATCGTTGAAAACAGCCTTAAACTCGTCACTGACAACACCACCGGCATTATCAATGGCTGCGCTGTCGATAAGCAAAGTCGGCTGCTTCCTCAGCGGAATACCATCCTTATAGTTGGAAAAAATATCGAAATGGCCCGACACATAAATAGTATTACCCTCCGCATCAACGGTTTCATATCCGGCAATATATTTATAGACCTCCTTACTTACGGTTGTATTGTTGCATACTACAATGAAAACCGGAGGCGTCGTAAAGAGTCCAACGGCTTCCTCGCCTTCCAAACGAGTGCCACGGTCATATGCTTCATAATCCTTTACAAACTGGTCGAGCGCTATGCCGAGCAGATTGGGAAGATTGGGCGGGGTTTCCACCTTGTTTGTTTCGCCGTTCTCTTTGGCCTCTTTACGAGCTTTTTTCTGACCCTTTTTGGGGAGGTCTTTAGAAATGTGCTCGTAAATATTACGAAGAACAGGCTCGTCGAGATTGTGCGATTCATCTTTAGCAGGGAGAAACGGTATTTTGACAAGGCCGCTTTCTATGGCATCGACAAGGTCGAAATCGCTTACGACCCATGGGAAGAGCGAATATTCGGGATAGCCGGAGCCTTTTAGATAATATGGAGTGGCAGAAAGGTCGTAAACGTGTTGCAGTTTATAACCCAATGCTTTGATTTGGCGCAGCCCCTCGTACCAAACCATCGCATTTTCATTTTCCTCCTTATCCTCTGACGAGAGCTTGCCTTTAGGCCGAGGAAGATAGCAATGGTGAGCTTCGTCGTTGATAACCAAAAGGCGCTTACTTTTGGGGATGCGTCCTAACACACGGGAAATAACCGAAGCGAAACTTTCCTTGTCGTTGACCTTAACCATTCCCTCGCCGGATCGATAAACCAGTTTGCCGTCCAACGGACTTGACTTTTTACCTGAATAGACTTTTGGCTCGAACTGATGGTAATTCGTTATGGTGATAGCACTGTTGAGGCCACCAAGCAAAGACTCATAATTACGTGGAATAAGTCCGCGCTTATGATAATAGTCTGATTTATTATAGTCTTGATTGTGGCTGTCATCTAAATAAAGCACACCGAGACGGTCGCGGATAGTGATACCAGGAGCGACAATCAGAAAATGGTCGGCAAACCGAGTGTCCTGCACATTTATCTTCTTGTTAAGATAATTGTACAGAATAAGCATAGCCATGACAACGGTTTTGCCTGTTCCCGTCGCCATCTTAAAGGCTGTTCGAGGCAGAATATCGTCGTAGCGCTCGGAAATCGTATCAAGACGGGCGTTAAGCTGACGTAAAATATCTCGGCCTATATTCGGGTCGAGGTCTGCAATTTCATTCAGATAAACGGCAGTCTCAACGGCTTCTCGCTGACAGAAAAATAGTTTTTGGAAATTTTGGCGTTCAGGATTGTTGAACCAAAAATTCAAAAGTTCGCGAGTCACACGTGTGGCACGTGGATAACCGGCAGCACGCCATTTCTTGACTTCCTCACGAATAAGATTTATGAAAGGAGCATTAGGGTCATCGCTCTCTAAATCTTCAAAGCCAAATAATGCACGGTCGGGGCGATTTGGCGCAACCCCGATATGAGCAGAATAAGGTCTGCGCCCCTCAAGAATCTTAGTATAATCCAGATTCCCGTTAGGGTCAGCATCGTAATGAAGAACAGGCTCCTCATACGGATTATTTAGAATGGGCGATAAGTTTTCTTTCATATAAAAAAGGAAACCCCACTATAGCATCTGAAGACCGGCCAAAGCCTGTAACAACTACTTGGGGGTTTCAAAAAGCTTGTCGGCTCTCGCCGTGTTTCTTCTAATTATATGGTCATTTTCAGATTTTGCTGTTAACTATTTACAAAGTTAATAAATTATTCTGAAACAGGCTCAAGCCGAAATTCCAGTGCATGAAATTTTAGAAACAGCCGCTATGAAAACTAAAAAGTTACATACCGAAGATTGCGTCGAGGATTGTGAACGCGTTCGCTCATAATTTCTTTATGTTCCTTGAAACAGAGGTGAAGGAGGACAAAAATTTGGTGCGGAGGACAAAAATGAAAATCGGCACAAAGAAATGTAATGGAGGATGCCGTTGTTAACCGACGTTTGAACTTGTGCGTTTTTTGCACCAGTTGAAATGAGAACACACATAATTATTTGTCATACATGACATTAGTTGTTGTATTTTATACAACAACTGCCTCCTTGAAGAGGACAGCGCACTCTCGTTGACAAGATGTTGACAAAAATTTTATATGCCGCAGACAATTTGCAGGCAATTTTTAGGATTGAGCCTTTCCTTAATATAAGCACCGGAATTTCGGGTTTCGACCATGTGGCTTCGCTACGTTAGCGTGATGAATTGACTATATAAAATAGGACTTATGGGCTGGGAACTTGTCATAATGTGGTAGTTCCGGAAAATGCAACAACCACTCAACATGGTATTGTAAAGGTGAAATCCGGGCTTGTGCAAGGTTGTTCGCTAAAGCTTAACTTTGGCACAGGAGGACAAAAGGAGGACAATTCTGAGAAAAGAAATAAGCCAAACTGCTGCGGATTAGCAATTTGGCTTATTTTATTGGTGATCCGCCTGGGGCTCGAACCCAGGACCCCAACATTAAAAGTGTTGTGCTCTACCAGCTGAGCTAGCGAATCTCCGTTGGACTTCTGAGGGGTGATGTTCCTCTCAAAAAGCTCTGCAAAGTTAAGCTGTTTTGATGACTTATGCAAATATTTTGGCTTAATTTTTCCGCTTATGTGTATTTTATCGGATTCGTTGGACTATATTCTGGACCTTTCACGAAATATTGCCATAAGGGGAGATATGATGATGAATAAAATGCTGGATTACGGCATACTGCAAAAAGCTACATTCGATAAACGTTGGCATTGCGGAGTAGTTCTTTAAGTTTTGTTTCAAGATTGCTCATAAGTGCGAATATGAGGTCTATCTCACGGGTGGTTATTGTCGGCAATCCTGGCTGCGAGTGTGACCCTTGGTGGAGTATGACCTTTTGATACAGTTTCATGGTCTTAAGCATCTCGCGTATGGGCTTGAGTTCGTCTGAACGGTCATATTGGTCAATAATGGACTGTATTCTTCCAGCCAATCTCTTTGGTTGGCATCGGCGGCTGGTCTCCTGTATCCGCTTTACGAGTTCATCAGCTCGGTTGACATTGTTTCCGCTGAGACTGATGTATACAGGTGCGTCAGAGAGCAGCCGTGTCAGCAAATCCTTTGTCTCGGAGTGTGCATCCATTAGGGTGAGCTTTGCAAATTCGGAAATCATATTTTCAAATTTGCGTCTCAGTCTGTTGGCTATGCTGTTGATATCTGAAGGGTCGTTGTCATAGTCGCTCTTTATTTTGCTGATAGGGTCGTCGTGATTATGATCATATCGTCGGCATATGAGTCCATGACAACAGATATTGGCGAATACCCACTTTGAATCTGCCGCATAATCATTTGCCATATAAGCTATCAGATTGAAGAAACTCACATTATGGGTCATAAGTATAATCTGGAACTTTTTGAAGTTATCCAGGATGAATTTTACCAGGCATATGCGGTTGCTTGTATCAATGCTTGTGACGAAATCGTCAAGCACGAGCAACGGACGTTTGCCAGCCGAACCATCGGCTGCATTGACAGCATATGCCAGAAAGCATAAGAGCTTTACAAGTCTGATTTTTGATTCGTTGAAATATGCTGTAAGTCCCGTCACAAAACGCAAATTCCGTTGCGTGTCCTCTATTATGATGTGATTGCCGTCGTCAGGGGAGAGGCTTATGCTGACATCTTCCTGGAAACATTCATGCATGACCATGTTCACGGTATAAACAATATCGTCAGCAATAGACTGCCACTGCGGCAGACTGGAGCCATGTACGGTATATACGTTGATAAGCCCGTCTAAAGTTATTTCATCGTATCTTGCGAGAGATTTCCCTTCCAGCATGAATACCTGCTCTGTGTTAGAGGCGGCTGTGTCAATCGGAACGGAATCTATTTCAATCTTAAAACGGTCTGCACCATGCCGACATTTGAATGAATCAAGCCAATTGGATATGGCTGTATCACGCTCTGTCTGTATCGCGTTTCTCGGAATCGTGTCATTTATCAAATCCTGCCCGAAATAATAAAGACGGATGGCTTCAAATATAGATGTTTTGCCGCTGCCGTTGTCTCCGTATATGGCAAGATTGATATTGCCTGGCATTTCAAAGCCAATTTCTTGCGATATGCCTTTGAAGTCTGATATTTTAAGACTGTTCATGCGAATTTACAACCTGTGAAGAATTCTGTAAGGACCGTGCATATCTGCTCCAATCGATTTTGGAAGAAATCTTCGGTCGGATAGTGGGACGGCAGTAAATTTCTGATGCCTGGAACTGCAGACCGGTTTAGCATGGCGTAACGTTCGGCATATGGAAGCACCCGCTTAGGGATGTCAGTCACCATATAGTTGGTTATGTCACTAAGCGAACTGATTGGCAGCCTTGTATTTTCAGCATCAGTGTCGCAGCTTTTGATGATACGGTCGACGTTAATATCCTGCAAAGCATCCTGCTCGGGATTCTCAAGATAGAAAGCAAGCAATATCAGACCGGTCTTAAGACGGCGTGGATTCTTAAGAAGAGGCTGGAGGTTGAAATCGCCTGGTTCTACAAAATAGTCTTGGATATATTCCCCCCTCATAATTTTTGATATGATGGAATATATCTCATATTTGATTGTAGTTGTCGATCCGCTGATATAGCAAAACCGCACTAACTTCTCGATGAACTCCTGGAGCTTGTCCTGATGGTCATTGATATCTGATATATTCTTATACACATATGTGATCAGCGCATACCATGGATACTGGTTGGTATATGCTTTGAGTATTTGCAGCCATGCTCCGAGTCTTGTCGGCTGCTGCCGATAGTATTCCAGCAGAGATATCGTGTCGATGATTCTTGCGAGGTCAGCAAGTATTTCGGTATGCTTTGCAATTTTCAGCGGCGAAATATCTTCACGGGTATAAAAATCTCTGAGCCTTTTCTCATTGGAAGTGATGGAATGCTGGCCTCTAATTATATGCGAGTAATATCTGAAAATATCATCCAGACGTAATCCCAGTTCGGTGGTCGATGCCACCAGTTCATGCCACTGGTTTATCATCTGCTGCTGGCTGCCTTCGTGCTTTGCCATGTTGTAGAGCTTGGCTTTGAATATGTCCGCATCTTCAAGGTCAAGACCACGGTTGTTGATGGTTTCAAATATGGTCAATGCTTTTGATTGAGCATCCTCCGATGTCTCACCAGAGAGTTCTATAGGCAATAAGTATAATGATTGTATGCAGTATCTCCAGAAACTGTTTTTTTCCTCTTCAGACAGGCGAGAAATATATGCTTCCAACCATTCGTACAGTTTTTGCGCATTGCGATACAACCGACCCTCTGGAGCAGCCATGATAAAGTCCCGTTCCTCCCAGACCATTATGTCTTTGAGTTGCTCGTTATCTGTCGCTTCATATATCTGTGATTCTATTTTGGGCAGTTTTTGACCGCTTTCCCAAGATTCTATTTCAATCATGGATTTCAATCTCGGCACAGTCGGCAACATTACTGACAGCGCTTTGAGCATGAGCCAAAGCGTCACCATGCGTTGCTGTCCATCTATGATTTCAAGAATGCTTTTGTCTGTACGGCTTTTAGCCAGAATGATGTTGCCTAAAAAGTAATCCTCGCCGTTTTCAAATGCATTCGTGATATCGTAATACAGCTGCAATAGCTGCTCTTCAGTCCAGGAATAAGGACGTTGAAACGTAGGTATTATGTACTTGTCATCATTGATAAACAATGATTTAAGGTCTTTTTGCTCGGCTGATAGTGAAAGGGCCATCGTCAGAATGGTATAAAAATGTACGTTTGGATTACAAATATACCTTTTTAGGCGTTATAATCCAAACGTACAATTATTCTTATTACCTGATGATTCAGGGGGTGACTATGACAGGATAGCCAGGTTCGGAGTGGATGGAGTAGGGGGAGAGACTGAATTTGCGCTGGGCAGCCTCTCCTGTGAGGGGGGTGCCGTAGTTGAACACGTCAAATGTACTCTGGCAGCGTGGGCAGCGGGCTATGGGGTGTTGCTCGTCATCGGTCGTGATTTCTATGATGACCTGATTGTCGCGCTCCACAGGGCAGGCGGGGCTGTAGGCTTTCAGGTCGCTTTCGCCTCCTCCGCCAGTAACCAGCAGTATGCCTGCATAGCCGGTTTCATCAAATGCCACATATGGATATCCTGTGGGTATGCCGCGTTGCTTTATGAAATACACGTGCTCAAAAGCACCATGTATGCCATAACGGATCCATGCTGCCTGAGATATCGATAGATGGACGTTAGTGACAGGTATGCGGTCATCATCTGTTTTGCTGCATGAGCTCACACCTATGCACATCAATGATGCCGCGACGACTGCAATACATGCGCGTGATATATTTCGAAAAGTAAGGAGAGTCATAGCCGCCTGATTATGATGCCTGGTCGTTACCGTTGAAGAGCCGTCCGACGAGGGTTGCCATCTGGTTGGCTGCCTCTTGCATCTTGGGACCAATCATGGGCTTGAGTATTGCGGGAACGTCCACTTCTATGACAGAGACAAGCTTGGTCGTGCTGTCTGTCTCTTTGTCAAGTTCAAGCGACAGGAACATGGGGACAGGTGCATTGGATGCCTTTAACTTAATCAGGTCAGGCTCATGGCGGTCGATGATTTCAAGCCGTATCTCGCCCACGGGATTAGCGTTGATTATTATGGCATCGTCAGTGAAACGAACATCACCGGCTTTCTGACGCAAATCATCGGGCATCTTGTCGAGCAGTTCCTGATACGCCCCGAGATTGCTGATTTTATTATATACATCGGCTTGTGAGCCGTTTATAGTCACTGGTTGGCTTGAGTATTTTGCCATGGTTTTGTAGATAATTTGTGTTATGAGAAGTATATCAGTCATAGAATCAGGCATCCACGAATTATATAGCATCGCGAATGCCTGATTTCATATACTATAATAACGGAGATATCGGCAATTTATTATTTCATCCAGTTGGCGGGATCCTTGCGCCACTGACGCAGGGTCTCAAGGTCCTTTTCGTGGATATAGCCTGTCGACAGAGCTGCGTCAAGCATCGCATTGTAGTTGCTGAGTGTCAGCAGACGCACTCCAGCCTGGGTGAAGGCTTCTTCAGCCTGCGGGAAGCCGTATGTGAATATGGCAACCATGCCTATCACCTCGCATCCGGCTTTGCGGATAGCCTCCACAGCCTTCAGGCTGCTGCCGCCTGTGCTGATAAGGTCTTCGATGACCACGACCTTCTGTCCGGGGAGCAGGTTGCCTTCTATGAGGTTTTCCAGCCCGTGATCTTTGGGAGATGAGCGCACATAGACATAAGGCTTGCCCATCAGATCGGCTACAAGTGCGCCCTGGGCAATGGCTCCGGTCGCAACTCCTGCCACCGCATCCACATCACTGAAATTCTCCTCAATGAGTCGTGTAAGTTCCACTTTGATAAACGAACGTATTTCAGGGTAGGAGAGAGTCTTGCGGTTGTCGGTATAGATAGGGGAGTGCCATCCCGATGCCCATGTGAAAGGCGAATCGGGCTGCAGGTTGATTGCTGAGATTTTCAGCAGTTTCTCAGCGAGAAGTTTCTGGAGTTTTTCCATGATGTCAGTATTATCAGTTTTACTTATTACGCGAAATGGTTGATGGGATTAATATCCTGTGTAAGTATGTGGAGACAGACGATGCAGCTCAGCCTTTACGTCATCGCTGACATTGAGCGTGTCGATGAATGCTGATATGCTCTCGGCTGTTACTGCCGCGTTGGTGCGGGTCAGTTGCTTCAGGGTCTCATAAGGATGCGGATAGCCCTCACGGCGGAGGATGGTCTGGATGCCCTCTGCCACTACATTCCACATGCGGTCAAGGTCGCGGTTGATAGCATCAGCGTTGAGCAGCAGCTTGCCCATGCCTTTGAGAGTGCTTGAAAATGCTATCAGAGCATGAGCCATAGGCACGCCTACATTGCGGAGCACGGTAGAGTCGGTCAGGTCTCGTTGCAGACGTGATACAGGGAGTTTAGTCGACAGATGGAGCAATATCGCATTGGCTATGCCGAGATTGCCCTCGGAGTTTTCGAAGTCTATGGGGTTGACCTTATGGGGCATCGCCGACGAACCTACCTCTCCCTCCTTGATTTTCTGCTTGAAATATTCCATGGAGATGTACTGCCACATGTCGCGGTCAAAGTCGATCAGGATGGTGTTGATGCGTCCCATCGCTTCGAAGAGCGAGGCAAGGTTGTCGTAGTTTGATATCTGGGTGGTGTACTCTTCGCGCACTATGCCGAGATGTTCGGCAAGAAATTTCTTGCCGAAGTCGCGCCAGTTGATATCGGGATATGCAGCAAGGTGTGCGTTAAAGTTGCCCGTAGCACCGCCGAATTTGCCGCTGACAGGGATATTGTCAAGCTGTGAGAGCTGCTGGCGCAGACGGTATGCAAATACCATGATCTCCTTTCCAAGACGTGTGGGCGATGCGGGCTGTCCGTGTGTCTTTGCAGCCATGGGCAGATCTTTCCATTCATCGGCGCGACGCTCAAGCTCCTCTATAAGCTCTATGAGCAGTGGACGGTACACATCCTGTATCGCTTCTTTGATGGAAACAGGCACGGAGGTGTTGTTGATGTCCTGGCTGGTCAGTCCGAAGTGTATGAATTCCTTGTAGCTCTCAAGCCCCATGGCATCAAACTGCTCCTTGATAAAATATTCGACAGCTTTAACGTCATGGTTGGTCACGCCCTCGATATCCTTGATACGCTGTGCATCTGCGAGCGAGAAATCACGGTATATCGCCCTTAGAGCTTCACGTTTCTCTGCTGTGATGCTTGCGAGCTGAGGGAGAGGAATTTCGCAGAGCGCGATGAAATATTCTATTTCTACACGTACACGATAGCGTATGAGAGCAAATTCCGAAAAATATTCGTCAAGTTTCTGACACTTGGAGCGATAGCGTCCGTCGACAGGAGAGATGGCTGTAAGAGTACTTAGTTCCATAGATTTGTGTTTACTAATAAATAGTGCCACAAATTTAACTAAAAATACCCTATTATAAAAGCCTCACATGTCACTTATCCGATATATAAGACTTATTGCATCAAATCCGGCGCCAACCGTCTTGTTGCATGTGCAAATATGAGCACCAGAAGCGATAACACTATGTATGTGATAGCCGTAGAGTGCATCACGTTTCCTAAACCTACCATCGGCGAAGCCACAGCACCTACAATGTAGCCCGATATGCCCAATAGGGCTGATGCCTCTCCGGCTTTGTGCCGTCCTTCATTCATCGCCAAGGAGTTGGATGTGGTGAATATAAGGCCCAGACCGAACAGTATGACAGCCATGCAAGCCTCAAACACCCACATGTCGTGGATGGCATAGAGTGCGACTGCCTGACATGCCACTCCACCAGCCATAATCCAAGCGCCGATGACGGCAGCTTTCTTGAGGGGCTTGAACCGCAACGCGAGCAAAGATCCAGCCATCACAAACAGCGAGTTGCAACCGATGACTACTCCGTAAATGGTCTGCGACAGACCGTAATGAGTCTGCAAGATAAATGGTGAAGAGGATATATAGGCAAACAGCAATCCCAGCGCGAGTCCTTTGAAGCATACATGTATCATAAACGGACGGTTACGGAGGAGTACCAGATAGCCTGACATGGATTTCCACCATGGACCTGTGGTGCGCCTGCATGCAGACAGGGACTCTTTGACAAACGGAGCTACGACTAATATTATAAGTGCAAACAAGGCAAGGACAACGAAAATACCTTTCCAGCCGAACGCGTCTGCGGTCACACCACCTATTACAGGTGCCGAGGCAGGAGCAAATCCATTGATGGCTCCTATAAGTGCCATCAATTTTGCCAATGGGCGACCGGAATATATGTCGGCAGGGATGGTGCGGGCAAGAAAGTATCCACCCGAAGCGCCGATTCCCTGAAACAGACGGCAACCGTTAAACACATGTATGTTAGGCGAAAATATACTTGCCACGGCAGCAGCAATAAAAAGACTTACCGACCATATCAACACTGGCTTTCGTCCATAGCGGTCACTGACTGGTCCAAGAACAAGTTGACCTACAGCAAGTCCGACCATGCCCATTGTCAGACCCATCTGCGCTACAGGAATGTCGCAGCCGAAGAACCGACACATCGCCGGAAGTGCCGGAGTGTACATATCGTTGACAAACGACCCCAACGCACTCATCAACACAAGGAAAGTTACCACAAACCAATAATATTTCGGTGTAGCTTTCAGTTTCGATGACATAGGGGAGTCTTCTGCGGTAGCCGTTGTGACAGCGGAAATAGTCTTTTGGGTATCCATAAGCGGTGAATATCAGATAGATATATTCTACCTGCAATAACACGCTTGCGCCATCAAAAGTTGAGTATCCACACAGTGGGGTTTCATATATGAAATCAATTGACTAACTTTGCTCCCAACCTTAGAAGGAGACGCCAGGATATTGCTGCAGCCCTCAAACAGGCACAGATTCAACAATTATGAATTGGATACTTCTCGTTGTGGCTGGCTTCTGTGAGGTTGGCTTTACCTACTGCCTCGGACGCGCTAAAACCATAGACGGCGGTGCATGGTGGGGATGGATGATAGGATTTCTTATCTTTACAGTTATAAGTATGGGCTTATTGGCAAAAGTAACGCAAAGTCTGCCAATAGGCACAGCCTATGCTGTATGGACGGGTATAGGAGCGGTAGGGACAGTATTGGTCGGCATTGTTTTATTCCACGAACCTGCGACATTCTGGCGATTATTTTTCCTCTTCACATTGGTTTCATCGATAATCGGACTCAAAATTGTATCTGACCATGGAATTTAGAAAGATGCGGCGTTTTCGCCAACAGTTGTCACGCACGGAATGCGAAACCATTCTTGCCGACGCAACATCGGGCACACTTGCCCTGCTCGGTGATGACGGCTATCCATATGCAGTGCCCATCAGCCATGTCTATGCTGACGGATGCCTGTATTTCCACAGCGCGGTGGCTGGCCACAAGATCGATGCTATCCGACACTGTGACAAGGCTTCGTTTTGTGTAATTGCAGCTGATGATGTGCACCCGTCAGAATTTACCACATATTTCAAAAGTGTCATCGTATTCGGACGCATACGCATCTTAGAGCCCCCAGAAGACAAACTTCGTGCGGCAACATTGATAAGCGAAAGATTCAATCCCGGCGATACGGCTGGTTTGCAAAAAGAACTGCAAAAATCCTTTTCCCACATGCTTATTCTTCGCATGGATATTGACCACATTTCAGGTAAAGAGGCGATAGAGCTGACCCGTAGGCGCCAACTGAATGACTAAAAGAGGTTGTCAGATGGTTCGAGAATGACTGCAAATCCGCCATCACGGCTTCCTGTGAGGACTCTGCTTCCAATGCTGATTTCCATCCCTGGTGCAACGGTTCGTAACAGATAAGTGTGGTCAGTTAATTGCAGCTTGTTAGCCAGCAGGATCGCAACGGCTCCCATTGTCATCCGCATGTTTATCTCTATGCAGGGGGCAAGCTGTAGACGGGATTCTTTACCTAAAGAATGATAGGCGAGCATATCTACGCCTATCCATCCCTTATACATTGGAGGAATGTGTCTATGCAAGATCTCCATAAGCTCGTCACTTAGCCGTGTGAAATCAGCTTTATGATTTCCATAAAAGATGGCGGCATCATGAAGCCGTTTTTTGATGTCGGTTTGTGGCGCGACTATACTTCCGATGTATCGTCCATCAGGCGTCGTCTGGAAGAGTGACCATGCCAGATGTGTGATTTTTGCGTCATCTGCGTAAAACAGGGCGGACATGTCTATCACTTTAGGCAGCGCGTCCTCCACTATCACGCTGCGTTGCCGCTTTATTATTCCTCCAGCCAAGCGGAGTAATTCGGCGTCGGTCAATGTGCTTGTGGGAAATACGCCGCGTCCGCTGCATGACCAGGGACGCTTCAGCAAGCAGTCATCTCCGCCATGTACCTCTATTTGGCTTGTATTTGAGTATATACGTGGTCGGTTGGGCGCACTGATTCCGGTGTGATTATAGAGGCCTTTGTTGACATCAACCGCTAATTGACGATGGCTGAGTAAGCGCATCGTTTGAATGTCTTCATCAGTTGGCAAACAGGTTGTTGGCACTCCGGCTTCCTCAAACTGCCGTTTCGCGTCACGGCTCCACCCCCATGGCATAGGCTCGGCATACGCACCTTGCGGATAACGTCTTACATTGACTTGAGCTTCATCAGCCACAGCCTTGATTTCCTCGTCGCTATGGTGTGGGGCTATGATGAAGTCACCGTCATTTGCCCACCAGATTGGCAGCAGTTCGCAGTCATGCTGGTATTGCAGAGCATGTCGTGATGGGGTGTACCATCGGTTGTTGCTTCCGAGAGCTTCATCGTTGGCAGGGTTGAACAGATGTACGGCTGGCAGCCTTTCAGAACGGCTTGCGGTACTTGTCATCGGCGGAGTCTTCAAGTATGCTCAGATAAGAGTTGTAGCGTGATTGCGCTATGTGATTTTCCTCAAGCATATGGCGCACGTTGCATCCAGGTTCATGTGTATGCGTGCAGTTGCCATATTTGCAGTCAGCCGATGCCTTGAATATTTCAGGAAAATAGTGCGAAACCTCGGTTTTGTCAAAATCTATCGTGCCGAAGCCTTTTACCCCGGGGGTGTCAATGATGAAACCTCCGCCCATGTCGGCTGGCAGCGCGAACATCTCGCTGAATGTGGTGGTGTGCATACCCGTATTATGCACGGCTGATATTTCAGCCGTTTTCTGCTTCACTGACGGCAGGATGTCATTGATGATAGTGGATTTGCCCACGCCGGAGTTGCCTGACAGCAAAGTGACCTTGCCGCCAAGCAGTTCGCGCAGACGGTCAAGTCCTGCACCTGTTTTTGCCGAAACTGCCACCACTTGATATCCGATTGAGCTATAAAGATAGCTGACCGCTTCAAGCAGCTCGCGATCCTCCTCGCTCTCTAAAAGATCGGTCTTGTTGATGACCAAAAGAGCTTTTACGCCGTATGCCTCGGCAGTGGCGAGTAGGCGGTCTATGAAGGTCAGCGATGTGGTTGGATGTGCCAGCGTGACTATCAGTGCCATCTGGTCAATGTTTGCAGCGAGGATATGCGCCTCCTTTGACAGATTGCTGGCACGGCGTATGATATAATTTTTGCGCGGCTCTATGACAGTGATATAGCCGGGCTGACCATCACGCTCCGATGGAGAAAACTCCACCCGGTCGCCCACGGCTACAGGGTTAGTGGTGCGGATGCCCTTGAGACGGAAATTGCCCTTGACATTGCAGTAATATATATTGCCGTCGTCGGTCACCACCTCATATCGGTTTCCGGCATTTTTGATTACAAGACCTTTCATCTTCACATTCTAAATCTATCATTGTAAAGTTAGCTAAATAACTTGGTGTCATCTGCATAATAACAAATATTTTTCATTTAATTATAAGAATCCCGCTGTGATAACATCATTAAGTGTTAATTAAACAATTTTATAACCGTCTGAGGGATAAGTAGATGCAAAATACGAAACATTTTGTATTAAAATTTGTTATACGAATAAAATGGATATTTGAAAAGTTTCACTAACTTTGCATTAGTTAAAATTATTAAAAACGCATAACCCCTATTAAATATCATATATTATGGCAATGAACATTGACACCATCGGCCAGATGGCCGGCCTCGTTTGGGGCGCAGTAGCAGAGGCTGACACTCTCTCTACCAAGCAGATCAAGAAAATGACCAAACTCAAGGACAAAGAACTTTATGCTGCTCTCGGATGGCTCGCACGCGAAGGCAAAATCTCTTTCCAGCCTTCAGCCGAGGATGAAAAGGATCTTCTTATCCAGCTCGTGAAGTAATCCATCCCCACAGTAATTTCACGGAATATTCCTGCAATACGCTCCCTCGAGCAGCATTGCAGGAATTTTTATGTCTATATTCTTTCTCCGATAATCAGGCACTTTTTGCCATCAGTATCGGTCGTGCCCCAAAGTTTTAATTGTCCGCTGTTTTCAGTGACTTTGAGCCGACGGCGCAATGCTTCAGCATCCATAGGGAAATTGCGGGTGGCTATGCTCAATGACGGATATATCTTTGCGATTTCCTTGATGCTCCTCTTGTCAAATGGCATCACATCCTTTATATGCCACCAGCCGCCGATTCCCATCTCCGCCAATGGCTGAGTAGAGAGATAGAGATGTGTTGACGGAGAGATTTTGTGCATGCCGTAGCGTTGTGAAAACAGGTTGAAGCATCCTGATTTAAGCACAGTGGGATATGGCTCAAATAATGCCATCCCTTGTTGTGGTACCATATATGATGCAACCGCATTGCGTTCCTCGTCGGCAGTGAAGTCCATACGCCCTTTTCCTGGTATGACACAGCTGATATTGTAGTCGGAGCATTGCTGACTGTCAAACCTTATGTCGGCTATGACCTCCTTGCATTCAGTCGGAGTGCCGCACACTATTATGTCGGCATGGTATGGCGTGAGCTCACTGACGGTCTTGTCTATGTCGAGCATGGGCGATGCTTTGACAATCATCCGCTTGGCTTTGCTGGCTGCAAGAGGCAAGAGAACAGTCACATCCGGCTCGCAATCGGCGAGAGCATACAGCCGTTTGCCGTTCGCACCGCGACGTGCAGGATCGATGAAGATGACATCATACTCGTCATTACTGTCAGTCAGATAAGCCACGCTGTCACCGCATATTGCTTTTGCATTTCTTAGTGACAGCCGAGAGATATTGAGCCTGGCAGCTTCCACATTGTCTGACTTGAGATCAAGCATCGTGATTTCGCGGCATTTCCGGGCTATAGTCATGGCATCTATGCCTAAGCCCATGGTCATGTCAAGCACTTTGTCATCAGGATTTACCAATGAAGCATGAAATGATGCCATGCTGCTGCCCGAACATTGCTCGACTGCCAAAGTATTGGGATAGACGAAGCGGTCATCAATAAAAGAATCATTAAGTTTCCCCTTCAACTTCTGTCGGCATTGCAGCTGAGTGATGAGAAATGCCATTTCCTCATCATCACGGTGCTTTAACCATAGGGCATTGATGTCGGCATGTCGGTTGTCATCAAGCCATGAGATGTCTTCATCGGTCAGTTGGCGCAGCATCGTGACTCGTCTATCAGGCGGTTAAACAATTCCATATACCGATTGACTGCATCCTGGCGGTCATAGGGTGCTTTTGGTGAGAAATTCTGACGTTCTCCCATGTCATCTCTGATTGCGTGTATGAAATCATCAGCCGTAGGGCTTGCGACAGTGATACCGTCAGTATACTTGACATACTCTGCCATGGCACTCTTTGCTGGAACTATGACAGGAACTCTGCATGCCATGGATTCGGCAATGGTCATGCCATAGGTTTCGTTGGTTGATGCGCTTATGGTGCAGTCGGCTTCATTATATAATCTCACAAGGTCATCGTAGTCGCGGATGGTGGGGATGTATGTGGAGTTTTTCAAATCCGATGGAAACTGACCTTTGGTATCTCCGGCTATTACAAGTCGCTCGTTGTCTTTAAGTCTCTCCGCAATACCGATGATTATGTCGGGGCGTTTCCTGGCTTCCCATTTGTTAGCCACTGCGAGTATGGTTGTTATGCCATCTGTTTTGGCGACAGAATTAAGGTGGCGGAATATGTCTTGATTGACACCGTTAGGTATGACTATGCTTGGGCATAGATTCAGCCCGGACTGACGCACGTGACGTACTGCCCATTCTGATGGCACTACCAGTGTGACATTGGGCAGATGGTTGACGCAGTCACTTTTCAGCAGATGGTTGATTGTACAGTGGGATAGGAGAGTTGATGGATATTTGCTGCGGTCGGGACAATGGCGGCATGTATGTGTCCATCTCTGACACTCGTCTGGAAAACAGCAGCGTCCGGTCAGCAGCCACAGGTCATGGAGAGTGATGACTACAGGGATATCAAGCCGTTCAAGCGCACTAAAGAGAGTGGGGTAATGCAGATAATGACCATGGAGGTTGTGCAGATGCACTATGTCAGGGCGGAACTCTTTCAGCTGTTCAACCATCTGTACTGTGGCTCGTCGTGACATCAGACCTTGGCGGTCCATGGTGCGTGACCAAAGGTAGTGGTTGACTACTGATTGCTGACTGCTCGTCCTCTCAAATGCCACACCCGGCATTGGCTCATGTGTACCGCGACCATAAAGCACCATGGCGCGATTGCCTTCAGATGCATCCACAAATCCCCTCACCACGTCAAGCATCAGTGATGCTGGCGCGTGGAAAGGGGATGCTGTGGTGTTGATGGCAGCTAAACGCATGGCGCAGAAGTGTTTTTATCTATTGAAATACACTGGGAGGTCGGCATATTTCTGAGCCTTCCCTCCGAGATGCCCGAGTACTCGGCGCACGCATTTGATAGGGCGGTTGATGTAGTCGGGAGCGGCAGGATCGAGGCTGTTGACCTTGACTTCTCCCGAGGCATGGATGATTTTATTGTCACCCATCGCCATACCCACATGGTTGATATTTCCTGTCTCTGGATTGGTGAAAAATATCAGGTCTCCGCGCTGTATATTGGTCAGGTCGGTGAAATCCACATCTATGCCTGTCGTGGCTTGTTGACGGCTGTTGCGTGGCAGACGGATACCGCCACCTACCATATAGCAGATTGATGTAAAACCGCTGCAATCCACCATTTTTGATGATGTGCCTCCCCACAGATAGGGTGTACCCATCATTACCTCGGCATATGCAAGGATGCTGTCGACATCAGGTTCACGGCTTATCCAGTCAGTCAGCGGTATCATATATTTGCTCTCGACATATCCCACACGTCCACCGGGAGTTTTGACCTTGGTGTAATCCGATTTGACATGCTTTTTGCAGTTTTTATCACATCTCACTGCCTCCAAAACATCGCCAAACACGAGGTCGGTAACAATATTTCCTGGATGCGGCTCCTTTGGGTCAGTGGTCATATAGACGGGCATCGTCCAGATGACCATGTAGCGTTCTGACTGCTTCCATGCGTCCAACTGCTCTGGTGTGAGCAGTTGGAGTGCACTTTCGTTGACCCACACGTTGCCGCCCTCCTCGGGCAGCGCTACGCGGTTCCATTCGCCGATGATGGTATCGACCTGTACAGGAGTCCCCATGAGCATCTGAGTTTCCAATTCAGCCGACTGGGCAGGCGCGCCTCTGAATGTCCCGACTGAAATTTTCACAAGCGCCGGATGCGGCACGCAGAGAGTGTCAGACTGGATGGAATCGGTCTGTGCATATAATGACGGTGCCATAACCGACATGGCTATGGCTACCGTACAATTTCGCATATATGATAATGTCATGGTCACTTGGCAGAGATGCGGTTGATGACTCCGATCAGTTTCTCTGTGAGAGCCTTGGCGGCTTCGGCGGTCGATGCTTCGGCGATTACGCGGATTATCGGCTCGGTATTGCTCTTGCGAAGGTGTACCCAGCTGTCGGCAAAATCTATCTTCACACCGTCGATATCGGTGATCTGTTCGCCGTTGTACTCTGCCTTGACTGCATCAAGCACTGCATCTACATCTATGTCAGGGGTCAGTGTCACTTTGTCCTTGACGATCTCATAGGCAGGATATGTGGCTTTCAGTTCGCTGACCTTCTTGCCGCTTTTTGCCAGCAAGGTCAGGAAAAGGGCTACGCCTACCAAGGCATCACGTCCATAGTGCGCTTCTGGATAGATGACACCGCCGTTGCCTTCGCCGCCTATGACAGCTCCGGTCTCTTTCATCTTGGTAGTCACATTGACTTCGCCTACGGCAGCGGCATTGTAAGTGCATCCATGAGCGTTGGTGACATCGCGCAGGGCGCGTGACGAACTGAGATTGCTGACCGTTGAGCCGGGGGTATGGCTCAGTACATAGTCTGCTACAGACACGAGTGTGTACTCTTCGACAAACATCTCGCCATTTTCCATTACGATGGCAAGGCGATCCACATCGGGGTCTACAACGAAACCGACATCTATGCCGCCCTTGCGCATAAGTCCGGCAATCTCGGTGAGATTGGCAGGTACAGGTTCGGGAGTGTGCGCAAACCGTCCTGTCGGCTCGCAGTTAAGCTCCACGATATTCTTCACACCGAGAGCACGAAGTAACTGGGGGATAACCACGCCGCCTACCGAATTGACCGCATCGACAGCCACGGTGAAGTTGGCTTTGGCGATGGCATCGCGGTCCACGAGTTTCAGGTCAAGCACTTTGCGGATATGACGCTGGTTGTAGTTGTTGACGGTGTATTCATGACCGAGATCCATGACTTCGGAAAATGTGAACGACTGCTCATCGGCGATGCGGAGCACTTCCTTGCCTTGGGCATCGTTGAGAAACTCCCCGTCCTGGTTGAGGAGCTTGAGCGCGTTCCACTGTATGGGGTTGTGGCTGGCGGTGATGATGATGCCTCCGCATGCCTGCTCTTCCACAACGGCAATCTCGGTGGTAGGAGTGGATGCCGGACCGATATTAACCACATCAAAGCCCATGCCGGTCAGTGTGCCTATCACGAGGTCGTTGACCATGCGCCCTGACAGACGCGCATCGCGACCTACTACTATGACGTTTGTGTCACGTGTCGTGTTGTTACGGATAAATGTGGCGTAAGCAGCCGTGAATTTCACTATATCGATAGGGGAGAGACCCTCGCCCGGCTGTCCGCCGATGGTGCCTCGTATGCCGGATATTGACTTTATAAGTGACATATTGCAGTTTTGTTGTTAGATGCTCAGATATTTTGTAGTAGGGTGTTGCAAAAACTGGAACTTGCTCAACCTGTAGGGACATGCCATGGCACGTCCCTACTGATTTTAGCATAAATTTTGGAAATTATTCAACACCTCCGCCCGATAGATTCTGTATCGCCTTAGTCGGTCAGAGGACTCCTGTTGTAGGATATGCGGTAGAGAAACGGGATGACCGATGCGTTTTCGTTATTGGCTTGGATACCCACGGTTGATTTCACCACGAGATATACCTGACAGCCTACTCCCAGATATTTCAGAGGTGCCTGTATACCTTCGCCATATTGGCTTGTTGAACTCAGAGAATAGTTGTCAAAGCGGAATGATGCTGCTCCCATGGGCAGGGTGGTCGCATTGCCTGACCATACGAGATTATCCCATGAAGTATATTCGCGCAACGGTGCACGGTCAAAGCGGAAATATATCTGGTCATTATATTCTGCCATGTCATCTGGATCGCCAGGCACAAGCACCTTCATAAACAGTGCTCCGTCCTCGTCAATCTGATAATAAGGGGCATCTTCGCCGTATTCATAGTTACCGGCACCTGGCCATTCGCCCACTACGAGCTGATCGGCGAGAAAGCGGTTCACGTCTTGATTTTCGTCATTCAGCAGGTCTGAGTAGCTTTCGCTGTCGCTGCATGATGTCAGTGTCAGCAGAGCCGATGATGATATGACCAGAGCAGCCGCCATGGCATATTTGCGCATCATATTCGTAATTTTCATCAAAGATATTTGTCGTTAGATGTGAGAGTATTCATAAAAAGTGTCACCGCCTCGTCAAGACTCATATACAGTTCGCCCCCCGCAGCGTTCTTGTGACCTCCGCCGTGGAAATAATCCTCGCATACACGGTTGACAGGGAATGCCCCTTTGGAACGCATGGATACCTTGACGAATCCTGGCTCATCCTCGCGCATAAAGCATGAATATGCCACGCCAGGGATAGCCAACGGTTTGTTGACAAGCCCCTCGGTGTCGCCTTTGACATAGCCGAAGCGTTGCAGCTCGTCAAGCGACAGGGTGATCAGGGCAGCCTTGTGGTCGCGCAATATCTGCATTTTCTCCGACAGGGCATAGCCGTTAAGCCGTAGACATGACTCGCTGAATGTGTTGCAAGCCATGTTGTAGATAGCATCCTTGTCGACACCTCTTCTGACCAGCTCGGCTACAATGAGATAAAGTCTCGGATCATTGGAGTTATACGAGAAATTACCGGTGTCGGTCATCATACCCGTGTAGAGACATGAAGCAGCCTGCACATCGAGCCATTCAAGCCAACCAGCCGCTTCTATTACCAGATAAAGTAATGCACATGTGCTGCTGATATGCGGCATGGAGATTGTAAGGTCGCAGAAGCCCTCGGGATCCAGATGATGGTCTATCATCACCTTGGTTGCGGTAGCCGAGAGCAATTGCTCCTCCATCTTGTCAACGCGCTTCGATGCATTGTAATCAAGACAGAATATCAGGTCGGCAGAGTGGAGCAGATTGGCTGCTGCCGTAGGTTTGTAGCTCGCCGGCACCACTTCATCATATCCGGGCAGGAAAGCCAGGGATTTGGGCGGACGGTCAGGAGTAATCACAATAGGATGCTTACCCATCAGCTGGAGCACTCGCGCCAACCCAAGGGTCGACCCCATCGCATCGCCGTCAGGGCTCACATGGCAGGTAAGCACGATCTTCCGCGCCTTCTCCACCAGCCCCTTAAGCCGCCCGACAGCCTCCAGATCAAGTATATCGTTATCGTTCATCAAACAGTCTAAATTTCAACCCACAAATGTAGCAAAAATCCCCGACATACCACCCATCCCACGCAATGTGTACAGTCAACTTTTTAAATAGGAGCAATACTTGGCAAGCAGGTTATCCAATGTTATATCATCTCTTTCAAAACGCTCTGCATCAAGTGGCAAAATTCTTTCTCTCACTTGTTGCCTGCCTTTGTATAGACCTTTGATATAGTAATTCCCGTTTTGTCGCTCGATACTGACTTCCGAAAAGAAAGCCGCTATATCTTCAGAATCATATATAATGGAATAGCTCGGACGTTTTGCTCCGGGAATATCCTCTCTAAGTATTTCTTTATCTATAAGATCTTGAATATCACGTATTGCTGTGTCTTTAGAGCATTTAGCCAGAGATGCCCAGGTCTTGGATGTTATCTTTGCCTCATAGCCATCAAGAAACAGGTTCAGCATATCGGTCTGCCTTTGACTGAGTGGTACAGATGGAGCCTTTTGCCAGAAGAAACTCTTGTTTAAAACAATACTGATGATATTCTCTGCTTCGTCAAGTGCTGCTGACAATGTATTTGCATACCAGCGTATCCATTCTGTGATGTTGCCATCGCCATGTTGAGTTGCTTCTAAAATTTCATAATAGCGTTTCTTGTCCCTGTTTATTTGAGAAGAAATACTATAAAATCTGAATTCGCTTTTATCCTCTCGTGCCAACAGCATATCAGAAAGTATGCGTGCCAATCGACCGTTTCCATCTTCAAATGGATGGATGCTGACAAACCAGAAATGTGCAATAGCCGACCGTATGACTGAATTAATATTCTCCTGGCGGTTAAACCAGTCAATAAAATGAGTCATTTCTTCGTCAAGACGTTCTGGCGATGGTGCTATATAATGGATCTTCTCGCGCCCGAACATTCCAGAAACTATATGTTCTTCGTTCGTACGATACTGTCCAACCTCAATTTGCACACCCTCGCTGAAACCTGTCGGGAAGAAAGCCGCTTGCCATGCACAGATTTTATCTTTTGTCAACGGATGGTCATAATGGCTGACTGCATCAAGCGTGACAGCCACGACCGAATCTATGTAGTGTGACGGTACTGTATGCTTGATATTTTCTATTCCCAGCTTTCTCGCAATTGATGACCGTACTTCATCCACATTCAATCGTATCCCTTCTATTTCAGATGAATATACCACATCATATGTCAGATTCTCCGCCATGGCTTTTAATTTGCTGTCAAAGCCGAGCGAAGCAAGTCTGCCATATAGCAATCCTTGTTTTCGGTTTACCTCTTCAAGAAGTGCCGTCAATTCTATCGCATCCCAATGGAATGCAGTCCAATTAATCCTTTCGTGTATATACATACTTAAATATGCTTGATGCGACATTAAACAGCAAATAACGTCGCAATATTTGCGACAAAATTAACCAATTATTGTCGCATCCCCAAGTAAATCCAAATAATAATGCTTAATGCAATAGACTATTTAGGATCGTGTGTGCGAGAGCGGAGGCGTTTGAGGTGCTTTTGTTGGCGGTGCTGGAGGGTGGCTTGGCGGCGGAGGGCTCGTTTGGATTCTCGGGTGATTTGTGGAAGTGCTGTTGATTGGGTGTCTGATTCGGGCGCTTCGGAGGGTGGCTGGATGGTATTGCCTTCGGTGGACTGCCGGGAAGCGCGGCGGCGTGCGGCGACTTGGCGGGCACGGTCGGAGCGACGCATGGCTTGGTCGATGAGAGGCTGGAGGAGGGTGAAGACTACGGTCTCGGTTTCAGTGAAGTCGGCTGTGGCGGTTCGGTGGGTTAGGTACTCCTCCAGGCAGCGTATCACGTTGTCGGCATTGATGTCGTCGCTCAGCGATGCGGCTGTACGTATCTGGCTGATGATGTGGTCATAAAATTTCTTAGAAACGGGACGGTCCCATTTCTCTTTGCGCTTGGATGATCGGGCGGTTGTTGTCATGGCTTTACAGAAGTAATTTTGTGATTATGTCACAAAATTATTTCCATGACACCGCTCTCACCATGCGAAAATATCAGCACTCATGCGGTGATTATCGCCCACATTCACCGCAAAAATGCGGTGAATACACGAAAAAAGAGAGGGGGCCTCACGGCTGCCTCTCTCTCCATTCATCACATTATACTTAAAAAGTAGTGCTATTCAAACTTCGTTTACGCTGTCACGTTGAGTAATGTTGTTACGATGTCGTCAATAAATTACTCTCATAAATCGCGTAGCGTCACGTGGTTTCATTAAGACTATTACAGTCAATATCTGCTTTCGACCACTTCCCAGTCGATGATGTCCCAAAGAGCTTTGAGCGCATCGGCTCGGCGGTTCTGATAGTCGAGATAGTAAGCGTGTTCCCAGACATCGAATGTCAGTATCGGGGTCAGACCGTCGGTGAGGGGATTGGTGGCGTTGGATGCCTGGGTGATGTGCAGTTTCCCTTCGTCATCGCGAGAGAGCCATACCCATCCTGAACCGAATATCTTGGTGCCGGCTTCTACAAACTGCTTCTTGAATTCGTCAAACGAGCCGAAATCGCGGTCGATGGCTTCGCGGAGCTTGCCGTGAGGCTCGCCGCCGCCGTTGGGCGAGAACGAGAAGAAGTAGAAGATGTGGTTCCATGCCTGTGAGGCATTGTTGAAGAGGGCACCGTCGCTCTTGCGGATTATCTCCTCAAGATCCATGTCGGCATAGATGGTGTTCTCGATGAGTTTGTTGAGATTCTCGATGTATGCTTTCTCATGCTTGCCATAGTGGAAGTCGACGGTGGTGGCTGAGATTGCAGGTTCGAGGGCTTCGCGGCTGTAAGGGAGCTGAGGTTGTGTGTATATCATAGTTTTATTTATTAAGTTGGTTACTGATTGTAGGTTAACTACGGCTTTCTTAGCCTGTTATATCTTCAAAACGTCCTGTGAGAGCAATAGTTCGGAAGCAATCAGCCCAGGGGGTATAAAAAACGTTAAGTTGAATGTTAAAATGACATTCAATCTACCATCAACAGCTCTGAGATGTAGGTGTCCGCCATGGGCCATGCGTATTCGGATATGACCAGACGGCGATCGTCAGTCAGTATCATTTCGCCGCTTGCGAGGTAAGGACGTGCAGCATCAAGCCACCTGTCGGCATGTTCATGCCATTTGACAAGATCTAAACCGCGACGCGTGCGTAGACTGACCATGACTATGTCGTTATGCAGCGTGACGGCATCCTCTTTCTCCTCTTCACACACCGTAAAGCCTGACGATAGAGATGATATATATTTTCTGAGATTCCACGGGTTAGAGCGCCTCGTCGATATGCCGTCAAAGCTGTGCGCCCCAGGTCCCAGCCCTATGTAGGGTGACATATCCCAGTAAGCTGCATTGTGACGAGCTTCACGCCCTGGCAGTGCGAAGTTTGAAATCTCGTAGTGACCATATCCGTAATCGCGGCTCATCTGACACAGCAGATGGTACATCCCGATGGTAGTTTCATCGTCGATGGGTTTCAGTTTTCCGGCATCACGCATTGCTGTCATGCGTGTACCGGGTTCATAGCTCAGTATGTATGCCGACAGATGCTCGGGATGTAGCTTATCAAGCATCATGTGCAGTGTCTGTTCCCATTGCATTAGGGTCTGTGTTGGTAGCCCATACATAAGGTCAAGGCTGATATTGCCGAAGCCACATGAGCGAAGCGTCTCATAAGCACGGATGGCTGTGTGGCTGTCATGCCTGCGTCCGATAGTCTGAAGCAGCTTGTCATCAAGCGACTGGACACCCATTGATACCCGATTTATTCCTAAACTGCCCAGCAGCGAGGCTCGTTGAGGCGTAATGTCCTCAGGGTTGACTTCTATGGTAAATTCCGACAGAGAGTCAATGTCTAAATCCAGACTACTGACGAGCCTTGACAGATTAGCATCAGACAATATCGATGGAGTGCCACCTCCGAGGTATATTGTGGTTATGGGCTGCCGGATTTCATCTCGTCTCATCCGCCACTCAGCCAGCAGTGCATCTATATAGACGTTTTCTAATTCCTGTCGAAGGGGCATGGAATAGAAATCGCAATAACTGCATTTGCTGTGGCAGAAAGGTATGTGTATGTAGAGACCTGCTCCCATTATTTATCAGAATTGTCCTCGGGGACACCGCATATCGACTTGAACTGGCAGAAGGTGCATGCGTGTCCTCCGACATCGGGCGACTGCGCAAACGGAAGTTCCGGATTGAAGATGTCACGTATCACGGCTTCAAACCGTCGGTCAAACTCGTCAAGCTCGGTATGGTAGTCGGTGATTTCATGCTTGTTACATGTAAGCCCTGTGATACCGTTTACATATATCTTGCGAAGATTGTAGATGACGGGAGTGATAGGTTCGTCGGTCCTGAGGGTAGCGGCGAGGATTTTGCAGTAGAGCATCAGCTGCACCATGGCTTTAGGACGGCTGTGGCTCTCGGCATCAAACGGCGCATCCCAGTTAGTGATACGTGTGGCATCGCTGCCTGTTTTGTAGTCGACCACGCGCATCTTGCCGTTGACGCGATCCACGCGGTCTATGACTTGGCGGACATTGACATGCAGCCCTGGAGCAAGTTCGTAGTTGCCCTTGATCTTCATTTCCGCAGCCGTCACGGTAAACGGGGCAAAGTCCAGTTCGCATCGCAGTGTCTCGCGTACAATCTCCGAAACGAGTGTGCATATTGCTTTGGTCTCACCGACAAGAATCGAGGAGCTATCCTCGGCAAGATTGAGATACAATGTGTCTATGGCTCGGTGTACCAGATCGAAAATCGTGGAGTCAGAAGGGGATATAAACCTCTCTATGTCAGCGGAATTGACTGTTACAGGATACTGCCCTGTGTCCGACAGAGTGAGATACAGATGCTCGAAAACGCTGTGTACTATCTGACCGTAGGTGGAAGCATCCATATAGTCGGTGGTCGGCTCATAGACATCGTATTTCTCCACAAATCGCAGATAAAATTGCAGGGGACAGTCGATATATGTGTTGATGGATGACGCAGACAGACCGCGCTCGCTGCCAGGATCCATAAATTCAGCCAGCTTGCCCATTATGCGGCTGTCTTTATAGACAGTCACCGGAAGAGGCTCGTAGACACGTGCTTGGAAGGCAGCACCGATATGTCGCACATTGATACCATCGTGGCTGTTGTAGAGCAGTTGCACGAGATAGCGTGACATCTCGCTGCGGTTCATCCCTACGTTACGTCCGTCATAGAGTAGCGACACCCGCGAGGCTCTGGAAATCAGGCGGTAAAAATAGTAGGCAAATATGGACTCCTGATGCTCAATAGTTGACATATGATATGCATGACGGAGTGCATCAGGAATGAACGACTTTGAGTAGCTTTTCTTTGGGAAAACGCGCTCGTTCATCGACATCATGATCACGTTGTCGAAGTCAAGTGCACGTGTTTCAAGGACACCCATTAGTTGCAGTCCGCGCAGTGGCTCACCTTTCATGTTGACAGTCTCTCCGGCAAGCGACCGCTCGATGAGACGGAAAGCCGTACCTTCGCCCATGGATATATGGTGGCGGGATGCCGCATCCGTAAGCTGCCGAAGAGCTATGAGGTAGGATTGGAGGAACTGTAACTGTATGGCTCTTTCATGTGATGACGGCAGGCGGTCAAGCCCTTCGCGCAATGATGTGACCACCGATGTGATATATCCGCCAACCTCTTTCAAGTCATCGGGATGATTGACGGGGGTAAAAAGCGGTGAGATGGTCGGATAGTTGTCTTTTATGAGCGATACGGGTACCATGAAGCGATGTTGCTTCTCGATATCCTTGACGAGGGCTTGAGCTGCGTTTGCATCAAGCAGTCCGATGAGTGAATGCGTCACGACATCATAAAGATCCTCATAGAAGTAGTACCACTCGCCGCCGCTTTTGCGAGCGCGCAGATGCAGTGATGTTATAGCTTTCAGAAAAGTTGCTACCGGTGTATGCCGCAACGGATAGCCCATGGTGACATTTATCGCGCCGAGATCCGTAGGCATAGAATTGACTACGGACACGAACATCGATTCATCGGGCATGACGAGGGCTGTATTGATGGCATTGGTTGTGTCAAGGAGATGCGAAGATGCCAGTTTTGCCACAATGTTGCCGGCTACTTTGGATTGACCTATACGCGAAGGCACATTTATGATATCAATAGCTGGCAGCGCACGTCCATTATATACCATTTCTGTGATGTCATAGAGCGATGGAAACGCCCTGATGTTGCGCTTGATGAAGTGCATGGCTTTGTTGCTGTGCGATGCACTTCCATCACTCAGGTATATCAGCCCCTGAAACTCCTTGACAGGCAGGTCCCAGTAGAAGTCTGCGCGACCTCGTGCTTGCAGTGTGCTGAAAATCTTTATTTCTGATGCTGACAACACATTGAAGCCTACGAATATGTATCTCTCCCAATCCCACTCATCGCGTTCTTTGAGTGCGGTGACAGCATCGCGGTACAGCCTGCCCGGTGCTGTCAACCCGCGGGTATTCAGAGCATCATGATAGGCATGATACAGCTTATCCAGCACCATCCACAGCTTGACGAAGTGTGATGCGGCGGAGTCCTGGGCATCGTCATCTGTTGAGTGAGATGTATGCTGCCAGAAGTTTTCTATATCCTTGGCAAGATCCTCTGTCCCGTTCCAATATCGGCTGATCACATCAATCTGCTCGGGAGTCAGATAATTGCTCCTGATTTCGCGGAATCGTTTGAGATTGATGAAAAGCGCATCGGCATCCACCAGATAGCGGTCTACGTCATCAAAATCATTGAGCAACATGTCACCCCAATAGACAAACCTGTCAAAATCCACAGGTTCATCCATCAGCTTGTTGTATTCATTATATAGGATGAACATGCGTTCAAGCCGGGAGGCTTCCACATAGTCTGACTGGTCGGCGACAAGCTCAGAGATGGTGGTGCATCCGGGCAATACCATGGGCGGTGTCGCTACATCCTGTAGCTTCTGCATGAAGTGCGTGGCACTTCGCTTGTTGGGGAAGACGAAGCAGTAACGGTCAAGGCTGTCGCGTTCGTTGGCATAATACGTTTCGGCTACAGCCTGCAGGAATCCTTTGGGTGCGGCGGACATATCAGTTTCGGATTTCATTTGTTTTTGCGCAACAGTATCATTATGCGCATGGCTACGTCAAAGTTTATGGCTTTACCGTTGCCGTTACCGCCGATTTCTTTTATGGCATTGTCAATCACACGGATGATGCCCTCCACATTGTTGACGGTGATGAATCGGGCGAAGTTTTTGCTGAAAGCCTCTTCTTCAGGATTGAGGTAGTTGAGTTGCGGACGCTGGAAGTTGTAGACGAAATTCTCCCGTATAAGCCGCGCGGCATATGTGTAGAACTTTATCTCGCTTTCGCGTCCCATATCGGCGACATCAGCAGCCCAATCCTTGAATCCTGCGACCTTGCGGGCATAGGCGAGCCGCATCAGCGATTTAAACAGTTCAAAATAGCGTTTGGTATCTGACGACACTGACAGTTGCATATCCGCTTCAAGAAAACTGCCATCGGCGAGATGGGCTATAGCTCGCGAGTCGGCTGCGCTCAGTCCACGCCTCTCCTGCAGCCACGCAGCCACGATGTCATCAGGCTGACGGCGCATAGGTACACGCTGGAGACGCGAATAAATAGTGGGAAGAATGAGCTGAGGCTCGTTGGATACAAAAAGCAACAGGGTGTCGGGGTAGGGCTCCTCAATCAGCTTGAGCAACTTGTTGGCAGCCTCCTCGTTGAGCCTCTCCGGCAGCCATATTACCACCGACTTGTAGCGTGACTGGCGAGCCTGAAAACTGAGTTTGTGTATAAGGTCATTGGCTTCCGTGACGTATATGACAGGACGTGCATTGGTCTTGGTGAATGTTGAAGTCCATCTGTCAAGCCCGGCGTATAGCGGTTCGTCGGTCAGGAAACGCTTCCATTGCTGTAAATATTTATCGCTAATGGGATTGTCATCGTCCTTGACCACGGGATATGAGTACATCGAGTCAAGATGGTTGAGATTGTCAAGCAGAGTGCATGTCTGGCACCTGCCGCAGCTGTCGCCATCAGGAGTGTGATGCTCGCAATAGATATACTGTAGCAACGCCCGCGCCATGGCAAGTTTGCCAATACCTTCGGGACCCTCCAAGAGCAGGGCGTGCGGTATCTTGTCATTGTCAACGAGCTGGCGCAGCCAGTGCTTGACCTCGGTATGTCCAGGTATGTCAGAAAATCGCATGATCGGATATGTTCAACCTATATGTCACATACAAATATACGCAAATTTCTGCAAATAAAACAGCCATGCAGTGGATGTCCTGCATGGCTGTTTTTACGTATTGTATGTTATGTGATTATTTCACGGCTGCTACACCGGGGAGTACCTTGCCTTCGATGGCTTCGAGGAGGGCACCGCCGCCTGTGCTGACGTAGCTTACCTGGTCTGCAAGACCGAACTTGTTGACGCAAGCTACTGAGTCACCACCGCCTACGAGAGAGAATGCACCATTGTTGGTTGCTTCTACGATAGCATCGGCGATAGCGCGAGAGCCTGTGGTGAAGTTGTCAAACTCAAATACACCGGCAGGACCGTTCCAGAGGATAGTCTTGGCAGGGAGAATGACTTCACGGAATGCTTCGCATGTCTTGGGACCTGCATCAAGTCCTTCCCATCCGTCGGGTATGGCGTTAGAGGGGCAAATCTGGGTATTGGCATCGTTGCTGAAGCTGTCAGCTGCCACGCAGTCAGTGCCGAGTACGAGATTTACACCTTTCTCCTTGGCTTTCTTGATGATATCAAGAGCGAGGTCGAGCTTGTCGTCTTCGCAGATAGAGTCACCGATTTTGCCGCCCTGAGCCTTGGCAAACGTATATGTCATGCCACCGCAGAGGATGAGGTTGTCAACCTTGTCCATGAGGTTTTCGATGATGCCGATCTTTGTAGATACCTTTGATCCGCCCATGATGGCAGTGAAAGGACGCTTGATGTCGCTGAGGATATTGTCGACAGCCTGCACCTCTTTCTCCATGAGGTAACCGAGCATCTTGTTGTCAGAGCTGAAGTAGTCGGCGATGACAGCTGTAGAAGCGTGTTTGCGGTGAGCGGTACCGAATGCGTCATTTACATATACATCGGCATAGCTGGCGAGTTTCTTTGCAAACTCTTTCTGACGCTCTTTCATTTCCTTCTTGGCTGCATCGTAGGCGGGATCTTCTTTGTCGATACCTACGGGTTTGCCCTCTTCTTCGGGATAGAAGCGGAGGTTTTCGAGCAGAAGCACTTCGCCGGGCTTGAGATTGGCGGCTGCTTCAGAGGCATCGGCGCAGTCGGGAGCCCACTTCACGTCACGGCCGAGAGCCTTGGCTACATCGTCCTTGATCTGAGCGAGTGAGTATTTGGGGTTGACTTTGCCTTTGGGCTTGCCCATGTGTGACATGATGATGAGGCTTCCGCCACGCTCAAGGATAGCTTTGAGGGTGGGGAGAGCACCACGGATACGGGTGTCGTCGGTGATGTGACCGTTTTCATCTAAGGGCACATTGAAGTCAACGCGCACGATTGCCTTCTTGCCGGCAAAATCATAATTGTCGATTTTCATTGTCGTTGAAATATTATGAAAGTATGAATATTGTGTGATTTATATGTATGATGGCAAATTTAACAAGTTATCATCTAAAAACGGGATGTAAGCCTATTAAATTAGCTTAAAATGATGATGCATTTAGTCGCCTTTGATGACGCGGCACGCCGCGTCCCTACTTTTGGGTGACCTGTGCTATTTGAGGTCGGAGTGCTGGGCGAGGAGCACTTTCATCTGCTGGGCGAGGCGCGATGCCTCGGCAGCTGCGGCATGGGCGAAGTCATCATCCTTTGAAGCGAAGATGATGCCACGCGATGAGTTGACGAGCAAGCCGCAATCCTTGGTCATACCGTATTTTGCGACCTCCTCAAGACTTCCGCCCTGGGCACCTACGCCGGGGACAAGCAGGAAGCTCGTCGGAGCGACGCAGCGGATGTCCTCAAAGAGACGACCTTGGGTAGCACCGACCACATACATCATCTCATCATCGCCAGCCCACTGCTTGGAAGTCTCGATTACCTGCTCGAAAAGGCGGCGGCCGTTGTCAAGACGGAGCATCTGGAAATCAGCCGACCCGGCATTACTGGTCAACGCAAGCAGTATGACCCACTTGCCCTCACGCCCAAGAAACGGGGTCACGCTGTCCTTGCCCATATACGGTGCCACGGTCAGCGCGTCTACATCGAGGTGGTCAAAGAAACTGCGGGCGTAGAGGTCGGAGGTGTTACCTATGTCGCCACGCTTCGCATCGGCTATGATGAACTGGTCAGGATGATTTTGGCGTATGTAATGGACTGTTTCTTCAAGAGTCTTCCAGCCATCCACGCCCGAGGCTTCATAAAAAGCCAGATTGGGTTTATAAGCCACGCAGTAAGGGGCTGTGGCATCTATGATTGCCTTGTTAAATTCAAGTACAGGGTTTTCGCACTCCAGCAGATGTTGTGGTAGCTTCTTGATGTCACTGTCAAGTCCCACGCACAGAAACGAGCCTTTGCGGCGGATGTTGTCAACTAATTCCTGACGGTTCATATGGATTTATTAGTGTGTATGTATATAGTGTATCGGCAACAGTTTGCCTATTACTGATGCAAATATACGGATTTTGCAAGACAAATTGATGCACGTACAACAATTAAAGGGGGCATCGTAAGATGATGCCCCTGTGGCGTGTCAAAGCGGTTATAGGATTACCAAATGATAAACAGAACGGCAGCTGCTACAAGCAGCAGGAAGTAGCTTATCTGCATGGCAGTCTTATAGCGTAGGAAAACTTCCAGTTTTTCAGGATTTTTAGATGCCTTTGATTGCCAGATCCACATGGCATTGAAAATGATTACAGCCGCTATCAAGCAGCCTATCGCAGTCCATAACATAATCGTATCGTCTTAAATTGTTGACTTTAGTTATTTAACAATGAGATACACTGACATGTTGCAGAAATTGATAAAAAGATGAGCAATTACGTTTCACAGGTTTTACACTATATGACATAATTGACTTATTATCAAGATTAAATGCGCTTGCAATTGTACTAAATCCGTACTATTTAGATAAACGGCGAAAAGAGGAAGCAAATGTATTTGGGATATTTATGAGGAGATAACTATTTTTAACTGCATTCATTTGACTCTTTTATCAGGTTGAAAAATAGCAGTCTCTCCATTCCAAATACGAAAAAACTATTCGCTCGCTCTAATATCAATAGATTTTATGACCTTACACGGATTTCCTACTGCGATAGAATTTGCCGGAATATCTTTCATAACGACGCTACCTGCACCTATCACCGAGTTTTGACCAATAGTAATACCGGGGAGAACAGTTACGTTGCCTCCAATCCACACCCCGTCTTCAATAGTCACAGGCAATGCAACCGTATCACAGATTGAGGCATCGGGTCTATCCCTTTCCGGCATTCTCTCTGAAAGATTGACCGAGTGAGTGGCCGTAAATATCTTGACATCGGGGGCAATCATCACATTGTTGCCAATATTGATGCGGTTGTTGTCGAGAAAGGTGCAGTTCATGTTCACTATAACCTTGTTGCCGAAATGGATGTTCCTGCCATACTCGCAACGGAAGTCAATGTCTATGTACACATCCTCGCCAATGCTGCCGAACATTTCACGGTATATGCGCTGTTTCTCTTCATTGTCGGCATAATCGGTGTTACGGAGTTGTTGAAGCAGCCGCTTGTTGCGGACAGCCATTTCGGTTATTTCAGGAGAAGACCCGTCAAATGACTCTCCCGCCATACATTTTTCGTATTCGGTTTTCATATTATTACAATGGCAAATTTAGACAGCGTTTATATATTTTTTATGGATTCCACATACTGGGTCGGCGATATGCCTTCATATTTTTTGAACATACGGCTCAGATGTTGTGGAAAATCAAAGCCGAGAGCGTAGGCCGTTTCCGATATTGTCATACCGGAAGCAAGGTTGTTTTTTGCTTCCTGCATTACAAATTTACGGATATGGAATGTCGCCGTGTTGCCGGTTGTCTTTTTAATCAGGTCGCCAAGATAGTTTGATGACAGGCATAATCTATCCGAAAAATATTGCATAGATGGCAATCCGCAAGTTATCTGACTGTCATTTTTGAAGTATTCGTGCAACAAGGCTTCAAACTTCGCCAGAATATCGGAATTCTCAAGTTTTCTCGTGATGAACTGGCGGTTGTAGAACCTGCGGCAGAAATTAAGCATAAGTTCAATGTAGCCAACTATTATGCTGTCCTGAACGTCATCATGTTTATTTTCCAGTTCATCTTTAATCTGACTCATGAGAGAGGCGAATATATCATATTCATTCTCCGTCATGTGCAGAGCCTCGTTTATACGGTAATCGAAAAATGAATAGTCCTTTATACGTTTTTCCAACAGTGTGCCATGCAGAAGGTCGGGATGAAAAAGCAAAGCCCAGCCATCCAGTTCTATCCTGCCGCCGTCATCCTCCTTGCCTCCTATCTGTCCGGGGGCTACACATATCAGTGTGCCGTTGGTATAGTCGTATTTTCCACATCCGTATGTAAGGTCAACCGAAAGATTTTTGTGCATGAAAAGTCCATACACACCATATTGATTGAGGCTGTGGCGTATGGGCGAAATTTCTTCAAAGTCAATGACGCTTACCAACTGGTGCCGGTCGGTAAGTCCGTGGTATGCGCTGTAATCGCTGACACTGTTGACTTTGAGAATATTTCCCATTTGATATACAATGCTGATTTACAGCTGCAAAGATACTGATTTTAATCCGACCGACAAAGCATGGTGACTGTATATCCGTAAAATTGGTACGGTATTCCGTTATTGTGAAACGCCGATGCGTTTTTGCGGCAGTAATTTTGCAACATCAAAATTTATATGAATATGGAAAGTAAAGTTGTTTTACCCGAAAATATTTGTGATGACGAGGTGGTTGACTATCTTGCACAGCGATACCATACTACCCCAAGCCGAGTTATAGCCCGATTTTTAGAACAGGACGGCATAATCTCTACAACACCGATTGAAGAGCATCTTGAATTTCAGCTAACGCCCAATGAAATGGAGATTTTCAGGGATATGGGGATGCGCCCATCGAAAATTGAATTTACAAAACAATAAATTCTGACATATATGAACCGCAGAGCATTTCTAAAAGCATCCTCTTTAAGCGCGTTGTTTGCCATAGGTGAATTGTCCGGTGTATCCAAAGCCTTTGCCACGGATAAAGTGGCAAAAACAACCGGTATAAACTCCCCAACCGATGGCATGGAGCGGCGCAAACTTGAAAATCTTGATGTGTCTGCCATTGGTCTTGGATGTCTGCCGATGGTCGGCTACTATGGAGGGCGTTACGACAAACGCGATATGATTGCTCTTATCCGTAGGGCTTTTGATAAGGGCGTAACATTCTTTGACACAGCGGAAGTTTACGGACCATACACAAGCGAGGAATGGGTCGGAGAGGCTGTTGCTCCATTCCGTGATAGGATTAAAATCGGCACCAAATTCGGGTTCGGGGTTGAGGAAGGAGAAAACACGGCGCTCAACAGTGAGCCGTCACACATCCGCCGTGCTGTTGAAGGCTCGTTAAAGCGTTTGCGCACAGACCATATTGACCTGCTTTATCAACATCGTGTCGATCCGAAAATTCCGATGGAGGATGTGGCCGGTACAGTAAAAGACCTTATGAATGAAGGCAAGGTATTGCATTTCGGCCTTTCGGAGGCGAGTGCAAAATCCATACGCAAGGCTCATTCGGAATGTCCGGTTACGGCAGTGCAAAGCGAATATGCCATATGGTGGCGAGAACCGGAAACCAAAATATTTCCGACACTGGAAGAACTTGGGATAGGCCTTGTTCCATATTGCCCTCTCGGAAGAGCTTTTCTGACCGGGATAATAGATGAAAACAGCCGTTTCAAACAGGGCGACCGCAGATGGAATCTGCCACAATTCACTCCGGAAGCCCTTAAACATAATATGCCGCTTGTAAATCTTGTGCGAAAATGGGCGGAACATAAAGGTATAACTCCGGCACAGTTCGCTCTTGTATGGATGCTTTCACGCAAGCCGTGGATTGCACCAATACCGGGTACCACAAACCCACAGCATCTTGATGAATTACTCGGAGCTGGTAAAATACGGCTGTCGGCATGGGAAATGGAGGCATTTGATAAGGAATATGCGCAAATCGACCTTATGGGGCATCGTGCAGATCCATTTACCGAAAGTCAGATAGACAAATAATAGTACGTGATGGAATATGTTACATTAAATAATGGCATAAAGATGCCGATGCAAGGCTTCGGTGTCTTTCAAATATCCGATACGCCGGAGTGTGAACAGGCTGTTACTGACTCAATAGATGTCGGTTATAGGCTGATTGACACCGCATCGGTATATGGAAACGAACTATCCGTTGGGGCAGCAATCCGTAAAAGCGGCATCCATAGAGAAGAGTTGTTTGTAACAACCAAAGCATGGATTTCCGAAATGGAATATGAACAGACGCTACAAGCATATAAATCCTCTCTCGGCAGGTTGGGTCTGGATTATATCGACCTCTACCTTATTCATATGCCTTTCGGCGACTACTATGGAGCATGGAGGGCAATGGAAAAAATATATGCGGAAGGGCGCGTAAGGGCAATCGGTGTATGCAATTTTGAGCCGGACAGACTTATAGACTTATGCCATAACGCCAAAATTATTCCGGCGGTCAATCAGGTAGAAACACACCCTTATACCCAACAAACCGAATTAATGCAGATTATGCAACAACTCGGCATACAAATCGAGGCTTGGGGACCATTTGCTGAAGGGCGTAACGGATTATTCACTAATCCTGTGTTGACGAATATCGGGCGCAAGTATGGAAAATCAGCCGCACAAGTAATATTGCGCTGGCATTTGCAACGTGGAGTTGTTGCCATTCCCAAAACTGTTCATAAGGAGCGTATGATAGAAAATTTCTCTATCAGGGATTTTGTGCTGGCACAAAAAGACATGGATGCTATCTCTGCAATGGATACCGGGCGTGATATGATACTCGACCTGCATGACCCGATAGAAATAGAGCGGCTCTATAATATAGACTGTAAAAATTGATAATTATGAAGATGAAAATTTTAATCTCCTTTTTGTTACTGTCCATTATTTCAACGGCAGCCTGTGGTGATCCCAATGACGACCCCGCCATTCCGGAACATCCTGAAACGCTTGAACCGTCTGACGAGGTATCCTTAAATATGGACATCGTAATTGGCGACCACACCATTACAGCGACAATGGAAGATAATGCTGCGGCAAGGGATTTGATTTCCCGGCTGCCGTTGGAGATAACGCTCAACGACTTCAACAACACTACCGAAAAGATATTTTACCCGAAACCTGCGTTGACCTTGAATAGCGTGCCTCGCGGTTGCGCCCCCGTTCCGGGCGATATTACAATCTATGCTCCGTGGGGCAACGTGGCTATTTTCTGCAAAGAATGGCCGCATAGTGATGATTTGATTAAAATCGGGCATATTGACGGTAACGGCATAAATCATCTTTGCGTTGACGGAGATATGAAAGTCACATTTAAGGTATCGAAAAAATGACGATAGAAAATTTCAAAGCGTTTGTCAAAACCCGCAAGGCTCTTGACACTGATGAAATCCACCGCTTTATGGATGAAAAAAGCGACGAGGCAAGGCGTGTTACGTTTGAACTGAACGGTTCGTATCATACTCCCACCGAGGTCAGGAGATTGCTGTCTGCCCTTATGGGATATAAGGTGCCGGATACCCTCCGGGTATTTCCTCCGTTTTACAGTGATTTCGGCAAAAATATCACAGTTGGAGAAAACGTGTTTATCAACGCCTGCTGCCATTTTCAGGATCATGGCGGAATAACTATCGGTGACGGCTGTCAGATAGGGCATAATGTGGTTTTTGCCACTCTCAATCATGGTATGTCTCCTGAAACCCGGAAACATACCTATCCCGCTCCTATCATTTTAGGAAAAAATGTATGGGTCGGTTCCAATGCCACAATACTGCAAGGGGTGACTATCGGGGATAACGCAGTCATTGCCGCCGGTGCGGTTGTGACAAAGGATGTTCCCGAAAACACGGTTGTAGGCGGTGTTCCGGCAAAATTCATAAAGACAATATAATACAGGAATATGAAAAGAATACTTCTCACATTAGCGGTTATTGCCATTTCATATATAGCATTATCCGCAAAAACTCTGGTGGTCTATTACAGCTACACCAACAATGTCCACAACATAGTGACTGCCCTCCGTTCGCAGATTGAAGCCGATGTAATAAGAATTGAGCCGGCTGAAAAAGGTCTTGACTATGCGGCAAACAACTATGCGATAGGCAGCGCGCAGATAGCCGCAATCCGCGCCAATCCAGACAATGCCGCTTCATATCCAGGGATTGATCCCGTAACGGTAAATCTTGACGAATATGACACGGTTATAGTCGCCGCTCCCCTATGGTGGAGCAATATGGCGGCTCCGTTGCAGACCTTCCTGTTCGGGCATGGCAAGGAAATGGCGGGTAAAAATATCGGGCTGATCGTGTCAAGTGCAAGCAGCGGTATATCGGGCGTGGAGGCCGATGCACACAGGCTTATACCTGAAGGCAAATTTCTGTTGCCGAGCCTCTGGATAAGATCGTCGCAGACCTCAAATGCGGCTCCAATGATTAGGGAATGGCTTGAAAAAATAGGATATTCCGACTTAGCCGTTATAAATGATGTCATAACTGACAATATGCTTGAAAACACGCGCATATTCGACCTGTCGGGTAATTTAGTCCGACACGGCACAGACATGACCTCGTTACCCCACGGCATATATATTGTTCAATCCGTGGGCGCGAAAAACGCAAGCTCAAAGAAAATTATATGGTGAGGATAGCGACATTATTCTTAAAATCAGCTTTTGCAATCGTAATGTTTTTTTCTGCATTGCAGGCAACGGCACAACAAGGACATGATGAAATGGAAAAGGAAAATATAGGCAACATATTGGCATTGTACCCGAAGCCGATGACTGTTGTCGGGGCTTATGTCGATGGTAAGGTTAACTGGCTTGTTGTAGGTCACACAGGAATAATCGGTCATGACCGCATACTTGTCAGTATGAGCAACAAGCATTATACCAATCAAGGAATCAAGGAGGCAAAAAAGTTGTCGATCAATCTCGTCAGCCGCGAAATGCTGCCGAAAGCCGATTATGTCGGCAGCGTCAGCGGACATGACGTTGACAAATCCGAGGTGTTCGATTACCATATCGGTGAAAACGGCACTCCGTTAATTGACGCATCGCCCTTGACTATGGAGTGTGATGTGGTGGACATTCAGGAGTCAGAGGGCTTCGACAATTTTATATGCACTGTCGCTAATACATACGCATCGCCGGAAGTCCTTACGCAAGACGGCAAACTTGATTACTCCCATCTGAAACCCGTACTGTTCGAGTTTCCGACATATTCCTATCTTGCTACCGGCGAGATTATAGGCAAATGCCTCAATCTCAAACCGGAAACAGGCATGTGCTATAAACAGCCGATGGCTGCCGACGGTATTGTCCGGCTTTCCAAGATAGTGGTATATTCCCAATTTCTTGAGGAATATCTTGAATATGCCCGCGAGGTAGGCGAAATATCTTTGCGTACCGAGCCGGGAGTGCTGACAATGTATGCTGTTCAGGAAAAGGAGAATCCGTGCAGAATCACAATTCTTGAAACATACGCAAGCAACGAGGCTTATCGGCAGCATATATCCTCACCGCATTTCCAAAAATACAAGCAGGGTACACTGCACATGGTTAAAGATCTCGTGTTGTCAGACCAGAATGTAGTCAACACTGCAAATACGTTGAACGATTATATTGAATGAAAATGAATAAGATAATCACTCTATTGTTATTCAGTTTTTTAACAACAAATATTATGGCACAGCAAAAAATAGTTCAGACCGCCGGTCGTCAGCAACTCGGAGAATTTGCGCCGGAATTCGCGCATCTCAATGACGATATTCTTTTCGGGGAGGTATGGAGCCGCAACGACCTTCTTTCGCTGCGTGACCGGAGTCTCGTCACAATCACTTCGCTCATCAGTCAGGGCATAACCGACAATTCGTTGACTTTCCATCTTCAAGAGGCGAAAAAGAATGGCATAACACGCACGGAGATAGCGGAGATAATCACACATATCGCCTTTTATGCCGGATGGCCGAAAGCATGGGCGGCGTTCAACCTTGCCAAAAATGTATGGAACGACGATATAAAAGGGGATGATGCTAAAGCAAAATTTCAACGCTCCATGATTTTTCCTATTGGCGAACCTAACACGGCATACGCCAAATACTTTCAGGGCAACAGCTACCTTGTCCGCATCTCCGACTCGCAGATACCATTCTCAAATGTCACCTTTGAGCCGGGTTGCCGGAACAACTGGCACATACATCGTGCTACAAGTGGAGGCGGTCAGATGCTTGTAGGCGTTGGCGGTCGGGGCTGGTATCAGGAAGAAGGAAAACCCGCGCAGGAGATATTGCCCGGCACGGTAATCCATATCCCAGCCAACGTGAAGCACTGGCACGGCGCAGCCGCCGACAGCTGGTTCGCCCATCTCGCTTTCGAGATACCGGGCGAAAACGCCTCCAACGAATGGCTTGAGCCTGTGGCTGATGAAGAATACAATAACCTTAAATAATAGTGAGATATGAACCTATTACTTTTTATAGGAGGGTTGGGAATGTCGGAGGTGCTGCTCATTGCTCTCGTCGTACTGCTCTTTTTCGGAGGCAAGAAAATCCCGGAACTGATGAAAGGACTTGGGAAAGGTGTGCGCTCCTGTTGTGTGCGCGGATGAACCCATATATAAAGATTCAGATTTTCGCGCTTGCGGTTATGCTTGATTTTATATTTCGGTTTGCCCATCATCGCGCCGGAAGTGTAGAAAACCTGATTGCCCTCGTCATCCACCACAGGCGACTCCGAGCGACCGAGATAATACTCCAGCGCGAGGCTTGCCCGACCGTCTTTGAGGACAGTCTGCACAAGTTTCGGATTCTGTTTGTTTTTTGCTTCGACTTTTGCCATAAGTGTCTAATTTTGTGTGTTTATACGCAAAGTTAGTACGAACTCACCATTCGCAAAAATCGCCCTATACAACTATTAACAACTGAACCGTACAAATTGTGTACTGAATGCGAAAATTCCCCCAAATCGCCCCAAATACAGCCAAATCCCAAATTGCGCAATATGCTGATTAGCAGCGAAAAGAAAAACAAGCCAAATACTCAAATAGCCCCTTGTGACTTTTCTCAGGACTTCAACGCATGATGCGATTTGATAAGCGAATAAAAATATATAAATTTGTGTCAGTTGTAGGGACATGCCGTGGTATGTCCGTTCGACATAATTAGTACCAAAATCTGTGTTTGCGGACATGCCACGGCATGTCCCTACAGATCAGATATATTTCTTTTCTAATGGTTAATCGGGTTAAGGAGAATATCGGACGGCATGGGCTGCTGCGCGAGGGTGCGGGAGCTGTGGTCGTTGGGCTGAGCGGCGGGGCTGACTCGGTGGCGTTGGTGCATGCGTTGTGGCGGCTGGGGTTTGATGTCGTGGCTGCGCACTGCAACTATGGATTGAGAGGAGGGGAGAGTGACAGCGATGAGATGTTTGTCAGAGGGTTGTGTGAGGAACTTGATATCAGGTTAGAGGTGATGAACGCTGATGTCGCAGGGCGTATGAGACAAGACCGGTCATCGATGGAGATGGCTTGCCGTGACATCAGGTATGAATGGTTTGAGACTTTGCGTGAAAAATATAATGCGCAGGCTGTGGCAGTGGCACATCATGCTGATGATAAGGCGGAAACTGTGATGCTCAATCTGGTACGTGGGACAGGGTTGCGCGGACTGGCTTCGATGAAATGGTATCGCGAACCTGGCATAGTCCGACCAATGCTTAATATTACTCGACAAGAGATAAGAGAATATCTGACGGCTGCCGGATTAGGATGGCGCGATGACAGCTCAAACGCAAAGAATGATGTGAAGCGCAATAAGCTCCGCAATTCAGTGCTGCCGCAGCTTTATCAGGATTTCCCCGATGCAAAAGCTAATATATGCGCTACATCGGAGCATCTGGATGAATATGCCCGATTTGTGGCAGATGTTTGCCGTCAGAAATATGCGGAATATGTAGATGCTGACGGCGCGGTGGATTTATTACGATTGGCTGAGTCGGAGCCGTTTGCACCGCTGCTGCTGTGGGAGTGGTTTGGCAATCAGGGTATGACGCGCGATATGGCTGAAAAAATCATCGAGTTCAGATCCAACAGCGGCAGTCGTTATGGCGACTGGTATATTGACCATGGGAAATTGAGGCTTCACACCTCTGAATCTGCCATGCCTCAGCTTGTAGCCGACGACTTGCTGGAGCTTCCATTTGAAGTGGATTTTATTTCAGACAGAAGTCTGTTCAAACCGACGCGCGATATGTCTGTGGCTTATTTTGATGCACGTATCATGGATAATCAGCCTCGCTGGACGCTACGTCGGTGGCAAAAAGGGGACAAGATAAGGCCTTTCGGGATGAAGGGATCCAAGCTTGTCAGCGATGTTTTCTCCGATAAGAAATTAGGTATCGCGGAGAAGGGGAGGGCGCTTGTATTGCTGCGCGATGATGTAATTGTGTGGATTCCTGAGGTGATGAATAGTGGGGAATATGTGGTGACTGCTTCTACTGAGGGGATTATCAGACTGCGGATGAAAGGGTAAAACTCGCCACAAGTGGCGAGCACGGAGACAAAAAGGCTTGCCGATTATTTATTGGGGCAGTGGTGCTGTCCTTTGCTGAGGGTGGCTGAGCCGTATTCGATGGCGTGTCGGGGGCAGACGTTATAGCAGCCGAGACACATGGCGCAGCTATCACCCCATGTCGGGGTGCCGTCCATCAGGGTGATGTTATCCATGGGGCATGTCTGGACGCATTTGCCACAGGCGATGCAATCATGGGTGTGGAACTTGGCGGGTGTCATGCTGTGTTTCACGAACCCTGGATATATTACCCGTGATTTTATCCATGCAAACGAGCCTCGGTGAATGTCAGTGACGCATCGGCGAGAACGGATAGTTTCTGCTATCGATGGCAAAGATGCGAGAGCCTTGTTAATTTTAGCTTCCGCAATCTCAGGTTTGTCAACATCAAACCCTTTCATCAGCACATAGGTATTTGGCATTATCACACCTTGTGCGGATGCAGATTTCCAGCCACGAGAATCTATCAATTTGCGCCACATGAGATCAGTCAGCCCGGAGTCATCACCCATGGTCGCCACCATGTGATGAAACGTTCCAGGATTCATGATGAGATTGGCATGGCTGATGAAATCGCGTACAACGGGAGGAATTCCCCATGAGTAAACGGGGAACATCCAGATGACATCCTCTCCTGTGGGTATCTTTATATCCACATTGTCGTCAGTCAGTAGCTTGCCATGCAGGTCTATGACTTCTTGACAGAGGATGTCAGCAAGGTGCTTCGCGACAAAACGAGTGTTGCCATTGCCTGAGAAACAGAAAATCATATCCTTATGCTATGGTCACTTGCGTTGCTCCGAATCCGTACTCCTTAAATGAAGCATCCTGATAGCGGTGTTTCTTATAACGGTAGTTAAGTTCCTTCTCGATTGCTTTGCGTAGCACCCCTTCACCTTTGCCGTGGATGAAAACTATCTTGCGTCCATGGTTGGCGAGGTTAGCATCCATCACTTTACGGAATGTGTCAATCTGATAGTTGAGAATGTCTGATGTCGACATGCCAGCTGTGTTGTCAAGCAGTTCGTTGATGTGGAGATCCACCTCAAGTAACGCTTCGGTGTCTTTACGGTGGGAAAATTTCTTGACGGGGCGTTGTGTCGGTTTATCTTCTTTAGTCTTGACGGCTATCGCTTTTTTGAGTTCGTCTTCGTTGATGGTCAGTTGCTGGTTCTGACGGTCGTTGATGACGATTTCAAGCGCGATAACAGGGGCTTCAAAGTAGACATTTTCCTTGAAGCAGTGAAGCTTGAAGAATTTGGTCATGTCCATTTTCTGCTCAAACCATACAGGCATCTTGCGCTCAAACGGTTTGCCTTTCTTATAAGCCGTATATTGCACTGCCACATAAGTCATGTCAGAGAGCTTTTCACGGCTGATTTCATCAATCAATGCCTGAGTGTTAGGCTCGATGACAGTATCTGTGACGAGATTCCAACTTTTTCCGTCGTTTGACACCATATAACATAGTGACAGATAGTAGTTGCTGTCATTGACGAGGTAGGCATCAAATGTAGTGGTGGAGAGCTGTTTGAGGTCAGTAGCCTCATAACCAAGGACTATGTTGATCTTGTCTCCTGTAGGTGTCTCGAAAACCTCGACGGGAGGAGCCGGCTTGGATGGCACGGATGCAGGTAAGGGCTGCAGCTTGGTTTCTTCGGCTTGTGTAGCTGCCACCTTGGCTATCTGCGACTCCGCGGGTGACACTACCACCAGTTCGTTAATGAGCATGGGAGTCTCGAAACCGTCATCGTCCACATAGGCTATGCGTCCTTCAATGCGCGTAACTCTTCCTCCGCCAACGGAGTTGAGAAATCTTACCAAATCTCCTATCTTTGCCATAATTCGCTATGTTATAGTATTTAGTATCAGTGTTCTTGTAGTTTTTCTTTAAGATAATGCCCTGTATATGATGCCGGGCATGCCGCGATTTCCTCGGGAGTGCCTGTGGCTACGAGATTGCCGCCAGCCTCGCCGCCCTCAGGACCGATGTCTATCACATGGTCTGCTTGCTTGATGACATCCATATTATGCTCGATGACTATCACCGTGTGACCGTTCTCTATAAGTCGGTTGAAAGCTTTAAGCAATGTGTTGATGTCATGGAAATGCAATCCTGTGGTCGGTTCGTCAAAGATGAATACCGTGGGCTTTGCTGTCTCTGATGCGAGATACCATGCCAACTTAACGCGCTGATTCTCTCCACCGGATAGGGTGGAGCTGCTTTGACCAAGCTGTATGTAGCCGAGACCCACCTCTTGCAGAGGCTTGAGCCGCTTGACGATTTTTTTCTCGATGCTGCCACTTTCCTCGCTGAAAAAGGCGATGGCATCATCGACGGTCATGTTCAGTATGTCATTGATATTCTTGTTACGATATGTGACATCAAGCACCTCGCGCTTGAAGCGTTCGCCGTGGCATGACTCGCAGGGGATTACCACGTCAGCCATGAACTGCATCTCAATAGTGATGGTACCTTCACCCTTGCACTCGGGGCAGCGTCCGCCATCGGAGTTAAACGAGAAATGGTTTGCCGTCAATCCCATCTGTTTGGCTGACTGCTGGGAGGCAAACAGCGCACGGATTTCGTCATATGCCTTCATATATGTAGCCGGGTTGGAGCGAGAGGACTTGCCTATGGGATTCTGGTCCACGAAGTCGACATGCGTGACGAGGTGCAGGTCGCCTCGGAGTTCGCCGAAAGCCCCGGGAGCATCCGCCGGGTCGCCGAGATGACGCGTCAAAGCCCTGTAGAGAATATCGCGCACCAATGTACTCTTGCCGCTTCCACTCACGCCGGTGACTACAGTCAATGCTTCAAGAGGGAAGCGGACATCGATGCCTTTGAGATTATGTTCGCTGGCATTGGTGATTTCAATATATTTGTTGGTTTTACGCCGTATCTTCGGGACAGGTATTGACAACGTGCCGTCAAGATATTTGGCTGTATAGCTTTTTTCCGCAGTGCCGATGTCTTCAGCAGGTCCTTGATATACAATCTCGCCACCGTTGGAGCCGGCATTAGGACCGACATCCACTATGAAGTCCGCGGCGTGCATGATATCCTCGTCATGCTCGACCACTACGACCGTGTTACCGATGCTCTGGAGGCTGCGAAGCACACCTATCAGACGGTCAGTGTCACGGCTATGTAGTCCGATGCTCGGCTCGTCAAGTATGTACAGCGACCCGATCAGGCTGCTTCCGAGAGATGATGCGAGATTGATGCGCTGGCTCTCGCCACCTGACAGCGTGGAAGCCTGACGGTCAAGAGTCAGATAACCAAGACCCACCTCCTGCATGAAGCGCAGACGGTTACGGATCTCTTCAAGAGGACGCTCGGCTATCTTGGCTTCGTTGTCGGTCAGAGGCAGATCGGCAAACCATTGCACCAGTTCGTCAATCGGCTTCTTGACTATATCTGAGATGTTAAGTCCGTTGATGCGGACATATGAAGCATTTTTATTAAGTCTGCCGCCATGGCAATCGGGGCATGTGGTCTTGCCCTGATAGCGGGCTTTCATCACGCGGTATTGTATCTTGTAGAGATTGCTCTCGACCATGCGGAAGAAGTCATCTATGCCCTCAATGCCGTATGCTCCATGCCACAACAGATCTTTCTGCTCCTGAGTGAGCTTATTGTATGGGGTGTGTATGGGGAAATCATGCCGAGAAGCACCGCGGATGAAAGCCTTCTTCCATTCGCCCATCTTCTCGCCTTTCCAGCAACTTACGGCATCGTCATAGACTGACAATGCCTGATTTGGGATGACAAGTTTTTCATCAATGCCGATGACTTTCCCGAATCCCTCGCAGCGCGGACATGCTCCATAGGGATTGTTGAAGTTGAACATCAGTTCTGTCGGTTCCTCAAATGTCATGCCGTCGGCAGTCAGAAGATTGGAGAATTCTTCTGTGGAGACAGTGCCATCGGCATTCCACACGGCGATTTTCATTATGCCGCCGCCCTCATACATGGCTGCCTCCACCGACTCATACAGTCGGCTCATCTCGTCCTTGTCGTCATGGTCGATGCGTGAGCGGTCGATGACCAGCATGTATCCGTCAAAAGACTCAGGCTGGCGGCTTTCGTCAGTCAGCAATTCGTTGATGTCAATAAATGTGCCGTCTCTGAACAGTCGCCAGTATCCGGCATCTACAAACAGCTGCAACTGGGTGTTGACACGCCGCTTCGGAGGAAGAGTGATGGAGGAGAGGATGGCAATGCGGCTACCACCAGGAAGCGCGTTGAGATAGGCATACACATCTTCAAGTGTGTGTTTCTTGACCTCCTTGCCTGAGATAGGGGAATATATTCTGCCTATGCGGGCAAACAGCAGACGCATGTAGTCGTATATCTCGGTGGCTGTACCTACAGTGCTTCGCGGATTGCGTGTGTTGACTTTCTGCTCTATGGCTATGGCAGGTGGGAGTCCCTTGATCCAGTCAGCTTCGGGCTTGTGCATCTTGCCCATGAACTGTCGGGCATATGCGCTGAGGCTCTCCACATAGCGGCGTTGCCCCTCGGCATACAGCGTGTCAAAAGCCAATGACGACTTGCCACTGCCCGAAAGACCTGTTATGACGATAAATTTGTCACGCGGCAGAGTGACATCGACGCCTTTGAGGTTGTTGACCCTCACATTATGCGCCTCTATGACCTGCGAGTGAATATCCTTATGTTTTTTTGCCATTAAAGTCAGCTTAAATTAACTAACAAATTTACGAATTTCACAGCAAAACTCCGACCCCGTTAACATTTAATAAATATACATTATTTCAAAATCTTGGATTTTGAAATATCTCCTATGAAATTGCTCACAGGCTTCCTGCTTTTTCGTTATCTTTGCAGATATAAAACAAAACCCGATAGCTTGATTGCTCAGGGGCTACCGGGATTCAACATTACAAATGTAGTGCTTTTGTATGTGTGAAACAAATTTTTTAGATGAAAAGTTGTTAAGCCAATGAATTATCTCAATTTTGAGGATGCTATTTCGCCTGAAAGAATGTCGCGATACCTTACGGCTTGTAACGGTGATACCCGAATGGCAATGACGCTCTATCGTTACAACCTCCAGGTTTCACAGGAGATGTTTACAATTGTGAGTTGCTTTGAGGTAACTCTCCGTAATCGAATTGATCGGCATATGCAGTCGCAGTTTGGTGCGGACTGGCTAAAAGAATCGGTTATAGACAAAGGAATATTCACTTTGCCCATACTTTCCAAGACTCGTGACATCATATTCTATGCCTACCGTAAGTTACACCGTGGTAATCTCTATACACACCCTAAACTCCTTGCAGAAATGGAGTTTGGGATTTGGAAATATATGTTTTCACCTATTCAGTATGCTCAGGCTGGGCGAAACCTCTTGCAAATATTTCCTAACAAGCCTCGTTCTTCGAAACAACAGCAATATAATCAACGATATGTGTTTAACGAATTGGATAAAATCAATTCGTTGCGCAACCGCATCGCCCATCACGAGCCAATCTGTTTCTCCGCTCAGACTGCATGCATTGATACCGCATATATAATCACAATTTACTCTAAGATTTGCAATATGTTCGCATGGATGGGCATAGACAGCCATTCGCTGCTCTATGTCCTTGACCACGTGCAGCAAGTCTGCAACAAAATCAATCGACTATGAAGAAATTGCTCTTTGCTTTAATAGCTCTTATCTACGCTTCCTCTAATGGATTCGCGCAGACTTATGATGAAAAAATCGGTAATGCCATGAACCGTGGGGATTGGTTTGGTCTTGATTCCATATATAAATCTGCTCCAAAAGATTCAATCCATCCATTTCTTGAAGTGTATTCTCGTTGTTTAATAGGCAATCGCTTTAATCGCCCGGATATTTCCATCCCCGCGTTTACCGAATTATTCAACACGCGGTCAGAGTTTCTTGACCTTGGTAACATGCTCAACTCATCCGTTATGTTTGCAATGGATTTGAGCCGCACAGGAGATAATGAAAAAGCTGCCCAGATAGTTTCTTCCATAATGGACGCTACAAGGCAACATTTGGATTCTGCCGCCATCGTCGGGATGCAGAAATATGTTAACCAATATACGGCTCTTGCGGCATATAAGCCCTACAGCATGGATTTTGACGGACAATCTATCGTTACTGTTCCATTTCGGTTTGTGCCTGTCGGTCCAGCAAAACATAATTCTTTGCTGATGCATCTCAACGAGTGCTCCGTCAATGGCATTCCTGCCGACATTACGTTTGATACTGGTGCGGGGGTTAATATCATTTCCGATTCACTGGCACAAAAGTTCGGCCTTATTCCATTAGATGCAGCACTAAGTGTCGGTGGATTAGGGGTACAGAACGGGCAGTGCGCTATCGCTAAAGAATTGAGGCTCGGTTCTCTTACTATCACCGACGTGCCCTTCACAATCATTACAATGTCTGCCAACAACAAAGAAGCCGACCAATACATGAATTGCTTTGATATTGTCGTGGGTAGTGAATTGATGCTGCAGCTTAAAGATCTGACTATAGATTTTGCAAATCGTCAAATCACCGTTCCGGCAACCGCACCGACGGTAAGCAATACATCACCTAATATGTGCTTTTCGCCAAGCATGAACCTTTTTGCACGAGGGAAGATACACGGCAATCCGATGCTGATGTGTATTGACTCAGGCGATGCTTCTTACGGAGTATTGGATAAAGCGTTTTATGAGCGTAATAAAGAATATATCATTACTCACTTCGAATTAGATTCATTAAGAAGGGCTAGTATTGGGGGTGTGCATATATCTCAATGCTACCGTGTGCCTGATTTAGAGGCTCAATTAGGAGGCAGTTCCGTTATTGTTCCTCAAATTGATGTACTCATTAAAGACAGTCCGAAGGGTATGAATTATGAATGTAACTTTGGCTTGAAGTCGTTGATGCTATTCGGGAAAGTTCGTTTCAATATGGTAGACTTTACTATAACCACATACTTTTAAAGATTATGCGTATGAATTATCGGGGATGGCGGTATTTTTAGGGGAGGGGATGGCGGAAGTGTGGGTGATTTTGAGTAAATTTGTGGGCGAATTATATATTATGATGTAATCGCTCATCACAACAATCATACTGCAAACATGAACGAATTGGCTACTACCTACAATCCTGCCGATGTAGAGGATAAGTGGTACGCATACTGGTTGGAACACGACCTTTTCAAGAGCGTACCTGATGCTCGTGAACCATATACCATCGTAATTCCGCCGCCCAATGTCACCGGCGTGCTGCATATGGGGCATATGCTCAACAACACCATCCAGGATATACTCGTTCGCCGCGCACGGATGCTTGGCAAAAACGCGCTGTGGGTACCCGGCACCGACCATGCCGCTATCGCCACCGAAGCCAAGGTCGTAGCCAAGCTCGCCACCGAAGGCATCAAGAAGAGCGACCTCACACGTGAGGAGTTCCTAAAGCATGTATGGGACTGGACCCATAAGCACGGTGGTATCATCCTCGAACAGCTCAAAAAGCTCGGCGCATCATGTGACTGGAGCCGCACGGCGTTCACCATGGATGATATCCGCTACAAGAGCGTCATCCGTGTGTTTGTAGACCTCTATAACAAAGGTCTTATCTACCGCGGCAAACGCATGGTGCACTGGGATCCCAAAGCCAAAACCGCACTGAGCGACATAGAGGTGGTATATAAAGAGGAGCACAGCAAGCTCTACTACCTCAGATATAAAGTGGTGGGAGAGGACACATATGCGATTGTTGCCACGACCCGTCCTGAGACAATCATGGGCGACACCGCCATGTGCATCAACCCCAACGACCCCAAGAACCAGCACCTGCGCGGCAAGAGGGTGATAGTGCCTCTCGTCAACCGCGAGATACCTGTCATCGAGGACGATTATGTAGACATAGAATTCGGTACAGGATGCCTGAAAGTCACCCCGGCGCATGACCCTAACGACTATATGCTCGGTCAGAAGCACGGGCTTGACAGCATAGACATATTCACCGATGATGCCAAGATAAGCCCTGAAGGCGGCTTGTATGTAGGCATGGACCGCTTTGATGTGCGCAAGCAGATAGCCGAAGACCTTCAGGCTGCCGGACTTATCGAGAAAATCGAGGACTATGAGAACAAGGTCGGCTACAGCGAACGTAATGCCGACACTGTAGTGGAGCCCCGTCTGAGCGACCAGTGGTATCTCAAAATGGACGAAATATCCAAACCCGCACTTGAGGCTGTGGACAATGACATCGTAGGCTTCATACCTGAGAAGTTCAAGACCACATATGACACATGGATGAACAATGTGCGCGACTGGTGCATCTCGCGCCAGCTGTGGTGGGGTCATCGCGTACCTGCATATTATCTCCCTGACGGCTCATATGTAGTGGCTGAGACACCCGAAGAAGCCCTTACGCTTGCCCAGGCAAAGAATCCGTCTCTGACTGTTGCCGATCTGCGTCAGGACGAAGACTGCCTTGATACATGGTTCTCCTCATGGCTTTGGCCAATCTCACTGTTCAATGGCATACTTGACCCGGGGAATAAAGAAATTTCTTATTATTATCCCACAAGCGACCTCGTGACGGGTCCCGACATCATCTTCTTCTGGGTGGCGCGTATGATTGTTGCCGGATATGAGTTTGTGGGCAAGCAGCCGTTTAACCACGTATATTTCACAGGCATCGTGCGTGACGAGATAGGACGCAAGATGTCGAAGCAGCTCGGCAACTCGCCCGACCCGATAGAGCTGATGAAAGAGTATGGAGCAGACGGAGTGCGCATGGGCATGCTGCTGTGTGCGCCTGCGGGCAATGACATATTCTTTGACAAGAAACTGTGTGAGCAGGGGCGCAACTTCTGCAACAAGATATGGAACTCGTTCCGCCTGATCAAAGGTTGGGAAGTGGATGAGACACTGGCACAGCCCGAGTCATCCAAGACTGCCATCCGCTGGTTTAAGGCTGAATTAGAGAAGGCAGTGGCTGAAATCAACGATCTCTTTGCCAAATTCCGCATATCTGAGGCTCTTATAGCCGTGTATCGTTTGTTCCGTGACGAGTTCTCGTCATGGTATCTTGAGATGGTCAAGCCGGCTTACCAGAAGCCTATCGACCGCAAGACTCTTGATGCGACCATAGAGTATCTGGACACCTTGCTCAGGCTGTTGCATCCGTTCATGCCTTTCATCACCGAGGAGCTGTGGCAGCATCTTGCCGAGAGGGCTGACGGCGAATCCATCATGTATAGCACAATGCCCCAGGCAGGTGCGTACGATGCCGCCATCATCGCCGAGATGGAGACCATCAAGGAGATAGTCAACGGTGTCAGAAGCGTCCGTGCCGCCAAGAATATCCCCAACAAGGAAGCCCTTAAGCTCAACATAGTAGGGGAGTGGGAAGCCAAAGAGGCAGACCTTCTCGCCAAACTGTGCAATCTGTCGGAAATCGCCAATGTCAAGGAGAAGGATGCTTCGGCATCAGCGTTCCTTGTGGGTACGGTGGAATTTAATGTTCCTCTTGCCGACAGCATCGACAAAGACGCCGAACTTGCCAAACTGCGCAAAGACCTTGATTATTATGAGGGATTCCTCCGCTCGGTGCAGAAGAAACTCTCTAACGAGAGATTTGTCAACGGTGCTCCGGCTGCGGTGGTTGATGCCGAACGCAAGAAGGAAGCCGATGCCCTCAGCAAGATTGAGGCACTGAAAGCATCAATATCAGCTCTGTCATAACACTCCTAAATGTATTGAATCATGAGCAACAGCAGTCTGGTTTCAATAACCGACATCAACAAATCCGAGATACTTGAGCTTCTGGAGACAGCCTCGTTTTTTGAGGCTCATCCCGACCACAAGCTGCTTGACGGCAAGGTCGTGGCAACGCTCTTTTTTGAGCCGTCAACCCGCACGCGCCTGAGTTTTGAGACTGCAGTTAACCGTCTCGGCGGCAGGGTCATCGGATTTTCGGATGCCGGAACCACAAGCACATCAAAAGGGGAAACCCTCAAGGACACCATCAAGATGGTCAGCAACTATGTGGACCTCATCATCATGCGCCACTTCATAGAAGGAGCGGCACGTTATGCCACTGAGGTGACCGATGTACCGGTCATCAATGCCGGCGACGGAGCCAACCAGCATCCGTCGCAGACCATGCTTGACCTTTACTCCATATATAAAACCCAAGGACGGCTCACCGACCTGACCATTACCCTTGTTGGAGACCTTAAATATGGCCGCACGGTGCATTCGCTTATCATGGCAATGCAGTATTTCAACCCTACATTCCGCTTCGTGGCATGCGAAGAACTGAGGATGCCAGAGGAATACAAGCAATTTTGCCGTGACAAGGGTATCAAGTTCACAGAGGAGAGCGATTTCAGCAAGGAAGTCATCGATTCGTCAGACATCATATACATGACCCGTGTGCAACGCGAGCGGTTTACCGACCTGATGGAATATGAACGTGTCAAAGATCGCTACTCGCTGCATAACTCCATGCTTGATACCTCCAAGCCCAATCTGAAGATACTCCATCCGCTGCCTCGCGTCAACGAGATAGCACAGGATGTGGATGATAACCCCAAGGCATATTATTTCCAGCAAGCCAAGAACGGTCTCTACACCCGCCAAGCCATCATATGCCGCGCATTAGGAATAGATTTGTCAACCCTGAAGCATAACACTGTCAAATGAGCGCATCACATACATCAAAAAAGTCGCTTGCAGTAGCCGCGCTCCGCAACGGCACGGTGATAGACCATATCCCCGGTTCGATGCTGTTTAAAGCCGTGAGGATATTAGGAATTGAAAATCTACAGACTGCAATCACCATCGGCAACAACCTTGAAAGCAGCAAACTCGGAAAGAAAGGCATCATCAAGGTCAGCGATGTGGAGTTTGACGAGAACACGCTTAACCGCATAGCCATCGTGGCACCCAAAGCCAAAATCAACATCATACGCGACTATGAAGTTGCCGAGAAGAGAGAGGTAGTGCTGCCCGACCGCATACTCGGCATAGTTAAGTGCCCCAATCCGAAATGTATCACCAACAACGAGCCTCTGAAGACTAAATTTGACGTCATTGACAAGGAGCATGTGATACTGCGCTGCCATTATTGCGGACGTGCACTGACAAGCAAAGATGCTGTAATCGAATAATTCCTCTCAACTATCCTATCAGATATATGGAACAGAAACGCAACCTCCGACCCGGCACGATGCTTTACCCTCTCCCTGCCGTCATAGTGACATGCGGCACGGCTGAGAAGAGCAACATGCTTACAGTGTCATGGACAGGTACCATATGCAGCGACCCAGCCATGTGCTACATATCAGTGCGCCCTGGACGCCACAGCTATCCGATAATCAAGGAGAGGATGGAGTTTACCATCAATCTGACCACCGAAAAGATGGCTGCTGCCACTGATTGGGCAGGAGTACGCTCAGGCGCAGATTATGACAAATGGAAAGAAACAGGTCTGACACCGATAGACGGAGTAAAAGTAGCATGCCCAAGCATTGCCGAAAGCCCTGTGAATATCGAATGTCGTGTCAAGGAAATCATCAGCCTCGGTACACATGACATGTTTATAGCCGAAGTGCTCAATGTCAGAGCCGACGAATCGCTTTTTGACCCAGAGACAGACGCATTCAGACTTGACTTGGCGCATCTGATCAACTATAACCACGGCGGTTACTATAAGCAGGGGGAAAAGATCGGTAAATTCGGTTTCTCCGTGCAGAAGAAAAAGAAATAAACAACACAACAAATATCTTAAACAACAACTTCCCCACACTAATCTACAGTTATGGAAAGAGACAACAAGATTTTTGACATCATCGAGCGCGAGCATCAGCGTCAGAAAAAAGGCATCGAGCTGATTGCATCCGAGAATTTTGTCAGTGACCAGGTTATGCAGGCCATGGGGTCATGCCTCACCAACAAGTATGCCGAGGGATATCCCGGTCACCGCTACTACGGCGGATGCCAGGTGGTAGACGAAGCCGAACAGCTCGCCATCGACCGCCTGAAAGAAATCTTCGGAGCAGAGTATGCCAATGTACAGCCACACTCGGGCGCACAAGCCAATATGGCTGTGTTCATGGCGACGATGCAGCCGGGTGACAAATTCTTAGGTCTCAATCTGAGCCACGGCGGTCACCTGAGTCATGGAAGCCCAGTCAACTTCTCAGGTCTCGTGTTCCATGCACTGGAATATAATGTCAATGCTGAGACAGGTCTGGTGGATTATGACCAGATGGAAGAGGTAGCCCGCCGCGAGCGTCCCAAACTGATCATCGGCGGTGCAAGTGCCTACTCTCGCGAATGGGATTATGCCCGCATGCGCAAGCTTGCTGACGAAATCGGCGCTATCTTCATGGTCGACATGGCACATCCCGCAGGTCTTATCGCCGCAGGTCTGCTCGACAACCCTCTGAAGCATGCCCATATCGTGACATCGACCACCCACAAGACCCTCCGCGGTCCGCGTGGCGGTATCATCATGCTTGGCAAGGACTTCGAAAATCCCTGGGGCAAGAAGACTCCAAAGGGTGTCACACGCATGATGTCGTCTCTGCTTGACAGCGCAGTATTCCCCGGCGTGCAGGGCGGTCCGCTCGAACATGTCATTGCAGCCAAGGCAGTGGCATTCAGCGAAGCATTGCAGCCCAGCTACAAGGAATATCAGGCTCAGGTCAAGAAAAACGCCGCCGTCATGGCTCAGGCTCTCATGGACAAGGGTTACAAAATCGTGTCAGACGGCACTGACAACCACTGTATCCTCGTGGACCTGCGCACCAAGTACCCCGATCTGACCGGCAAGGTGGCTGAGAAGGCTCTCGTAGATGCCGATATCACAGCCAACAAGAATATGGTACCCTTTGACAGCCGCTCGCCCTTCCAGACATCAGGTGTGCGCCTCGGTACTCCTGCCATCACCACACGCGGTGTCAAGGAGGACAAGATGGGCGAAATCGTAGAGATGATTGACACTGTGCTTTCAGCTCCCGAAGACGAAGCCAGCATCAAGGCTGTGCGTGGCAAAGTCAATGACATGATGGCTGATTATCCCATGTTTGCATACTAATCAGACCCATACAGACGAAAACGGCAGGGCAGATGTTATGTCCTGCCGTTTTTTTGATTGATACGTCAAAACAATTGCCACATACATATTTGTTAGATGGATATGAAAGACACCGATATGCTACCGACGGAGGTGCATCCGTTTCCTCCATTCACACCAGAAGGCGCGACCGTCCTTATCATGGGCACCTTCCCTCCGAAACCCAACAGATGGAGCATGGAATTTTACTACCCCAATCCCATTAATGACTTCTGGAGGATAATGGGACTGATTTTCCTCAATGACAAAGATGCTCTATGGCTGCCTTCGGAAAAGAAGTTTGACGAGCAGGCTATCAGAGCGCTTATGACAAAGCATCACATTGCGCTCAATGACACAGGACATCTGATCAGGCGATTGAAGGACAATGCTTCTGACAAGTTCCTTGAAATTATCGAACCTGTCCCATTAGCGTCACTTCTGGAGCAGATGCCTAAGTGTCAGTATCTTGCCACAACTGGCGAAAAAGCGGCGGATACATTGGCTCTGATAACCGACAGCGTCGCTCCTAAGATGGGACAGTGGTGTGATACCATGTATCACAATCCCGACAGGATGCTTCATATTTCACGGCTGCCGTCCACATCAAGAGCATACCCCATGAAATTAGAACAGAAAGCCGAATATTATCGCCAGTTTCTCCACAAGGCCGGCGTAATATGAAAAAATATTTGCATAAATTTGTGCTCGTTTTTGTAAAATAGAATCGTAACCGTTTCAACAAAATAAGTATCGAGTTTCATATTCCATGAAAGTCCTTAAATTCGGGGGCACTTCAGTCGGCACTACCCGAGCACTTGAATATGTAAGGGATATTGTCATGTCCCATGAAGAACCTGTCATAGTGGTCGTATCAGCATTGAGCGGTATGACTGATCAACTCGTAGAGCTGTCAAAAACGGACAAAACATCTGCCCGCACATCCTATCTCTTAGACACATTCGGTAAAAGATACTCCGAGTTGACAGAAAATCTGATAGGGGAGGACGAGCAAGCGGAGGTGCTGTCATCTATAGCAACACTTCTTGATGAGCTTCGCTATGATATTGATAATCGTCCACATGACGAGTATTTCCAAGACCGCATAATAAGTTATGGTGAAAGGTTGTCAAGCCTATTCATCTCACGCATCTTCGGCTCTAAGGATACGGTGTTGGTGCCGGTGCCTGATCTCATATATACCACCGACGACAATCGCAGCGTAGACAAGGATAAAACGTTTGTTAACATAAACACCTATTTTCAAAGCAATTATGCCGATATCTATGTAGTGCCTGGTTTTATCACATCTGCACCTGACGGACATATCACAAATCTCGGACGCGGAGGCAGCGACCTTACAGCGGCGATATTGGCACGTGCGCTCCGCAGCAAAAAGATAGAGATATGGACGGATGTCAACGGCTACATGACAGCCGATCCGCGTAAGGATCCGACCGCCAAGCATATCCCATCATTGACCTACCGCGAAGCTTTGGAAATGTCGCTACACGGCGCCAAAGTGGTCTATGCCCCAGCTTTGGAAATCATGGAAGATGTAAAAATTCCTCTCACCGTCAGGAATACATTCAATCCAGAGGGAGCGTTCACATCAGTCTATTAGTCTAAGGCATAGGACGTTTTTTCAAAAAATATTCGTAATTTTGTCTCGCAGATAAAATCTTCCCATCCCAATCACATTATTTAAATAGCAATAACCGTGGATAACAGTCAGTCATCAGACAAAAAGATGCTCAAGCCCAAGAAGCCTGCCGTAGTGGTAGTCATAATCAATATCCTGGTAATGATTATACTGGCTTTCGTGCTCGGATGGATTGCCATGACATGGCTCGGTTACTGGACTGACCACGGCAAGACAGCCATAGTGCCATCGGTCAAGGGCTTGCCGTATGATCAAGCCTTGGCAACCATAGCCGAAGCAGGTATGGTGTGCGAGCTGAGCGACTCCGTCTATGACGACAAGGCAAAGCGCGGCAGTGTCATCGAACAGAATCCACGCCCTGGCAACGAAGTAAAACCTGGTCGCACGGTTTATCTGACTGTCAACGCTTTTTATCCGCGCATGATTACCGTGCCGGCATTGACCGATATATCTTTGCGCCAGGCAAGATCCATACTGTCGGGTCTCGGGATTAAAAACATAGTGGAAGTGCCTGTCGAATCAGAATACCGCGAACTCGTGCTTGGTGCTGAATATCATGGGGCACCCATAAAAGCAGGCATGCGTATTCCTATCAACGGTAAGGTTATACTGCGCTATGGCGACGGTATGACACAAGACACCGACAGCATGGATATGGGAGATGCCGACATAGACATATTGTCTGAATAGGAGCATCACATCTGATTTTGGGCAATAGTGTGTATGGCAATTGAGACTATAGATAATCCCGAGTTGCAATCTGACTATAATGATCAGGAGCTGTATGAACATTTTCGCTTTGTGGCAGACAAGGGACAGCAACTGCTCCGGGTAGACAAATTCCTCGTACAGAGGTTAGAGAAATCATCCCGTAACCGGATACAGCAGGCAGCTGAGGCTGGATGCATACTTGTCAATGGCAATGCTGTCAAAAGCAATTACCGCGTCAAGCCGCTTGATGTCGTATCGGTGGTGATGGACCGTCCCCGTTATGAATTTGAAATAACTGCCGAAGACATACCTCTGGACATAGTGTATGAAGACCGGGAGGTGCTTGTGGTCAACAAACCGGCAGGGCTGGTGGTGCATCCAGGACATGGCAATTACAACGGGACCCTCGTCAACGCCTTGGCGTGGCATTTCAGAGACACACCGGATTATGATGTCAATGACCCGCGTCTGGGACTTGTGCATCGCATTGACAAAGATACTTCCGGGCTGCTCGTTGTGGCAAAAACGCCTGACGCAAAGACTAACCTTGGTAAGCAGTTTTTTGCCAAAACCACCAAACGAGAGTATGTATGCGTGACATGGGGCGTGCCAGTGCCAGCATCAGGGCGCATAGAGACCAATATCGGACGTAATCCTAAGGACAGATTGCAGATGACGACCTTTCCTCTTGATGACCCTGCCAGCAAATACGCTGCCACCAACTATGAGGTCATAGAGCCGCTCGGACATGTGGCTGTGGTCAGATGCCGCTTGGAGACGGGCAGAACACATCAGATACGAGTCCATATGAAGCATATCGGACATCCGTTGTTTAACGATGCCAGATATGGCGGAGACCAAGTATTGCGAGGCAACAGAAGCGCTGCATATAACAAGTTCATATCCAATAGCTTTGCTGTATGTCCACGGCAGGCGTTGCATGCACGCACTCTCGGATTCAGGCATCCGCGCACAGGTGAGGAGATGTTTTTCACAGCTGATATTCCCGCCGATATGACTGCATTGATAGAACGTTGGCGCAAGTATATGGACGATATGAACAGTAAAAGTGCCAATATCTGATGTCTGCCAGCGTGTAAGGCTGTGCCAAATGATAAAATTTTCTAAATATTGACATATCGTGTCACGTGTGAGACGAAAAAAGTGTAAATTTGAAATCACTTTCAATTTCAGTACATCCATAGACCATATAGACCATGGTCTGATGCAATAAATCTTACAGACAGGCATGTTTGAAGAATATAATCTTAAAGAAATAGCTCCATTTGAGGATACGGAATTTCGGGACAAAATGTCGAAACTGGTTGAAGAACCCGGTTTTGAGCATGCTGTAAGGTGGGTAATGCCCGATGTAGATTATAAAGAATTTGTCAAAGAATTGTTAAACGTTCCAGACAAGAACACTCTACAGACCAAGGTAATGGGACCCTTTCTGGAGCTCCTTGCCTCCAAAACCACTGATGGCATCACTTACGATGGCATCGAAAACGTCTCCGATGAGCATGCAAGCACATTTATCACCAACCATAGGGACATAGTGCTTGACGCATCTTTTCTCAATCTGTGTTTTCTCCGCAACAATAAGCCCACATCAGAGATAGCCATAGGTGACAACCTGCTCATCTACGAGTGGATTTCAGACCTCGTGAAGATCAACAAGAGCTTCATAGTCAAGCGTAATCTGAAGATGACTCAGGCTCTCAAGGCTGCGATGCAGCTTTCAGCATACATACATTATGCTATCATGCATAAACATGAAAGTGTATGGATTGCCCAGAGAGAAGGTCGCGCCAAAGATTCTAATGATGTCACTCAGGAAAGCCTGATGAAGATGCTCGCTCTTGAAGGCAAGCGCTCTACAGCCCGCAATCTGGAGATGATTCATCTGACGCCTGTGTCAATATCATATGAGTATGATCCTAATGACTATCTCAAGGCTAAGGAGTTTCTTCTTAAGGAGCGCAACCCCGAGTTTAAAAAGTCACAGCATGACGATCTGCTGAGCATGGAGACCGGATTGTTGCAATACAAAGGACGCGTACATTTCAGCATCTCCAAGGATTTGTCGCCTCTTATCGCCAAAATTCCCGACAATGCCAAGCGTCTGGATGTAATCCAGCAAGCCTGTCGTATGGTAGATAATGCGATCCATCTCGGTTACAGGATATATCCTATAAATTACATAGCTGCCGACCTGCTTAAGGATAACACAAGATATGCGGCAGATTATACGCCTGTAGAATGTGCCGCTTTCAAAGATTACATCGAAAAACAGATAGATAAGATCGATGTCCCGGATCTTACATTCGGTGACCGCCAGTTCTTACGGAAAAAAATGTTTGAGATGTATGCCAATCCTCTCTATAATAAGCTTGCCGCCCAACAGGCAGCAATATCTTAAGGTGCTTATCGGGTAGAACGGTAAATATATGATTAATATTAGACGCAGCTGATGAGGATACCTATAATAGCATTGATTGTCGTGCTTTTTTTGAGCCTTGTACTGGATTTTTATATCTGGAAAGCTCTGAAATCGCGTCTGAAATCGCGGATATACAGTCGAGTGCAGATGGTTTCCGCATTGCTATTATGGGCATTCCTGATTGTAGCTGTATCTCTTCCTCGACGGTCCGGCTCTGACGAGACGCTTCTATGCATCATGTGGATGCTGTTCGGCTACATGACCGTCTATAGTGCGAAATTGGTGTTTGTTGTGGTGGATCTTCTCGCATCGGCACCTAAGCTGTGGCATCGGCACCGCATGAAATGGCTTACACGCAGTGGCGCAGTAGCTGGCATTATAGTATTTAGCGCCATGTGGTGGGGTGCTTTGGTCAACCGTTTCAACCATCAGATAGTGGAAAAGACTGTATATATAGACAATCTTCCGGATGGTTTTGATGGATATAAGTTGGTGCAGATTTCCGACTTACACACCGGGACATATGGCAATGATACGACATATCTTGCAGGGATAGTGTCTGCGGTCAACAATCTGCATCCCGATGCGATATTATTTACCGGTGATATAGTCAACAGACATACTGCGGAAATTCTGCCGCATATCAATGTGTTGCGACAACTTGATTCTCCCAACGGTGTATATGCGATACTCGGCAACCATGACTATGGAGACTACTCCGATTGGGAGTCAGAAGAAGCAAAACAGACCGATTTCCAGTCACTTGTTAATTATATCCGCAAGGATATGGGGTGGAAGTTGCTGCTTAACGAATCGGTCATGTTGCGGTCTGGACGAGATTCGGTTGCGCTCATCGGGGTCGAGAATGTAGGGGATCCTCCTTTTAAGATTTATGGGTCGTTGTCTCGTGCATATCCTACACCCGGCGACAGTCTTGTAAAGATACTCCTGACGCATAATCCGGCACATTGGGTCGACAGCATCAGAGACAATAATGCTGTCAATATACCTTTGACACTGTCAGGACATACACATGCCATGCAGATAGAGCTTGGTGGTGTTTCCCCCGCCGCGTGGCGCTATGAAACGTGGGGAGGATTATACTCCGACTCGTTAAAAGGCGCATCGCGTCATCAACTCTATGTGAACATAGGCATCGGAACTGTCGGCCTGCCAATGCGCATAGGTGCGACACCTGAAATCACAGTGTTGACACTAAAGAAACGTCCTTGATATGGTCAACGAAGAGTTTTGAGCACACAAAACCGTATAGCAAAACAGACAAGTCAATAGATACATTTTCTCACTTCATTTTACACTTACATGGTAAATCACTATTCTCTCATAATAAGCGATGAACTTAACATCATGCGCAAACATATATCTGCTACTCTGCGCATGCTTGATGAGGGAGCGACAGTGCCTTTCATTGCCCGTTATCGTAAAGAAGCGACCGGCTCGCTTGATGAAGTAATGGTGCAGAAGATTAAGCTACGTTATGACGAACTGAAGGAATTCTTTAAAAGAAGGGATTTCATCTGTGATGCCATCAGGCAACAGGGAGCTATGACTCCGGAGCTTGAGGCCCGCATCGAGGGTACATTTGACCCGGTAGTGCTTGAGGATATCTACCTGCCGTTTAAGCCCAAACGTCGTACCCGTGCTGCGGCAGCCATCGAAAACGGCCTTGAACCGCTCGCCCGTCAGATTATGGCTCAGAATGTAGATGATGTCGAGAAAATATCCCGCCGATACATCAACGAGGCTGTGCCTACGGTTGACGAAGCCATATCAGGAGCCATGGATGTAATGGCCGAGTGGGTTTCTGAAAGCGAAAAAGCACGTAATATTGTCCGCGCCAAATTCGGACGCTCTGCCGTGGTCAAGTGTAAAGCCGTAAAAGGCAAGGAAGCCGAAGGTGAGAACTACCAAAACTACTTTGATTTTTCGGAACCTATGCGTACATGCACATCCCACAGATATCTGGCGATGTGCCGCGGAGAGAATGAGGGCATACTCAATGTATCTATTGCCATTGACGATAATGAAATGGTTGACCGCCTTTGCCGCATGTTTGTCAAACCTGAAGCGACTGAGCAATGCGCTACGCGTGTGCGAACTGCAGTCAAGGACGGCTATAAACGCCTGTTACGCCCTGCTATCGAATCCGAAATGGCAGCCCAGCTCAAAAGCAGAAGTGATGAGTCAGCCATATCACTCTTTGTGGATAATCTGAGACAGCTCTTGCTGTCGGCACCTCTGGGCAGAAAGCGAGTGATGGCAATTGATCCCGGCTTCAAATCAGGATGTAAAGTGGTGAACCTCGACGAACAGGGCAATCTGCTCGGTCATGAGGTAGTATATCCCAATGCTCCTGCCAACGATTTCTATGGGGCTGCGGATACCCTCTGCGCCATGGTGGCTCATGACGGGATAGACGCCATAGCCCTCGGCAATGGCACCGCATCACGTGACACAGAAAAATTCCTTGAATCAATCCGCTTCCCGAGGAATGTGGAAATCCACGTGGTCAGCGAACAGGGTGCAAGCATCTACAGTGCATCTGATGTTGCACGCGAAGAATTCCCCGATGAAGACATCACAGTGCGTGGAGCTGTATCCATCGGCCGCCGTCTGCTGGACCCGCTGGCAGAGTTGGTCAAAATTGATCCCAAATCCATAGGAGTGGGGCAATATCAGCATGATGTCAACCAGACGAAACTTAAGGAAGCGCTCGACTACACAGTGGAAAGCTGCGTCAACTCGGTCGGCGTAAATGTCAATACTGCTTCCCGACAGCTTCTGAGCTATGTGTCAGGCATAGGACCGGCTCTGGCATCGTATATAGTAGAATACCGTAAGGAACACGGCGACTTTTCTAATCGCCAGGAACTGCTTAATGTGCCGCGCATGGGCGAGAAAGCTTTTCAGCAAAGTGCCGGCTTCCTCCGCATACCAGGCGGAGATAATCCGTTGGATAACACTGGTGTGCACCCCGAGCGTTACGAGTTGGTGGAAAACATTGCCAAGGCGTCAAATTGTGACATCAAACGTCTGATGACCGACCGCAATTTTCTCCATAATATCGACATCGAGCAGTTTGCCACAAAAGATGTGGGCATGCCCACGTTGACCGACCTCGTCAAAGAACTGGAAAAGCCTGGACGAGACCCACGCGTAGGCAGTGACAAAGTGGAGTTCGATGAAGCGGTCAAGAAAATCGACGATCTGCATATCGGACAGGAGTTAACCGGCAAAGTGAATAATATCACGGCATTCGGAGTCTTTGTGGATCTTGGACTTAAGGATAACGGCCTCATACACATATCCCAGTTGAGCGACAAATACATCACCTCGCCAAATGAAGTGGTCAGAATGGGTCAGGTGCTTAAAGTAAGGGTTATCGATGTGGATGCTTCTCGCGGCCGCATTGCATTGACTCTCAAAGGTGTGCTTCAGGGCATTTAGAGGGTGTCTGATAACAACATGCTTCAGGGTCCCGCTGTAATCGCCATCAGCCTCGGCAGCAATTCCTCCGACAAATACATCCGCGTGGCAACTGCACTCGAATGGCTCAGAGAGACATTTCAAGAGGTCAGAAGCTCATCGATGTACAACACTGCACCAATCAGCGGGGCAGGAGACGACTACTGCAACGCAGTGGCAGTGTGTCATTGCGAGAGCCGTTTCACCCCGGAAGTCGTGAACGGCATGCTTAAAGAGTATGAACGCACCCATGGTCGGACTTCGCATACGGTGACCATAGACCTTGATCTGGTCATGTATGATGACGATATCCTCCGCCCGAAAGATTTCCAACGTGAATATTTCCAACGCGGCTTCAAGGAGCTTGATTGCCATATGTGACGGCATTATAGATTTTTGCCGACATTATCAAAAAGCCGTGGTTAAATTCTTCAATGAAAAATTTTGGAGGATGCGTAATTTTTTGTAACTTTGGTTTATATACTGGGCAGAAGGCTCTGTATATACCTAATTTCTGAGTAATAAAATCACCTTGTGTAAAGACATAATAATAACTGAAAACAGTATAAGCTAATGCAGACTAACGATTTCAAATTGTTTGCTTCAAAGCATATGGGCATCAACAGCCTTGCGCTTGATAAATATATCACTTCTGTCAATTCTGACATCAAAGCGAGCTACATATCTCCAACTATCATCGAAGAGCGTCAGCTCAATGTGGCGCAGATGGATGTGTTCTCTCGCCTCATGATGGACCGCATAATATTTCTCGGTACTGAGGTAAATGATTACACCGCCAATGTGATCCAGGCACAGCTTCTGTATCTCGATTCAGCTGATCCCGGCAAAGACGTGTCGATATATATCAACTCTCCCGGCGGTTCGGTATATGCCGGTCTTGGCATATACGACACCATGCAGTATATCTCAAGCGATGTAGCCACTATATGCACCGGCATAGCCGCATCAATGGCTGCCGTGCTTCTTGTTGCCGGCACCAAGGGCAAGCGTTTCGCTTTGCGCCACTCCAGAGTCATGATACACCAGCCCATGGGTGGAGCGCAGGGTCAGGCTTCTGATATCGAGATCACTGCCCGTGAGATACAGAAACTTAAGCAGGAGCTGTATCACATCATATCCGATCATTCGGGACAGCCATTTGAGAAAGTGGAGCGTGACAGCGACCGTGACTACTGGATGACAGCCGAGGAAGCCAAGAATTACGGCATGATTGACGACGTGCTCATCCGTGCAAAAGGTTCTTTGGACAAGTAGTGTCTCCATCTCCCGTATAAACATAAAACAGATAAACAGGAAACTTAAGAGCCGAAATAAATAATGGCAAAAAAGAGACAGACTTGCTGCTCGTTTTGCGGACGACCCGCAGATATGTCCGAGATGCTGATTCCGAGTCAGATGGGAGAGGTTTTCATCTGCTCGGAATGTGTTGATACACTTCACAATGCACTGAAGGACTACCGCATAGATGTCAACGGCACCGATAAGAATGCCGGAAATGAGAAACCGGATCTTAACCGAGTCCCAAAGCCTCAAGAGATATGTGATTTCCTTGACAAATACGTCATCGGACAAGATGCTGCGAAGCGCTACTTGTCAGTGGCTGTATATAACCATTTCAAGCGTCTTGCACAGCATGAGGATGACGATGTGGATATTGAAAAAAGCAATATCATACTCGTAGGACCCACAGGAACAGGCAAGACACTGCTTGCCAAGACCATAGCGCGTCTTCTCGATGTCCCGTTCACGATTGTAGATGCTACCGTGCTGACCGAGGCTGGCTACGTAGGTGAGGACATTGAGAGCCTGCTGACACGTCTGCTGCAAGCTGCGGACTATGATGTGGCGAAAGCCGAACGAGGCATCGTATTCATCGATGAAATCGACAAGATAGCCCGCAAAGGTGACAATCCGTCCATAACCCGAGACGTCAGCGGAGAGGGCGTGCAGCAAGGACTACTGAAACTGTTGGAGGGTTCGATAGTGAATGTTCCTCCACAGGGAGGTCGCAAGCACCCCGAGCAGAAGATGATACCCGTCAATACCAAAAATATCCTCTTTATATGCGGAGGAGCTTTTGACGGTATTGACCGCAAGATAGCCCAGCGTCTCAATACCCATGTAGTAGGCTATTCGACAAACGCAGACAGAGCGTCAATCAAGCGCGACAATTATCTGCAGTATGTAGCTCCGCAGGATTTAAAATCGTTTGGGCTAATTCCTGAAATCATAGGCCGTCTCCCCATCCTGACACATTTAGACCCTCTTGACAGAGACGCATTACGCAGAGTCCTGACCGAGCCTAACAACGCCATAATCAAGCAGTACACCAAGCTGTTTGCGATGGACGGGGTCAATCTGGAGTTCACTCCCGAAGCTTTGGACCTTATAGTTGACAAGGCTATAGAATATAAGCTCGGAGCCAGAGGCTTGAGGGCGATTGTGGAGTCAATCATGATTGACCCGATGTTTGAAGTGCCGTCCAACAAGGTTGACAAGTTTGTCGTAACGGCTGATTTCGCGCTCAAGCAGCTTCAGAATGCCAATTTTGAAGCCGTGTCATTTTCTGAAGCCAAATAGCGGCATACTTATTAAAAAATTATGGCCTGATCTTATCCATACCTCCGAAAAACTCCTCTACATGACTACAGCAACCGCTATGACTCAAGACCATCCATCCATCCCCGGACTCAACTCCACGCTGAAGAAATTCTTCGGTTTCGAGCAGTTCAAGGGCAATCAGGAGGCTATCATACGCAACCTCGTCTCAGGGCACGATACTTTTGTATTGATGCCTACGGGCGGTGGTAAATCGCTGTGTTATCAGCTGCCGTCCTTGATTATGGAAGGGACAGCCATCGTCATCTCTCCATTGATAGCGTTGATGAAAAATCAGGTAGACGCTATGCGTCAGTTCGGAGAGGAGGATGATGTGGCTCACTTCCTCAATTCGTCCCTGTCAAAGACGGCTGCCGACAAGGTCAAGAGCGACATACAGTCAGGGCGCACGAAGCTCCTGTATGTAGCACCTGAATCATTGACCAAAGAGGAGAATATCGAGTTTCTGAAATCGGTGACCATCTCGTTCTATGCCATAGACGAAGCTCACTGTATATCGGAGTGGGGACATGATTTCCGTCCTGAATACCGCAAGATACGCCCGATTATCAATGAGATATGCCGTAGGCCCATCATTGCGCTGACTGCGACTGCCACCCCCAAGGTACAGCATGACATCCAGAAGAACCTCGGCATATTGGATGCCAAAGTGTTCAAATCGTCATTTAACCGTCAGAATCTCTATTACGAAATACGACATAAGACTTCAGATACCGACAAAGAGATAATCCGCTATATCAAGAACCGTCCAGGCAGATCAGGCATCATATACTGTCTGAGCCGTAAAAAGGTTGAAGAACTGGCTGATACGCTCAGGCTCAATGACATACCGGCGCTTCCTTATCATGCCGGCATGGACAGTGCGACCAGATCTGAAAACCAGGATGCTTTCATCCATGAAAAAGTCGATGTGATAGTGGCGACTATTGCATTCGGTATGGGTATTGACAAACCTGATGTGAGATTTGTAATCCACTATGACATGCCCAAATCGCTTGAAGGGTATTATCAGGAGACAGGACGTGCTGGACGTGATGGCGGCGAAGGTGAGTGTATCACATTCTATTCACGCAAGGATCTGCTCCGCATGGAGAAATTCATGCAGGGGAAACCTGTCAGCGAACAGGAGATAGGCAAGCAGCTGCTGCAAGAGACGGCTGCCTATGCCGAGTCAAGCCTGTGCCGCCGCAAGATGCTGCTCCATTATTTCGGAGAACAATATGACTCTGACAATTGCGGAAACTGTGACAACTGCCGCCATCCTAAGCAGAAGATTGACGCGACAGAAGAGCTCCTTTCGGTACTGGAAATTCTTGCATCACTAGGTGGGCACATGCGTCACGATATGCTCATGGACATATTACAAGGGCGAGAGACCCCATCAGTGAAAACATTGGAGTATGATTATGCCGATTTATTAGGCAGTTGCGCCAATACCGATGCAAAACGGTTGCAGACCATATTGCGTCAAGGTGTGATTGGCGGTCTGATTATCAGAGATATCGACAACTACAGTGTAATCGGTATTTCCGATAAAGGACGAGCTTTCCTCGCGAAACCTGAACGTTTCTACATCCTTGAAGATAATGACTTCAAGGATGACGATGTAGCCGAACATCCTGGAGCTACATGCGCCGCCGACATGCAGCTTTTTGCCATACTGAAAAATCTGCGTAAATCTGTGGCACAGAAAGCAGGGCTTCCATCCTACATAATTTTCCAGGATCAGAGCCTCGAGGCTATGGCGACATTTTATCCCGTCACTATGGAAGACCTCGTAGGCATCCCGGGAGTGGGAGAGGGCAAAGCGAAAAAATACGGCAAGGAATTCCTTGAACTCATAGCCCGCTATGTCAAGGATAATGACATAGAGCGGCCGCTTGACGTAAGAGTCAAGACACAACCCAACAAGAGCAAGAACAAACTTGCTATCATAAATGCTATCGACCGCATGATTCCTCTGGACGAAGTGGCTGACTCCAAGGGCATGGAATTTGATGAACTGCTTGAACAGATCGAGTCGATAGTGTTCTCTGGCTGCAAACTTGACATACGTTATTTTCTTAACGATGTCTTGGATGATGACATCCAGGATGACATATTCAGCTATTTCAAAGAGAGCGAAAGCGAGGATATCGAAGAGGCTGTCAAGGAACTCGGCGATGATTATACCGAGGAGGAAATCCGCCTCGTCAGGATACGTTTTTTCTCGGAATACGCCAATTGATTGCCATTACACATACGTAACTTGATGACAATGGAAAATGACAAGATGATTCAGTACGCTGATGTAGAGCTCCACCGCAAGGAACTTGTGGTGCTGAAACATGTGGACTTCACTCTCCCGTACGGTGAATTTGTCTATTTGCTCGGTCGTGTGGGTAGCGGCAAAAGCTCCTTTCTGAAATCCTTGTATGCCGAAGTTCCCATATGCAGCGGGGAAGCGAGGATTTTCGATTATGACCTCACAGCCATCCGACGCAAACAGATACCTTACCTCCGACGCAAAATAGGCATTGTCTTCCAAGATTTCAGACTGCTTACTGACCGGAATGTGTATCAAAATCTAAGTTTTGTGTTGGCTGCTACAGGATGGAAAGACAAGAACGATATAGACCAACGCATCGAGACGGTATTAAAAGAGGTAGGCATGCTTAACAAGAGCTATAAAATGCCACATGAACTCTCCGGGGGCGAGCAGCAGCGCATTGTTATAGCTCGTGCACTACTTAACTCACCTGAGCTGATTTTGGCTGACGAGCCTACAGGCAATCTTGACCCTGCAACAGGCGAACAGATTGTAGCCCTGCTGCAGGAAATCACTGCATCCAAAGGCACCAGCGTCATAATGGCTACCCATAATCTGACTATGGTACAGCAATTTCCCGCCAAAACATATATCTGCGAGAACAAGCGGCTGAAACCTGAGGAAACAGAAGCCGCTATCAATCAATAAATCAATAAGTAACAAATATAACTACTGACCGTTTTCTCATAAACGACACAAACACACTACAACACAATGAAAGTCCTGAAATTCGGAGGCACTTCCGTTGGCTCTGCCCAAAGAATCAAAGACGTTGCCAGTCTCGTGAGGCAGCGCGGCAAAAACATCATCGTACTGTCAGCTATGTCAGGTACTACCAACCAGCTGGTGGAAATCAGCGGTTATCTCTATAACCACAACATAGCAGGTGCGCGCGAATGTATCAATGCACTCGAACAGAAATACATGGGCGTGATAGACGAACTTTACTCAAGTGAAGACTACAAGCAAAAAGCCCGTGAGGTGGTGGGTGCATGTCTTGACTATATACGTGCGTTTACCAAAGAGGTGTTCACTTTATTTGAGGAAAAAGCGATACTCAGCCAGGGAGAACTCATGTCGACCAACATGATGAATCTCTACCTTCATGAACAGGGCGTGAACTCCGTATTGCTCCCCGCTCTTGACTTCATGCGTCTTGACAAGAATTCCGAGGCTGACAGCCATTACATACGTGAGAAGCTCACCAAGATTCTCGATGAGCACAAGGATGCCGACCTCTATATCACCCAGGGCTTCATATGCCTCAACGCATATGGCGAGATTGACAATCTCGAGCGTGGAGGCAGCGACTTGACAGCCTCGCTTATCGGTGCTGCCATCAAAGCTGAGGAAATTGAAATCTGGACGGACATCGACGGCATGCACAACAATGATCCCCGCTTTGTCGAGAAGACCGACCCTGTGAGGAATCTCCACTTTGAAGAGGCTGCAGAGCTGGCATATTTCGGAGCCAAGATTCTGCATCCGACATGTGTACTCCCTGCCAAACTCAACAATATACCCGTCAGACTGCTTAACACCATGCAGCCTGATGCTCCCGGCACCAAGATTGACAACACACAAGGCTCTTGTGCTATCAAGGCTGTCGCAGCTAAGGACAACATAACCGCCATAAAGATCAAGAGCGGCAGAATGTTGCTCGCTTATGGCTTCCTCCGCAAGGTGTTCGAGATATTCGAGATGTACAAGACACCTATCGACATGATAGCCACCTCGGAGGTCGGTGTTTCGGTAACAATCGACAACCGCAAGCACCTTGACGAGATCACCAACGAGCTGAAGAAACTCGGCACGGTGACCGTTGACGAGGATATGGTAATCATATGTATCGTCGGAGATCTTGAGTGGAAGAACCGAGGATTTGAAGCTGAGGCTCTGGATGCTCTCAAAGAGGTGCCTATCCGCATGATATCATATGGAGGCAGCAACTACAATATTTCGGTGCTTGTACGCAGGGAAGACAAAGTGGCAGCGCTGAATCTGCTGAGCGCGCGACTTTTCAACAAGTAATTTATTTTCAAGGTCTCCGTTGCCAGTCTGGCAGCCGGAGACCTTTTTCAATCAAATACACCAATAGGGACGCATGACTACATTTCCAATAGGTGCGCTACGCGAACGACGCACTCCATTTTATTTCTACGATATAGATTTGCTTGATGCCACTTTGGCAAAAATCAAAGAATATTCTTCTTATCCCGGCTTCCGTGTTCATTATGCAGTAAAGGCTAATGTCAATCCTGAGATAATGAAGATCATAGCCAACGCGGGGTTCGGGGCTGACCTTGTAAGCGGTGGCGAAATCAAGGCTGCCTTGGAGGCTGGATTCAAACCTCAGGATATGGTATTTGCCGGTGTCGGCAAATCTGACTGGGAGATAGAACTTGCCTTGGATGCCGGTGTCGGTTGTCTCAATGTGGAGAGCGATGCCGAGCTTGATGCAATAGAGAGGATAGCAGAGCGCAAATGCAAGGTTGCTACTGTAGCCCTGCGTGTCAATCCCAATATTGACGCGCATACACATCACTATATAACCACCGGATTGGCTGAAAACAAATTCGGCATTGCCATGGAGCAGCTTGATCCGATAGTGTTACGTGTAGCAAAGAGCCCGGTGCTGGATCTGGCAGGTCTGCATTTCCATATCGGGTCACAGATCACTATCACCGAGCCGTTTAAGATGCTCTGCAACAAAATCATAGAGCTATGCGAGCACTACCGCAGCATGGGTATCGAATTCCGTTCCATCAATGTCGGAGGCGGTCTTGGCATAGATTACGATAATCCCGATGCCAATCCCATCCCTGACTTTGAGAACTACTTCAACAGCTTCCACGAAAACTTGCCCATTGCTCCTGGTCAGCAGCTGCATTTTGAGCTGGGACGTAGTGTAGTAGGGCAGTGCGGTTCGCTCATCACCTCTGTCATATATGTAAAAGAAGGCGTGAACAAGAAATTTGCGATAGTAGATGCAGGTTTTTCTGAACTCATCCGTCCGGCTCTCTATCAGGCACATCATCTGATACAGAATCTGACAAGCCATGACAAGCCTGAGAAATATGATGTTGTAGGTCCGATATGCGAGTCTTCAGACACTTTCGGAGTCGACGAGATGCTGCCAAAAGTCAAGCGAAGCGACATATTCGCTCTGCGCTCGGCTGGAGCCTACGGTGAAATCATGGCAAGCCACTACAACTGCCGTAGCCTTAACCCAGCATTTCTATATTCAAAAAGTAAAGTGTAAGGCTATCTGTACTCCTGACCTTGAGGCTCCGGGAGTGTCTCGATAGGTCAATCGCCACACATAGTCAACCCTCAAGATTGTAAATATATTGTCAAGACCTACTGCAACTTCCATATAAGGCGTGTCAGTCATCAGCCGTGTATTTGCAATCACAGGAAATCTGAACAACTCGGGATTATATTCCGGGTTGTTTTTTTTGCTCAGATGTCCCCATAGTCCACGGAAAGTGAATGCCTCCCGCAGTTTTAGCTTTTTAAGAAACGGGATATAATTAAATATAGCACCATTAGCCCAATAAGTTATATCCCATGAAGCATAACTGTCATTGACAAACTCCATGGGATTCATCAATGCGAAACTTTCGGGCTGTATGGTATATGAGAGATTGGCATTGGGGATGAGAAGTTGCGGATAAGGCGTTTTAGACCATATATGCCCACCCTTGACATATATATCCGTATATCCCCATGCCGAAAACCAGAAGCGTTTGATTATGCTCGCTTCGGTGCGGTTGATGGTAAAGCGGCTGCCCATGAAACGCTGAGGTCCGTATGTGTGCGACAACGTGAATATGGGGGCATCCATATTGATAGGAAAACGGAAAGATCTGCCCTGATAGAAAGTCTCCCCTGGCGCGTATCTCAGCTGTATCTGTAGCGTGGTCTGGTCATAATATGGGTGGGGGATTCCATAACCATCGATAAAGGGCATGAACTCGGTGGCTTCCTGTCGCTCATAGCGAGGTTTTATGCTCAATGAGAAATTATTAGCCAATTCAAGTGTGTATCTGAGCTCCGCTACACGGTGATAAGTGATCTGGCGGTCAGCATGACGAGTCAGCGAAAGGAATACATTGTCAGGATTGGTGAATAGATACTTCTGCCCGAGCTTGTCAATGTCATATAGATACGTCGCAGCGATAGAATGTACAGGGAACTCATAAGCATGGTATTTCTTAGGCTTGAAGGAGTATTCAACATCCGCGCTATATTTCCAGCGATGGTCCTTCATGCCGTAAGCACCGTAAGCCTTGAAAAACCAATGAGGATTAAGATTGGCAGTGGTCATGCCTCCGAATCTCAGGCGTGTGCCTTCAAGTTCGTTATAGCTTATAGTGGTATTAAGAGGTCCGATGTCAAACTTGCTGTCCTTGCCGGTAGGGATATATCCGACTGCGAGCAACTTGACAAATTTCTCGCCCCAATAATACAGCTTGTTTTTCCGCAGTCTGCTCATAAGCTGCTTCATACCGTTTTGAGCGGATGTGATGGCTTCAGGGCGTGATTCTGACCAGTATATACTGTCGCGCCTTTCGGCACTGTCATCTATGATAACATCACCTTGTTCGTCATAAATATGGCTGTCCGCAGCTCTGTCAAAATTATGGTCAGAATAAACGGTATGTCTCTCTGAATAGATTTCAGGAGTTCCTGGTATCACTTGGGCTTCAATGGCGAGATCATCAAGATTCTTTAACCGCCTGCCGTCGGGTGATTTAGTAAATGTCTGGTTGATGCGCAGGTTTTTAATATAATTGAGATTGATATTTGATGGCACACGCATCGACACTTTCTTGACAAACATCGATGGATCATCCTTAAGCACATACAAGCGGCCTGTAAATCCGAAAGTAGAAGTGTTATGTGGCACAAAAGATAGTACAATGCAGGTGTCACTATCTACAGTGACAGTGTCTGTAAGGTAAAACTTATAGAAATCAGCAGCTATTTTTGACAGAGGGCTGACAAACCGGTTTTGCATCAGAGGGATGTCATTTTGATATAAGTCTACCTCTCTCATAACATCTTCAAAAAATTTACGCATACTCTCCGTATCGGCGATATCATCAACTCCGGCATTGCGTAATGCCCGTATATGTTCTTTTTTTGACGCCGGTTGCGCACGGTAATACATATGAGACATCTTCTCACGGGTCGAAAGATTGAGTATCGGTTTTCCCGTGATAGAGGAGGTGTCGACATAATCGGTAAGGAAAGGGAATCGAGACATCAATCCGTGCTGATCCTCAGTATGGAAATCGTTCAATCCTAATCTGATGCGCTCGTACTTGTCATACGAATAATAAGGAGCTTTAAGTGGATTAGAACGGTCATCGCTCTCCCTGATTTTCTCCATCAGATCTACAGCCGGATTGTTTCTCTTAGAATAGTGTTCTTTTGTCTTTTTTATGACTACTTCGCTTAATGCGAGTCCTTCAGGGTTAATATAGATTGTTACAGTGTTATCTTCCAAGGGAGAATATGCCAGCATCTTAGGTTCATAACCCATGGCTGTGACATAATAATGGGTAAACGGACGGCTGGTGTATATCTTAAAGTGTCCTTTTTCATCTGTCAGCCCACGTACATCAGGTCCTTTTAACGTCACGGCAGCATAGGGGACAGGCTCATGGGTCAATGAATCTCTAACCAATCCGCTCACCTTGACTCCGAGTGGCTGAGCCGAGAGAAAGACAGGAGATAATGCAACTACAAAAAGCAATATTATAAGAAAAAAGGAGCGTTTATCCACTATTGTATCGTATATTTGTGCAAATTTAGTCATTTATGACATTGGCTCATTGTTAAAAATACATATTATCATATCAAATGGCTCTTGAAATAGAACGTAAATTCTTGGTTATAAGCGATTTATACAAATCACTGGCTGTATCGTGCAGTCACATAACACAGGCATACCTCGCCAGACAAGACCGAGGAGTCGTCAGAGTCAGAATCCGAGATTACGAGGCATTTATCACTATTAAAAGTCGTAATACAGGAGCCTCACGTAACGAATGGGAATATCCGATACCTGTATCAGACGCAAAAGAAATGATTTGCAAGATAAGTGATGGGAAACTTATCGACAAGTCACGGTATATAGTGGATTTTGAAGGATATATATGGGAGGTAGACGAATTTCATGGTGCGTTAGAAGGTCTGGTCGTGGCAGAGGTAGAATTGCCGAACGAGAGCGCAACACCAAAACTGCCGCCGTTTATAGGTCGTGAAGTCACAGGCGAGCGTAGATTTTATAATTCCGTCTTGTTAGAAATAAAAGCTCTCAAAGAGCTGGATATGCAGTAAGCAGTAAAATACTGTCAAATCAATAATGTGTTGATGAAGACCTTCTTCTTCCAATAGAATTTACATAATGGGGATTATGTTAAATAGCGTATGCACACGAAACGATGTTAACCCCGATAGCAACGATGTAACTTGCATGTCTGACCTGTCTGTAGCAGTTTGAATCACGCTATATGAGGGCTGACATGCCATTGGCATGTTCCTACAGATTGAAGAAATTCCAATTACACGCCCCTCTCTGTTACGATTTGCTGACATGACCCAATTAAGATTGACCAGTATATGAACGAGTATGAATGTGCTGATAGTCAAGAAGTTGCTTATCTTACACTATATGTGATATATGATTGTCCCCTATTTGTACCTGATAATTTAACATTGATTTGGTGTGATATGGATATTTTTGGCTAAATTTGTATTGATAAATCATATCAAACTCTGCAGTGGTGATGACGGAATGTTATCATCGCTCATTATAAATCTATTGTCACATTATTTATAATATGAAAAAATCTCTCTTAGTAGCACTTGCTATCGTTTCAGGGGCAGCCGTTTGCCCTGTAGCTACAAATGCACAATTTAATCTCGGCAAGGCTGTCAATGCTGGTAGCAAAGCAGTCAAGGCTCTGACTGTCAGCGATGCTCAGATGGCTGCATATGCCAAGGAATCAGTAGACTGGATGGATACGCACAACAAGGTATCGGATGCAAAGAGCAAATACACCCAGCGTCTCAACCGTCTTACAAAAGGTCTGACAGAAGCTGATGGTATACCATTGAATTTCAAGGTGTACGAGGTCATTGATGTTAATGCTTTCGCTTGTCCTGACGGTAGTGTGCGAGTATTCTCTTCGCTGATGGATATAATGAGTGATGACGAACTCCTTGGCATAATAGGACATGAAATAGGCCATGTGGCAAAGCACCACTCAAAGAAGGCGTTCAAGCAGGAACTTCTCACTGGAGCAGCTCGTGATGCCATATCTTCGGCAGGCGGTGTTGCGGCAAAACTCAGCGACTCGCAGCTTGGAGACCTCGGACAGGCTCTGTCAGGCGCAAAGTACTCCCAAAAGCAGGAGAAAGAAGCTGATGATGCAGGCTACGATTTTCTCAAAGCCAATGGCAAAAATCCCTGGGGTATGGTGATGGCATTTGAAAAATTCCTCAAGATGGAAGAAAAGGAAGGCAACAAGAGCAGCTACGTAGATCGCATGTTCTCATCACATCCCGACACAGTCGACCGCATCAAGCGCATGACCAAGCGGGCTGAAAAAGATGGCATAGCACGTCCGCAAGAATAATTTCACCTGCTTTATATAGTTATATTCATGACTAAGAAAGTATTTAAGGTCCTGGGGTTGGGTTTCCTCGGGACCTTAATTGTTTCGTGTTTCGGACTGAGTGCGGTGATTTATCAGGATACACTTATCCAGTGGTGGAAACCTGTCGCATTGAGCCTGATTGTAGCTCTCGGTTCGGGTAAGTTTTTGTGGAAAAAGTGGTGTCCACTTACTGATTATGACAGTATCTGGATAAATTTCGGACTGCACGTCACAACAGTGACGGCATTGATACTTGGAGGCTTTTACATCGGCAATTATTTTTTAAGTGACAGAGATACTTGTACCTATCAGGACGTAGCCGTGACTCGAGTTTATCGTGAAAAGCATCACAAGACACGTCGTATCGGCCGCAGAGTCTATGGACAGGGAGCACCATACTGGGTGTACAAGGCTGACATAGAGCTTCCTCATGGGGAATACAAATCGCTAAGGCTGACTAAGCAGAAATATGATCTGTTGTCAAAGGGAGACACATTGGGACTTGCTATACGAGATGGATTTTTCGGAACTACAGTCATTGACAGCAATAAGATCATATATCCAAAAAAGAGCAAGAAATCACGTAAAAAACGGCATTTTGGCTATCGGAGCAGGAAAAACAAGAATTTAGACTAAAGTATTTCCTCTCTGAAACACTATTGACAATCAAATTGTTGTATCTTTGTAACGTTTTTACCGAAACATCCTAAAAATACATATATGACATTTGAAGAATTAGGAGTGAATGACAATTTGCTCCGAGCTATTAAAGAGATGGGATTCGAACAGCCTATGCCTGTTCAAGAAAAGGTTATCCCACATTTGCTGACCCAGGACGGTGACGTTGTGGCGTTGGCTCAGACCGGCACCGGCAAGACCGCCGCATTCGGTCTGCCTGTACTACAGCGCATAAATCCTGACATCCACAAACCTCAGGCGATAATACTCTCTCCTACACGTGAGCTATGTCTGCAAATCGGCAGTGATCTGGCTGATTTCTCAAAGTATATCGATGATGTGAAAGTGCTGCCTGTCTACGGCGGTTCGAGCATAGAAAGCCAGATCAAGGCGTTGAAACAAGGCGTGCAGATCATAGTGGCAACCCCAGGACGACTGATTGACCTAATCAACCGTCGAGTAGTAAGCCTTCAGGACGTGCACACTGTCATTCTTGACGAGGCTGACGAAATGCTCAACATGGGCTTTCTCGATTCAATCGATGAAATCCTGTCACACGTACCTGAGGACCGCAAGATGCTCATGTTCTCGGCAACGATGCCTACGGAAATCGCCAAGATTGCCAAGAAATATATGAAGGACCCTGTGGAATTTGTGGTCGGGAACCGCAATGAGGGTGCCAAGAACGTCAAGCACATCTACTATATGGTCAATGCAAGGGATAAATATCTGGCATTGAAGCGTATAGCCGACGACTCGCCAAACATATATGCCATAATTTTCTGCCGCACACGCCGTGAGACCCAGGAGGTGGCTGACAAGCTGATACAAGATGGTTACAATGCTGATGCTCTCCATGGAGACCTCTCTCAGCAGCAGCGAGACATCGTCATGAAAAAGTTCCGTGACCGTGTCATCACGATGCTTGTGGCTACCGACGTGGCAGCCCGCGGTCTTGACGTTGACGACCTTACCCATGTAATCAATTTTGGATTGCCTGACGATACTGCCGTTTACACCCACCGCTCGGGACGTACAGGACGAGCCGGCAAGACAGGTGTCAGCGTGGCAATCATACATTCGCGCGAGAAAGGCAAACTGCGCGAAATCGAGAAAAAGATTGGCAAAACCTTCGAGCGCAAGGAGGTACCGACTCCTCAGCACATCATAGAAAAGCAACTCTATAATCTGGCTGACAGGATAGAACGTGTCAAGGTAGATGATGAAGAGATAGACAAGTATATACCAGGCGTACAGCGCAAACTTGAGTGGCTGTCACAGGAAGACCTGCTTAAAAGGGTGCTTTCGCTTGAGTTTCAGCGACTTCTGGAATACTACAAGGATGCTCCCAAAATCGATTTCATTGATGAAAAACCAGCCAAAGAGCGCACTAAAAAGGAACGCGAGCCTCGCACTGAAAAAGACAAAGACCGCCGTACTGCCGAACGTGGCATGGAACGTATATACGTCAATGTGGGCAAGGCAGACGGTTTCTTTGCCGGAAATCTGATCGATTTGCTCAACCACACTGTAGAAGGCAGCCGTGTAGATGTAGGACGTATAGACCTGCTGCCCCATTACTCACTGTTTGATGTCAAGAAGGCTGATGCAAAGCGTGTGGTCAATGCTCTGAAGAGCGCAGATTTCATGGGCAAAAATCTCTATAGCGAGATTGCCGATGCCGACAAGGATTACAAGAAAGCATCACTTAGACGCACTAAAGATGCTGCAGTCGACGAGTATGACGGTGGCGGCGAGACACCTTATGAATACTTCCGCAAGAAATCGCGCGGAGGCAGCAAAAAGACCTCAAAAAAACGCAGATAACCTCACAATGACGCTATGGAACTTATAGCGTTACGTACCGTAAGATATAATGACAAAAACTCTATCCTCTCGGCATTTACAGCCGAGAGAGGTAGGGTTTCTGTCCTTGTATCGGCATCCGGAAGCAAGGAAGCCCGCCGTCGCAGAGCATTGCTGATGCCGCTTTCGGTTGTAGATGCTGAAATAGACATCCGACCTGGTCGTGATATCTTTAATCTCAGAGATATCAGACCATTGAGTTCATCGCTGAACATATTTTCAAGTCATGTGAAATCGGCGGTAGCGATTTTCTTAGCAGACTTTCTTAACTCCCTTCTACGTCAGGAGTCAGGTGACCAGCTGTTGTTTGAGTTTCTGAGGGAGGAGATTCTTGCATTGGAAGCCATGGACGACACGGCTGCTATGAATAGCCATATCGGTTTTTTATGCCGTCTCAGCAGATTTATGGGCATACAACCTGATATCGGCAGTTATAGAAATGGTTCATTTTTTGATATGAATGACGGCTTGTGGCGTATGTCTCCCCCACTCCATGATGCATGGTTGGAGCAATCAGAATCACGGATAGCGTTTATGGTATTATCTCGCATGGCCTCACCTGCTTACACCATGGATCAGGTGCTCGACTGTCGCACAGTGCGCAATCGTGCCATAGATATATTGATAGAGTACTATACCATACACTTTGCAAAGCTTAATCTGCCGTCATTAGATGTGTTGCGTGATATGTCATAAATACAGGATTTTTTCGTTAACTTTGTAATATGATACTTATAGCAGACGGTGGCAGCACTAAGATAGAGTGGTGTCTCCTTGTCAACCAGACAGTGATAAAGCGCTTCGTCACGCGAGGCCTTAACCCCGTCATGCTGACCAAAGAGGAGATAACAGACCGGTTGGAGATAGACCTGTCAGGCGAATTATCGCCATGGCGTGATGAATTGCGCACGGTGTATTTCTATGGAGCCGGATGTATCCCTGGTGAAATATCCGACATGATGCGCGAAGCCATACGTCCCATAGTTGGTCCACGACCTGACATAGATGTGAACAATGACCTGCTTTCTGCCGCACGAGCATTGTGTGGGAGCCATTCAGGCATTGCCTGCATTCTGGGCACCGGCAGCAATTCATGCTATTATGACGGCGAAACCATCATCGACAACATCTCCCCTCTCGGTTTTATCCTCGGAGATGAAGGGTCTGGCGCAGTGCTTGGCAGGCAGCTCATATGCGATGTGCTAAAGCACCAGCTGCCTGATTATATATGTGCGGAATTTCTGTCACAGTACAAACTTGATGCACATAAGATCATACGCAGAGTCTACCGTGACCCGTCACCAAACCGGTTCCTTGCCTCGCTCTCTCCATTTCTTCATGAGCATCTTGACATACCGGAAATAAGGCATCTTGTAAAGCATCAATTTGAGCTGTTTTTCAAGCGCAACGTCAGCAACTACCGTAAATACAATGACACATCCGTCAATTTTGTCGGCTCAATAGCTTTCTTTTATCAGGATATACTGCATGAAGCTGCCGACCAAGCCGGATATACGATTGCTAAAATCATCCGTTCACCGATGGACGGACTAATCCAATATCATAAGGGCTGAAAAACCGATAGTCCTCTTTCCAACCCCAAAACTCCCCTTGCATATGCTTAAATTAGTCAAATATACAATATTATCAGCCATCTGCATAGCAACATTAAGCAGTTGCGGCGGTCCGAAGCTGTCTGTCGCCGATGCGCAGATGGCTCGTGGTGAATATTTTGATGCAGCACAGACATACAGGAAACTCTATAATAAGTGGACGAAACGCGAAGAACGCGACAAACGCGGCATGGTAGCATACAAGATGGGGCAATGTTATATGCACCTCGGTCAGGATGCACGGGCATCGGCTGCGTTTCAGAATGCCATAAGGTACGAATATCCCGACACGCTCGCTAAACTATATCTCGCCCAGAGCCTGCATGGTGAAGGCAAATATGCTCCAGCCATCAAGGCATATGAAGAATATCTGCAAATGAAGCCTGGTGACGTAATCGCTCGGAACGGATTAACAGGTGCGAAAATGGGACTTGACAAGAAAGGACATACACGCTATGTGGTCAAACAACCTAAACTGATCAACTCCCGTCGTGCCGACTTCGCCCCGATGTTTCTGCCAGGGGATTACACCCAGCTCTACTACACCACCACTAATGAACATGTAAAGGGCAAGGTCAAAAGCGACATCACCGGGATGAAGAACTCTAATATCTGGTTTATGCACCAGAATGAGCAGGGTGTATGGCAGAAACCTGAGGCAGCCGAAGGCGAGTTGAACAATGACCAGCTTGACGAAGGTGTCGCCTCGTTTTCTCCCGACGGACAGACAATGTATCTGACAGTGGCTCGGCGTTCAGAATCGAATCCGACCAGTCTGGAAATCTATACGTCACAGAGATCCGATGCAAAATGGAGTGAGCCAAGGAAGTTTGACATCACAGCTGACACTTTGTCAAATTTCGCGCATCCGACCGTCAGCCCTAACGGTGAATTTCTATATTTCACAAGCGATATGCCAGGCGGAGAAGGACAATATGACATATGGCGTATCAATCTTAGAGAACCTGCCGGCTCTCTGGAAAATCTCGGCAAGGAAATCAATACCCCCGGACATGAGAAATTTCCGTATGCACTGACTGACAGCATACTTATTTTCGCTTCAGACGGGCACCCTGGGTTTGGCGGACTTGACCTTTTCAAAGCCACACTTACACCAAACGGCACGTGGAAGGTCGTCAATATGGGCACCCCTATCAACTCGTCAGGCGATGACTTCGGCATAACGTATGAGAAACCGGATGTCGAGTCAGGCTATCTGTCAAGCAATCGTGGTGACGGACGTGGTTATGACCATATCTATTCGTTTGTGCTTCCTGACTTGAAAATCAATATATCAGGCTGGGTGCTTGACCGTGATGACGAGCCGGTACCAAATGCAGTCATCAGGATTGTCGGAAACGACGGTTCAAATCAGAAGACCGTAGCCAAAACCGACGGATCGTTTACATTTCCGCTGCATCGTGGTGTAAGCTACGCCATGATGGCTGGAGCAAGAGGCTTTCTCAATGCCAAGCAAGAATTTACAGCCGATAATGCCGAAGAAGATGCCGAATACAGCATTGACTTCATCCTGTCGTCACTCAGCAAGCCCAATATTGTAGAAAATATCTTCTATGACTACGACAAAGCCACTCTGCGCCCTGAGTCCAAGAAAGCATTGGACGAACTTGCCGAGATGCTCCGTGATAACCCCAACATCACCATTGAGATGGCATCCCATACTGACCGTCACGGCACAGAGGAGTATAACATGGATCTCTCTATGCGCCGAGCCAAGTCAGTGGTCGACTATCTGATAGATGAAGGAGGCATCGACAAACGTCGTCTGCAATATCAGGGCTACGGCAAATCACGCCCTAAGACCGTTACGAAACGTATCAACAAGGCTTATCCTCAGTTTGAAGAGGGACAATTGCTTAACGAAGATTTCGTCAATACTCTGTCACCTGAAAATCAAGATGCAGCAGACCAGATTAACCGCCGTACAGAATTTCAGGTGCTGTCTACCGACTTTGACATGTTCTGATGAGCTATGAAGTTCAGGACTGAAATAGATATAGACCATAGGCATAAGGGTGAAATCTCGTTAGACCAGTCGCTGATTATGCTCGGCTCCTGTTTCACCACCAACATCGGAGAAAAACTGCTCCGATGTGGCTTTGATGTATCTGTAAATCCTTTCGGTACTCTATATAATCCGCTCAGCATAGAGCATTCCATCAGCAATGCCATCTCCCTACGTAACTATACTGAGAAGGATTTGGTTACAGATCCACAAGGAATATGCCATTGCCTTGATTTCCACTCGGCATTTTCTTCTGACAATCCTGAAACCGTAATCATGCGTGCCAATCAAGCAATCCATGATTGTCATGAAAAAATAAAAGCATGCCATTGGCTGATAATCACATTAGGTACATCTTATGTGTACACGTGGAAAGCCAACGGTGAAGTCGTTGCCAACTGCCATAAGCTGCATCCTGATGATTTTGAGCGTATACTGATGTCTCCGTCTGAGGTGGAAGCATCTCTTGACAGGCTGATTAAATCAGTCAGATCTGTCAACAACGATGCCAAGTTCATATTCACAGTCAGCCCCATAAGACACAAGGCTGACGGACTGCATGCCAATCAAATCAGCAAAGCAGGATTGCTGCTTGCTATTGACCATATAAAGGATAAGCATGACAACGTCATATATTTCCCTGCATATGAAATCATGATGGACGATCTACGTGACTACAGGTTTTATGATGAGGATATGGTGCACCCGTCACTGGTTGCCATCAAGTACATCTACGCAATGTTTACCGATATGTTCATGTCGGATAAAACCATCAACCAGTGCTCGGCTAATGCAAAAGCTGCCTTAAGGCTTCTTCATAGACCGATTGTCAAATGAACACTGACATTCTCAATATCAGACTCATATACCCACTATGAAACAATATACCATAGCTCAAGTAAGCGACATACTCAAGCCTCAGGCTCAGTCAATCCCCGCCCCTGCAGCGCATATTGACCATCTTCTCACAGACAGCCGTTCTTTAGTATTTCCAGAAACAAGCCTTTTCTTTGCCATCTCAACCAAAAGAGGAGACGGACATAGATATATACCGGCACTTTATGCGTCAGGCGTAAGGAATTTTGTAATCGAGAAAATCCCCGCCGGAGTATCCCAGCTGTATCCGGACGCGAATTTCCTGCAAGTACCTGACAGCACTGCAGCATTACAGCGACTTGCATCGTATCATCGTAGCCGCTATGACATACCGGTCATAGGCATAACCGGCAGCAGTGGCAAGACTACGGTTAAAGAGTGGCTGTATCAGCTTCTGCAAAGTGATGAGGAGGTATTGCGCAGTCCGCGCAGCTTCAACAGCCAGATAGGCGTGCCGCTCTCGGTGTGGGAGCTTGATGATATGGATACAGTCGCGATTTTCGAAGCTGGTATCTCTACCAGTGGCGAGATGCAGCCCATAAGCAACGTGATCCGTCCCAATATCGCAGTGCTTACGAATATCGGCACTGAACATGACGAAGGGTTTGCATCTATGGCTGCAAAAGCTGCCGAAAAATGCCGTTTGTTTGACACCGCAGATATTGCAATATGCAACATTGATGACCGTGTAGTCAACGACACAGTCCGTTCCATGCAAAATCGCATAGAGAGATTATGGTCAGTTTCCTTCACCAATCCTGATGCAAAAGTCTATATCAGTGCCTACGTCAACATGGGAGACTCCACTGAAATCGAATACAATTTTGATGGAAAAACCGATACCATAGTCATACCTTTTGCCGATGAATTATCGGTCAAAAACATGGCATTGGTACTGACTGTATTACTGGCTCTCGGAAAGGATATAGAGTCGCTCAAACCGCGATTGGCTAAGCTGTCACCTATCGATACTCGGTTGGAAGTGCTGGATGGTGTCAACGAATGCCAGTTGCTGCTTGATGGATACACCAGTGATCTGCAGTCACTCTCCCCTGCTCTTGACTTCATGGACCGTCGGCGCACAGAACAGCAGTCAAAGACGGTCATCCTCTCCGACCTGATCCATGAAGACAACAAGGATGCTTCGCAGATGTACAAAAAAGTTGCCGAGCTGTTGAAATGCAAAGGCGTCCAGAGACTGATTGGTATAGGCGATGATATATCGGCGCATGGCAGATTCTTTTCATGCGAGACCCGTTTCTTCCCCACGACCGAAGCATTTCTGGAAGAAATGTCAACAAGCGACTTTGACCACGAACTGATACTGATAAAGGGTGCTCCTGGTTTCAACTTCAAGGTAATCGGTCAGAAGTTAGAAGCTCGTCAGCATGAAACTGTCCTTGAGGTCAATCTTGATGCAATGACCGCCAACTATAACTTCTTCAAAAGTTTCCTCAAACCTGAAACCGGAATAGTAGCTATGGTCAAAGCCGGTGCTTACGGTGCTGGAGCATACGAACTGGCGAAATCATTGCAGAGTATCGGAGCAGCCTATCTTGCTGTCGCAGCCCATGACGAAGGTGTGGATTTGCGTCGTGCCGGAATCACCATGCCCATCATGGTCCTGAACCCCAAAGTGGTCAACTACCCAGCCCTCTTCGCTTATCAGCTTGAACCGGAGATATACGACTTCCAGATGCTTGATGAAATCATCAAAGAAGGAGAGAAATGCGGAGTCACCGACTATCCAGTACATATCAAGATAGATAGCGGTATGCACCGCCTCGGTTTCCTTAAAGAGGATATCAAGGATTTAAAGGCTATACTTCTGAGCCAGAACGTAATCAGCCCGAAGTCAATATTCAGCCATCTTGCAGCCGCAGACAATCCATCAATGGATGACTATACCCAATCACAGTTTGATTATTTTGATGCTTGTTGTGACGAGTTACAGGCAGCCTATCCTACCCACTACATCATGCGGCATATACTTAACAGCACTGGCATCGTGCGCTTCCCCCAGCATCAGCATGACATGGTGAGATTAGGCATCGGGCTATATGGCATCCCGACTCTTGACGATGGCTCAATGTCAGCATTGCGTCCGGTATCCTCACTCCACACTGTGGTCATCTCTGTAAAGAAATGGCAGGCAGGTACTACCATCGGTTATAACCGCAACGGACTGTTGCATCGGGAATCCATCATAGCTACTATCCCTGTCGGTTATGCCGACGGCATAGACCGTCATCTCGGCAATGGTCATGCTTCATTTATGGTCAATGGTCACAGATGCCCCACCGTCGGTAACATATGCATGGATATATGCATGATTGACGTGACGGACTGCCCGGACATCAAACCTGGAGACAGAGTGGAAATATTTGGCGATAATGTGACTGCGGTAGAGTTGGCTGAAATTCTCGACACCATACCCTACGAGATTCTTACATCAGTCTCTCAGAGAGTCAAGAGAGTATATTTCCGCGAATAATGTCATGACTTTGCCACAGGTCTATAATCGCGGGTCAGCATCTCCCAAATAAGTTTCAGCCAGATGATAGTTATGGGCAGAGCCTTCAAAGCATAAGGCTTTATCAGCCCGTTTCTAATGATTTTGGGCATAAGATCGCTATGACCAAAACTTGAGATCACCAATGCGAAGATTAACAGGACAACATCAGTGTTGGAACGTTTCCACGGTGCCGTCACATACCATATCGCCACACCGCTGATAGCAATGACGTAGCCGCTTGACTCGCTGCCTGTACTGAATAAAATTATCACCATAAGCACTGATGCCACCAATGCCCATTGGAAACCCTTGTAACCATATTGGTTAACGCGATACGATGGCAACAGAAACAGCAAAGCTGCTGGAATCAAAATCCACATGTCATTGAACTGCATGCCCGAGACCCTATGGGTCATGCCTATGAACGATATATTCTGGTAGATAGCGTTCTCATTCAGGGCATTTTTGTCAACAAGAGTCGTAAACCATTCGCCATACTGCGATATGATATATTCAGGACTCGAAATGAGCATGGGGAGTACAAAAAACACCACGCCCCATATAGCACAATATCCCAGCAGACGGATTTTATGCTTTGAGAACGGCAAGAACGCCAACCCAAGGATGCCATACAGCTTAGTCATGGCTCCCAACATAATAAACATTGCAGCCCATCCATTCCGGTCACGGTCTGTCGCGGTATATGACGCGATAATCAGAGCCGCAATCACTATATTGAATTGAGCCATAAACAATGCCCCAAGCACCTCATTAGACACATACCACAGTATGAATATCTTGGCTTTATGTGACAGCGGCATCCTCAATATAGCTGCATATAGCACCGCGCACAGTGACAGCAACCAGCATACAAGCGAGATAAACTTAGGCATCAAGGCATAAGGAGCTATAACGATGCCAAATAGCGGTCCGTAAAGATTATGATCGCTGTATTCTTCGGGATAATAGGCATACAGCGATTTAAAATCTACCATATGCCAGAATACCTGTCGGAATATGATGAAATTATTTAGATGTACATCCAATCCACCCTTTGTCAAAGCCGCTACAACAGCAAGCACACCCCAAAGGATAGCAATGGTGCGGTAGTCAGAGAATACCGGCAGACGGAAAAAATCTCTTATCTTGTTCATTTGTCGGGATTGCAGGTAACCTGAGCGTCGTTATATGTATTGACAAAATACGGAGGTCGTTTCTTGCTTTCATTAAACACACGTCCGAGGTACTCACCGATGATGCCAAGCGACAGCAACTGTACTCCGCCCAGAAAAAGTATCGTCACCATCAGAGTAGGATAGCCCGCTACAGGGTCACCGAATAGCAGGGTGTTGACGAGTATGTATATCAAGTAGATAAAGCCTATCAGAGACGCTACAATTCCGAGAATCGATGCGATGCGCAACGGCGATGTCGTATAAGCTGTCAAGCCATCTACGGCAAGATTCAGCAGCGAAGAGAACTTCCACTTTGTAGTACCGTTCATGCGCTCAAGCTGCTCGTATTGGATGCCTTTCTTGCGGAAACCTATCCAGCAATACATGCCCTTGGTATTGCGCTGGCTCTCACGCATCTCCCGCAGCGCATTGACGCATACGCGGTCAAGCAGACGGAAATCGCCAGTGTTACGCTGTATTGGGATACGGGTGGTGTTCTGCAGCACTTTATAGTAGAGCTGGGATGTCTTGCGCTTAAACCAAGTCTCTTTTGACGACTTACGTTCGGCATACACGTCCTGATAGCCTTCTTCCCAATATTTGATCATCTCGGGTATGGAGGAAATCGGATGCTGCATGTCGCTGTCCATTATAATCACAGCGTCACCAGTGGCATAATCAAATCCTGCCATCATGGCTATTTCCTTGCCATAGTTGCGTGACAAGTCGATATAGCTGAAGCGCGGATCCTCAGCATGCAGTTGCTTGATTAACTGCAATGTATTGTCCCTGCTTCCGTCATTGACTAGCAAAAATTCCCAGTCATAGTCAGGATTTTGCTGAGTGACTTCAAGCATCTTCTCCTTAAGAAGTCCTATAGATGCTTCTTCATTGTAAGCAGGCAGCAAGATTGTGATTTTCCTTTTCATAGCATTACTGTTTATTTCTCCGTATCCAATATTTTGAGATGCTTCTTATATAGGTCGAATATAGTGATGAATTCCTCACCCTTACTCTTGAAGTGAGTAATCAGGTCATCAAGAATCCTACGCATACCTTCACCTGAATTTCTACGTATCATCCCTGGCAGTTTGATCTCATTGACTAAGGAGTTAAGGTCATAGAACTCCCATGGATGGAAGTAAGTGCAAAAATGTCCGTCTTTCTTTAAAGCACGGTCAGCCATGCCTCTATATACGCTGGGTGGAAGGACATGGGCTGCTAACCAGAACAGGGGAAACCTTACCAACGGAGTGACTGAGACAGGCATCTGCATCACGCCGTCTTGCCAAAACGGTACACGTGGCTTCGCAAAATTGTTATAACGACCTGGGATAAAGGTCGGGTTTAGCGAAGATTCATACAGATACCCGGCATCAGACATGGCATGCTCATCCACTTTCATCATTCGCGCCATGCGATATCCGTGTACAGGCTGACCGCTTAGCTCCTCCAGTCGCAGTCGTGAGGCTTTTAAATCTTCTGGTCTGAAACCGGTATGCGTCATGCCGTGGCTGGCAAGTTCGTGACCCTCATTGATTATACGTGCAAATTCAGCCGGAGCATGTTCGGCAAAATTAACAGTCACGAAAAAAGTAGCCTTGACACCCTGCTTTTGCAGAGTGTCAAGGATTACATTGGTGCCGTGGCGTGAAATTTCCATCATCCTCTCAAACGGCATATCATAACCATGCTCCTGAGGGAAATCGAACTCTTCTATGTCGAAGCTAAGACATATCATATATGACGACAGAGATTAGAGCTGCCCTCTGCCATGACAATTCTTGAATTTTTTGCCACTACCACATGGACACGGGTCATTGCGTCCGACCTTAAGACCAGCCTTGGCTGGCATAGGCTTCGGGGCATGTCCTTGCGGAGTATTTGCCGCTGCTCGCTGAGCATCCTCGCCTGGCAGCGAAGGTTTGTTTGCGCTGTAACGCGAGTAGTCTGTAGGACGCTCCGGAGCGGCTTGCTTGACTGCAGCGGTATTTGATGCACGTTCGCTGTCAGGCTCTGGTTCACGCAGGTATATCTGACCTCTCATAAGTGCGGTCATGGTCTTGCTGTTGAGGTTGTTGAGCATCTGCTCAAACAGATGGAACGACTCTACCTTGTATATCACCAGAGGATCTTTCTGCTCATAGGAAGCATTCTGTACAGACTGTCGCAACTGGTCCAGTTCGCGGAGATGCTCCTTCCAGAGCTCGTCGATGGTCACGAGCAATACTGCCTTATGCCACTCCTTGACTATCGAACGGCACTCGGTATTATATGCCTCCATGATATCAACAGCAAGGTTAAATATACGCTTGCCGTCAGTGATAGGCACAATGATCTTGTTGGTGATACCACGGTTTTCTACACAATCTTTCACCACAGGCTTAGCCACCTCCATGATGCGTTCGCTGCGACGGTCAAGCGTCTCGGTGGCAGCAGCATGGATGCGGTCAGTCTTTTCCTCTTTCGAGAGGCTGCGGAACTCGTCCTCGGTAAAGGGAGCCTCAATGGTAAGCACCTTCATCAAATCCATCTGAAGCTCAGCGTAGTCGTTGGGCGAGTCATATGAAATGACAAGGTTTTCTATGAAGTCATACATCATGTTGGCGATGTCAATGCCCACACGTTCACCGAGGAGTGCATGGTGACGGCGTGTGTAGATGTATGTACGCTGCTTATTCATCACATCGTCATACTCAAGCAGACGCTTACGTATGCCGAAGTTGTTTTCTTCCACTCGCTTCTGGGCATTCTCGATGGCGCGTGTGACCATCTTGCTCTCGATCATCTCGCCTTCCTGAAGACCTAACGTGTCAAGCATCTTCATCACGCGGTCGGTGGCAAAGAGTCGCATCAATTGGTCTTCAAATGACACATAGAATACCGAGGAGCCCGGATCGCCCTGACGACCTGCACGACCACGCAGCTGGCGGTCGACACGGCGGGATTCATGGCGCTCTGTGCCGATGATAGCGAGACCGCCAGCCTCCTTGACTTCCTTTGGCAGCTTGATGTCAGTACCACGACCAGCCATATTGGTGGCAATCGTCACCGTACCGGCTTTACCTGCAAGAGCCACGATGTCAGCCTCTTTCTGATGCAACTTGGCATTGAGGACATTGTGGGGGATGTGACGGAGAGTGAGCATGCGGCTGAGCAGTTCGGATATTTCTACCGAGGTGGTACCCACAAGCACAGGACGACCCTTGTCGACCATAGCCTGTATCTCGTCAATGACAGCAGCATATTTTTCCTTCTTAGTCTTGTAGACGCGATCATTCATGTCATGACGAGCAACAGGACGGTTTGTCGGAATCGTGACTACATCAAGTTTGTAGATGTCCCAGAGCTCACCTGCCTCAGTCTCGGCTGTACCGGTCATACCTGCGAGTTTGTGGTACATACGGAAGTAGTTCTGGAGAGTGATGGTGGCAAATGTCTGCGTGGCAGCCTCTACCTTGACACCTTCCTTTGCCTCGATAGCTTGGTGCAGACCATCGCTGTAGCGACGACCTTCCATGATACGGCCAGTCTGCTCGTCGACAATCTTGATCTTGTTGTCATCGATGACGTATTCGACATCTTTCTCAAACAGGGTGTATGCTTTCAGAAGCTGTGCCACTGTATGCACACGCTCCGCTTTTACGGCATACTGCTGCATGAGCTCGTCTTTTTTCTGCTGACGCTCTTCTATGTTTGCGATATGTTCTGTTTCTGACAGCTGTGCGGCGATATCAGGCAATACAAAGAATTTGGGGTCTTCGCTTTTACCCGTCAACTCGTCAATGCCCTTGTCGGTAAGATCCACACTGCGGTTTTTTTCGTCGATGACGAAGTAGAGCGGTTCGGTGGCTTTGGGCATCTCTCGCTCGTTGTCCTGAAGGTAATATGCCTCTGTCTCGAGAAGTATGTTCTTCATGCCTTCCTGGCTGAGGAACTTGATAAGGGCACCGTTCTTAGGAAGACCTTTGTATGCACGGAACAGCTGCAAAGCACCGTCCTTGCGCACTTCCTTATCGTCAGAGGCGAGCTTTGTCTTGGCATCTGACAAAAGCTTTGTCACAAGTCTGCGCTGGGCTTCCACAACCTTCTCGACATTGTGGCGGTACTGGTCAAAAAGCTGGTCATCGCCCTTGGGTACAGGACCGGAGATGATAAGAGGCGTACGTGCATCATCGATAAGCACGGAGTCGACCTCATCGACGATGGCGTAATAGTGCTTGCGCTGCACCATGTCGGCTGGCGACATAGCCATGTTATCACGCAGATAATCAAAACCAAACTCGTTGTTGGTACCGAAGGTGATGTCGCAATTATATGCGGCGCGACGCTGGGGGGTATTGGGCTGATGCTTGTCTATACAGTCTACGCTCGAACCGTGGAACATGTATAGGGGACCCATCCACTCCGAGTCACGCTTTGACAAGTAATCGTTGACTGTGACTACATGGACTCCTCTGCCAGAGAGCGAACGCAGAAATACAGGGAGTGTCGCCACAAGTGTCTTACCTTCACCAGTAGCCATCTCGGCAATCTTGCCCTGATGAAGCACGATACCGCCTATGAGCTGTACCTCATAATGCACCATGTCCCATACGATTTCGTTGCCACCAGCCACCCAACGGTTCTTGTATATCGCCTTGTCGCCATCAATGGTCACGAAGTCCTTGCCCTGAGCTGCGAGATCACGGTCCATCTGCGATGCGGTAACTTCTACGGTCTCATTGGCAGCAAAACGTGATGCAGTCTCGCGGATTGCAGCAAATACTACCGGAAGGTGCTCGTTGAGCTTGTCCTCTATGGTGTCGAGAATCTTTTTCTCATGCTTGTCTATATCATCCCATAGCGGTTGACGCTTGTCAAAAGGCAGGGTCTCAATCTCCTTTTTTGTATTGGTGATGAATTCATTGTCGGCAGCTATAGCTTGTCGGATATCTTCGCGGACATTAGTGATTACCCCTCGCAACTCGTCATTTGACAGGGATGTGAGTTTGGGTATTTCCGCTTTGATTTTGTCAAGTATAGGTTGTATTTCTCGCAAGTCACGCTGTGACTTGTTGCCGAATATCTTGCTTAAAAATGATGAAAATGCCATTATATATGGTTGTGTATGTTTATCTTAATTTGAAATTATATAAGTGGAGAGACAAACTTATCAGAATACAGGAGACAGGGACGCACCTCCAGGCGAACGAATGCGTAACAGCCTGCAAACTGACGGTGCTATGGCTCGCGCATCTATAGTATTTCCTATCTTTTCATGACCCAACTCCGGAGCAAGGATGTAAAAAGGCATCTGCACATTAGCTGATCTTTCGACACCGCTATGAGTGTTCCGTCCAGTGCTCACTGACTCTATCTCCCATCCAGGATTTACTGTTATCAGGATATCGCCGGCATACGTAGCATTGATGTTACCTGCCGCATCATTACTCAGAGCCTTATCAAGAGTCTCGGCTTTAACCACACCGCTCATCTGTGACAGGAACGATGCTGCCTCATCACGCAGCTCAGCAATATTCAGATTCTTGTCTTTGGCGAGCTTGCGGTTAAGGTAAAACTGCCGGTCATTATACCCTTTGACCCACTCACCATTACCATGCACAGCCATGAGGTACATGTTGAGCAAGCCGACAGCCTTCTGGGGCGAAAATTTCCCCCACGGAATGCGCCACTGCTCATCGTCACGGCGATATGGAGTAGCTGCCGGGATGCCTGAAAGCATGATTACATTGGCACCTGCTCCAGTAGCGGCATCTGCGGCTTTGAACAGGCGAGACAAGTCAGCATCTAATCGTATATAGGCGTCAGCAGTCTCAGCACGTGTATCCGACGTGCGGGTATATGGATATTCCGACAGACGGTATCCGACATTGAGCACATTGATACCTTTGCCATGCCTTTGGTTCATGGACTTCAAGTATTCAATAGCCACATCGGTTATTTCAGTATTGACTAAGGGAGAATACTTGAAAGCCTCTACCCTCTCTGCATTCTTGGCTGGATAGACGTATGTAAACGGATACTTGCTCTTACTCTCAGGAAGCCATGGTAGCCGAAGTGTCTTTGCCGCTGGAATCCATCTGATAGTGTCAAGCCGTGAGACTAAAGGCAGCTTGTAATTGCGCGATGAAATCTCCTGAGGGGTCTCCTTATACCACGTCGTAGTTGCCCATTTGCCTGACTTGGAATCAATCCACGCAGCCGTGTTGCCTGCATGCCCAGCCATCAGCAAAGCCAATCCGTGATCAGGAGCAAACGCCGCTACTTTAGCTGCACCAGCTCCGTCAATACGTATTTCGTCAGATAGCGTGGATACGTTGATAGCCTTGGGAGACACCTGTGTCTGCGTAAAGTTTCCCATGGCACTCTCATCGGCAAATACGTCTGTCAATCTGCCGTTCGCTGCATCATATACCGACTCCGAGGGAACCCCATTGACAGCAGCTCCGCTGCCTGTCAGCAGCATTGCCGCCGAGGAGACAGGATTTGACACATACCCGTATTCGATGTCATCGGCATAGGCTGCCGATGACATCAGGCGTCCGAATCCGTCTCGTTCAAAAGAATCACGAAGCAGTCCGAGATACTTGCCATCCAGCCCTTCTACTATTATATTGACCAACAGCGCCGGTCGCTTAGACGACACCGTCACAGACCTGCTATCAGATGCATCAGCGGTGGTCACACATGATGCAACCACTGTCAGAAGTCCGCATATGAAGAAGCGAGTATTGTTGTTTCTGTTCAGGATAGTCTTTTTATGGTCCATTTCATCGTAGCAATATATTGAACCGAAAGCACTGCATCAAGCAGAATCAGCGGCCAAAATGCTGCATTTAATGATTGAATGTTAAAGAGGGCTATTAGCGTCAGAGTCAATAGTGCTACAAAGTTAGCAAAATGATAATAAATCAGCAGTTTATTGCAATTTTTTAACCAAACTCCCACGCATGGAATCAGTGCAAACGGATTAAGCCAGAGCCAGAGCCAATTAGGTGATGTAGCTTCATGGCTTGAAACGAAAATGAGAAATGTCAGGAGACATCCAGTAAGGAAATCGATGCCAAAATATACCGACGAGAGCACCCGCGGGATGCGCTGTCTGCGCCATGACACTATCACACATGCCACGCCTATCACAAATACCATGGAAGTCACAGCCATGGGCGACTTATACCAAGGTGTCGGAGCCAGCATTGAACCTTCATCAGGTCCGTCCACAATCACCCTCTCCGTCTTAACGAGCTTGCGTCCATTGGCATATGTCCCATCAAGCAGAGTTTTAAGTCTGACAGGCGCAAATCCTTCATCCTTTGTCGTAATAGGGTTGTCAATACCAGATCCGAGAGCCAGATCAATGCCAAACTGGTACCAAGGATAATTCTTATGATAACGTCGCATCAACTGGCGGAAAGTATATCGGGATATCTCCGTGGAGTCAATCAATGTGTCGCCGACAGCCGCTTCTACAAACCGCAAGGGACGTGTCGCACAATTGTCATAGAGATAATTATATCTATACTTGCGGTTTTCAGGGCTGAGATTTGCCTGCACTTTTGACAATAGCACGGCTTTTTGTATAGAATCTAAGTCGAGAATCTGCTCTACGACCCTACGACCGTTCATCCGATACTCATATAACGACAATTCGGTAGGGAATGCCGCCGCCATATAGTCAGTTTCCCCTTTGATAAACCGATATATGAAATCTGATTCATTGAAATCAAATACACCCCAATTGACGCAGACATCATAATCAGAGGATTTGATGCGCAACATCGTATGCCCCTCAAGCTCATAGAATATTTTTCCAGGATAGGCAGTAAGGATGCTGACCGTTACATCTCCATCGTTCTTATCAGAAAAGGAGGGTTGCGGCAATGCGGCATATGCATGCATATAGCATGCAAGCATGACCATCAGGGACAATATCGCTATAGTCCTCCGCTCTGATATCGTATGACTGATAAACATAAGGCAAATTTAGACATTTTAAATCATCATACATGAATGTAATACTGATTTTATGTATCTTTGCTGACATTTTATAGTGTATTAATGTCTATGAGTTATATTAACGTTAACAAAAGACTTCAATTTCTGTTAGCATCATATATCATCGCGACCGTCTACGGAGGCATCGCCTATGCTCAATCAAAGAAGACCGCCTCCGAAAATGTATCACCAGCGAATGTCATCACAGAAATCAATCGGGAAATCTCGGATTACAATCTTGACAAAGCCGAAGAACTGATAGAAAACGCGGAGGCAGCTAACCGACGTAACAAGCGAAAGAATCCACTCCCTGAAGGACTGGATGCGGCAAAAGATGAAATTGTCAAAATGCGCGAGATGCTTGACAGAGTGGAGTCAATCGAAATCATCGACAGCATAGCCGTGGCAAAGAAAGACGCGTATAAGCATATACCATTATCAACGGCAGCCGGGAGATATCTTGCCCCGACAGTGCTCCCCTCTGTATTCCCAAGCAAAGACGCATCAGCAGTTTATGCCACCGAAGATTACTCTATGATTATGTGGGGCGCACGCAACCCACAGGGAGCTATGAGCATCTATCAGAGCGACCGTCTATCGGATGGAACCTATGCGGCACCTATGGCAATAGATGGTGAATTTGGAACTGCTGACATAGATTTCCCCTATCTGTCGTCAGACGGTGTCACCTTATATTATGCGTCAAAGCATCCCGACGGTCTTGGAGGCTATGACATATACATGACGCGCCGTGAAGATGGCAAATTCCTGTTGCCCCAGAATATCGGCATGCCATACAATTCAACTTCCGATGACTATATGCTCGTCATAGATGATGTCAAAAATGTAGGATGGTGGATGACAGAGCGCAATGCGGCTCCAGGCATGGTGACGATATATACTTTCATACCTCAGGAACTCCGCAAGAATTATCCCCCCGATACACCCGGGCTTGCCTCCCTGGCTAAGATAAAATCATACAAATTAAGCTGGCTGCCGGATAAAGACTATACCGGCATCATAGCCACTGCACGACATGCCGTTACAGACAACACCGCCAAGGAGTCAACTTTTGAGTTCTATATTCCAAGCAAGGGCATCTACCGCGCGTTTTCAGATTTCAAATCAACTCAAGCTCGTGAATTGATGAAAGATTATCTGGAGCTGACTAATAAATGCACTTCCCTTAAAAGCCATATAGCCCGTATGAGACTCTCTTATTCCTCGGGAGACCAAGCGGTGGCAGAGTCAATAGTGAAGGGAGAGAAAGATATTCAAACGCTCGAAAAGGACATCAAGACTCTGAGCAACGAGATAGTACGTACAGAGCAGTCAGTCAACTAAAAGAATAATTAAATATAACCCAATCATGACTTCATTTCTTATAGCGTTCGTAGTGCTGATAGCAGGCTATTTCATCTACGGCGCGTTAGTAGAAAAAGTATTTGCCAGCGACAAAAGCCGCAAGACCCCTGCCAAGACCATGGCAGACGGCATAGATTACGTGGAGATGCCCACATGGAAGGTATTTCTGATACAGTTTCTCAACATAGCCGGTGTGGGTCCGATATTCGGCGCCATCATGGGTATCATGTACGGTCCGGCAGCGTTTCTGTGGATTGTGTTGGGCACAATCTTCGCCGGTGCAGTCCATGACTTCATATCCGGCATGATTTCAGTACGCATGGGCGGCAAATCTCTGCCTGAGATTGTGGGCACAGAGCTTGGCAAGAAGATCAAACTCATCATGGGCATATTCACATGCGTATTGCTCGTAATGGTCATTGCAGTATTCGTGCGCACACCAGCCAATCTTCTCGCCACCCTTACTCCCGAACATCTCAATGCCACATTCTGGGCTTCATGTATCTTCATCTATTATATACTTGCCACACTGCTTCCTGTCGACAAACTGATTGGCAACCTCTACCCTCTCTTCGGCTTCGCATTGCTGTTTATGGCTGCCGGTATCATGGGCTACATGATAGTCAACGGCATCAACATCCCTGACGGTTTCACCGAGGGGCTTGCCAACCGACATCCTGGAGGCGATATGGCACCGATATTCCCGATGATGTGCATTTCGATAGCCTGCGGTGCAATATCCGGTTTCCATGCAACCCAAAGCCCTATGATGGCACGTTGCCTCAAGAACGAGAAATACGGTCGCCCTGTATTCTATGGAGCCATGGTATCGGAGGGTATCGTCGCTTTGATATGGGCGGCAGCAGCCATAACCTTCACAGGTGGATATGACAAACTGGCTGGATATATGGCAGCAAACGGTCAGGATGCCGGCATTCTCGTCCATGAGGTCTGCGTCAGCTGGCTCGGTACATTCGGAGGCATACTTGCCATCCTCGGTGTCATTGCCGCGCCCATCACCACCGGCGATACTGCCATGCGCAGTCTGCGTCTGATCATTGCTGATTCCATCGGTGTGAGCCAGAAGAAATTTGTCAAACGCATCCTTGTGACTCTCCCCATAGTTGGTGTGAGCTATCTGCTCATAAACATCAATTTCGATGTGCTGTGGAGATATTTCGCGTGGTGTAACCAGACACTCTCCATATTCACATTGTGGGCATGCACAGTGTATCTTGCACGTCACGGCAAGGCTTATGTCATAACTATGCTTCCGGCAATGTTTATGACGATGCTCTGCGTGACATTCATATGTTTTGCTCCCCTCGGCACATACGTAGCCGGCATCGGTCTGCCTCTTTTCGCCAGCCAGGTAATCGGAGCGTTGGCGATGACTGCATGCACAGTCAGCTTCTATATATGGAAAAGAGGGCTACAGACTTCACCCGAAATCATAGCAAAGGACTGATACGATGACAGCAGCCGACATCATAGCAATCTGCAGCAATACCGACCGCTACAATTTTCACGGTCACACGCAGTACTGCGACGGACATGCCGACATGGAGGACTTCGTGACGGCAGCCATCGCAGGCGGCACACGACACTACGGTTTTACGCCTCATTCCCCCATACCGTTTCCATCGCCGTGCAACATGAGTCAGGAGGCTGTCACAGACTATATGTCAGAAATCGGCAGGCTGCGTGAAAAGTACGGTGACCACATATCACTCTATGCCGGCATGGAAATAGATTATCTTGATGGCACATGGGGTCCTGCATGCGATTATATACAGTCCCTGCCGCTTGACTTCCGCATCGGTTCGGTACATTTCATCCCGGCAGATGATGGATTTGTGGACGTTGATGGACGCTTTGACAGTTTCAAAGTCAAGATGGAGAAATATTTTTCCAATGACATAGAAGCGGTCGTAAAGCTATTCTATTCACAATCCATCCGGATGGTAGAAGCTGGCGGTTTTGACATCATAGGTCACTTTGACAAAATAGGACATAATGCATCTCACTTCCGCCCTGGAATAGAATCCGAGGAATGGTACAAGTCCGAGGCAAACCGCCTTGTGGACTGCATAATTGACAACGGTTGCATCGTTGAACTCAACACCAAAGCTTATCATCAACATAATCACAGACTGTTCCCGTCCGAGCGTCTGTTGCGACGCGTGATTAGCGGTGGAGCGGAAGTAATCGTCAACAGCGATGCCCATGACCCTCGATTGATTGAAGCTGGGCGACCTGAGGCTTTTGAGCTTTTGAGGATGCTTTACGCATCGTAGATTTGTAAATCTGACATTAATTGTATAACTTCGTGATGGGTGTATTCAGGATTTGCGTCCTAATCCCCATCACGAAGTTTCATATATGGATACCAAATCAGAGCCAACAAAATCAATGCTTATCGTCAGTGACAGAGCATTTATGGAGAGCTACCTCATAGAGCAGTTCAAGCCATCATATGATGTGAGGCTGCTGCATGTGGATGATCTGCAACATGTCGCATCATTGTCACGGCATTATGATACGGTCATATACAGTCCTGTAGCTGCGGCATCCAACATCTCTCATATCCACCGACTTTGTGATGCAATGGATACTGACACCCCCGAAAATCTCATATTCATATCTTCCTATGAGGTTTATGGATTTGAAGCCTATCGCGGCATGACTGTAACCGAAAGAGATGTCCCTCACCCTGACAGTCCTTATGGACGTGACCTGCTTGATTGCGAGCGACACCTGATTGAATGGACTAAGACTCACATCCCTATATCGCTGACCATACTGCGTCCTGGCGAAGTCATAGGTAATGGCATGACCGGACGGATACGCAAGATGACCGACAGAATAGCCAACGGCATTTACATGCACTTACCCGACTATGACGGCACGATACCGCTTATCCATGCCGAAGATTTGGCTAAGGTTGCTTCATGTCTCCACGGAAAATGTGGCATCTTCAACATCAATGACGGATGCATGCATCGCCGTCGTGAAGTAGCCGATGCAATAGCCCATCGTCTCAACGACAAACGAATATTTGTATTGCCTCGCAAATCGGTTGCTCTGCTGAAACTGATTTCACATATGGCTCCCTCCATAAAGAAATCGCTCGCAGCAATGTCATATGAGGCTACATACGACATTGCTGCAATGACAGCAGCCACCGACAACTGCTTCACTCCCAGAGATGTGTTAGCATATCTCAACAGCAAATCCTAATCCCACAAAAATCTGCTTACAAAATTGGCTTCAATCTCTACACTGATATCGGATATAGGACATACGATGGTGGGAATCATCAAGATTTTGGTTCAGTCTCGATGTACCCATGGTTGCAGCAAATCCGTGTCAAAGGATGAGTCGCTTATCATCCTCGGCAACGGGCCGTCGCTCAACGACTCCATCCGCGATGACATGGACATATTGCAGACACATGCGTGTATGGCTGTGAATTTTGCTGCCAACAGCGATGAATACCTCCGGCTGAGACCGCGCTATTACATACTGGCTGACCCGCATTTTTTCACGGCACATGGCGCAGACAATAATGTGACGCGTCTGTTTGAACGTATAGCCTCGCTTACCGGCTGGCAGATGACCCTGTTTGTCCCTGCTGCTTATGTGAAAAAATTCGCCTTGCCTTCACCCAATGAGCGAGTAACCATATGCTCGTACAACTGCGTCGGGGTCGAAGGATTCGCCGCGTTTGAAAACAGTGTGTATGCACGAGGACTTGCAATGCCACGCCCGCGCAATATACTCATCCCGGCACTTATGACCGGCATACGCCTCGGCTTCAGACATATATACATATGCGGAGCTGACCACTCATGGACCCGCACGCTCAGCGTAAGCGAGGACAACAAGGTGGTCACCGTGCAACCCCACTTCTATAAAGACAATGCCGATGAGCATGCGCGTGTGACACAAGTCTATGACAACGTGAAGTTACATGAGATACTAAACAGTTTCTACATCGCATTCAAAAGCTATCATACCATCGCACGATATGCCGCATCAAGAGGCGTTGAAATATTCAACGCTACAAAAGGCAGCTTCATAGACGCGTTCCCTCGTCGCCGCCTTCGTGATATATCTGCAAACCACTGATAATATATATGAGAACACCTGACCTACTTCAAGGAGTGACCCATCTCGGAAGCAAAGCCACCGAATACCCTTCGGACTATGATCCATCGTTGCTCCAGTCATTCAAGAATCTGCATCCCGAGCGTGATTACCTCGTCACTCTCGACTGCCCGGAATTTACATCTCTCTGTCCTAAGACCGGACAGCCCGATTTTGCTCGCATCATCATCAATTACATACCCGATCTTGAGATGGTCGAGAGCAAAAGCCTGAAGCTTTACCTGTTCAGTTTCCGCAACCACGGAGACTTCCACGAAGACTGCGTTAACATCATCTTGGATGACCTGCGGAAACTCATGCAGCCGAGATACATAGAGGTCATCGGACTGTTTACCCCTCGTGGAGGCATCGCCATACATCCGTTTGCTAACTGGGGTGACGATGCACATAGCCAGCTCGCCCAACAGAGGTTGATAGCATGTATGCCTACCCACTGACATCCACCTCATCCGCATGTCTGACAAACCATTGCTTATAACACGGATCTGGAGATTCTACCGTGACGGTTTTCGGGAAATGACAACCGGGAAGAGTCTGTGGGCGTTAATAATCGTGAAGCTTGTTCTGATATTCGTGATCATGAAACTGCTGTTTTTCCCTAACCTGCTGAAACGGGACTATAATGATGACGACTCACGAGCTGACGCTGTCAGAACATCTCTCCTTGATGAACGCCGATGAAGCAGATAAATTCTTGCGGCCTATTACTGATATTCCATAATACATAATACTTAAAAATACCATGAATGATTTGATTAACGTTGTCGACTGGTCAAGAGCCCAGTTTGCACTGACAGCGATGTATCACTGGCTTTTTGTCCCGTTAACTCTCGGACTGTCGGTTATTGTCGCTGTCATGGAATCAGCCTATGTGCGCACCGGCAGTGAGAAATGGCTTGCGCTCACAAAATTCTGGATGAAACTCTTTGGCATCAATTTTGCCATCGGAGTGGCTACAGGCATCATCCTGGAGTTTGAATTTGGGACCAACTGGTCAAACTACAGCTGGTTTGTTGGTGACATTTTCGGTGCACCGCTGGCGATAGAGGGCATCTTCGCGTTCTTTATGGAAGCTACGTTCATAGCGGTCATGTTTTTCGGCTGGGGTAAAGTCTCCAAGAAGTTCCATCTCGCAGCGACATGGCTCACCGCTATAGGCGCTACCATCTCTGCCGCGTGGATTCTCGTGGCTAACGCCTGGATGCAGTATCCGGTAGGCATGCAATTTGATCCCGCGCAGATGCGAAACATCATGGACGACTTCACCGCTGTCGCGCTCAGCCCGGTGGCAGTGCATAAGTTTTTCCATGCGGTGTTCTCGGGCTGGACTCTCGCCGGAGTGTTCGTGATTTCGGTAAGCTGCTGGTTCTATCTGCGCCGCCGCAATCATACCATGGCTCTCCGTTCCATCAAAGTGGGTGGATGGGTAGGACTTGCAGGCATCGTCGGCACACTCTGGAGCGGTGACGGGTCAGCCGTAGATGTGGCTCGCGTACAGCCGATGAAGCTTGCCGCAATGGAAGGTCTATACCATGGCGGACGAGGCGTCGACTTGGTGGGAGTGGGCATCCTTAACCCTGACAAAGAGTTTGACGATGAGAATGACCCCTTCCTGTTTGAGGTAGGCATGCCCAAAATGCTATCCCTCCTCGCAACTCACGATTTTAACGGATTTGTCCCTGGCATCAACGACCTTATCGACGGCATATCCATCAATGAAAACGGTGATACCGTAAAGACAGTCAGCTATGCCGAGCGTATCGCTATCGGCAAACAGTCGCATGAGGCTCTGAGAGCTTATGATTTGGCAAGGGCTGCAAATGACTCGGCAGCGATGAATCAAGCGACTGCCGATTTGAAAGACACATTTGAATATTTCGGTTATGGCTACCTTGACTCGCCCTCCGAAGCTATCCCGCCTGTCGGACTGACATTTTACTCGTTCCGCGTGATGGTCATAGCCGGTGGCTATCTGGTGCTGTTCTTGATTGCATATCTCGCCATAGCCTATAAGAAATCGTCATGGCTAACCAATCGCTGGTGGCAATGGATAGGCATGATTTCGCTCGTGATAGTGTATGCTTGCAGCCAGGCTGGATGGATCACAGCCGAAGTCGGCCGTCAGCCCTGGATCATCCAGGATCTGATGCCTACGCGAGCCGCCATTTCATTCATCTCGTCAGGTATGGTGCAACTGACATTCTGGCTGTTTGCTGCCATCTTCACCGGACTGCTTGCTGCCGAAATAGGCATCATGCTCAAAGCCATCTCCAAGGGCTCTAAGATTGACTATGACAGCCTGCCCGACTCATCTTCCTCCCAATCCGTAAATTCATAATACCATGGACGAATACATATTCCTTCAAAACTACTGGTGGCTCCTGATTTCCATACTCGGAGCCCTGTTGGTGTTTCTCCTCTTCGTGCAAGGAGGACAGACACTGTTCATGTTCTGCGGCAACGATACCTACCGCAACATGATGGTCAATTCGCTCGGTCAGAAATGGGAGCTGTCATTTACGACCCTCGTGGTGTTTGGCGGTGCATTCTTTGCTTCATTTCCACTGTTCTATTCCACCAGTTTCGGCGGTGCCTACTGGCTGTGGATGCTGATACTGTTCAGTTTTATCATTCAGGCAGTGAGTTACGAATACCGCCGAAAACCGGGCAATATCTTCGGAACAGGAACCTATGACACATTCCTGTTTATCAACGGTTGTGTCGGCTGCATACTCCTCGGCGTGGCTGTGGCAATGATGTTTTTCGGAGGCGAGTTTGAAGTCACTCGTAGCAATCTGCTTGACGCTCCATCTCCTGTCATATCCCGATGGGTGGCAGGCAGTCATGGCATAGAAGCCATCTTCAACTGGCGCAACCTGTTGTTGGGATTCACGGTGCTGTTCCTTGCCCGTACTCAGGCGAACCTGTACTTCATGAACAACATTCATGCCGAGGACGGCGGCCGCTTTATGAACGCATGCAAACGCGCCACTCTCGTCAACGGCATAATTTTCGTCATTTTCTTCTTGGCATTTATGGCTGTGCTGCTGACCTCTGCAGGTTATCGCACAGGCATGTCGGGCAATGTCGTCGCAATCGAGCCATATAAATATTTCAACAACTACACCACTATGTGGTGGGTGGGTATCACCCTGCTCTTAGGAGTCGTCTTGGTGCTCTATGGCGTAGGGCGTGGTGCACTTGATCCTACCTGGCGCAGCGGCATATGGTATTCGGGCATCGGCACAGTGCTGGTAGCACTGACGCTCTTCTGGGTAGCGGGCTACAATGACACAGCCTATTATCCGTCGCTTGTAGATGCCACAAGCTCCCTCACCATACGCAACAGCAGTTCATCACTCTTCACCCTGAAGGTAATGAGCTGGGTATCCGTAGCCATCCCCTTCGTCCTCGCCTACATAGCCTACGTATGGTACTCGATGAACCGCAAACCCATCACTCCAAAATCCGTAAAATCCCCCACCGAATCATACTGATAGTAGTGTTTAACAATTTTTAGATTCGCATTAATCTGAAATTGATGTAAATTTGTGGAGTTGCGTGTCACAGAGTTGACGATGCAGCTCCCTTTTTTCTGTCTAACCGCAGTGGGGGTGTCCGGGAGAAAGTCTCCCGGGCTGAGATTATACCCATGGAACCTGATGCGGATAATCCCGCCGAAGGAAAAACTGTCATAAGATGCAAAAACACTATCTCAACGTCCTGGCGATTGCCGGGAGCGATTCGGGTGCAGGTGCCGGCATACAAGCCGACCTGAAAACCTGCATAGCCAACGGCGTATATGCCACCACCGTCATTTCGGCGGTCACTGCCCAGAACACATGTGGAGTAAAAGCTTTCTGCCGCATCGAGCCATCCATGATTGAGGCTCAGATTGATGCGGTGGTAAGCGACATATATCCCGATGCCGTAAAAACGGGGATGCTCCCCGATGCCGAAAGCATTGCCCTCGTCGGGAAGATGCTACGTAAATTCGGACTGAAAAATATTGTAGTCGACCCGGTCATGGTGGCTACATCAGGCGACTCCCTGACATCGTCAGACACAGCCGAGGCTCTGATGCGCCATCTCTTTCCCATAGCTACAGTCATCACCCCCAATATCCCCGAGGCATCTCAGCTGTCAGGCATCACGATTACATCACAAGACGACATGCTCGCCGCAGCCCAAGCCATCATCTCTAAGACAGAGGTGGCAAATGTCCTCGTCAAAGGAGGACACAGCGTAGCCACAGATGGCATAATCACCGACATGCTCGTCGGCAAGGATGGCGATGTGATACTATATGAACACGAATTGTTGCCGAGCAACAATACCCATGGAACCGGATGCTCCCTGTCTTCAGCCATCGCCGCCAACCTTGCCAAAGGATACGAAGTCGCAGAGGCATGCCGACTTGCCATTGACTGGCTTTCGTCAGCCATCAGATCAGGTCAACATCTTGTGCTCGGACATTGCCACGGGCCAGTCAATCATATGTGGGAACTAAAGGATTTTTGCACCAAAGAAATTTGAGACACAATGGAAGTGAAATTAAACGGCAAACCACAAATCATCTCAGACAATCAGTCTGTTGCCGAAATGATCGTCAGCCTATACGACACTGACAAAGGCATAGCCGTAGCAGTCAACAACGCCCTCGTGCCACGCGGCGAGTGGGAACAGCGCACACTTATGCCTGCTGACGATATAGTCATCATAAAAGCTGCCTACGGAGGTTGATGCCATGCTGTCAAATTTCTGCCACATAGCCATAACACCAGAGAAACCTGTAGCTGACGAAGCGGCGAAAATCGCGCATCTGCTGACCGGTGGCGGTTTCCAGCGAGTCCATCTACGCCACCCAGGGGCGGATGCCAATGAGATTGCCACAATACTGCGGGATGTACCGTCAGCACTGCTCCACAGGATTTCCGTGCATTCATGCAATGCACAGCCTGACCACCGTCACACTGGCTTGCACCTGTCATCCACTGACACGAGTGCTCTCCCAACCGAGGGATTGCTCTCCAAAAGCTGCCATTCGCTTGACGAAATCATCGCTCTGGGCGGACAATATGATTACATGTTCCTCTCCCCCATTTTTGATTCCCTGTCAAAGGAAGGTTACAAATCAAATTTCACACTTGACGCACGGCTGAAAGATGCTGTAAGCCTCCATCAGGTCATAGCTCTCGGCGGCATCAATTCTCAGAATCTCTACACAGTCAAGCGCGCAGGATTTGCCGGCGCAGCGATGCTCGGCGCGATTCCGTGGGAGATGGAGATAGACCAGTTCCGTCACTTCCGTCTGACAGACCATATGGTGCAGTTCATCACCGACGGCACGCCAGAGCAGTGCGTTGAGCAAGCTCGCGAAGCCATTAAAGGAGGTGTCCGATGGGTACAACTTCGCATGAAAGGAGCGTCTCCAGAAGCTGTTAAAGCTGTAGCAAACACCATCAAGCCTCTCTGCACCCAGTCTGGCAGCATATTCATCATCAATGACCACCCCTATGTAGCCCTTGAAATCGGTGCTGACGGAGTGCATCTCGGCAAAAACGACATGCCCCCCGCCGAAGCCCGCAAACTGCTCGGACAGGATGCCATAATAGGCGCGACTGCCAACAGCCTTGACGATATAAAGAAGCTGGCACATGCACCGATTGACTATATCGGTCTCGGACCGCTTCACTTCACCGGCACAAAGAAAAACCTCGCCGATATCCTCGGCATCGGCGGCGTGACCTCCATACTGGACTACATGCGCCATAACAATATTGCCATCCCGGTAGTAGTCATAGGCGGCATCACCCCTGCCGATGTCCCGGCAGTCATAAAAGCCGGGGCTGACGGCATAGCTGTAAGCGGTGCGATAGCACATGCTGAAGACATAGCCGCAGCAGCCAAGAATTTCATAGATATTATTTAAAACTACATATCAATACATCCCCTCATGGAAAAGGATATTCTCAAAATAGGCGACCGTGAATTTTCATCACGCCTTTTTGTCGGCACAGGAAAATTTTCATCGCCAGAGCTGATGCTGGAAGCCATCAAGGCATCAGAGTCGCAGATGATCACAGTAGCGATGAAGCGCATCAATATGCTCAACGAAGCCACTGATGACATGCTCACCCACATCAACCGCGAACACGTGCAGTTTCTGCCCAATACATCAGGGGTACGCGATGCCAAAGAAGCCGTACTCGCTGCCCAGATGAGCCGTGAGATTTTTAATACACCGTTTATAAAACTTGAGATACATCCCGACCCTCGCTATCTTCTTCCTGACCCGGTGGAAACACTCAAAGCTACCGAGCAGCTCGCTAAGGACGGTTTCATTGTCCTCCCCTATATCCAGGCAGACCCCGTGCTGTGCAAACGCCTTGAAGAGGTCGGTGCCTCCGCAGTGATGCCTCTGGCTGCCCCGATCGGCACGAACAAGGGTCTGCGCACACGTGACTTCATCGAGATAATCATTGAGCAGAGCTGTGTACCTGTAGTGGTCGATGCCGGACTCGGTGCACCGTCACATGCAGCCGAGGCTATGGAGATGGGTGCTGATGCCGTGTTGGTCAACACAGCCATAGCCGTGGCTGGCGACCCTGTGGCGATGGCTGATGCATTCCGCATGGCTACCATCGCCGGACGTAAAGCATACCTTGCCGGATTAGGCACTGTATCGTCATGCGCCCAAGCATCCTCGCCTCTAACCTCATTTCTTAATGACTGACTAAATCCAAGCCAAGTAACACACATGGAAATTTCAAACATAGACCTCTCATCATACCCTAACTCCGAGAAAATATACATCAGCGGCAAAATATATCCCGACATCAAGGTGGCGATGCGCCAGGTACGGCAGTATCCTACCGTCAAAATTGAGGACGGAAAGCGTGTCGAATATCCCAATGCTCCTGTCACCGTTTATGACACAAGCGGTCCGTACACCGACCCGACTTACACTGTAGACATCAACAAAGGGCTGCCTCGAGAGCGCACCAAGTGGGTCGAACAGCGCGATGATACCCAACTGCTGCCGTCAATAACAAGTGAATACGGTCGTCAGCGTCTTGCCGACCCATCACTGGATGCCATCCGATTCCCGGTACAGCAGCGTCCGCGCCGAGCCAAGGAGGGACACCGCGTGACACAGATGCACTATGCCCGCAAAGGCATCATCACTCCAGAGATGGAATATGCAGCTATACGCGAGAATCTCAACAACGAGGCTCTGGGCATACAGTCATATATCACCCCCGAGTTCGTGCGTGACGAGATAGCAGCAGGTCGTGCAGTCATCGCCGCCAACATCAACCATCCCGAAGCAGAACCGATGATCATAGGCTCAAAATTCACTGTCAAAATCAACACCAACATCGGCAATTCAGCTCTCTCTTCAGGCATAGAGGAAGAGGTGGCAAAAGCGGTGTGGAGCTGCTACTGGGGAGGCGACACACTGATGGATCTCTCCACAGGTGACAATATCCATGAGACCCGCGAGTGGATAATCCGCAACTGCCCTGTGCCCATGGGTACCGTGCCCATCTATCAGGCATTGGAGAAAGTCAACGGCGATGTGCGCCGTCTGACATGGGAGATCTACCGCGACACACTCATCGAGCAGTGTGAGCAGGGAGTCGACTATTTCACCATCCACGCAGGCGTATTGCGCGAGCATGCCCCATTGGTCAAGCAACGTCTGACTGGATGCGTCAGCCGTGGAGGCTCCATCATGCTACAGTGGACTCAGCTCCATGACTCAGAAAGCTTCCTCTACGAACATTTCGACGAAATCTGCGAGATACTCAACAAATACGACGTGGCGATATCACTCGGTGACGGCATGCGCCCCGGAAGCACCTATGATGCCAATGACCGCGCCCAATTCCTCGAACTGGAGATACTCGGACAACTCGCCGAACGAGCCTGGGAGCATGACGTGCAGGTGATGATCGAAGGTCCGGGACATGTGCCGATGTACAAGATACAGGAAAACATGGATCTGCAGAAGAAGCTCTGTCACGATGCTCCTTTCTATACCCTCGGACCGTTGACCACCGACATTGCTCCTGCTTATGACCACATCACATCAGCCATCGGCGCAGCCAACATCGGTGCCATGGGCACAGCGATGCTCTGCTACGTCACTCCTAAGGAACATCTGTCGCTGCCCACCCTCGACGATGTGCGTGAAGGCGTCATTGCCTACAAGATTGCTGCCCATGCCGCCGACCTCGCCAAACGTCTCCCCGGAGCAGAAGTGCGTGACAATGCCCTGAGCAAAGCCCGCTTCGAGTTCCGTTGGAAAGACCAGTTCAATCTCTCCCTTGACCCAGAGAAAGCACGTAAATATTACCTTGAGTCGCGACGCAATGCGCCTGATGCCGATGACAAATTCTGCACCATGTGCGGCCCCAACTTCTGCGCCATGCGCATCTCACAGAATGTAGCCGACTCGTGCGACAAATAACCCAAATCATAATTTACACATCCATGTAGGGACGCGGCGTGCCGCGTCATCAATGGCAAATAGCAACGCCTGATACGTTGACGCGGCACGCCGCGTCCCTACATGCTGATGAAATCGATACATATATTAATCCATTCAATGAGTTCAGAGCCAAGATTCGGACACGGCTTCAGCGAAGTCGTGCGCCAATGGGACTGGGATGAAACAGCCTCACGGTTTGATACTTTCACGGAGCGTGATGTGCTTCGCGTACTTGCAAAAGCCTCGGGAGGCAAACAGCTCACTCCCGAGGAGTTCATGGTGCTCATCTCCCCTGCTGCCGAAAACCATCTTGAAGAGATGGCGCAACTGAGCCGCATGTTCACACGCGAAAGGTTTGGCAAGACCATATCGATGTACATCCCTCTCTACGTCTCCAATGCCTGCACCAACAAGTGCGTCTACTGCGGCTTCAACCACGACAACCCCTTTAAGCGCACCACCCTCACCATGGAGCAGGTCAAAGCCGAGTGCGAAGCGATACGCCGCTTAGGTCCCTTTGAAAACCTGCTGATAGTATCAGGCGAATTTCCATCGATCAACGGTGCTGACTATATGGAGGAGGTGTTCAAGACGTGCCGACCCTATTTCCATAACCTCACCCTTGAAGCCATGCCCATGAAACAGCGTGACTACGAGCGTCTCGTAAATGTGGGACTCAACGGTGTGGTGTGCTTCCAGGAGACCTATAACTATAACCGTTACGGACACTACCATCCCCAGGGCATGAAATCGTTTTACGATTGGCGCATCAACGGTTTTGACCGCATGGGTCGCGCCGGAGTGCACAAGATAGGCATGGGAGTGCTGATAGGACTTGAAGATTGGCGCACAGATGTCACCTTCATGGCGCGTCATCTGCGTTATCTCCAGCAACACTACTGGCGTACACGCTACAGCATCAACTTCCCGCGTATGTGTCCCAGCGAGACGGGGTATCAGCCCAATGTGGTGATGACAGACCGCCAGCTGGCGCAACTGACATTTGCATTCCGCATATTTGACCATGATGCCGACATCTCATACTCTACGCGTGAGAAGCCTGAATTCCGCAAAAACATGATGCAGCTCGGCGTGACATCGATGAGTGCCGGCTCTCAGACCGAACCGGGGGGATATGCCTCGTGTCCCGATGCCCTGGAACAGTTTGAAGTCACCGACCACCGCAGTCCGCAGGCGGTCACCCAATCCATCCGCGAAGGTGGCTACGATGTGGTATGGAAAGACTGGGACCGTATATTTGATTGAACCATATGCCACTGACTGAAGAACAGAAGCGGCGTTACAGCCGTAATACGATGCTTGACGGCATCGGCATGTACGGACAGCAGAAACTGTTGGCGTCACATGTAGCAGTAGTAGGATGCGGTGCTTTAGGCTCTATAGTGTCGATGTATCTTGCCGGAGCGGGCGTAGGGTCACTGACAGTAATTGATTTCGACACAATAGACATCAGCAATCTGCAACGTCAGCTCTCTTTTGCCACCTCACAGTGCGGACTGAAAAAATCCGCAGCGACCGCCGACAGGTTGCGTGAAATAAACCCTGACATAACCGTGCGAAGCATCGACCGTCTGCTCACCCCCGGCAATATCTCCGAAATAATCGGCACTGCCGATCTGATTGTAGAGGGAAGCGACAACCCTGCCACAAAATATATGGTGACCGATTATGCCGTAGCGACAGGTATACCTTATGTCATGGGTGGAGTGGAACAATGGCGCGGACAAGTCATGTCATGGTCACAAGGGCACAGAAGCTACCGTGACATCTTTCCTGAAAGTGCCGAAGAAGGAGGGTTCACCCCATGCGCACTCGGCGGAGTACACGGACCATTGCCCGGAATCATAGGCTCAGTTATGGCATCGGAGGCAATCAAGATCATATGCGGATGCGGAAAACCCCTCTATGACCGCCTGTTTATGATTGACACCAAGGAGATGACCACGATGGTCATAAATATATGAGGGACAACAGAGGTGTCAATTGAGCACTACCCCGTTGAAATCATCGGGGAGAACGGAAGCCACATGATATGCGCGCGCAAACTGGCGGATGAATTCTACCGTCATCCTTGAGGGCATGACGCGTCGTGACTGTGCATGACGCGAAGAGCCGCAAGTAATCTGGCTGACTCTGATGTGGATACGTGATGATATGCGTGATAATTCAGGAGTAGAGGTATCTGCCATAAGCAATGAATGGGATTGTTAAAAATACGTCATGTTGAGGTTGAGCTGTCTGCATATAAAACGCAGATGATACGCTATTATTATAAACTTATGAGGTGAAAATGTGTTAATTAATATAGAGGCATTTTGTGTATCAATATGATTTATATAACTTTGCGTTGTTAAAAGCTATATATTATTGCTTATATACCGTAATATCAATCACACATTCACAATTTCTGCCTATCGAAACATAATTACTTCAATCATTCAATCTGAAAGTCATGGTAGAAACTTCACAGATGACCGATAACGGCCTGGTAGAAGCTTATGTCAACGGTAATAATAAAGCGTTTGATGAGTTGTTGAAGCGTCATCAAGCGAAGCTTTTTGCATATATAATGCGCATCGTCAATGATGCCGATATCGCAGACGATATATTTCAGGAAACGTTTGTCAAAGTCATAACCAATATACGCCACGGCAAATACGTCGACACCGGCAAGTTCTCGGCATGGCTGATGCGTATAGCCCACAACATCATCATCGACCATTTCCGCCAGCTAAAGATTGAGAAGACCATCTCCACCGATGAAGACAACTCCCCCATCCTCAACAGCGCAGATCTCGCCGAGGCAAGCATAGAGGACAGCATGGTCAACACACAGATACATGATGACATACGCCGCATCATCGATGCTCTCCCCGACAATCAGAAAGAGGTGCTCAAGATGCGGTTTTATCAAGGACTTTCATTCAAGGAGATAGCTGAAGCCACCGGCACAGGCATCAACACCGCCCTCGGCCGCATGCGCTACGCCATCCTCAACATGAAGCGTCTGGCAGATGCCAACCATATCGAGCTTACCGTCTGATTTGGAATATCCCGATTAATTTGCTACCTTTGTAGACAATAACACATACATCTCCTCACTTCCGGCAACCGAATGCCTAATGTGGATCTCATGTCGCTTCATGGCGTCATCGAGATTCAAATTTTTTTCGTGCGTCCGGAAAATGCTAATCATTGATTTTATCATTTAACTACTTAATTATCAATATCTAAAACAATCTTTTAGCCATGGCAATAACTTTCATGACCAAAGAAGGCTATAAAAAGAAAATGGACGAAATCGCCTACCTCGAGTCGGTGAAACGTCCTGAGATTTCGCGCGCCATAGCCGAAGCGCGTGACAAAGGAGACCTGTCAGAGAACTCAGAATACGATGCAGCCAAAGAAGCCCAGGGTCTGCTTGAAATGAAGATTTCACAGCTCAAGGACCTCGTGGCTAACGCCCGCATCATCGACGAAAGCACTCTCAACGAAAACGAGGTGCAGATACTCAATACCGTCACAATCAAAAATACCGCCAACGGCATGACTATGGAATACACCATCGTGGCTGATTCCGAGGCTAATCTCAAAGAGAAGAAAATCGGATCAAGCACCCCCATCGCCCAGGGACTTCTCGGCCACAAGCTCGGCGAAGTTGTAGAAATCAAGGTGCCCGCAGGCATAGTGAAATTTGAAATCGTCAAAATCAGCTTCTGATCATCATGGCAACTATATTCTCCAAGATAGCATCGGGCGAAATCCCCTCATATAAGATAGCCGAGGACGACCGTTTTTTCTCGTTTCTCGACATCAACCCCGTCGCTCCGGGACATGTCCTCGTCATTCCGAAGCGCGAGGTCGATTACATCTTTGATCTTGACGACGACGAGCTTGCAGCCATGCAGCTCTTTGCCAAGCGCATAGCCAAAGCTATCGGCAAAGCAATGCCCTGCCGCAAAGTAGGCCAGTGCGTCATCGGCTTGGAAGTGCCCCACGCCCATATCCACCTCGTGCCCATGCGCACCGAAGCAGACATGGACTTCCGCAAGCCCAAGCTCAATCTCCCCCCCGAAGAGATGCAGCGCATAGCCGAAGCCATCCGCGCCGCCCTCTAAATTGATACGTAACATTTTCCCCAAATAAAGGGACGCACCGCACAGTGCGCCCCTTTTATAATTTAAATGATCAGCTTATAAGGGATATATAAATGCAAACACCGTATAACTCTTGTAGGGACATGCCGTGGCACTAACCTTTACCCACAAATGGGATTATTTTGAGTCTCAAGGAGGTATTGATAGATGTTCTGAATCCTGTCAATACCT
>ERZ808035.82-NODE-82-length-115784-cov-21.500281_pt1 | contig 115784 bp, 91 predicted proteins | sample MGYA00380189_ERZ808035 | MGnify/ENA primary metagenome ERZ808035 (study PRJEB31490, sample SAMN06133407) | mouse gut metagenome | isolation source: M5_1 | host: mice | place: China: Chengdu | collected 2015-05 ... | reverse complement strand
CATGTCCATTGAATTTAGTATGACTGAATATAACAAATGGGAGCCATAAATGGCTCCCATTTGTGGGTAAAGGTTAGTGCCACGGCATGTCCGCCAGTCAGGTTTTACGTTTGCGAATGTTGCAGAGAGCGGACATGCCACGGCATGTCCCTACAGACCTGACGGTTTATCAGGATTGGGCAATTTTGGATTCGGCTTCTCTGTCATTGCATTTGGCTGGCGGCTTCGTAGGCGTTTGAGGTGTTTTTGCTGGCGTCGGAGCAGGGTGGCTTCACGGCGCATTATCCGTTTTTCTTCACGAGTAGATGGTCGTGGCATGTCTGTCACGATAAACTCGGCGCTAAGCGATGTGGCTTGATTAGTTTCAACAGGCTTGCAGCATTGGCGTCGGCGCGCAGCGGCTTGGCGTGCTCGCTCCGAACGGCGCATAGCCTGGTCTATCAGAGGCTGCAGGAGGGTGAATACAACTGTCTCGGTTTCGGTGAAGTCGGCAGTGGCGGTGCGGTTGGTCAGGTAATCGTCAAGACAGCGTATCACATTGTCGGCATTGATGTCATCGCTCAGTGATGCGACGGTGTGTATCTGCTTTATGATGGCTTCATAAAATTTACGTGATACAGGGCGATTCCACTTCTCTTTCCGGACGCTATGGTTTGATTTTGTGGTCATATGATGGACTTTAATTTTGTGATTATGTCACAAAATTACCCTCAACCCCACTGCTCTATCATGCGAAAATATCAGCAGTACTCTATGCCGTTTTAAGGTTCTGCAAGGTTGTGTGACCTCACTTGTAGGGACATGCCATGGCATGTCAGCCGATATCCCAATCATTTACTCCGCTGCCAGACTGCATTTTCAGACATGCCATGGCATGTCCCTCTAAGTAGGCAAAGACTATCAATACTCAGGATACGTGGTGATTTTGCCGTATCCTCTGCATGCGGCACACTGGTAGGAGACCTCCGCGCTGTCTGACAATACCGTCACTGCGCCTCTGCCGTCACATATACTGCACGTTTGTGGCAATATCGCCGCGTACTCGTCGTTTGACGTTGATGAGGGTGTGTCTTCGCCAGTGGCAGTCGGAGTGAGCGAAAACGCTATTGCCGCCACTGACACTACTGAGGCTATCGCCATAGAGTGATATATTTTCATGTTCAGGACGCAGATTAATCAGTTTCGGAAACCGGAGCTTCACTTTCAGGTTTTACATTATGGATAACAACCATCCATATAGGATAGTTTTTGAGTATATGACATAAAACAGTCCGTGCCTGCCGCCACTGAGGCTGACAGGCACGGGAATGTATGTATATAAGGTACGATATCAGATTGCGTCGTAGGCGGCGAGGGCTTCTTCAAAGCGGTTCTCGAGGTCGGCGAGATTATAGAGCCCGTCGGCGTTTTTCTTCAGACCTTTGAGGCTGATGGGGTAGACCATGGGGGGATTCTCGAGGCTGAGGAGTTCCATGTTGCGGAGCTGGTCGATTGACTGATACACGAGGTTGAGGTCAGCGTATTCCTTGCCGTCAGGACCAACGAATTTCTCGATGACGAGCTTAGAGCCGATAGGGGTCTTGCGCTCTATGGCGTTGGGCAGCTCATATTCTTCCACTCCGAGAGCGGTCAGTACGCTTGACAGATTGGAGTCGTGGCCTACGAGGAATGTAAATTTGCGGTCGGGCGAGCGCAATTCGTCATACATGTACTGGATGAGCGGATTGGCAACGTTGGCAGCCACGATGGGAGCTGTGAAGAGCATATCCTGGTAAGTGTCTTTGATCTGCGCGATTTTTGCCCAGTCTTCACGCGAGAGGTTCTTGCCGAAGCCTGCCTTGATGGAGTCGGGCTCCTCGTAATACTGGAGGATGAATGCATCGCTGGCTGCATTGAGGTCTTTAAGCGCGGAGCCTTTCTTCATGGAGGGTTCTGCCCACTTCTCAAGCACGATTTCGGTGTTGTAGTTCTTGAAATCCTTGAGTTTGGGATCGTTTTCCTTTGCCATGGGAGAGTTGGGCACGTCAAGCACCTCCTGAATCAGAGCGTAGTTGGGTGCGATGGCTTCATTGACACCTACTATGCCTTTCTTGCCGCCCATGGCATTGATCTGCTCCATGGCAGTGGCGACAAATTCAGGTGTCACCTTGGTCAACTGAGGATTGAAGAGGGGGTCCATCTTTGACGGAGTGTATCGGTGGTTGACGGTAACTCCGCCAACGGGCATGAATCCAGATGTGAAGTATTGAGCCGTGGCGATGCAGCGTTGCATCGAGTTGGCGATTACATTGAGATCGTCGGCAGTGGGGACATAGTTCTCGGGGAACATGCCGGCATCGACGAGCCATTTGCGGAAATACTGTCCCATCATGGTCTCCAGTGCGCCGCCGCGGCTGGTCAGCTCGCTCTTGCCTGCGCTCCATTTGGTCCACTGGTGAGGTGTCATGCGTCCGAGGTCGCTCTTGCTGTCGCTAAGTGGCGAGCGGATGTTGTGGCGGCTGAGCACCACGGCTTCTTTGAGCTTATATTTATCCTTGAATTCCTGGCTTCTCTGTGCTTGGGCGAGGCCTGTAAGAGGCAGAGCAAGCAATGTCAGCAGCATTGCTACGGAAAACAGTCGTTTCATTGTGTCGGTAGTTTTTGGTGGATTAGATAGAGTTGTAAAGTTAAAGGTCACTTGAAGAAAATAAGCATCGGTAAGGTCATGCCTTATCATTTTGTAGTATTAACGATTGTTGGCTAAAAATGTTCTGACACAGATGCAGGATAATGTTTATTTACAAATTTTCATGTTTGTATAAACTATTTTTCAAGTCGTGATGTTATTACTCCGAAAATAAGCATCAAGGCCTCCATACCTTGGAAATTGAACACTGAAACATTAATTAAAATGTTAAAGCACGATGCCTTTGGCTATGAAAAATACATGTATCTTTGTGCCGTGTTTCTCATGCCGCAGACATTTACAGTCTTTGACATCCACGTTTCTCCCCTAACAAAAAACTTCCATTTTTCACATCCCCCAAACATCCCAAAGGTATGAAAAATTTCATCACTCTCGCTGCTGCGTCAGCCTTAATGTTAACAAGCGTGTCTCCGGTGTTTGCCGCTGACGATGAACCGAAATTCTCCATCAAACCTACAGGTCGAATGCTCCTTGACGGGGCTGTATATATGCCTAATGAAGACGGCTTCAGTGATGGAGTAGCCATGCCTGACATACGCATGGGTGCCAAGGCAAGCTATGGCAAATGGGCTGCCAAAATCGATGTGGGCTACAGCTTCAACAAGCTCAGCATGAAAGACGTGTACATGCAATATAACCTCAATGACAACATGTATCTGCGTGCCGGCTACTTTGTGCATCAGTTCGGACTTCAGGCTGCTACCTCGTCATCGATGAAGCCCTCGATGGAAGCCCCCATCACCGATACATATTTCAATGCCACTGGCAGAAACATCGGCGTCGAGTATGTCTATGACAAGGGTGATATCTTCTCCAGTGTCAGCGTCTTCTCTGACGGCGAAGCCATGAAGAAGCATGCCAATGAGCTTGGTAAGACCAGCTTTGGCGCTATGAACCGTTTCGTCTTCCGTCCGTGGCATGACACCGGTAAGGTAGCCCAGCTCGGTCTGTCACTCTGGTATCAGGGTGCCCGCCATGTTGCCGTGGAAAACGACGAGGGCAAATCGGAGGCTTCTGAAGGATACTTTGAATATTCTGCTACGTTCCCGACCCGCGTATGCAGCGTGGATATGCTCGGTGCCAACATCAGCAATGCCCGCAGCGTGTTCAAACTCTCGCCCGAATGGCTCGTAGCTATGAACCGCTTCGCTTTCGAGGGTCAGTATTACTACATGAATGTCAACCGTAAAGGCGGTCTCAAGCACTATCAGGCACAGGGTGTCTACGGATTGCTCCGTGGCATATTGATCGGTAAGGACTACGGCTATTCTCATGGTGATGCAGGTCTTGCCACTCCTGGTCCCAAGACCCTTGAGTGTGTGCTCGGTTACAACTACACCGATGCCACATATGCTGATGCCGGTATCTATGGCGGCCGCACTAACGATGCCTCTATCACCTTCAACTATTACTTCAATAAGTATTTCCTGGCTCGTCTGCGCTATAGCTACACCAATGTATCATCAAGCGCGGCTATGTACAATCGCCATGTCAACACCATCCAGGCTCGTCTCCAGGTGATATTCTGACGCCTTAAGCAGAGATGACACAATATCGACCCCAGCGGGGTCGCATAAATTAGGCATGGGTCATACAATCCGTCAGGATTGGCTGACCCATGTTGTTGTTCCGCCACAGATTGCCGCCGCTGGAGGTGGCGCACAGCTCCTGCGTGGGTTGTGTGAGGGTGTCATTTAACGCTCTACATGCTTGTAGGGACGCGGCGTGCCGCGTCATCAAAAGCAATACACCTCGCCTGGTACGATGACGCGGCACGCCGCGTCCCTACGATGTGATTTTACGTCGATTGGTAAACAGATTGGGGTGCATACCTACAAATTGCAGTGCATTTTCGTGGGCATGCACCACCCTACGAGATGGGGTTGCATAACGGCTGCAAAGTCCGTAACTTTGCACTCCGATTATTCTTACGTCATCCGACCATCATATGATTTCCATACAGAACCTTTCGGTGGAGTTCTCTGCCAAAGCTCTTTTTGACAATATCAACTACGTCATCAATCCGCGTGACCGCATAGCTCTCGTGGGCAAGAACGGCGCTGGCAAATCCACGATGCTCAAGATCATCGCCGGCATCCAGTCGCCCACGTCAGGGTCTGTGGCTGTCCCCAAGGATGTAACGGTAGGCTATCTGCCGCAGCATATGCAGGTCAACGATACTCTGACTGTGGAGCAGGAGGTGCGCAAGGCATTTGCGCATATCGATGCCATGCAGCAGGAACTTGACCGTTATACGGCTGAACTGTCGGAACGCACTGACTATGAAAGTGCCTCATATCAGGATCTCATAGACCGCATGACCACTCTGACCGAGCGGCTTACATACGAAAATTCCGAGAACCATGATGCTGAGATGGAGCGTACATTGATAGGTCTCGGATTTCGTCGCGATGACTTCACGCGTCCTACATGCGAGTTCTCAGGCGGGTGGCGCATGCGCATCGAGCTTGCCAAGCTGCTTTTGGGGCATCCCGATGTGTTGCTGCTTGACGAGCCTACCAACCACCTTGACATTGAATCTATCCAGTGGCTCGAGTCCTTTCTGGTCAACCGTGCCAAGGCTGTGGTGCTGGTCAGCCACGACCGTGCATTTATTGATAATGTGACCAACCGCACCATTGAGATATCGCTGGGCAAGATCTATGACTACTCCGTCAATTACTCTAAATTCGTGGAGCTTCGCAAGGAGCGTATCGAGCAGCAGATGCGTGCTTATCTCAATCAGCAGAAGCAGATACAGGATACGGAGGACTTTATAGAGCGTTTCCGCTACAAAGCCACGAAGAGTGTGCAGGTGCAGAGCCGCATCAAGCAGCTCGCCAAGATAGAGCGGATAGAGGTGGATGAGGTAGACAAATCGCGTCTCAATCTCCGTTTTCCGCCCGCGCCACGTTCGGGAGATTATCCTGTGATAGCCGATAATGTAGGCAAAGCTTACGGCGACCACCAGGTGTTTGACCATGCCACGTTTACCATCAAGCGTGGTGAAAAAGTGGCTTTCGTGGGCAAAAACGGCGAGGGCAAGTCGACTCTGGTCAAGTGCATAATGCGTGAAATTCCCTATACCGGCGAACTGAAGATAGGACATAACGTCCAGATCGGATATTTCGCACAGAATCAGGCTTCGCTGATGGACGGCGAGCTGACCGTATTTGACACCATCGACCGGGTGGCAGTGGGGGATATCCGCACTAAGATACGCGACATACTCGGAGCCTTTATGTTTGGAGGAGAAGCATCTGACAAAAAGGTCAAAGTGCTCTCGGGTGGCGAGCGTACCCGTCTGGCTATGATACGCCTGCTGCTTCAGCCGGTCAACCTGCTTATTCTTGACGAACCTACCAACCATCTTGACATGGCGTCAAAGGATGTGTTGAAGCAGGCGATAAAGGACTTTGACGGCACAGTCATCGTCGTGAGCCATGACCGTGAATTTCTTGACGGTCTGGTGGAAAAGGTCTACGAATTTGGTGACGGCAAGGTGCGTGAGTGCCTCGGTGGCATATATGAATTTTTGGAGAAGAAAAAGCTTGATTCACTTGCCCAATTAGAGGCTGCGAAACCGTCTTCACCGACTCCGAAAGATAAGGAGACTCCCAAGGCTGAGACTCCGAAGCCTGCAGCCGGGACTAAGGAAGCGTCTGTGCCTAAGCTCAGCTATGCCGAGCAGCGCGAGCGTGACAAGGCTCTGCGCCGCGCCCGCAAGAAGGTAGAGGATGCCGAGAAAGATGTGGCGCAGCGGGAGCAAGCCATCAAGGATCTTGAGGCGCGTATGTCATCGGGTGAAGCGTTGACCGAGGAAGATTATGCTCTCCATGCCTCCCTCACCAAGCAGCTCGAAAACGCCATGAGCCTGTGGGAGCTGGCATCCATGGAGTACGAGGAGATGCAGTGAGAATAATGCCATATCCTACCCTTGTGCGGACATGCCACGGCACGTCCGCCCATCATATGTCGCAATTATAAATGTTGCGTAATGCGGACATGCCAAGGCATGTCCCTACAGAGATGATGGAGACAAACATAGATTAACAAGTAGCTGTGTGCTATGCTGTAGGGATGGATGTCATCGGGATGGTAAGGATGAACCGCGATCCATTATCATAAGTGGTGTCAAGCTCGATATGGCCACCCAGCAGTTGCGCAAGTTGTAGTGCCAGTGCCAATCCGAGCCCCGCTCCTTGTGAAGAACTGTCAAGTTTGCTGAATCTCTGGAATATCCTGTCCTGGTCCTCCTCGTTTATGCCTATGCCTGTGTCGGTCACGCTTATTTTCACAGTATTGACAGCGGGCAGTACCTGGTATGACAGCTCGATAGAGCCTTCGGTGGTGAATTTGGCTGCGTTTGACAGCAGCTGGTATAGAATCTGCGACAACCTATGGGGATCGGTGTCTATCTGCACGTCTGGTAGGTCAGGTGCTAATCCGACACGGACATTTTTGCTTGCGTGGTGACGGATGACGGTTATGGCGTTGTCGCATATCATCTTCAGGTCGATCTTCTTCGGGTGTACTGACAGGGTCTTATTGTCAGCCTGTGCCAGCGTCAGCACGTCAGAGAAGAGGTTGAGGAGCAACTCGGAGTTGAACTGTATTTTATTTGAGAAATCGCGCAGATAGGGCTTGTCTCCTGTATCCACACAGTCTATCAGCAGATTGGTGTATTCATTGATAACATGCAGGGGACCTTCCACTTCGTTGCTCATGTTTTTGATAAAATCAGATTTTGTGCGGTTGGCAGCCTGTGCATCGTCACGGGCTTTCACAAGGTCAGCCTGTGCTTTCTGTATGTTGGCTTTCTCGATTTTCAGGTCGGTGTTGCTCTTCTTAAGATGGGAAGCGAGTTTGCGCATGCGATGATACATGAAAAACAGGACCACAAGCAGCACAAACAGGACTATCGTACCCGTCATCAGCATCATGGTGCGAGTTCTGGTGGCTTGATGCTCGCGTTTGAGGTTCTGTTCCTTCAGCTCATTGATGTCATATATGATCTGGAGTTCCTGGGCTTTTTCCTGCATTCGGGTCTTGATGGTCTTTTCCAATACGCTGTTATATCCTTCCAGCCCGTCCAGCAGTGCCTCTTTATTGCCTGTCTTACGCCCGCACTCTACCATCAGCCTGTACAGGATGTGGAGATATGAGCGGTTGTAATAGTTGTCTTTATTTTTATATATGAGTTTCAGGGCTTCATCATAACGTTTGTGATGCATCGCATAGTAGATTTCGGCGCGTCCGGAGTGTGCCTCTGTGTTGGCTGCGAGGTCGTTTGTTTTCAGCAATGCCTGTATTTTCGCATATATGCTTTCTACCTCCTTGTCCGACAGCAGGGGGTAGTTGCTGAGCATGTGGGTGTAGATGATATAATAGTGTGCATTGTAGTTGCGGTATTTGCGTCCCGCTTTCGCATTGCTTTTCTCCAGCATTCCGATGGCTTCAAGCCGCTTGCGGTCTATCTGTAAACCTTTTTCATAGTCATCGTTGAGACGGTATATGATGGCTGCCTGGGTGTAGAACGCATTACGCAGGGGTGTGTGGTCTTCTGGAAGCGATTCCACCAGTTCTTCCAGCTTGTTCATGTAGTGTATCAGCATATCTCCCTGCGAAGTGTTGCCTATGTACAGGCATAGAGCATGTAGCAGCACGATTTTCTCATATATGTCGGTCGGAGGGTTGGCATTGACCATGTCGAGTAGCTGCTGCAGGCGGTGGGCGCGTGTCTTTTCGTCAGCGTACCATAGACCGTTGTGGTTACGCAGCATCCTTAAAAATGTCACAGTCATGTCGCGTGTCGGCGAGGGCTGGAACCTTTTGGCACGGTTGATATCTATTGCCAGCAACGAATCCTCTTTGACATGCAGATTGCCGAGATGGCGCAGTATGTTAAGCCCGTCTTCGCTGTTGCCGGTCTGTAATGCCAAGTTGTATATGGCGGAGCCTACGGAGTCTTTCAGTGAGATGCTGTTCGTAAGGTCGAAGATGTCGGTCAGCATGCTGATTCGCTCGGTGGAATTTACCTTATTAGTTAATCCGGCTTTGATGCTGTCTATTATCTGTTGTTTTTCAAATGCTGACAGCTCGGAGGTGGCTCGGGCGCATAATGCTGTCAATATAAGGACAGCTGCTAAGATGTGTCTGGTTATGGATTGCATGGATGTGATAAGATATGATGCAAATATAGCGATTTTTATTTGGGATTGTGCCAGCTTCGTTAAAAAATGTAATATTCCAGTATGGTGAAACCATTGTTGCACAGTAGGGATTTTTTGAGTAACTTTGCCCCGATTATAGGTTTTTCAATCAAACGGAAAAATTCTCCACCATCTTTACAGACTATGCGTGAAACGAAACGCGCTGTCCTCACTCTTGAAGACGGCACAACCTTTGAAGGGAAATCATTCGGCTATGAGGGTTCCACAGCCGGTGAAGTAGTTTTCAACACCGCCATGACGGGTTATCCTGAGAGTCTGACCGACCCCTCCTATGAGGGACAGATACTGGTCACGACTTACCCCATCCTCGGCAATTATGGAGTGCCGCCGAGACGGCAGAAAGATGATGTCAGCGAATATTACGAAGGTGACCGCATACATTGCCAGGCAATAGTAGCGCAGGACTACACCTATGACCACAGCCACTGGCAGGCTGACCGCAGCCTTGCCGACTGGCTCAAAGAGGAAAATATAGTGGGTATCTACGGCATAGATACACGCGCCCTGACAAAACATCTGCGCGAGCACGGCTCGATGCTCGGAAAAATCGTGGTAGAGGGTGCTGAAGACGTGGATTTCTACGATCCCAACAAGGAGAATCTTGTAGCCAAGGTGTCATGCAAAGATGTGGAATACCATGGCGAGGGTGACAAGACAGTCGTGCTCGTGGACTGCGGTGTGAAGCACAATATCATCCGCTGTCTGACACGCCGCGGAGTCAAAGTGGTGCGTGTCCCCTGGAATTATGATTTCACCACCATACCTTACGACGGTTTGTTTATATCCAACGGTCCCGGAAATCCCGATATGGCGGAGAAGACCGTAGAAAATATCCGCAAAGCCATAGAGATAGGCAAACCCATCTGTGGCATCTGCATGGGCAACCAGCTTCTCTCGAAGGCAGCCGGAGCTACGACTTATAAACTAAAATACGGACACCGCAGCCATAACCAGCCTGTGCGTCGAGTCAATTCCGACCAGTGCTTTGTCACTTCGCAGAACCACGGATTCGCTGTCGACAGCTCCAAGCTGCCAGCTGACTGGGAGCCGCTGTTTGTCAACATGAATGACGGCACCAACGAGGGCATACGCCACAAGAGCAAGCCGTTTTTCTCGGCTCAGTTCCATCCAGAGGCATCCAGCGGTCCCAAGGATACAGAGTTCCTGTTTGACGAATTCATAGCGTTGCTCTGACATCGAGACCCAGTTTATCCATCTAACACTACATATCCCACCACAACATCATATTCACATGTCGCAGACTAATAGATTTGACTTCCATAAAGTGCTTCTGCTCGGAAGCGGTGCTCTCAAGATAGGCGAGGCTGGCGAGTTTGACTACTCCGGCTCTCAGGCACTGAAAGCGTTGAAGGAGGAGGGTATCGAGACAATCCTCATCAACCCCAACATCGCCACTGTGCAGACTTCTGACGGTTTCGCCGACAAGATTTATTTCTTGCCCGTGACCCCTTATTTCGTTGAAAAGGTCATAGAGAAGGAGCGTCCTGACGGCATCCTGCTCGCTTTCGGCGGTCAGACAGCCCTCAACTGCGGTGTGGCTCTCAGTGAGAGCGGTGTGCTTGACAAGTACGATGTCAAGGTGCTCGGTACTCCTGTCCGTGCCATCATGGACACCGAGGACCGCGAGCTGTTCGTCAAGAAACTTGACGAGATCGATGTCAAGACTATCAAGAGCGAGGCTGTCAACTCTACTGCTGATGCCATCAAGGCTGCCAATGAACTCGGTTATCCGGTCATCGTGCGTGCCGCTTATGCTCTGGGCGGTCTGGGCAGCGGTTTCTGCGACAACGAGGAGGAGCTGATAGCTCTCTGTGAGAAAGCTCTCTCGTTCTCGCCCCAGGTGCTTGTGGAGAAGTCGCTCAAGGGATGGAAAGAGGTGGAATATGAGGTGGTACGTGACCGTTTCGACAACTGTATCACCGTCTGCAACATGGAGAACTTTGACCCGCTGGGCATCCACACCGGCGAATCTATCGTGGTGGCTCCCTCGCAGACTCTCAGTAACGAAGACTACCATTATCTGCGCCAGCTGGCTATCAAGATTATACGCCATGTGGGCATCGTCGGCGAGTGCAACGTGCAGTATGCCTTTGACCCGCAGTCCATGGACTACCGTGTCATCGAGGTCAATGCGCGTCTGAGCCGTTCGTCGGCTCTGGCATCCAAAGCCACCGGCTATCCTTTGGCTTTCGTGGCTGCCAAGCTCGGTCTGGGATACGGTCTGTTTGACCTCCGCAATTCTGTCACCAAGGAGACATCGGCTTTCTTCGAGCCGGCTCTTGACTATATTGTGTGCAAGATACCTCGCTGGGACCTTGGCAAATTCCACGGTGTAAAGCGTGAAATCGGCTCGTCGATGAAATCAGTCGGCGAGGTCATGGCTATCGGACGCACCTTTGAGGAGGTAATCCAGAAGGGTCTCCGCATGATAGGGCAGGGCATGCACGGGTTTGTCGAAAACAAGTTCATGAATGTGGACGATATCGACAAAGCTCTCTCTGCTCCTACCGACAAGCGTATATTCGTAATCTCTCAGGCGATGCAGCGCGGATACACCGTTGACCGCATCCATGAGCTTACCAAGATAGACAAGTGGTTTCTCCACAAGCTCCACAACATCATTGACACTGCCAAGGAGATGGAGCAGTATGATGAGGTGGAGAAACTTCCCGAGGCGCTCGTGCGTCAGGCGAAGTCGCAGGGATTCAGCGATTTCCAGATTGCGCGCTCTGTGTTTGGCGACTGGATGAATGAGCACAGCGAGGAGGGCAGCGACCGTGTGCGCACCTACCGCAAATCACTCGGCATAACCCCTGTGGTCAAGCAGATTGACACCCTTGCGGCTGAATATCCTGCGATGACCAACTACCTCTATCTGACCTATAACGGCTCGGAGAATGATGTCAAGTATCTCCATGACCACCGCTCTATAATAGTCCTCGGCTCCGGTGCCTACCGCATCGGCTCGTCGGTAGAGTTTGACTGGTGTTCGGTCAATGCGCTTCTGACTGTTAACAAGGAGGGCTGGCGTTCGGTGATGATAAACTACAACCCCGAGACGGTTTCCACCGACTATGACATGTGTGACCGTCTCTATTTTGACGAGCTCACCTATGAGCGCGTGATGGATATCATAGAGCTGGAGCAGCCCCACGGTACCATACTCAGTGTAGGCGGTCAGATACCTAACAACCTCGCTACACGTCTTGACAAGAGCAATGTCAACATACTCGGTACATCAGCCAAGAGCATTGACAATGCCGAAGACCGTAACAAGTTCTCGGCGATGCTTGACCGTCTGCACATCGACCAGCCTCGCTGGAGCGAGCTGACGAGCTTCGAGGATATCAACAAATTTATCGAGAAGGTCGGTTTCCCGGTGCTCGTGCGTCCGAGCTATGTGCTCTCAGGTGCTGCTATGAACGTATGCAGCAACAATGACGAGCTTGAACGTTTCCTCCGTCTTGCTGCCAACGTCAGCAAGCAGCACCCTGTAGTGGTCAGTGAATTTATTCAGGGAGCCAAGGAGATAGAGATGGATGCCGTGGCTCAGAACGGCGAAATAGTGGTCTATGCCATCTCGGAGCATATCGAGTTTGCCGGTGTGCACTCTGGTGATGCTACCATCCAGTTCCCGCCGCAGAAACTCTATGTAGAGACCATGCGACGCATAAAGAAAGTGTCTTCGCAGATAGCCAAGGCTCTCAACATCTCGGGTCCGTTTAACATCCAGTTCCTTGCCAAGAACAACGATATCAAGGTCATAGAGTGTAACCTGCGTGCATCGCGCAGCTTCCCCTTCGTCAGCAAGGTGCTTAAGATTAACTTCATAGACATCGCCACCAAGGTGATGCTCGGCATCCATGTAGACCGCCCTGCCAAAAATGCTTTTGACCTCGACTACGTGGGCATCAAGGCATCGCAGTTCAGCTTCTCGCGTCTGCAAGGGGCTGACCCTGTGCTTGGCGTTGACATGTCGTCCACTGGTGAGGTCGGCTGTATAGGCACCGACACAAATGATGCTCTGCTCAAGTCGATGCTCTCCGTAGGTCTTCGCATCCCCTCAAAGGGTGTGTTACTCTCTACAGGTACCCCGAAGCAGAAAGCCGACCTGCTTGATGCAGCCCATAAGCTTAATGATGCAGGTTTCAAGCTCTACGCTACAGGCGGTACTCACAAGTTCCTCAACGAGAACGGCATCCCTGCCATCTGCGTACATTGGCCCAGCGAGCCTGACAAGCAGCCCCAGGCACTCGAATTGCTCCACAACAAGGAAGTAGACCTCGTGGTCAACATCCCCAAGAACCTCTCCAGTGCCGAGCTGACTAACGGCTACAAGATACGCCGCGCAGCCATCGACCTCAACATCCCGCTGCTGACCAATGCCCGCTTGGCATCAGCCTTCATCGAAGCCTTCACCAGCGTCCCCCTCGACGAAGTAGAAATCAAGCCCTGGCAGGCTTATTGATTTAGAGCACACTACAAATAAACGCCGTCGTCCATAATTGGACGACGGCGTTTATTTGATAGCAGTTTTTTTTATTTGCGGTCAAAGCGGATGTAGCTTTGTGGAAGGGGGTGGTAGGATGGGTCAGACCATAGGGTGCTGGAAATCATCAGGTCGGCACTGATGCGGTTGCAGGCGATGGGGACATTGTGGAGGCGGCACTGGCGCAGGAGCATCTGTATGTCAGCCTCATGGGGCTGTGCGTTGAGGTCATCTATGAGGAATACGGCAAGGTCTATCTCTTTGCGTACTACCATAGCTGCTATTTCGGCATCGCCTCCCATAGGTCCTGACTGCATGCAATCTACCTCTGCCTCGAGATTTAAGTCATTGAACGCCTGGCGGATGAGCGAACCGGTTGTGCCGGTGCATACGAGATGGTGCTTTGACAGATAAGCGGCGTTGAATTTCACCCAGTCCACCATGTCCGCTTTGCGGTGGTCGTGTGCCACGAGTGCTATTGTCAGTTTCTCTTTCATAGCTTATGTTTGATATAATGTGTGAATATCCTAAAAACGCTTGTGACGGCTGTAAGGTTTTTGATTGATCACCAATAAGCGGATTTGGATGCTTGGCGGAAGTTTAGTACATTTGCATTAGGATACGGACTGTAGATTTTGTGACAGATGAACAACGCTACTAAATTTCGCATGGCTTGCATAGTGCTCCTTTGGATTGCCCTGTGCTATCTCGTGGTCACATCCCGTCCGTTTACATTCATGACCCTGTTTGTCATCGTGGCATCAGGCATCATAGTTTTCGTGCCTCTGTATAAGAAGCATGTCAGGGGCAAAAGCAACAATACCGACGAAAAGCACAACAAAGGCAATGGTAGAGCTTAACGAAAGTGACTATCCTATATTAAGCAAGATCCAGTCCCCGTCGGATCTGCGCAAGCTCGACATCGAAGGGCTTAAACAGGTGTGTGCCGACATGCGTAAATTCCTGATAAGCGAATTGTCGCATAATCCAGGACATTTCGCGAGCAGTATGGGAGCCATGGAGCTGACGGTAGCACTGCATTACGTGTTTGACACTCCTGACGACCGCATTGTATGGGACGTGGGGCATCAGGCTTATCCCCACAAGCTCCTGACGGGTCGCGCCCGTCAGTTTGATACCAACCGCCGTCTTGGTGGACTCAGCGGATTTCCCAACCCTGCTGAAAGTGAATATGATACTTTCACTGCCGGACATGCGTCCAATTCCATCTCCGCAGCTCTCGGCATGTCTGTCGCTTCGGCTCTCAAGGGTGAACCGCAGCGTCATGTCGTAGCGGTCATCGGGGATGCTTCGATAGGTGGAGGTCTCGCGTTCGAGGGACTTAACAATGCGGCTAATTCGGCAAGCAATCTGCTTATCATCCTCAACGACAACGACATGTCGATTGACCGCAATGTCGGGTCGCTCAACCGTTATCTCACCAAATTCAACACTTCCAAGAAATACAATAATATCCGCTACAAGGCATACAAGTTGCTCCGGCGGATGGGGTTGATAAGCCGTAAGTCAAGCAGCCGTATTCTGCGGTTTAACAACAGCATAAAATCCCTCCTCGGAGGCGAGCAGAATATATTCGAAGGGCTGAATATACGTTATTTCGGTCCGTTTGACGGTCATGACATTGAGCGCATGATCAGAGTGTTGACCGATATCAAGGATATGAAGGGTCCCAAGCTGCTGCATCTGCGCACCGTCAAAGGGAAGGGTTTTGCGCCTGCGGAGCGCGACCCTGCCACTTGGCATGCTCCGGGGAAGTTTGACCCGGTCACCGGTGAGCGTCCTGCGCCAGCACCAGGACCACATCCATTGAAATATCAGGATGTGTTCGGTAACACTCTTGTCGAGCTTGCCAGAGGCAACGACAAGATAGTCGGCATCACGGCAGCGATGCCATCGGGCACGTCGGTGAGCAAGTTACAGGAGGTATTTCCAGAACGTACATTTGATGTCGGCATCTCAGAGGGGCATGCCGTCACATTCAGTGGCGGACTTGCCAAGGAGGGTCTGCATCCTTTCTGTGCCATCTACAGCTCTTTCTTGCAGCGCGGATATGATCATATCATCCACGATGTGGCTATCCAGCATCTGCCTGTGACATTCTGCATAGACCGTGCCGGTCTGGTAGGGGAGGACGGTGTCACCCATCATGGATTATATGATATAGCATATATGCGCACCATCCCCGGCATGGTGGTGTCAGCTCCACGTGACGAGCACATGCTTCGCCGACTGATGTACACTGCGTCGCTTCATGACGGATCTTTTTCCATCCGCTATCCTCGCGGAGCGGGAAAGATGACCGATTGGGAGTGCGATCTCAAGCAGATACCTATTGGCTGTGGCGAAAAACTCGCTGAGGGCAGTCAATGTGCCATACTCGCCATAGGTCCGCTGGCTTTGCGCGCATCGGAAGTCGCTGCGAGCCTTCGTGACAAGGGTATATCGGTAGCTGTCTATGACATGATTTTTGCCAAGCCCCTTGATGAGGATATACTCCGACAGGTTGGTGACATGAAAGTTCCGATTGTCACCCTTGAGGACGGTACCAAAGCCGGAGGTATGGGCAGTGCGGTGGCTGAGTGGATGTGTGCCAATGGATATCATCCATCCATCATGATGCTCGGCGCACCTGACCGCTTTATCGCCCATGGCACCGTGGCGCAGCTCCATGAAATCGTCGGCATAGACTCCCGTTCGATTGAGGATGCTGTGACTAAGGCTGTGATGGCAGGGAAGTGATATAATCTATAGAAACGTTTAAGCATTATGAAGATAATAATAGCTGGAGCCGGTGAGGTGGGTACTCATCTTGCCAAGATGCTGTCAAGCGAAGACCAGGATATAATGGTCATCGACAAGGATGCCGCGAAACTTGAGATTCTTGATGCCAATTATAATCTCATGACCCATAAGGGCAGTCCTATATCGTTTGATGCACAGCGTGAGAGCGGTGTGGTCGGTTGCGACCTGTTCATAGCCGTGACCCCGTCCGAGACCGAAAACATACTTGCCTGCCAGATAGCCAAGAAGCTCGGGGCTGGACGCACGGTGGCGCGCATAGACAATTACGAGTATCTCCGTGAGAAAAACCGTGGTTTCTTTGATGACCGTGGTGTGGATTTCCTTATCTATCCTGAATTGCTGGCTGCCCATGAGATAATGACCGCTCTGGAGCGTTCGTGGGCGCGTCATTGGTTTGAGCTTCACGACGGACAGCTTATACTTATCGGAGTGAAGATACGCGACAATGCTCCCCTGACAGGAAAGAAGCTGCGCGACATGACAGGAAGTATCCATAACGTGCATGTGGCAGCTATCAAGCGCAATCATGAGACCATCATCCCTCGAGGTGATGACGATATAGAAGCTGGTGATATTATCTATTTCACCACTACCAAGGATCATGTCAAGGACATACGCGAGATGTGTGGCAAGAAAGACAGTGTGATCCGTCGCGTACTCGTCATGGGCGGCAGCCGCATCGCCATGCGTTTTGCCAATTTGGCTGTCGACAAATTTAAGATCAAGGTGATAGAGATTGACCGTCAACGCTGCGATAAGGTGGCTGAGAAGTGCGAAAACGTGCGCGTGGTCTATGGCGATGCCCGTGACATTGACACGCTCCGCGACCAGGGCATACAGGATTTTGATGCTTTTGTGGCTCTTACTGACAGTTCGGAGGCTAATATCCTTACCTGTCTGTCTGCAAAGGAATTAGGCGTTGAGAAAACGATAGCCGAGGTTGAGGACATACAGTTTATATCTCAGGCTGAGAATCTCAACATCGGCACGATTATCAACAAGAAACTCATAGCTTCGAGCAAAATATTCCAGATATTGCTTGATGCAGATACTGACACAGCCAAATGCCTCGCGTTGGCAGATGCGGAGGTCGCAGAGTTGGAAGTGCACAAAGGAGCGAAGGTCGTAGGTACTCCGGTCTACAAACTGAAGCTGCCTCGGGATATCACATTTGCCGGCATGATACGTGACGGACGCGGCATGCTTATTTCAGGTCAGACGGAGCTGCAGCCAGGCGACCACGTATTGGTATTCACATTGGGTGGCGCAATCCATAAGCTTGACAAATTGTTTTATTGACAGATGGCATTTATCAAGCCCTTTCATCTTGGCATAAAGGCACCTGTAGTCAATATTTCCGCAGTCTGCCGTCTGCTCGGTTGGCTGTTGCTGATTGAGGCTGCATTCATGTTGATACCTCTGGCGGCATCGTTGATCTATGGAGAAAATGATGCTATGGCGTTTGTCGAATCGATTGCCATCACAGCTGGAGCTGGGCTGATAGCGATACTGTGTTTCCGTCCGCGTCTGGCAAATATGGGCAAGCGTGAAGGATTTTTGCTGACGGCTCTTGTGTGGGTTGTGTTCTCGGCGTTCGGTATGTTGCCGCTGCTGATAGGACCGACACCTCTTACGGTCAGTGAAGGTTTCTTTGAAGCGATGTCAGGTTTCACCACTACCGGGGCTACTGTTATCAGTCAGGTTTCGACTCTCACCCACGGTATACAGATATGGCGATGTCTGATGCAGTGGCTCGGCGGTATGGGTATCATCATGTTTACGCTTGCTGTGCTTCCGAAGTTCAACCATTCCGGAGGGTTGATGATGTTCAATGCCGAGGTGACAGGTATAACCCACGACAAGATTTCGCCCCGCATCTCGCAGACCGCCAAGACGCTGTGGATGATATACTTGATTTTGACAGCAGTTCTCATATTCCTGTTGTGGCTCGGACCGATGAACCTGTTCGAGAGCATCTGCCACGCTATGAGCACTATCTCTACAGGTGGTTATTCGACGAGCGACGGCAGCATCGGCACATGGGATGACTCGTATTACACGAAAATCGTCATAACCATCTTCATGTTTATCGGCGGCATCAACTTTGGGCTGCTGTTTGCCACTGTGCACGGGGGAGGATTGCGTACGCTTTGGCGCAATGATATATTCCGCACATATGTCTATGTGGTACTTGGCATGTTTGTGCTGTTCGATATCGCGATAGTGGTCCGCGACCAGTTTCATGACATCCAGGACATAACCATCGAACCGATATTTCAGATAGTCTCAACCATCACTTCCACTGGATACACGGTCACAAATTTTGAAAACTGGGGTACAACCGTGTTGGTGCTGGTGTTTCTGCTCATGTTCACTGGCGCTTGTGCCGGCAGCACCACGGGAGGTGCCAAGCTTGACCGTATCCGTTGTGTGATAGTAGCCACATGGCATCAGTTGCGTCAGGTGGTCAACCCCAACGAGGTGTATGCGGTGCGTGTCAACGGACGCTTGATCAACCGCACCATCATCAGCAAGATTATGGCATTCATGGTGATATACATGGTCACCATATTTATCAGCGCACTGCTACTCACAGGTATGCACGTACCTCTGGTTGATGCCTTCTTCTCTACATTCTCCTGCATGGGCAACAATGGTCTTGGAGCTGGTATCACCGGCTATGGCAGCAGTTATGATATAATCCCTGATGCAGGCAAATGGGTGTTGTCTATAGTGATGCTTATAGGCCGTCTGGAGATTTTCACCATCTTCGTGCTCTTTGTACCGGAGTTCTGGAGGAAGTAAAACCTTGAGGGTGGACTAAAAAATACACCCTGATTTGTAGGGACGCGGCGTGCCGCGTCATCGTATAAGGCGATGTGTGTTGCCTTTGATGACGCGGCACGCCGCGTCCCTACATCGGGGGGGCAGTTACTTGTTGAATAGCTGCTTGATGGAGCCGAGCGAGCCGAGTACGCCAGAGGCTTCGTAGGGGATGAAGACTGTCTTGTCGTTCTTGCCCTTGGTCATCTGCTCGAGTGCCTCGATATACTTTGTGGCGAGGAGGTAGGTGGCAGGGTCGGTGTTTGACTGGCGGATGCTCTCGGTTATGCGGCGTATTGCTTCTGCCTCGCCTTCAGCCTGGAGCACTTTGGCGCGGGATTCGCCCTCGGCTTTGAGGATTTCAGCTTGTTTGGCAGCCTCGGCGCGGTTAATCTGCGACTCCTTTTCGCCCTCGGAGCGGAGGATGAGCGATTTCTTCTCTCCCTCGGCGTTGAGGATGTCGGCACGGCGGTTACGTTCTGCCTGCATCTGCTTTTCCATGGCTATGCGCACGCTCTCGGGAGGGGTGATGTCCTGAAGCTCGACACGGTTGACCTTTACGCCCCACTTGTTGGTGGCATCGTCAAGGATGGCTTGGAGGCGTGTATTGATGGTGTCGCGCGAGGTGAGGGTCTCGTCAAGTTCGAGTTCGCCGATGACGTTACGCAGCGATGTCTGTGTCAGTTTCTCGATGGCGTTGGGGAGGTTGTCGATTTCATAGACAGATTTCTTCGGGTCAACGATCTGGAAGTAGATGAGTGCATTGATTTCTGTCATCACGTTGTCGCGGGTGATCACCTGCTGTGAGGGGAAATCATAGACCTGTTCGCGAAGGTCGATAGATGATGACTGCGACATGCGCACGATGGTGCGGCCGCCTACTGCCGTCTCGATGCGGCGCGTGTACACCACTTTGGGCTTGTCGATAAAGGGCCAGATGATGTTGAGCCCTGGTCCGAGCACGGAGTGGAAGCGTCCGAGACGCTCGATGACTTTGGTTTCGCTCTGTGGCACCACTTTGACGCCGGCAGATACGATGATGATAGCGGCAACGATGAGAGCCACTGCGAGGATTAATGTTCCTGACATGTCTGTGTGATTAATGTATGTGGAAATGAAAAATAAGTTTGGCTTGTCACTCTGCAGGTATAACCTTGAGGATGATGCTGTCATAACCGACCACCTTGACCTCGGTGCCGACGGTCACAGGCACTGCGCATTTAGCCTGCCAGTTATCACCGTCAAGCTTCACACGTCCTAACCCTTGGGCTGGTATGTCTGCTATGACTCTGGCGTTGCGCCCGATGAGGGCGTCCATGTTGCTGACACCGTCATGGTCTGCTGCAAGTTTTCTCCGCTCTATTCTGCGCTTGAACAGCGGGATGAAGCATACGAAGCCGACGATAGTGCCTATGGCGAGCCATACAAGCTGCCATACGACCGATGCGCCGCACAGCTCGGCTATCATGGCTGCGATGCAGCCGATGGCGAGACAGAATGCCGAAACCCATTGTGTCAGCAGCTCGACTATCACGAGTGCCGCGGCAAAAATCAGCCATATGATCCAAACTTCCATAGTGTATCGGATTGTCAGTTAATGATCGGTTATTAATTGAGGTTTGATATCCAAATTTAGCGATTTTCATTCAAATATCCAAACAGCGGCAAAGCCATAAGATAGATTCAGTAGAAAACTTTTTTAATTTAAGGTGAGGGAAATGTTTTATTAAGTTGGTTATTTTCTTAACTTTGCAGATAACCAACTTGATAACACATCATCTGACTGATATAATGAGAAAATTTTTCATCGCATTTCTGGGTTCGATGGCTGCTCTTTGGATCACAGGAATACTCGTAGTGCTGGGCACTGTGGTGCTCGTGATTGCCGTAAGCTCCTCGTCGGTTTCCGAAGAATATGCCAATATGGAGACCAAGGACCACTCGGTGCTGCATCTGAGCCTTGACATGTCGATTGTCGAGCATAACAGCGACCGTCCTTCGCTTCAGGATTTCATCATGGATGATATCAAGACGCCGCTACCACTTGCCAAGGCAATCAAAGCCATAGAGGAGGCTGCCAAGGACAAGCATATCGACGGCATGTTTATTGAAGCAAAGAGCGGAGGTTTCGGCGCTGCCCAGGCTGACGCGCTGATACGTGCCATCAAGAAGTTCAAGAAATCGGGCAAGTGGGTCTATGCCTACGGCGATGCCTACTCGCAGAGCGAATACTATATAGCTTCCGTTGCCGACAGCATATTCCTTAATCCTATCGGCATGGTCGACATTCACGGTCTCGGCACTGGCGGCATGTATTTCAAGGATTTCCTTGACAAGACAGGCGTGTCGTTTACAGTGGTGAAGGTCGGCACATACAAGAGCGCGGTGGAGCCGTTCCTGCTCAACGGCATGAGCGAAGCCGCCCGTCAGCAGGATGCCAAATTCCTTGGGACGATGTGGAGCTACATGACCAAAAACATAGGAGATAACCGCGATGTGACACCCTTGAAGGTCAACCAGTGGGCTGACTCGATGCTTGCGTTTCAGGATCCGCAATATCTTGTGCGTGAGAAGGTGGTGGACCGTCTGGCATATCGTCACGAAGTAAACCAGCTCCTTGCCGATCTGACCGACTGCGACGAACCCGATGACATAAAGCTGCTTGATGTCAAGCAGTATGCTGCCACTAAGGCGGTGGTTGCCGAGACTAAACCAAAGAAGAAGCATGTGGCAGTGCTTTATGCCGAGGGCGAGATTTCGGATGACGGCACTTCCGGCATTTCAGCAGAGCGGATGGTGCCGGAGATAGAGGCTCTGATGAACAATGACGATGTGGCAGGTCTGATACTCCGTGTCAACTCTCCCGGCGGCAGTGCATTTGCCTCGGAGCAGATATGGGAGGCTCTTGACCAGTTCAAGAAGGTCACAGGTAAGCCGTTCTATGTATCTATGAGCAATTATGCCGCATCGGGCGGTTACTACATATCATGCGGTGCTGACAAGATTTATGCCGAACCGCTGACTCTCACCGGCAGCATCGGCATCTTCGGCCTCATACCCAACGTGTCAGGTCTGATGAATGACAAACTTGGCATACACTATGACCAGTATATGACCAATCCGCAGGGTGAGCTTATCAATGTGTTCCAGAAACCGTCGACCCGCTCGGTGGCAGCATTGCAGCGTTCGGTCGACCGCGGTTATGCACTTTTTACGAAGCGCTGTGCCGAGGGTCGCAAGATGCCTTTGGCTAAGTTGCAGGCTATCGCCGAGGGGCGTGTATGGGATGGCATGACCGCCCTGAAAATCGGTCTCGTAGACAAGCTCGGCGGTCTGGATGCTGCCGTGGCTGACATGACCAAGCAGCTCGGCATGAAGCGCACGGAGGTGATGGCATACCCGCAGTCGGAATATGATTTCATCTATGACCTGCTGCTGATGCGAAATGCCATAGAGGAGCGCATCACCATGCACCAGCTCGGCGCGGCATATCCTGTGTGGAAGCAGGTGCAGCAGCTCTCGGAGATGGAGCCGATGCAGACACGTACCATGACCGTCATGGACTTCTGATAATCCCTCACGCAACCTGAATCCCGATGTCGAGGAGCAAGATATTAGACATGCTGTTGCTTTACCCCCTGTCAAAGATTTACGGGGCGGTGATTACACTGCGCAACAAGATGTTTGATACCGGCATACTCAAACAGCATGAGTTTGACGTGCCGGTCATCGTCGTGGGCAATATTGCCATCGGCGGTACCGGCAAGACTCCCCACACCGAGTATCTTATCGAGGCACTACGCTATAACTATAATATCGGAGTGCTGAGCCGTGGATACAAACGGCGCACCAAGGGATTCGTGCTGGCTACCCACCGCTCGCGTCCAGAGGATATCGGAGATGAGTCATATCAGATATTCCAGAAATATGGTGATGACATCACTGTGGCGGTGTGTGAGGATCGTGTACGGGGCATCAGACAGTTGCTTGACATCAACAAAGATATCAATCTGCTGATACTCGATGATGCTTTCCAGCACCGCTATGTCAAGCCGGCTGTGTCGGTGGTGCTCACGGAGTGCAACCGCCCCGTGTTCTATGACAAACTGCTGCCATTGGGACGGCTCCGCGAACCTATGTCGGCTCTGAACCGTGCCGATGTGGTGGTGGTCACAAAGTGTACCGACGACATGAAGCCGATGGACTGCCGCATATTCAAGGAGAATCTTAACCTGTTTCCGTTTCAGAAACTGTTTTTCTCCAAATATGCCTACGGACATCTGGTGAGCGTTTTCCCCGAGAGCGTGACATATATCCCATATCTTGACTGGCTCACTGAGAATGATTCGATACTGACTCTGACCGGCGTGGCAAATCCGCGCCCGTTCGTACAGCATCTGCGCAATTACCGCGCCAAGGTCAAGATGCTCCGCTTCCCTGACCACCATGCTTTTACCCAGAGCGACATGGCTCTGCTCAAAAAGAAATTTGAGGAACTGCCAGGTCAGCGCAAGTTCATAGTCACTACCGAAAAGGATGCCGTGCGGCTTTCCAACAACCCGTATTTCCCTCATTCGCTCAAGTCAGCCATCTTCTATCTGCCCATCAAGGTAGAGTTTATGCCACAGAACGAAGAGGAATTTGAGCCGACCCTCCGCCAATTGATACGGAACATACGTTTGGCTAAAAAAGCAAATTTTAAGGCATGACATGTCATCATGTCGCCTGTGAATTTTGTTATTACTACATATCCCCTTAAAACAAATCTTACCATGCTGCAACAGATTAAACAGACTGCTGATTTCCTTCGCGGAAAAGTTACAGGCGAAATGCCTCAGATCGCTATAATCCTTGGGTCAGGACTTGGCTCGCTCGTTGACTACATCGAGGACAAGCAGACTCTCCGCTATGCCGATATCCCCAACTTCCCTGTATCGACGGTAGAAGGGCACTCCGGCAACCTCATATTCGGTACGCTCAACGGCAAGCGTGTGATGGCTATGCAAGGACGTTTCCACTACTATGAGGGCTATGACATGAAGAGCGTGACCTTCCCCGTCAGGGTGATGAAGATGCTCGGCATCAAGACTCTCTTTGTCAGCAATGCTGCCGGCGGCATGAACAAGGAATTTAAAGTAGGCGACGTGATGGTCATTACCGACCACATCAATCTTTTCCCCGAAAATCCGCTCCGTGGCAAGAATTACGAGGAGTTAGGTACGCGATTCCCTGCCATGACCGAGGCATACGACCACAAGCTCGTAGCACTGGCTGATGCTGTGGCTCTTGAAAAGGGTATCCGCCTGATGCACGGTGTGTATGTGGGCACTACGGGTCCGACATTCGAGACACCGGCTGAATATGAGTATTTCCGCGTTATCGGTGGCGATGCTGTGGGCATGTCTACTGTGCCCGAAGTGATTGTAGCCGTGCACGGCGGCATGAAGGTGTTCGGCCTGTCGGTTATCACCGACCTCGGCGGCAAGGACATCAAGCAGGTGCCTACCCACGAGGAGGTGCAGCAGGCAGCCGTCAACGCCCAGCCCAAGATGCTTGCACTTATCCGCGGCATGGTGGAGCAGATGTAAACAACAGATAATCATTCCCCTAACATTCATGACCGAAATATCTCAATTAGGCGAGTTCGGGCTTATCCACCGCCTGACCGAAAAACTCCCAGTAGTCAACGCTTCTACCAAGAAATCTGTCGGCGATGACGCTGCCGTGCTTGAATATACTGACACGGAGGTGCTCGTCACCACAGACCTGCTGCTCGAAGGTGTGCATTTTGACCTTACATATGTGCCGCTGAAGCATCTCGGCTACAAGTCGGCGATAGTCAATTTCAGCGACATCTATGCCATGAACGGCACCCCGAGACAGATCACAGTGTCGCTCGGCATCAGCAAACGTTTCACGGTGGAGCATATCGAGGAGCTGTATGCAGGCATACGCCTCGCCTGTGAGATATATGGTGTGGATCTTGTGGGTGGCGATACCACCTCGTCGCGCCAGGGGCTTGTCATCTCCATCACATGCATAGGTGATGCGCCCAAGGATAAGATTGTGTATCGTGACGGAGCCAAGGATACTGACCTGATATGCGTGTCGGGCGACCTTGGTTCGGCATACATGGGCTTGCAGCTGCTTGAGCGCGAGAAGGTGGCTTCGGCAGGGCAGCAGGATTTCATGCCCAATTTTGCCGGCAAGGAGTATCTGGTGGAACGTCAGCTCAAGCCTGAGGCTCGTCGCGACATCATCCGCGAGTTGGCTGAAGCCGGCATAGTACCCACGGCGATGATGGATGTTTCGGACGGTCTGTCGTCAGAACTGCTCCACATATGCAAGCAGAGCCACACCGGTTGCCGTGTCTATGAGGATCGCATACCCATCGACTACCAGACAGCGGTCATGGCTGAGGAACTCGGCATGAATCTCGTCACTGCTGCCATGAACGGTGGCGAGGACTATGAGCTGCTGTTCACAGTGCCTCTCCACATGCACGATGCCGTCAGCAAGCTCGAAGGCATCAAGGTTATCGGGCATATCACCAAGGAGGATCTCGGCTGCATGCTGGTTACTCGCGACGGAGCCGAACTTCCCATTAAGGCGCAGGGCTGGAATCCCCTCGCCGATGCAGCCCAAGCACCCGATAATCCGATGTGATATTGGGTCGCAAGTAGGATATTGAGTATTGTCTCCGTAGGAGACATATTGATTAGGCAGTGGTCAGACAAGTTGTAGACTTGGCTGACCACTGTATATGTGAAAATGAAGGAAAAGTCACCTCTGTAGGAGGTGCACATCACACGACAGTAAGTGCGCCTCCTACGGAGGCGATTACGTGTGTGGATGTATGATAACAGTGGTCATGCAAGCTCACGGCTTGCATGACCACTGCCTAATTTGTTTGCCTCCTACGGAGGCACGATGCGTCCCAATGCTGTTGAAACAAGGCAGGAAGCTGGAAGGATTTCGCGGCAGAGCCGCGAAGGGAGCAGTAGCCACATGCAAGCAGACCGTCAGGTCTGCGAAGCTTGTGGTCTAATGCCACCCCGTCATATTCCGGCGGCGTCAGCTGCCGGGGCTGATGCGTGGGGTAGCCCCGGCAGCTACGCCGCCGGTTTTTACCCGCAATCCGTTTCCCACAAGCTGCACAAGCCTAAAGGCTTGCTTGCATGTGGCTATTGCTCCCCTCGCGGTTAACACCGCGAGCCCAATTTCAACCGCATTGTGGCATGTCCCTACAATATCGCGGTTTTGCAGCTCTCCATTCTCATGTTTAATGCTTAAGAAAATAGCATTGCATCGCGTCTCTACACCTATCAGAGGCGGGACTTTTCGGAGGCTCCGGCTCCTCTGCCGCGGTAGCGGTCGTTGGTGGCGTTGAAGGTGTATTGGAGGGTGAGCCAGTATTCGCGGTTGTTGGTGGTGTCAGCCATGTAGACGGTCACGTCGTGGCAGTAGGTGGTCTCGCGGTAGTTGCGCTTGTTGAAGATGTTGTAGGCTTCGAGGGTCACGCTGAAAGTGTTGTTGAAGAAGGCTTTGTAGAGCTTGGCGTTGAGTCCGAAGTCTTGAGCCGATTTCACGAAGCGGTTTTCTTCGTTGCCGTCGCTCATCCACTCCATGTCGATGTTGAGCCATGTGTCCCAGGGGAGGTGGATGGCGTTTTGCCACTGGAGCATCACCCTCGGGTTGTCGAGCTTCTTGCGTCCGCCGTCATAGTCCACGGTCAGCCACTGCTTGCGCAGACCCACATTGACGTTAGGCTCCCAGATACCTACCTTGAATCGGCTGCCTACGAATGCCGACAGATAATGGATGTGGGGAAAATTCATCTTGGTGTAGATCTTGACATCCTCGTCATCCTGATATGTCGATGCGTAGTCGAGTATGGGGTCTTTCTTGTAGGTATATGACAGTTGGGCGAAAAACTGGCGCCATGAGCCTGTAAGTTCGACAGTCTGGATTTTCTCGGGTTGCAGGTAAGGGTTGCCGCTCTCGAGGGTGAAGCGGTTGATGTATCTTACGGCTCCGTCAAGCGAGGAGTATGACGGTCGCTGGGTCTTGTAGGAGTAGTTGAGCGACAGCTGTACGTTGCGGAGGGTGGTCGAGATGGCAAATGAGGGGAAGAAATTGTTGTAGGAGCGGCTCTGCTGATCTTGGAGGATGTCGCCCTCGAAGTATTTGTAGTTGACATGCTCGTAGCGCAGTCCTATCTGGGCGTGCCATTTGCCGAACTGCTGCGAGAAGTCGACGAATGCGGCGATGTTGTTTTCGTCAACGCGCGTGTCGGCATCCGTAATTTGGGAGGCATCGGTGTCATAGACGCTTTTAAAGCGAGTGGTGGTGTATTCCTCGCCGACTTCCACGCGACCTTTCCATACCGGGTGACCCACTATGAACTTCTCGGCGAAGAGGCGGCTGTGGGTGGTGCTTCGGGAGTTGATCTCCGCATCGTTGGCTGCAATGCTCGTCTCGCGGTCAAGGAGGGTGTTGCGGATTTTGTTCCAGCGGTAGTCCACGTTGAGGTCAAGGTCGGTCTTTCCGACGGTGCCGTTATAGTAGACGTTGGCTGAGTGGTAGGGGTAGTTGTCATTTTCGCGCTTGCCGTTCATGACCAGGCGGTAGGTGAGCATGTCGTTGATTGACACATCGCTATAAGTGTTGTAATCTTCGTTTTGTGTGGCGTATGAACTGGTATAACGTACACCTGCTGAGTGTTTGTCGTTGAAAAGGTATGATACTCCGAGTGAGCCGAAGAAATCTGTAATGTGCGTCTTGGAATCCAGATCCATGTTCTGATGTAATACATGTGAGTCGGTGAGTGTGGTCATGTCGTTGGTGTTGTTGTCAGATAAGTGCCCGGTGGCGAAGCCGAAATTGCCGAAAGCCTCCAGTCCGCCTGTGCGGTACTTGATGTTTGCCTGGCTGCTTGAGAGGAAGTAGGGGCGGAAGCCGGCACGCTCGCGCAGCAGCCCGCTCCATCCCTCGCCCTGTGGACGCTTGGTGGTGATGCGTATGACCGACTTGACCGAGGCATCGTAACGTGCGCCGGGGTTGGTGATGACCTCCACGTTTTTGATCTCCTCCGAGCTGAGTTCCTGAAGCTCGTGGACATCTTGCATCTTGCGTCCGTTGATGTAGATGAGGGGAGTGCCTTTGCCGAACACTGTAAACTTGCCGTCATGCCCGAGCACCATCGGCACCTGTGCGAGCACATCGTTGGCAGTGCCGGCATGGGCAAGCACGGTGTTGTCTATGTTGGTCACCAAGGCGTTCCCTCGGATGGCTGTGACGGGGCGATCGCTTTTCACCACTACCTCGCCCAGCATCAGCGTCTGTGGAGCCATGCTGACGGTGCCGACATCTCCCGACGGAGGCACCGCGCATGTCACGGGCATGAAACCTACGGATGTCAGCCTGACCAGCACATCAGCCGAGTCAGGCATATTATGAAACAAAAACCGACCATCCGCATCGGTCACGCACCCTGTGATGTATGCCGAGTCAGCCCTGTTTATTGCCACGGCATTGACATACTCCATGGCAGCATCGTCATCATCAACTACGCGCCCCGTGATGTCACGCGCTGCCGTCCCCAATGTCATGAATGGGGTAGTACAAACAGCCAAGATGGCAATGAAATTTTTTAATGTTCTCATACAGTCTGGGGTTAATGTTTACACCACAAAGTTACATGGCATTGTGCTTTCCTCCTAAAAAATCCATGAAAATCGTTTGGCAGATATGTTGTCTAAACTGTTCATTATAAATGAATTAGCGGCTTGCCTAATTTTAAAATTAGGCAAGCCGCTTTTGAAGCGCACAATTATGTATTTATGAGCCTTTTATCGACTGGTTGAATTATATGGACTGCCAAATACTTGACACAAATGTAATCACTTATTAAGCATGGCTATGTATCTGTCACATGCGGATGGATCTTGGGTTCGGAGTCGGTCAATCAGATGCCTACGCAGATCGTAGATTGAGTTGACTGTTGACTTTCCTAAGAACATGGCTATTGTTTTCTTTGAGAAACCGAGAATGGAAAATAGGAAGAATCGGTATTCATCCTCTTTCAAGTTCTTATAATCATTGTGTAGCCCGTTCATTATGTCATCACAGTGTTTATCCACCATATCTTCGAGCTGCTTGAGTTTCTTGGTGTCGGAGAAAGATTTTATAAGCCTTTTCACTTCATTGGCGATGCGTTGTTGTTCCTTTGGCGTATCAGCCCATTCAAATGAAATTTTACAGATGGCATCAAACTCCTCAAAATGCGTGGATAGAAGTTCGGCTGTCTTGTTCTGGCTGTCAGTCACTGTCTGTTCCTTTATTGACAGGTCTTCCTGTAATTGTCGGGCGAGGTCTGTATACTGGGATATTATCTCTCTGTTGTGCTTGTATCTGCCATAGAATAGCCAGCACAATATCACCAACACTAATAATATGATGGCAATAATCATCCATAAGCGGAACATGGCTTTTTCATTATTTGCTTTTTCCAGCTGTTTGGCTTGTTCAAAATGAATAGTGACCGCGTTCGACAAGCCTTGGGTGGTTTTGCCTCTGAGTGCTTCGTTGGTGATGCTGTCAAATGATTCAAAGTTTCTAAGGGCTTCTCTATATTTGCCAGATGCTTTGTTGATTTTATAAGCGAGGTAATATCGCACAGGTTTCTGTGTACGTTCACCGTATTTGTCGAATATTGCCGTAGCGTCGGGGATTTGGTTCAAGTAAACATATGTCAATCCGAGATAAATTGAATCCTCGGCATTGGCAACCGGCAAATTGCATACATTTTCCCATGATTGCTTTGCGCGAATATAATTCCTTGTTGACATATAGAACTTGCCTAAATTGGCATATAAGTCGGCTTCCAGAGCCTGCATGCCTCTTGCTTTTGCTGAATCCAGTGTTTGCGCGATGAGTTCGATGGCTTTGATACTGTCTTTCATATTATAGTATGCCTGAGCCAGATTTGACGCTGCGCATATCGTATGGACCTGTTTGTTGGTCTGTTTGAAGTTTTCATATGCTATGATAGCATACTTAAGCTCTTCAACATGGTTATAGGTAAGGTTGTATATGGCTGAAATCTCACGGGCTGACATCGCTGTCCAAAATTTATCATCAAGTTCCTGTGCCAAATCATAAGCATTCAACATGGATGTCAGGGCTTGTGGATATTCTTTACGGCAATATTCCACGCTCCCTTTATAATAATAGGTGAGCATTCTTAGATGCTTGGCACCTTTGCCAGAGTAATATTTCACGGCAATAGAGATGAGCGAGTCATCGCTCTCCTGGATATAGTTCCTGAATTTTGCCTGGGTCAGCAGCAGGGCGTAGCGGGCTTGGAGTTCGGAGCCTTGGGGGAGGGGAGTGCCGTCGATGGCGCTGAGGATGGCAAGTGCAGAGTCGGGGTGCTCGGACATGAGGGAGTCGGCGCGGTCAAGGGCTGCCTCAGTGGCTGCATTACGGCTGCATGCCGCCGACAGGGCGGCGATTGCGATTATGAAGAGGATGGCAAGATTTCTCATCTGGAGTGTGACTGGTCGGTGCTGGGAAAGCGGACATGCCACGGCATGTCCCTACAGCTGGGAACAAAGTTACACAAAAGCCCCGTCAATCACAATAATCCAGCAAATGTATGCCTCGAAAATATAGAAACCGTAACCTCACTAAGGATGAGATGATTTACAAACAGTCATTGTCTGCTGATAATTTGAGACTGTTTATGTCTTGCATAGGCAAAGGTCTAAAATATGATTTTAGACTTGTTATTTTGTAATAATCTGATTTTAAGAGTGATATGATGGCCCTAAAATCGCAAATTTAGACTTTGAGGATAAGTCTCTGGTATATAGGTGGTTATATGGTGGCGAACGCCATGGATATTCGTAATGAGTTGTATTATAAATGCTTATGATTAGACTTCTATTTCCATAAGGCGTGAGCTGTGTAAAAAAAGAAATAAGTATTACCGATGGGAGGGGGTCAGGCGGATGCCTTCTTCTTCGGCGTTGAGGATGTTGTTGCCGAGGTCGATTTTTCGGTGGGGATTTTTGCGGAAGGTGTAGCGGAGGAGTATCCATGGGCGCAGGTTGCGGTCACGGTAGTTTGTGTGGGTGGTGCTGCGGTATGTTCCGTCATCTAAGACGGTGCGGGTGCGGACTTCGCCTGTGATGTTCTGGAGGCAGAGTGCTATGTAGAAATCGGGGGTGATATTGTAGTTGACCTGCACCTGTGCCATGGTCGGACGGAGATTGCGCACCACAGAGGTCTTGCCGATTTCACGGTTGGTGTAGTCGACATTGGCGTAGAAGGAAAATCTGCCTGCGCGGGCATTGAAATCCATCATTGACAGAAATGCTCCACGAGACGGTGCATCTTTGTAATAGCTCTGGCTCCATCCACCTCCGATGCCTATGCGTCCCCATCGGAAGCGGTAGCTTGCATAGACCGAAGCTGTCAGTTGGGAGAAATGTCCTGTGTTGAGGTATGTGCTATGGTAGACATCGCCGACCATATATCCTCCAGTCTCTATCATGTCAGACACGGCGCGATAGGACAGAGATGGTTGCAGATAAAGATTGCCACGGTTGAGGGTGTAGTTGAGATTCGCGCGATGAGTGGTCTGAGGCTTGAGATTGGGGTTGCCACTGACTACAAGCAACGGATCTGTGGAGGTGTCGTAGGGATTGAGTTCGGCTATCTGAGGCGTTTCGTTAGAGAGGGTATAGCCCAATTGGAGTGAATTATTGCTGTTGATAGCCCATGTACAGCTAAGTGATGCACGCGGGCGCATGTAGTCGTTGTCGGTCTCTCCGGCTTTGAGCCATATCATCTCCAATCCGAGCGAGGCAAGATAATAGAGGTTATGAATCTTTCCGCTGACTGAGCCAAACAGGTACTCGTTGAGTTTGCGATGACGGAAGATGGGGTAGGGAGAGCTTATCTGATGTATCCTGTCGGACTGTAAGGATAGGTGGTTGCCAAGCGACATGGAGATGCCCGAAGCGTAGGATTTTGAATAGTCCACATCTACATTGCCTGAGTTGCGCAGATTGTCAAACGAGGATGCAAGGGGACGGACAGCCGAGCCGTACTGTTCCGTGCGCCACGAGTCAAGGGTGTTGCTGTTATGGTTATATGCGGCTCTGACTTCCAGGATGTTGTCTGACGATGGCTCAAAGGTGTGCTTGTAATAGAGGCTTGAGGTCACTACAGTGCCGTCGTTTCGATCGTCGGCAGTGAAGCTGTAAGGCTGACAGTCATCTGCTGTATATTCTCCCGCGCCAGTGGTGTGAGATGACGAGTGGTCACGGTTGATATATCCGTGGATGGCGATATAGTCTTTGGGGGCAACGTTCCACTTAAACAGCAGTTCACCGATCCATGAGTGTCCGTTATTGCGTTCTGCCGATATGAACTGCTGGGAGTATGTGGGAGCTTCGCGCCATGTGTCGCGGTCGGTGTCATCGTTATGGGTATAATTGTAGACTCCACGACCGTAGAGACTGTACTTCTGATTCCCCACTTCGAAGTAGCCTACTCCGAAACCGTTGTGTAGAGGTAGCTCGTGACGAGTAGCCGCTTCCGCCCACAAGTATGGTCCGGCATGCTTTTTCAGTTTGATGTTTATGATGCCGTCATAGCCTTCTTGCAGGTAGCGTGCCGGGACAACATTGACAACCTCCACCGATTCGATTTCCGAGGGGTTTAGGGGTGCTATGCCTGAGTTGACCCTATTGCCGTCTATCAGTATGAGGGGTGTTTTGCCGTCAAGCATCGTGACCGTGGAATTAGCCTCGTCGGCAATCAGCAGAGGCACTTCCTGTAACGCCTGAAACGGATTTTTAAGATCCTTGGCATCTTTGGATAGGTAGAATATCTGCCCGTTGGCAGTACGCCTGACCATTTGGCTCTTGTCAGCCGACACAACCACCTCGCCCAATGCGATGCCGTCATTTTCATCCATGTAAATCTTGAGGGGGCTGCTGATTGTATCCGTCAGCAACTCAATCTCCACGTCCCTGTATCCCAAAGCTGTAACGGTCAGCGAACACTTCGCCGAATCAGTAACATCTAATGAAAACAATCCCTCCGCATCTGATTGCACTACCTGTAACAACGAATCCCTCTCAAACATTGACACATACGCCCCGATGACTCCCTCACCGTCAGTCCGTGACACGACCCTCCCTGTAATCTCACGCCCGAAAGCCGTAAGCATTATTAGGCAAAATGCTGCTGCAAGTATTGTCCGATTCATGATTTGTTTGTTGGTGATATGAAATTTCGTGTAATACTCCAAAATATATACGTTACAGGAGGTCAAAACATAACAATGGTTGCGAATAAAATTACAATAGAAAAGGAAAAATCCTCGTAATGCTGAGACATTAGATGTCGTGCATTACGAGGAATGTCAAGGGAATCAGTCTAAACCTGGCCTGTCTTCTTTGAAACTGCAGGCGCATCCGGCTACACAGTTTCCAGAATAGACTGTGCATTTGGCGAGCGCGAAAGTGTTTACACTGCCATCCTTGGTGCCTCCGCGGATTTCAAGGGCTTCCATCTCGTTGAGTAGTTCAGGGGTCGCGATGATTTTTTTGATGATAGGGTGTTCCATAAATTAAAGGGTTTTGAGGTGTTAGATATCTACCGTTTCGCTGTCACGGTTGTATTTCTTGACTGATTTGCCGCCGTTGAAGCGGTATTGTATCGAGATCTGAAACATGTTGTTGAAGCGGAAATTGTTGTCAGCCCAATATCGGGTGCTGTATGACGGGAATGTGATACCACCGTGTGCCCCACTGTCAGTGAGATGTATGGGGATAAACCACATGCCGAGGAGCTGAAGGCGATTGTTGAACAAGAACTTGGAGACGGACAATGCGTATATATCCACACAATCCCGTATATCGGATTGAGGTGTTATGAAAGCGTTTTGCTCCATGTAGCCGCTCAGATAGAACTGAAGGCTGCCTTTCATGGTCTGATACAGCACATACCAGTCGTACTGCGGAAGGACTTTGGAAGTGACATCATCGCCATACTTGGCTCTCTCGCCGACCAGGGTGCCTGTGAGGGAAATCTGCCAATGGGGTCCGAACGCTTTGGAGTAGGTCAGATTGACGCTCCATCGGTCTTTGATGCCGTTGACCGGCTGGCTCATTGTATAGTAGGTGGTGGCACCCGACGGAATCATCCCGAAGACTGGCGAAAAGTGACTGAACACGCCGTCGGATGTATGGGTGTACCGCCCTTCTATGGATATGCTTTTGAGGAATGTAGCTGTCAGGGATATGTCGTGTATAAGCGATGGTTTCAGCTCGGGATTACCTGACGAGTACATCAATGAATCGGTGAACTGCCCGTAGTCTTGTAGGCGCGAAAGGGCAGGATAGCGGGTGGATGCGGAGTAGTTGAGGCGCATAAACACATTGTCGGATGGTATCCACATCGCCTGCAATCCGGCTTTGGGCGTGACGTGTGTGTCGGATTCATTGTTGTATGAGTTTCTGAACACCGAGAAACCGGCATTGAATCCGAGTGATAATTTATTGTTGACCTGATAATCCGCACTGGCGTTGAATGTGTTGCGGAAATCGTTGCTTTCCGAGAGCCTGTTGCCTGTTTCCGCTCTGTCCTCTTTGAAATTAGAAAGGATAAAATCATCTGACAATGTGAATATCCATTTCTGATTGTCGCTCTGACGTTTCGCTTCCAGACCTCCTGTAAAATACTGTGATGATACTTTGCGGTTGTCGGTAATCTGATAGCCTGAAGATCTGTCGGTCGCATTACAGCGTTTGTATCCTATATTGGTATAGGTGAGGTTGGCGTTGAGTCTCCACCCCGACCCTTTGCCTCTGTACCATAGTCCGGCAAGCATATCTAATCTGTCTCTGATGTCGCTGTGTTGTGATTCCGACACGATATCAGTGATATTCAGGTCGGTGAAATCGCGTTTTATCCTGTAGTCGTATCTGTCATGGTCAGAGGAAGGTGCGAGCGAGATTTTGGCAGATATGGAGTGGCGACGGTTGATGTCATAGTCAGCTGCCACTTCGGCAGAATAACGGTTGCTGCGTATATATTTATCAGGCGATTTGTCTGCTGTCTCCAATGTAGTCTCCTTGAGTCCGTTGAGAGGATATTCCTTATCGAAATAGTCGCTCAGTCCCTGTTGGTTAAACGTATAACCGGCGGTGACATCGATGTTGAATTTTTCTCTCGTATATGTGAATTGCCCCTCGTTGCGTGATTTTCTTAAGTTGTCGCCATCGCCGTTTCTGTCTCCGGGTACTATCACCGCTTCTGTCAGCACGACACCCTCATAGCCGGTGTAGAGCGGACGTGTGTGCAGGTCTATGACGGCATCATAGCTTGCATAGATGCCTGTAGGCATATTTGTGATGGTGATTTTGTCAAATCGCTCGGGACGTAGGCGTTTGATGTAGCCAGCCCCTTTCTCTACTCCATCCACTAAGATGAGGATATTCTTTGACCCCAATATATTGCAGGTCGGTACTCAATGGGTTGTAGAACATGCCGTTTATTCTCCCCAGCAGTTCCCCGGCATTACGAGTCCCCTCGCGCATGGCTTTGGTTACCGTGATGATGTCCTCGTTGCCCTGACGTTTCAAAAGCTCGGCGGTCACGACAATCTCGTCCAGCCTCTTTGAAGCCAGCGTGTCAGCCGGGTTGCCGGCAGTCGCAATCAACGCACCTGAACCCCCTAATTCTATGGCTTCATAATGCGGTATGCTGTCGGTTGCCTTGTGGTTTGATATGGCAGTGAAATCGTTTGGAACATAAGGAGTCTGGGCCATCGAACTTATCGTGGCAGCCAAGAGTATGATGAGAGAATATTTCTTCATGCTTTTTCCAAATATCAGATGGTGCGTTTACTCATGCGTCTGGCACTATCAAATAGCATTATGATGATGAATAAAATTGAAATTATGACCCACAAATTTATTGCCAATTATCTGTTCTTCCAAAAATAGCCCAAAAATAAATTGGCTTCCGTCTTTTGTAAGTGCTTGTATATTAGTAAATTACGAGAGGTCAAAAAATTAAAATTAGGCTTTTCTTTAATATAGATGTCAAATATCTGATAATCAGAGGTTTAATGTTTGAATTTGTCCTTTATAATAAGTAATGTGTTGGTATTTAATTGTTTATAATCTATATTTTGGATTTGGCATCAGAAATTTGCCGCCAAATTTGATTGGTCTTGCTTGGTGGTTGGTTTAAAGATGTTGACTGCGAGATATTGCTTTGTCCTACTTATGACATGCAAGAATTAAATTAAAGGGGATGATGTGCAAAGGCCATCATCCCCGATTCTTAACCATATATTATTGCAATGTTTATCAGTATGTTTAGAAGCATTGTAGATTTTTTCGTTGGTTAAGTATTACGTGTTTAGCAAAAACTCATTATTATAACGAATCTACATTATGAGGGAGGATAATCATAGAGCCTGGGCTTACGGCAATGGGACAGGGCCTGTGACGGTCCAGGTTACTGACGGATTAAGCAGGTCGGCATCGGAATCAAAGAACATTATGCCTGTAAAGCTTATCGGTCCGGCTGTTCGGCTAAGTGCTGTAGTCATGGGTTTGCTCCAACTGCTTTCAGGGAATAAAATCGCCCATAACGGAGTGCCGTCTACAACAGTCCGCATGTCGCCCACTACGTAGTGATGGCTTGTATTTCCCTCCTTCATTTCAAGGGAGAAGAGGGCGAACTTGTAATCCTCGCCTTCGGCGGTCACAGTCTCGTCTCGCATATATGCCGTGGTGAATGTGCCATCGTGGAGCTTTTGGCCATCCATAGCGGTGATGATCCACTGGCGCGGTGATGCATGTATATCGCAGTCCATGTAGAGACGGTTTTGCTTGCTGAAAAATGGATCAATAGTAAAAGACGGTTGTAACTCTATAAACGATTTGCCAACGTTTATAGCGCATCGTGCAGTTGTACCTGTAAACGAATCTGTTACAGTAAGCTCAGCGTTGCCGAAGTCTTTGGGAGTAATAGTGATGATGCGTCCATAACACTCGGCAGAAATGGCATTGCCACTCACTGCTACGAGGAAATTCCCGCTTCCGCCACTGACACTTAATTTTTTTGCATCCTCTCGTAAGCATATTTTTACCGATGCAGCCGACAGACTCATCGGCTGCATCACACTTCCATCATTATCCCGGCTGCATGACATAGCTAACAAACCGATTGTCAGTGCCGCATACCATTTGATGATTACATTCATAATAGATTGTATTTATTAGTACAATGCGTAATTTGCATTGTAAAGATAGCATTTTATTTCCTATGTATGCCAGTAACGCACCAGAAACTATGATCAAAATTGTCGGCAGAGGTTTCAAAACTTATAGTAAGGTTTGTATTGACTTTGTAGAAGCCATCATTTCTTCCTCCCCAGCCCATATTTGCATGGAAATATAAGTCATAATTTTGCACAATGGATCTGGTAGATTTCGTGCATATTGCATATCCATCAATAACCCATGCATGGGTGTCATTAGTAGCTCCAGAGGTTCCATTCTTCGTACCACCCATTAATGCAACTGATGGATATGAGGAGTTAGCCCTGATTGTTTCCAGTATTGGATCGGCTGCAAAATACATATATTTCGTACCACATACGACATAGTTTCGCATATATGTAATTAATTTATCAATATCCGTACCAGTACATGTGACAATGGGTATGTTTTTATCCATATTTGGTCCATATACACCTGAAGTATTAATGACAGGAACAGAGACCGACCCATCATAAACCGCTTTGATTAAAGTTGTCACCATTTCTTGTAGATCGGCTGGTGCTGGAGGCCATGCAGATAACTCGGGGTTGTTTCTCATATATTCCCAATTCATGGTTACTCCATTAATTGCGATATTTGTATTCATAACAGCGGCCATAGCTTGAGCACCTGCAATAACTCCGCAACCTGCAGGATAATATGTCAGTTCGTAGTCATTCAAAAACGACAGCCACATATAGCATCGGGGCAGTTTGGTGTTATATGGCTGTTCTTGACTCCATCGTGTTGTTGCCACAGGGGCTACCATTGTGATTACATTTGACAGACTAGTACTTGGTTGCGAACGTGTAGGTGATTCGCTGTCATTTTTCACATGTATTAAATCCTGAATTTCTTTGAATTCAAGTTGTTTCGTTGGTCTAAGTCTTGCATTTATCTTTGACCACGTTGCGTCATGGAGATTATTCTTAAGGGTTTCAACTTTCTCAATTTCTGCTAATACAGTATTCTCTGATAAAGCCAACATCATATCCGCCCCGCACTCTTTTCCTGTGGTTATATCTCCATAAGGTATGTAGGCGATAACACCTGGTCGACGTTCATCGGCACATACTATGGCATACCCCATGTCATCAGTTATTTCATAAAAGGTTATGCTGTCATTTATTGCGGAAGCTCGGGTCTTAGACACAGAAATCAAAGGAAGACGGTATTCTTTTGTTACCGTAAAAGTATTCTCGGCACGGGACATTACTCCTTTATTGATTCCATTTACAAATTCACGGACAGCCTCTACTGCTTCTGATTGAGAAATGTTTTGTGCCCCATCAAATGCAATACTCACGACTTCATCATATGATAAAGATATCATTTTCTCAGATGTCGTATTTTTAATAGATGCTGGTGGCTCTTCAAGGGAAGTACATCCGCATAAAATACCGATGGCGCAAATGGCCAGAAACGTTTTTATTTTAGAATGCATAAGAAAGTTTTTTATTGATTAGTTTAGAAGTTCAAATAGCCGGTAAAGATTTGTCCGCCGTCAGTGATGCACGTGATGGTGTGTTCGCCATAGAGGACAGGGATGTCGGCTGATGGCTCGTCCTGCGTGATGGTGCCATACCATACTGGTATGTCATCTTTGCTGATGGTTACATCCAGGTATTCAGAATTATTAAAGTCAAATTCAATATGCCCCTGTACGTATGTACATATGATACGCTCTCGAGAGGGCATTTCAGGTCTATTGGTTTTACGGTGCTGAGTTAGCACTGTGGATTTGCTGCCAACCTCCTCACCCCGTATATTAATAGAGTGTGGGAGGGTAACGAAGATGGAGAGGATTAAGAGGATGAATCTGAGTCGCTGCATAAGGCTTTTGGCGTTAAATTTTATGCCGCAAATTTACGCGATGAGCTTGCTGATGCCAAATAATTCATTAGGCAAAAGCCATGTTGAAAGTATCCTGTATTACCTTGAGAATCAATAAACTATATTTGTGCAGGACTCATAAAAATTTAGGCGCTTAATTTCTTGAATGTAAATGCTTGATAGATAGTAGTTTACGGGATATGCGCTCGTTTTGTGATTGATAATAGGCTGAATGATAGTGATTTATGGTTTTTGCCTATTAAGCAAATTGATGTATTTTTCAGCTTTAGAGGCCTCAAGCTTGCGTAGTTTATCCGAAAAATGACGGCGTGCGCTATATATTGCGTTCATAGTGTGTTTATCCAAAAGCACCCCTTGCGTTTTAATTGAAAAGCCAAGGAGAGAATACAAAAAAAGGCGTAATTCTCCTTTTGTCAGGGTGGGGAAATCACGTTTGATATCGGACATGGCATGGTTATAATGTTTGTCTGCCATATCTTCAAGTTCTTTTATTTTCTTTTCATCAGATGAAAATGTTTTGATTAAGGACTTGACTTTGTTGGAAATCCTTTTTTGCTCTTGAGGATTGCCGTCCATTTCAAATGATTCTGCAAACATTGTATCAAATTCTTTGAAATGATCCGAGATTAGCTCAGAAGCAACCTCATGTGCTTTTAATGCTTTGTTTTCGTTTGATTTAATAACCTCTTGTAATTCGTGCAATGATGTGATGTAGGTGTTTATTGTACGGGTCTGTTGTCTTCTATACCACAAGAAAATCCATCCGATTATCAACAAAACTATTATGGATATGGCTATGACTATCCATAGGCGGTACTGAGTTCTCTCATGATTGGCTTTGACAAGACGGTTGGCCTGATCGAAATATGAAGTGATAGCACTCGTAATTCCTTGGTTGACTCTGCGCCGAAAAACAGAGTCTGTCATGCTGTCTAATCGTTCCCCAGCCTCAATTGCCTCCTCATATCTACCGGAATGTTTGAGAATTGTATATGTCAGGTATTGTGATGCTATGCTTATATTGTTGCCATTAGTGTATGAGTTTTTTATTTGGTTTGCAGAGGAAATCAGTCTCAGTCCGGCATAGGTGGTACCTAAGAATATAGAGTCTTCATCATTAGCAACAGGGAGAGAGCATATTTTTTCCCATACCGTTTTGGCTTGGTCATAATCATTACGTTTTAAATGCAACTTTCCCAATTGCCTGTAAAGTTCGGCTAACAGATCCTGGTTGTTGTTGAGTTTGGCAGAATCAATAAGACTGGTGAGGATTTTCAATCCAGATACACTGTCGTTCATGTTGAAATATGCTGCGGATAGATCCGCCGCGGCATATGATAAATGTGGCTCTTGGTTTATTGATTTGAAATTTTCATATGCTATCTGTGCATATTTCAGTTCATCAGCGTGGTTGTAGGTTATGTTATATATTGCGGATATTTCTCGTGCAGACATCGCCGTCCAGAAAGTATCATTGATGTCTTGTGCGATGGCGTATGAATTGAGCATTGAAATCAAGCTAAGGGCATAGTCTTCAGAATTGTATTTTACACGACCATGGTAGTAATATGATAGTAGGCGGGATGTCATCTCGCTATTATCTGAATAATAGTTGACTGCGATTGTAATCAAAGAATCATCGATGATTGGTTCATGGCATTTTATTTGAGCTTGGGTTAGAAGGAGTGCATAGCGGGCGTTAAGTTTGGAACTGTGAGAGAATGCTGTACCGTCTATACTGCGAAGCAGAATCAAAGCCGAGTCTGGTTGTTCGGTCATCAGCGAGTCGGCGCGATCAAGTACGGCCTCCATACTATTATGTTTACCGCAAGAAAATGCAATGATTGCGATTATGACAATAACAAGATATCTCATTTATGTTATGTAAAAAATGAAAATAATTTACAAATTTAAGGGAAAATTCTCACGCTCCAAGTAAATGTATAGAAAAATCATTTGGCTTTTCGATTCTGTAACTACCCGATATTCAGCGTGTTATTAAAGAATGAAATTTTATTTTTAGTCTTTTTCTGAATATAGATTGTAATTGGCTGATAATTAGATATTTAGATGTTTGTTTGGTGGTGTAATTAATTTATATATCTGATTAGCAATTGATTACAATCTATATTGTTGGTTTGATGTGTCAAGCTATTTCTTTATGGATGAATTGAGCTGAGTGAGTTTATCTGTCTCGTTGCAGTGTGTGAATTTCTTGCCATATCTCATAAGGGATTGTGAGCAACCTGATAGGCTGGACTAAGATGATTGATGTGATGAATGCTTTCATAAGGGGTTGGATGATTTTGCGGCAAAGTTATGGTGCTTGGGAGGTGGCAGCCAAATTTTCGGGGCGAAAAAAGTTGGCAACCTTGATTTTTAAATTGCTGGTAATCAGCGTGTTGTAAAGAAAATTTTCTTGCCAAGTTGGCGTGATTTTAACCGCTTGATATATAGTGGGTTAATGAAGCCGTTTGCCAAGTCGTTTTATAGGTATCAGCTGCTGGTCTCCGTAGGAGGCCGACATGTTAGGCAGTGGTCAGCCAAGCTGTAGGCTGGGATGACCACTGTGCCGACATCCGCCCCCTTCCAAAAACGCCTCCGTAGGAGGAGCACAGCCCCGTGCCGTCAAGGTGCGCCGCCTACAGCGACGGATTGTTTGGGGGTGTCTTGTACAGTGGTAAAGCTGACCTACAGCCAGCCCTACCACTGCCTAACATGTGTGCCTCCCACGGAGGCGATAGTCACGTCGGAGACGTATTCACCGCGTCTGGGGTTACACATGGCTGATAGGGTGTTGCATAATTCCAAATTGTAGGGAGGATGTTGCAGAACTTCAAAGCGTACGATGCTGTAGGGACAAAGTTAATGATTTGTCGGATAACCGCCATGCTTATACTTAAATTATAAGAATTATATGAGTTATATTACGGAAATTCGTATCTCGCAGAAATTTTTTCAAAAAATTTGCGGGAAAATTTGGTAATTGGGAAAATTGCCGTACATTTGCAGTGTGATAGTGGTGCACACTGCTACATCACTACATGAGAACAACGATAAAATCAATCAACAATATTCCAAATAAAACTCAAAAAAAGACAGAAATGAAAAAGACAGCTCTTATCATCGCAACACTCCTCGTAGGTCTCGGTAGTGCCAATGCCCAACTCCTGTGGCGCGTCAGCGGCAAGGATGCAAAGGGTGAAAGCTACCTCTTCGGTACACACCATCTGGCTCCCGCCTCGGTGATGGACAGCATCAGCGGTTTCGCTCCGGCTCTCGCTTCGGTGGAGGAGATGTACGGTGAAGTGGAGATGCCCGAAAATCCCCAGTCGCCCGAGATGGTGCAGTTGACCATGAAATATGCTTCCGCTCCTGCCGACTCCACCCTCACCAAGGTTATGACCGCAGCGCAGCTCGACTCGCTCAACTCTCTGCTCGCATCCTATACCGGCGGCATGCTCAACGCCTCGCAGCTCGACGCTTTCAAGCCTGCAATGGTGTCGACTCAGCTCGCCATGCTCCAGAGCGCGAAAAATTTTCCCAACTTCAATCCCATGGAGCAGCTTGACACTCAGATCCAGCAGCGTGTCAAGGCAGCCAACAAGCCTGTCAAGGGACTTGAGACGATGGAAGAGCAGTTTGACGTGCTGATGAACGCCCCCATCATGGACCAGGTAGACGACCTCATGGAAGCTGTGCGTAACGACAGTGAGAGCGGCGAGAAAGCCAAGAAACTGGCTGATGCCTACATGACCGAGAATCTGGATGTCATATCCGATGTCCTTTTCAAGGATGAGGATTTCGACCCCGAGGATCCGATGTTCAAGCGTCTGTTTGACAATCGTAATGCTGCATGGGTGCAGAAACTGACCACCAATATCCTCCCCAACAGCAAGGTATTCGTAGCCGTGGGTGTAGGACATCTCGTGGGCGACAACGGACTGATCAAGGCATTGCAGAACGCCGGCTATACCGTGACACCTGTCAAGTGAACATAGATACTGAAATATACTGGTTAAGAACAACTGATGTACACTGAGCAATGATTAAGCTTGAAACCCTTAGCTTTGCCTACCGTAAAGGAGTCGTGACACTTAAGGATGTCACGACCTCCTTTCCTCCGGGCATACATCTGCTTCTCGGAGAGAACGGTGCGGGCAAGACCACTCTGCTTGAAGTGATGGCAGGTCTGCTGCGTCCGCAGTACGGCGAATGCCTGATTGACGGCATAGATGTCGCCACTCACCGCCCCGAGGTGATGCGTGATGTGTTTTTCTTAGGCGACAACATGACTTTCCCGGCAAAAAACATACGCCAGATGGTGCGGTGCCATGCCTGTTTCTATCCACGGTTTAATGCCGAATTGCTCAAAGCCAATCTCGCTGCATTCGGCATAGACGAGGGGAGCTCATTTGTCAAGATGTCGCTTGGTACACGCCGCAAGGCTCAGCTGGCTTATGCATTGTCATTGGGAGTGGGCGGACTGCTGCTTGACGAGCCAGCCAACGGTCTTGACATCAAGTCAAAACAGATACTCGGCAATATCATGGCATCATCGGTGGACATGGATCAGACGGTCATCGTTTCGACCCATACGGTGCAGGATCTGGAAAATCTCTTTGACAGCGTGGCTATGCTGTCAGGCGGTCAGCTGCTGTTCAACACCTCTATGGACCGCGTGGCATCGCGCCTCGCCTTTGTTGCTTCGATGCAGCCGTTGCCTGGTGCTATCTATAGTGAGATGCGCATGGGTCTGTACCGTGCCGTGATGGAGATGTCGGGTGATTATGCCGATGCCAGCGGCAAACCCGATCTGACGATGCTCTACAATGCCGCTTTCAGCCCGACACGTGACCGTATTATCCACCTGTTAAATGATTCCGAAGATGAATGACTGTAATCCTGTTTCTGCTATGACACCTCCTGTGCCGTCGCTATGGCGCCAGATTGTACTTTTATGCCGCTACTATGGACCACGCTTGAAGTGGCAGGTGATATGGTATGCGGTGGCATCGCTGGTTATTGCCGCATTGATGGCTTGGGCTTCATGCTACGGATTCAAGGTGCCGTACGTTATGCTTGCAGCCGTCGTATGCTTCATGATCATGTTTGCACCTCTCGCATTTGCCCGCTATAACTCCCGGGTGATGGATGTCACTCTGCCGGCATCATGGCAGGCAAAGAGCATATTCATGATAGGGTACACTGCGATAGTGATACCTTTCGTCGCTATGCTGTTGCCTGTAATTGTTGACAGTTTTTTCCCTGGAGAGATAAACATGAAGATGCTGGTATTGGGCATGAATGGATTTGATAAGGGAAATCTTCCTTCCTATTTTGAGACTCTCATGTCCACTCGCGGCAATATCTATATGAACGGGGGATTGCCAGCACTGCTTACCTTGTATTTCGTATTGCTCTTCAAGCACAATGTGGTGTTTAAGACGCTTGTCTGGGACATTGTCGTCGGCGTGGGCGTTTATGTTGCTATCATGGTCTATACGATTGTGCATATGATGAGCCTGATGAAGGAGTATTTTGTAGATAATGTTGACGTTACTCCTGAACAAGCAACTGCTTTTGCTGACGGGGTGGTCGAAGACATGATGATACCGGTGATAGAATGGTCAATCATCGGATACATTGTGGCAAGTATAGTGTTGCTGGTTCTGGTAACTTTGAAAATCAAAAACCGTCAGATATAGTGGATTTCAACACATCAAAACCGATTTATCGGCAGATTACCGATTACTGCTACAGCCGCATCCTTTCGGGCGACTGGCAGACTGACGGACGTGTGCCGTCGGTCAAGGAGTTGTCGGTTGCCATGGCGGTCAACACTCGCACGGTATTGAAGAGCTATGACGACATGCAGGCTCTCGGCATCCTATATCAGAAGCGTGGTCTGGGCTGCTTTGTCGCTCAGGAGGCAAAGGATATAATCCGTGAGCAGCTGCGTGAGGAGTTTTTCGCCGACACGCTGCCACGGCTCCGCCACGAGATGTCGATGCTCGGCATCTCGGTAGAGGAGCTGGTCATACATCTCAATGACTGATTGAATATATGTAGCCTTTCGCTGCCTCGCAGCAGGTAGAGGTAGACACACCGGGCATCTCCGACAGCCAGTTGACAGGGTTGTCGGGGATGCTCCCGGTGCGTTTCATATTGGCTTCTTTGCGAGTCCAAAGGCGTGTCATCTCCACAGCCGGATTGGCTGACTGGAGTATCTGGGCTTGTTCTGCGAGTGAAAACGCCACCTGCAATAGTTCGCTTGTTATATCCGCTGCGTCTTGTATATCTTCAATGTCGCATCCGATCTCCGTGTCTGAGACCGCCGCCATGACAGCCGTGGAGCAGTGCGACAGGCTGAAATGAATATGCGGATGCGTCGGGAAATATGGTTTGCCTGACGTATATGTGGCGATAACGGGCAGCCGGCTGATGCCATACCTGTCGGCAAGCAGACGCTCCAGCACCCCACGCGCCCTGACGCTGAGTTGCGCAGGGCTTAGTGGCTCAGATATCTCCTCAATCAGGTAGTCCGTCATAATCGATATGGCGAATGATTGTAGGGACATGCCGTGGCATGTCCGCCCATCAAGCGTGTGTTGGCAGCGGACATGCCACGGCATGTCCCTACAAGGGTTAGTATCTGATGGATTATTTGCGCTGCCACTCGATGGTGAGGATGTTTTGGTGGAAGAGGTACTCGTACTTTTGGTCGTCGCAGGTTTTGCGGACGAGCATCAAGCCGAGTCCTGTGCCTGGGTCTTGCTCAACGGGGTTGAATGGGGTGCCCTCGTCGCGGATAACAGCCGTCACTTTGTCGGCTGACAGAGCTATGCGCATGTCTATCGCTGAGTGCTGTGCCTTTTTGCCGAGGGCATGCTGTATGATATTCTTGATGCTTTCCTCACATGCCAGTCCAACGCGCAGACGCAGCTGCTCTGGTAAGCTCTGTGTGCGCATCCATTCGTCCGCTTCTACTATGGCATCTTCCATACGGTCGATGGCAGGTGTCACTGATATGTCAAAGAGTTCGTCGGGATTGTCGGTCGGGATGAGTACAAACGGCTTGTGGTCGCCTTTGCGTGTAAGTGCAAATGGAGCGAGTATCAACACCACAACGAGCTGCCCGATGGCGAAGCCCCACCACGGATTGATCCAGGCATATCCTGCGCCGACGGCAGCCGACAGCAGCCAGTAGCACACCATGGGCATCAACGGTTGTCCGAACGAGATAATCAGAGCCATGTTTTTATGGCTGTATATCTGATAGACAGGTATCAGCAGATATACGGCACACTGGAGTATGATATTGACTGCATATGCCGGGAGTGCCACATGGAGCATCGCCATCGAGGCAGCATCATCGATGCCAAACAGGTCGGCAATCCATCCGGGGAAGATTATCAGTATGAGGGCAAGCACCGAGAGGCTGACTGCCAGAAACCGATAGGCTCTGCCGAGCACAAGTGCTACGCCATGGTTATCACCGGAGCCTTTGAGTATGGCAGCGACGGGCTGAAACGATTCAAGCGTCCCCGTGAGGATAATCATTGAAAATCGCAGCAGATACATGCATATCGACAGCGTGACTATGCCGGCGGCTCCGAGGTAGTTGATTGCCACAAGGTTGTTGCCGAGCATCTGCACGGCTATCAGCACTGTGGCGATGCCGAAAGGCAGACCCATGGAGGCAATGCGGCCCAACTGGCGTATGGTACGGGGCAAGGTGTATCGTAGAGCCTCTTTTTTTAGGAAATGTGGAAACAGGACACACAGAGAGCCTAAGTAGCTGATGACTGTGGCGATAGCCGCACCTGTCATCGCCCAACCACACCACACTATGAAGATGTAGTCGAGCGTCAGATTGACCACCATGCAGGTAGTCACCGCGGCAGTGACACGTCGCGGTTCGCCGTCAAGGGTCACAAACATCTGCGCCACCACCATCAGCATATATATAGCCGAAGCAGGGAGGATCACGACAAGATATTGCGAGGTGTACCCTTGAAGCGAAGCATCGGGGCAGAGCAGGTGCAACAGGGGCGTGAGGAACACCATCCCGGCGATGCCGAGCACTATTCCGAGCGAGATAGCCGTGGTTATGACCACTGAGAAGATGCCTGAGGCTTCATCCTTGCGGTGGTTGCCGATAGCGATACCGGCGAGCATCGACCCTCCGACACCTATGAGTATGCAGAGTGCAAACAATGCCTGTGTGACAGGCGAGGTGATGTTGATGGCACTCATCGCCTCCTCGTTGATGAAGCGGCTGAGCATCAATCCGTCAATCAACGCTCCCACTTGCGAGGCTGCGGCAGTCAGTACCGAGGCGAGGAGGAAACTGCGGAAGGCTTTGCCTACGAGATATGGTGTGCGTGAGGATGCTGTCATAGTTCGAAGTAGTTGAGTGAGGCGATGGCGCGGATAAACTGGCTGACATATTCGCGTGAAGTGTAATTCCAGCGGAATCCGAGACGATAGAGTATCTGGTTAGTGAAGCTCGAATCGTAGCGTATGAAGGCAGTGCGTGAGCCTGCTCCCGAATCGTATGCCATGAGCGGTTGCAGCGCATCGACTTTACGCGGGTCATCCATGGCTTCGCGTTCGCGCTCGTTGAATTGCGGCATCTCCACAGGAGCGACCGGCAGCCCCGCCTCGCTGAGGATATGCAACACATCTCCCAACGGCAGACGGTGGTTGTTGCAGGGCTGGAACACTGACATCTCCACAGGTGTACGGCTCAGAAGCAGTATGGCATGGCAAACTTCATCGATGGGTGAGAACTCGCATGGCGCATCCATCACTGCATAGGGAGCACATCCGAGAGCCACGTAGGCTCGCAGTTTGCCCATGAAGGCATTGCTGCGGAAGTTGATCTGAAATTCGCCGTCAGTACCACGGGCAGAGAGGTTGCCGACGCGCATTATTTTCGCATTGAGTCCATAGTCGCGTATCGCTGTCAGTATGAGACGTTCTGCCTCATACTTGGAGTGGACATACTGGTTTGACAAGCTCTGTCCGAAGTCCATCATGCGCTCTGTCAGAAGCAGCGACGGGTCGGGATAGCCGTTGACGCTCTCGCCGGCGATGCTGATGGTGGAGACATGCACTAATCGTGCGGATTTCTCAAGGCAGAAGCCGATCAGGTTACGCACGCTCTCCACATTGACCTGCTCGATGTCATTGCCGGCGGAGAAATGCTTGACATTGGCGGCGCAGTTGATGACTGTCTGCACCGGCAGTCTGTCGGCAAGTTGGCTATCAATCGGATCGGTAACGTCACCCTCTATGACCGTGAGCCGTCCCGATGCGAAATCGTCCTCAAAGGTATTGTCAAAGTAGTAGAACAGCAAAGTGCGCAGACGGCTTTCGGCTGACAGGTCTCCCTTGCGGCGCAGGAGGCAGTACACCCGGGAGTCGGTTGTGGTCAACAGTTCGTGGAGCATATGTATGCCCATGAAGCCTGTGGCTCCGGTCAGCAACACATCGCCGAGAGGTTGCTCCTTGCCGTTGAGAAATGCGTCAAGGGTGTTGCGTTCAAGCACGTCTGCAAATTCTGACACATGTATTTCTGCCGTTACAGGGGTTGCGATGGGTTCTTCAATCGGTTTACCTTCTATCATGGCAGCCAAAGCGCGGGGAGTGCGGGCAGTGAACACGTTCTTGTAGGTGATGCTGTAACCGGATGAAGCGAGGGCAGCCACGACCTTGATGGCACTGATTGATGTCCCGCCGATGGCGAAGAAGTCGTCATTGGCTCCGATGCGGTCATTGCGTAGGATGGTGCCGAATGCCTTTGCAATCGTTTTCTCTAACTCGCCCTCTGGCTCAACATAGGGTGTCAGTGGTGCAATCTCTGGTTCAGGAAGAGCTTTGCGGTTGATTTTGCCGTTGGGTGTCAGCGGCATTACCTCCACCTCGGTGTATGCGTCCGGCACCATGTATTCGGTGAGCGAGGATGCGAGATGCTCGCGGAATTTTGCTTTGTCAATAGGCGAGGTGGCAGTGTAGTAGAGGCATAGATGCTGTATCTTGTTGACCTCGCGCACATCTGCAGCGGCATTCTTGATGCCCTCAAACTGCTGTGCCACACTCTCGATTTCGCCAAGTTCTATACGGAGTCCGCGGAGCTTCACCTGATGGTCAATACGCCCGAGTATGACCACATCCCCTTCGGGAGTCCATCGGGCGAGGTCTCCTGTACGGTAGCCCCTCTCTCCATTGAAATCGACAAACGACTGTGCGGTCTTTTCGGGCAGGTTGTTGTATCCAAGACCCACGCCGCGACCGAATATATACAGTTCGCCCATCGCCCCTACGGGGAGTTCCGCCCCCCACGCGTCAATGATTCGTTCGCTGGCATTGTAGAAAGGCCGTCCGGCTATTATTGGTCCGAATGGGTCAAGAACAGCATGGTTGCAACCGACTGTGGTTTCTGTGGGTCCGTATTCGTTGACGGTGCGTCCACGGAAGCCCGCCTGTGTCAGTTTGCTGATTAGCGTGCTCTGGAATCCTTCACCCCCTATGTTCAGGTGCTTGCAGCATGATATGGCACGTCGGAACTCTGGAAGGTCAAGCATCGCATCAAGACGGCTGGGGGTAAGATCGGTGGAGTCTACCCCGTTGTCAAGTATCAGCCGTGAGAGCATCACCACATCCTTACATTCCTCTTCGTTGGCAAGCACAAGGCAATGCCCCGAAGTCAATGCTCCTCCGAGATTGACGAGTGAGGCGTCAAAGGAGATGGTCACGAGGAGCATCTCGGTCGTGATCTCAGGGCTGTCATGGTAAAATTTCTTGTAATAGCCGTAGAGGTAGTTGGTGATGGCTCTCTGCGGTATCATCACACCTTTGGGTCTGCCGGTAGAGCCGGAAGTATATATCATATAGGCTATATCTTCAGGTTCTACTGCGACATTCGGACGTTTTGTGTCGGTTTCGGTCAGCAGTTCGTCAATATCAACGGCTTTGCCGGGATAGAGAGAAACCTTGTCAGCTGTCGTGATGACAAATTTCGCATCGCTGTCCTCGGTTATGAGGCGTATGCGGTCTGCCGGGTATTCGGGGTCACATGGGATATATGTAGCACCTGCCTTCATCGTGCCATAGATGGTAGTGATGAGGTATGAGCGACGCGGGAGCAGTATGACGATGCGGTCACCACGGCGCACACCGCGCTTTATCAAGGCATTGGCGATGCGGTTACTCTCCTCGTCAAACTGGCGGTAGTTCATCCGCTTGTCACATGCCACGAGTGCCGGGGCATCGGGAGTGGCATCGGCACGGCTTTCCATTGCGCCGTGGAATGAGGTGTAGAGTACTTCGCCAGTCTCGCCATTGCGCATGGTGCGGAGTTGCTCCTCTTGCACTGCATTGACCATCTGACCGTCGGCTATGGTCGGTGCCTGTATAAGAGTGAGGCTGAGGGTGCGCATCATCTCCACAAATACCTCCATGTCAGCTCTGGCATACATGGAAGTGTCGTATTCAAGTGCCAGCTCGAATTCATCGGCAGATGGCTCGAACACGAGCAATGTCAACGGTACTTTTGCAGTATCAAGCGAGAGCGGAATTTTCTCGGCTTTCAGTCTGTCATCGGCATCGCCTGCGAGATTTATGCCCCCTTCATACACATACATGATGTCGGGGCGCACTCCTTTCTGTTCCACCAATGCGGTGAAAGGATAGAAGTCATAGTCCTGTGATGTCAGGAACTGTGTCTGCATGTCGCGGGCGAAGTCAAGCGGTGTGGCAGCCGGAGCCGAGCAACGTGACACCACAGGCAGAGTCTTGACAAACATGCCCATGTCACCCATGAGGCGCATGTCGCTTCTGCCGTTGTTGACGGTGACGATCTGCACGGTCTGCTCACGGGTGAGGCGGTGGAGCAACTGCATGAACGCACTGAGCATATAGTTGCTGACAGTCACGCCGCCTTTGGCGCAGAAAGCCTTGATGTCGGCAGACGGCAGAGAGAGTCTGATTCGTCCCATGCCGCCAGGTATGTTGTTGTCGGGCTGAGTGCTTCGCGGATACGATGTCGGCTCGGACTGGTCAACCAATTTGTCAAACCACTCCGCGGCTTTGTCGGCTTCGTCGCTCTCAAGCAGCTCTTTCTCGTCAAGCGCGTGGTCAAGCGCGGTGTATGTCTCAGCTTCAAGCGCGGCACCGTCATAGGCTTTGACCATATCCTGATGGAAAAGCATCGCCGACACTCCGTCGTAGATGATATGATGGGTGTCGCGGAGCATGTACACGTCATCGCCGTGGCGATATATTTCGCAGCGGAACAGGGAGTCATTGAGCAGATCAAACGGACGGATGCGGCTCTGTAAGAATTCCTGGGTTGGAGCTTCGTCAAGGTCGGTTATGGTAATCTCAATGGTATCATCATCGCGGCGTTCCTGCATCACGTCGCCGCCGCGCATGACCATGCGGGTTTTCAATGACGGATGGGCTTCAAGCACCTTGTAGATTGCCTCGCGGAGAGCTTCGGCATCTGTGCCCTGTCCGAATTTGTATGCCTGAGGTATATTGTATTGCAGCGCGTCACGGTTCATTTCCCAGTCAATGTAGACTCCGCGCTGGTTCTCGGTCAGCGGATAGTAGCGGCGGCGTTTGTGCGATGTGGTATCGCCGGCTGTTCTTGTCGCCGACTCTAAGGAGGCGGCGATTTCGCGCACTGTGGGAGTTGACATGACGGTCTTGGCTGCCAGTCTCAGTCCGGTATCCCTGATTACCGATGCCACGAGACGCATAGCCATCAGAGAGGTCAGACCCACCGACAGCAGGTTGGTAGTGACACCGAAGTCTGTATGCTTTAGAATCTCTGCCGTGATGTCGTATATCGTCTGCTCCATTGGCGATGCCGGCTCTATGATTTCAGCAACAGCTGTCTCAGGGACAGGGAGCGCACGGCGGTCGACCTTGCCGTTAGGTGTCAGCGGCATAGCGTCAAGCTGCATTATGACTTGTGGCACCATGAATTCGGTGAGCGACTGCGACATGAATTCGCGCAATGTGTCAGCGGTCAGGCTCTGCCCATCCTTGACGGTATAGTAGCCGATTAGATTCTCCATGCCTCCGAATTCCTTGACGGATGCCACGAAAGTCTTGACTGCGGGATGTGCAGTAGCTACCGCTTCGATTTCTCCAAGCTCAATGCGCAAGCCTCGGAGCTTGACAAGTCCGTCCATGCGGCCTAAAAATTCCACATTGCCGTCCGTCATACATCTTGCCTGGTCGCCGGTGCGATATGCCTTTTTGCCGTCAATGGTGATGAATTTCTCGGCATTGAGTTCGGGACGGTTGAGGTAGCCGCGTCCTACTCCGTCGCCGAGGATAATCAGCTCGCCTGACACACCCTGTGGCACGGGGCGAAGCATGCGGTCGACGATAAGCAGTTCATAGCCCATGAGCGGTCGTCCGATGATTTTGCCGTCGGTGCCACTGCTGGCAGGGTATGCTGTGGTCAGTACGGAGCACTCGGTGGGGCCGTAGACATTGAAGAATGCGTAGGGTAGCGGACCGATAGGGGGCAGTTTCTCACCGCCAGCCGAGAGTACACGCAGCGATGTGAAGTCAAACAGCGTTGCCATCTGCCATGCGATCTGTGTGGTCATGAACATAACCGTGATCTGCTCGCGCTCTATATACTCGTGCATTGATGTGAGGTCAAGGCGCATCTCCGCGTCAAAGATATGCACCGTGGCTCCGCACAGCAGGGCAGGATAGAGATCCATCATGTGGGCATCGAACCCGAATGCGGCATACGCGCCCACACGGTCACTTGCTGAGAGCTGTGTCATGGATGTGTATGCGGCACAGAAATTCACCAGATTATGTTGCTCAAGGGTGACACCTTTGGGTTTGCCGGTAGAGCCGGAGGTATAGAGAATGACCATGGAAGCTCCAGGTTGCGCCGCGCATATCTCACGGTCGGAATCGGCTAATGACTCCATAACTGAAGCTGAAATGACCGTGCCGTCAAATTGAGGTATCGTAACATCTGCCAGACCGTCATCGGCAAGTATCAGTGACACCCCGGCATCTTCAACCATGAACATCAGGCGATCCTGTGGAAAATGGGGATCCAGAGGCATGTATGCCCCTCCCGCTTTCATTATAGCCAGCGGGAAGATAGCCATGAGTTCTGAGCGTTCAATCAGCACACCTACCGTGGTCTCGGTAGTCACTCCGTATCGGTCATGCAGCATGACAGCGAGAGCATCGGTTATGCGGTCGAGTTCGCGGTAAGTCATCTGGCGTCCATTGTACACGAGGGCAATGTTGTCGCCGTGTAGCCTGGCAGCTCCTGTAAACAGCATCGGGATAGTTGCCTGGGGATTGGCGGTAGACGTTGCTCCTGCTCCGAGCGTGATTACACGGCTCATTTCCGTCGGGGTGAGCAGTGGCAGTTCCGTCACTTTCATATCTGTTCCTGACGATATGATTTCCGACAGCACCGTTGCAAATGTGGACGCGATAGACGTGATAAATCCCTGTGAATACAGGTCGCTGCGGTATTCCATTACCATTTTCATCGTGCCACCATCTATGAAGAGGTTGGCAGTGATTTTAGCTCCTGTGGAGAGCTTCTTCACAGGTATTTCCTCCACATCGCCACCGTTGACTTGAGGCATGTTGAGAAACTCTCCTTGGAAAGCAAACAGGAAATCTGAGCTTACACCGAACTCAGAGGCGGCATCAGCAAACGAGTAGATGTCGTTTTCACGAGCCGTTTTCAGATTGACCTTCGTGGCATCAAGCAGTGAGCCTATGGTTGTGGACGGTGCAATGCTTGTTCTGACTGGTATAGTTTTGACCATCATGCCGAAGGTGCGGTCATAGCGGTCGCCTTTGCGTCCATGGTATATTGTGGCGAAAGTGACATCTTCCTTGCGCGAAAATGCCTGAAGCACTATACCCATGGCTGCCGTGGCAGGTACACTCTGGGGCATACCGTGGGCATGGCAATAGGTCTTGTACGCCTCGCTGTCTATGTCAAGAGGGATGGTCACTTCGTCGTAAGCCTCAGCGGGGGCGGTGACATCGGAGGGCAGTTCCAGCTCCGTGTCAGCGCCATCAAGCATCTTCTTGTAGCTGTCATGTGCCGAAGCATAGTCCGCTGATGTTCTCGCATCGGCTTCTTCTCGGGCTATATCATAGATGGTCAACGCTTCTGGAGTGACGGGGCTGCCGCTGTATGCCTTGTCGATTTCCTTAAGGAGCAATTTAAGTGAGTGACCATCAAATATGGTGTGATGGAAATCGGTGAACAGATAGACACCGCGCTCGGTACGGATGACTGATACATGAGCCAGTTCACCGCCTTCTAAACCAAACGGTTTTACTAACGACTCCTTGTCTGTCATCAACTGCTCCTCGGTCATTTCGACGAGAACGACTTCAAGGGGATGGGAAGCGGAGGCATCCGACAGGGTAGGGTTGCCATCGCTGTCGGTCACTATCCTTGCCGACATGCTCGGGTAGGCGGCTATGACCTTGCGCACTGCATCGGCGAGACGCTGTGCATCTGCCACTCCATGCATGCGCGCGAGGTGAGGAGTGTGATATATGGGAGTGCCTTCGTGGCGCAGGCTTTCTATGTAGATGCCGAGCTGCGACTGTGTGAGCACAGGCATGGGTGTCATGTTGTCGGTCATAATGGATGTTATCGGATGTTGAATATTGAAGTGAATCCAGTCATGTCGAATATCGCACGTATCGAGGCAGAGAGGTTTTGGAGTTCCAGTGAGCGTCCGGCGGCTTTTGAACTTTTAAGCAAGGTGATGAAAGAGCGAAGTCCGGCACTGCTGATATATTCCATCCCTGCGCAGTCTATGATAATGTCCCCACGGCTATCAGTAGAGCATATGTGGGCTACCTCGCTGTCAAACTGAGGTGCGGTTACCGAATCGAGTCGTCCGTTGATAGCTATATTTGTGATTCCGTCATGCTGGTTGATGGTTGTTGTCATTGCTGTGATGTTTTTAGGTGTAATCTAAGATGGTTTTTGTTGTCGTGGTATTCATATTCTGCCGATGCCACGAGGCGGCTTATAAGGAAGAGTCCTAATCCGCCCACAGGTCGTTGCTCGGCTGGCAGGTTCGTGTCTATTACAGGTGCCGATTCCAAAGGATTGAACGGAGGGCTGCAATCGGTGATGTCTATCTGGATGTCGCCACAGAGATCGGTCAGAGCGACTGTTATGTCGGCTTTGTCGTGTATCGGCACTGAGTGGTTGATGATATTGCTGACAGCTTCTTCGAGGATGAGATTGACACGCTGTGTCAGATCTGCATTCCACTCATATGTGCATGCCGTCCTGTCGATGAAGTCAGCAAGCCGTGTTATCTCATTGATGTCATATGACAGAGAAATACAGGGGGTAGTACCGATGCACATCATGGTGATGTCGTCAGATAGCGGCATGATACTGTAGTCGGTTACTGAGTCATTGACACTTGCGATGACATCATCAGGTTTAGACGTGTGCAAGCCCTTTATAAAGGAGAGCAGTTTGTCTTCACCAAACGGGATACCGTCGCTGTTCTCTGCTTCAGTCAATCCATCGGTGTACATGAATATCATCGAACCTGGGGCAAATGGGATGGAGGTCTGTGTATAATCCACATCATCCATTACTCCAGCCGGCAATCCGGGAGGGAGCGCCAGGTATCGGCAGTCATTGCCATCAGATATGATCGGAGGGTTATGTCCGCCGTTGGCAAGAGTCAACAGTCCTTTGTTGATGTCGATAACCCCTGTGATAAGGGTTACAAACATGTTTTTGGGATTGCTTTCGCATATATGCCGATTGATGCAGGTAAGTATATCCTGTGGCGTCTGATGTCGTTCGGCGGTGAAGCGGAACAGGGTATGTACCGCAGCCATCACCAGCGATGCCGGCACTCCTTTGTCGCTCACATCGGCTATGATGAAATATAGGCTGCCGTCGGCATATACATAGTCATACATGTCTCCGCTTACCTCACGTGCCGGTTGGAGCAGAGAAGCGACCGAGACCTGTGTGCCATTGAAGATTATGCCGTTGGCAGGCAGTGGTCGGGGCTGCATGCCTTGCTGGATGCTGCGGGCTATTGTGAGTTCGCTCTCTATGCGCTGCATGTTGCGGGCATTTTGTGCGATAGTCGTTATGTGTTGCTGGATGGCATTGGTCATATAAAGCATGGCATCGTGAAGATGTCTGATATCGGCATATGGACCAGACGGAGGAATGGGAGTGGTAAAATCTCCGTTACCTATGCTGATGGCTGCATTGCTCAGCCTGTTGAGCGGTCGGGTGACATAAGGGATTATCAGACGTAGACCTATGAGCAGCAAGATGAATCCGCACCCTACGATAAGAAGGATGGGGAGTTTTATCTGTTTTATGACAGTCAGTGCTGACTTATATGGTGTCAGCGTGGCGATTATGATGTCAGGTCCGGCGATGCGCGACAAGCATGCAATCAGTTTCTCTCCGTCAGACGCTATTTCTCCGTCGGCATGGTTGTGCGAAGCAAGTTGTTCAGTGATGTCTGATAGCTGTTCTATGGTCTGCTTGTCAGAGGGGACAGATGCCGTAAGAGGCGAGCCGTCAGCAGATAGCAGCAACGAGCGGCTTGCCTTATACGGCCGTAATTGGTCAGCCTCGGTTTCAAGATATGATAGGGCGACATCGGCGGTGACGACTGCATAGATGTGCCCGTGGGAATCCGTGACAGGCACGCTGTAGGTGGTCATCAGGCAGTCGCCTGCGCCTGTGTCCATATAGGGTGTGCTCCATGTAGCCTTTCCTGTGCGGAGAGGGGCAGTGAACCATTGTTGGGTTGTATAATTGTAATCGGAGCCTCCTAATTGTTGCGTTGTTAGCCCCGACGGGGAGCGTTGCACATAGATCATCCACTCTCCGTCACTTTCGGGGGCTTTTTCAGGGATGTAGGCTATGCTTCCGCCCTTGATGAGCGGATTGCTCTCCACCATTATGCCGATCAGTTTGGCGGCATTGGTTTCGTTGACTGACACAGGCATGGCTGCCAATTCACGCACTGTGCGTTCAGTATTCTGAGCCACACCATGAAGGTCATCTTCTACACTGCGTATCATCTGTCCCTGCAACAGTTCGGTCAGACGGTGGATCTGTTCTTGCTCTCGTGTCGAGGCATACTTCTCAAGCACTATGCTGATGCCTGCGAATATGCAGACGCATATGCACAGAATGTAGATGCACAGACTTGTTGAAAGTTTCATTGCTTTTCCTGATGCAAGAATGGATATAAGTGAAAGCAGCATCCTCGCTGCCAACGGCAAAATTATAAGAAATTTGCCAAAGGGAGTGTTTAAAAGGTATAAAAACGGTTAAAAAAGAGGCGAGTGTTAATCAGGGTCAGCCTGATAAACACTCGCATTTGTGCTATGATAAGAACCTGCTTATTCGGCAGATGCCAGCGGAGAGGGGGTAGAGTATGTACGGCTTGCAAGGTCTTTGTCGAGCATGTACATGCCATACTGATTGCTCTCGACTGCACGGAATGCCTGTATCATGGCGCGTGCGGTATCCTCTTCCTCCACCTGCTCGTCAATGAACCAGATGAAGCGGTTGGTTGATGCGAAATCGTTGTCCTCGCGGGCTATGGCTGCGAGGTTGTTGATGAGCGATGTCACTTTCTGCTCGTGCTGAAGGGTCTGCTCAAACATTGCGAGTACGCTGGGCCATGTGGTGGGCACTTCCTCGATGGGACGGAGCACGACCTTGGCATCGCGAGAGTTCATGAAGTTCATGAATATGCGGGCATGGTCCTGCTCTTCGCGAAACTGGATGTAGAACCAGTTGGCAACGCCTTTGTGTCCCTTGGCTTCTGCGTCAAGTGACATTGACAGGTAGAGATATGCCGACCAAAGCTCTGCGTTGATTTGCTCGTTGATAGCGTCCTGGAGTTTGTTGCTGATCATAATTGTAATATTTTTATGGTTAATTGTATAGTTAGTTGAAATATGGATTGAGTGTATATGAGTAGTGAAATCGAATCGAGATTAGATGACTCAAAATCGCATAATTTCTACTGCTCTTGTAGGGACATGTCGTGGCATGTCCGCACTTCAGGCGTTGTATTGCTGAGTGTCGTGAAAAGCGGACATGCCACGGCATGTCCCTACATTGGATGATGCAAATATACACATTTTTCGAGAGGGACGGATAAAAAAACATCTCTGAGCATGGATGCTCAGAGATGCGATGATGAAAGTTTTTTTTGTAGCGGGACCGAGAATTGAACTCGGGACCTCCGGGTTATGAATCCGACGCTCTAACCAACTGAGCTATCCCGCCATGGAGGTTGACAAGGAGGCTGTGCCTCATTTGCGAGTGCAAAGTTATAGTGAAAAAATGACTTTTGCAAGACCTTTGACAAATTTGTAGTAAAAATTTGTGTAACTTTGTCTCCGTACATATATTAATGTTAATACAATAACCGACTATCATGACTCAACCACTCTTGAAGGTAAGCCACGTCAATAAGCGTTTCACGGGGCATGTCGCCCTGGACGACATGTCGTTGGAGGTGCCGCAGGGTTCCATATATGGGTTGCTCGGTCCCAACGGAGCCGGCAAGACCACTCTGATACGTATAATCAACCATATAACGCTGCCTGACAGCGGTGAAGTCATCTTTGACGGACATCCGCTGACGGCTGCCGATGTGGCGCATATCGGTTACCTGCCGGAAGAACGCGGACTTTACAAAAAGATGAAGGTTGGAGAGCAAGCCATCTTCTTTGCCCGTCTTAAAGGCCTCAGCCGTGCGCAAGCCATCATGGAGCTGAAGAAATGGTTTGAGAAGTTCGGCATAATGGATTGGTGGGGCAAGAAGGTGTCGGAGCTGTCAAAGGGTATGGCTCAGAAGATACAGTTTATCATCACGGTGCTTCACCGCCCCAAACTGCTGATATTCGACGAGCCTTTCTCTGGATTTGACCCCATAAATGCCAACATGCTCAAAGAGGAAATCATGGAGCTGCGTCGCGATGGGGCTACCATCATATTCAGCACCCACAACATGTCGAGCGTGGAGGAGATTTGCGACGATATCACTTTGATCAATCGTTCACGCAATGTGCTTTCAGGCAACGTCAACGAGATACGGCGCCGTTTCTGCAAAGACCGCTATGTAGTGACTCTGGCAGGTGAAGGTGACGAGTTGTTGCTGCCTTCAATAGAGCCGATGACCATAGAGCAGTCCATGGAGCGTAATGCTGACGGCACATCGACGCTGAAAGTGCATCTTGCATCTGATGCTGATGTGCGCGAGTTTATCAGCGCGGTCAATGACCATGGCATGATGCTGTCGTTTAACGAAGCGATGGCATCAATGAACGACATATTTATCAACGTGGTAGAATCCACACGCATCTAACGTATCACGAAATCTGATCGTACAATGAATCATATATACCTTATAATACAGCGCGAATTTCTGGAGCGCGTATCCAAGAAGAGTTTTATTATCATCACGATACTGATGCCTTTGCTTATGCTGGTGCTGTCTGTGCTTCCGGCTCTCATCATGGAGTTTGCATCGGGTGATGCTCGTAATATCGTTGTGGTGGACGAGACCGGAGTGATAGCTCCTGATTTCCATGACACCGAAGATATGACATTCGCGCGGAGCACGCAGGTGCTTGACTCGGCTCTGACCATGAAGGAGGTGGCTGGAATACTCTATATCCCGTCGGAGGCTGTGGCAAACACCTCCGGGATAGCTTATTACAGCAACGGTCCAGCCTCGATGAGTGTGGAGAAGGAGATACAGGGGCAGCTCAATGACATAATAGAGGCGCGCCGCATCGAGAAGAGCAACATCGAAAACCTGCGTCAGGTGATGGATGACATTCATAGCGATGTGCAGTTGCTGACATTCCGCAACGACACTGATGAGCTGTCGCAGGAGTCAAGCGCATTGAGTTTCGCTCTCGGCATGGGACTTTCGTTTATCCTCTACATGTTTCTGCTGATGTATGGGCAGATGGTCATGTCGAGCATCATCGAGGAGAAGAATAACCGTGTGCTGGAACTTGTGGTTACATCTGTCAAGCCTGTGCATCTCATGCTTGGCAAGATATTCGGCATAGCCAGTGTGGCGGTGGTGCAGATACTTATATGGATGGTGCTGCTTTGCTGCATATCAGCGTTCGTGCTCCCAGCCACTCTCCCTACAGGCGTGATGACCGAAGTGTCGGCAGTGCAGGCGGGCACGTTTGATGCCGCTACATCGCAATATGATGCCGAGATGGTCAATGTCATTGCGACTCTCGGAAGCGTCAGCTATATATTCAACATACTGTTTGTGATGCTGCTTTTCCTTGTAGGCGGTTTCCTGTTCTATTCTGCCATTTTTGCTGCAATCGGATCGGCTGTGGAAAATGTGCAGGATGCCTCACAGCTGTCTATCATAGCCATGCTGCCTATTATTCTCGGGCTGGTGTTCTCTCTGGCAGCCGCCCAGGATCCGCAGTCGGGGCTTTCGGTGGTATGCAGTTACATACCGCTGACCTCGCCTATGGTGATGATGGCGCGTCTGCCCTTTGGCATAGCGGCGTGGGAAGTGGCATTGTCGCTTGCCATACTTGTGGCATCGTTTGTGTTCACTGCGTGGCTTGCCGGCAAGATCTATCGCGTGGGCATATTCATGTATGGCAAGAAACCCACGCTCAAAGATCTCTGGCGATGGTCACGTCAGGCTTGATGATATAAAAAAGCATAAAAGATATAGGCTTGATTGGTCATCACAAAATAAAATCGTAATTTCGCGCGTTAAAATCTAAGCATATACCGTTAGATTAGATGAGACAATTAAAAATCACCAAATCAATCACCAATCGAGAGAGCGCATCACTCGATAAGTATCTTCAGGAGATCGGCCGCGAGGAACTCATATCCGTAGAGGAGGAGGTAGAACTCGCACAGAAGATACGCGAGGGCGACGAGCGCGCTCTCGACAAACTGACACGAGCCAACCTGCGATTCGTAGTCTCTGTGGCAAAGCAGTATCAGAATCAGGGGCTTAGCCTGCCTGACCTGATCAATGAAGGAAATCTCGGCCTGATTAAGGCAGCCCAGAAATTTGACGAGACCCGCGGTTTCAAATTTATCTCGTATGCAGTATGGTGGATCCGACAGTCGATTCTTCAGGCTCTTGCCGAGCAGTCACGCATCGTGCGTCTGCCTCTCAATCAAGTTGGCTCGCTCAATAAGATAAGCAAAGCTCTGTCGAAATTCGAGCAGGAAAACGAACGCCGTCCTTCTCCCGAGGAGTTGGCGGAGCGTCTTGACGTGCCTGTAGAGAAGATTGCTGACACTCTCAAGGTGTCAGGCCGTCACATATCAGTTGACGCCCCCTTTGTGGAGGGTGAGGACAACAGTCTGCTTGATGTGCTCACCAACGATGACTCTCCTATGGCTGACAGTACTCTGACCCAGGAATCTCTGTCGAAGGAAGTGGATCGTGCTCTTCGTCAGCTTCATGAGCGTGAGCGCGAGATCCTCAAGATGTTCTTCGGCATCGGTTGCCAGGAGATGACTCTCGAAGAGATCGGAGCGAAGTTTGACCTCACGCGCGAGCGTGTCCGCCAGATCAAGGAGAAGGCTATCCGCCGCCTCAAAGGTCAGAAGAGCAAACTGCTCAAGACCTATCTCGGTCAGTAAGGGCCATACCGACATTTGATAAGTACTACCCATACGGCTTCCAGTCATATTGACAAGGAAGCCGTTTTTTTTTGTGGGAGGAAGATATGTCATAGTATCTCATAAGATATTAACGCATTATCTGTATGGACATGCCGTGGCATGTCCGCCACGCAGGTTTTGTATTTATATAATCACGCAGGTTTTGTATTTATATAATAATGTTATGGAAAGCGGACATGCCACGGCATGTCCCTACAATCTGATGATTCATCAGCCATAGTAGGTTAAAATTGGCGTATCGGGGAATTGTGTCTTAGCGACTCATTGCACGTTTTTTGCGTTTGTGTGATTTTTGTTAAGTATTTGTAAAAAAGTGTATAAGAGCAGAAGAAATCAGCTATATTTGTATTGATTTATTAAACATCATGACGAAGAAGATGTTTATAAAACATGTTTTTCATCACTAATACGCTATCTGTCATATGCCTAAAATAATTGGTGCAGTAGATATTAACATCGAGAGATGTAAAGGGTGTGACCTGTGCGTTGTGGCATGCCCAACTGATGTGTTGCTTCTCCAGCCTAAGGAGGTCAATGACCGTGGGTATCACTTTGCGTACACAGCCTCACCTGACAAATGTATAGGTTGTGCGGCATGCGCTATGGTTTGTCCTGATGCATGCATCACTGTCTACAGACAGAAGGTTGACTGACAGGCATTAATTGTCGGCGTCATGCAGAAGACATCTCTATGTAGCTTTTTTAACGGAAACAAATTTAAAGTCCACACTATAAGTGTCTGACACACGTAGTGCTTTACACAATTAAAGACATGGATGAAGAAGTAAGATTAATGAAGGGCAATGAAGCCATAGCCCATGCCGCTATCCGATATGGTGTTGACGGCTATTTCGGTTATCCCATCACCCCTCAGAGCGAGATCCTTGAGACTCTGGAGGAGCAGATGCCGTGGGAGACCACTGGCATGGTGGTGCTTCAGGCTGAGAGTGAGCTTGCTGCCATCAATATGGTCTATGGCGGTGCCTCTACTGGCAAGGCTGTCATGACATCCTCCTCCAGCCCTGGCGTAAGCCTCAAGCAGGAGGGTATATCATATATAGCCGCTGGCGAGCTGCCGGCTCTGATAATCAATGTGATGCGTGGCGGTCCGGGTCTCGGCACCATACAGCCGTCACAGGCTGACTATTTTCAGGCAACCAAGGGTGGCGGTCATGGCGATTACCATCTGATTGTGCTTGCCCCGTCGTCGGTTCAGGAAATGGCTGATTTTGTATGCCTCGGATTTGATCTTGCTTTCAAATACCGCACCCCGGCTATGATACTTGCCGATGGCATTGTAGGTCAGATGATGGAGAAAGTAAAGCTGCCCAAACAACGCGCGCGTCGCACCGATGCCGAGATAGCCGAGCAGTGCCCGTGGGCGGTGACAGGTCGCCCAGCCACCCGCAAGCCCAACATTATGACTACTCTGGAGCTTGAAAGCTCCACGATGGAGGAGAACAACCACCGTCTGCAAGCCACATATGAGCGCATACGCCAGAACGAGGTACGCTATCAGGAGTATTACACTGATGACTGCGAATATCTCATAGTGGCTTTCGGCTCGATAGCACGTATATGTCTGAAAGCCATAGAGGAGGCTCGCGCCAAAGGCATCAAGGTGGGTCTGCTTCGTCCTATTACCCTGTGGCCGTTCCCGACAGACGCTATCGCGGCTATGGCTGACCGTGTAAAGGGCATCCTTACAGTAGAAATCAACGCCGGACAGATGGTGGAGGATGTACGCCTTGCCGTCAACGGCAAAGTGCCCGTGTATTACTACGGTCGCATGGGCGGTATAGTGCCTAATCCGTCAGAGGTCATCGACGCTCTTTATCGTGATTTTCCTGAAATTAATCCCGAGAAGTAATTATGACACACGAAGATATCAAGAAACCGGAAAATGTCGTTTATCAGCGTCCATCGCTGCTCAATGACAACCATATGCACTATTGTCCGGGATGTAGCCACGGTGTGGTACACAAGCTCATAGCCGAAATCGTGGAGGAAATGGGGCTTCAGGACAAGACCATCGGCATCGCTCCGGTGGGTTGCGCCGTGTTTGCTTACAATTACGTTGACATAGACTGGATTGAAGCAGCTCATGGACGTGCGCCTGCGGTGGCGACGGCTGTCAAGCGTCTTAATCCTGACCGCATGGTGTTCACGTATCAAGGTGATGGTGACTTGGCTGCCATAGGTACCGGTGAGACCATACATGCCGCCAACCGCGGCGAAAATATCGCCATCATATTTATCAACAATGGCATTTATGGCATGACAGGTGGTCAGATGTCGCCGACCACTCTCGAGGGCATGAAGACTTCGACATCGCCCTATGGACGTCGCATCGACCTCAACGGTTACCCGCTACCTATCACTAATCTTCTCGTGGGGCTCGACGGCACATGCTACGTCACTCGTCAGAGTGTGCATACGGCAGCAGCAGTCCGCAAGACCAAGGCAGCAATCAAGCAGGCTTTCAAGAATGCCATGGACGGCAAGGGTACATCTGTCGTGGAAGTGGTATCGACATGTAATTCCGGCTGGAAGATGACTCCAGCGCAGTCTAACGACTGGATGGTGGAACATATGTTTAAGAAATATCCAATAGGCGATTTGAAGAATACTGTTAACCCTGCTCCTGCGGCTCAGTCCAAAGGTGCTGAAACTGCCTCTGCAAAATGAAAAAGGAAATCATAATAGCCGGTTTCGGCGGTCAGGGAGTGCTTTCGATGGGCAAGATTCTTGCCTATGCCGGTCTGATGGATGACCTGGAGGTGTCATGGATGCCTTCTTACGGACCTGAACAGCGAGGAGGCACTGCAAATGTCACAGTGATACTGAGCGACCAACCTATCAGTTCACCGGTGCTTGACACATACGATGTGGCTGTCATACTCAATCAGCAGAGTCTCGACAAATTCGAGAGCCGTATCAAGCCGGGCGGAATACTCATCTATGACCCATATGGAATCCACCATAAGCCCACACGCTCTGATATCAAGATCTATGAGGTCAACGGTATGGATGCTGCCATAGACATGAAAAATTCCAAGACCTACAACATGATATTGCTCGGCGCACTGCTCGCTATAGTGCCGATAGTGCCGGTGGAAAGCGTAATGAAGGGTTTGCAGAAGGTGCTGCCAGAGCGTCACCACCATCTGCTGCCGCTTAATCGCGATGCTATCCTTCGCGGCATGTCATTGGTCAGCGGCGAGTGATTACGCCTATGCGTAGTAAGAATTAATAAAGGCACATATATCTCACCAGTGGCAAAGAAAATAGTTGAGACACCGCTGATGAAGCAGTACATCGAGATGAAGCAGAAGCATCCCGATGCTGTGCTGCTTTTCAGGGTAGGGGATTTCTATGAGACGTTTTCCGATGATGCCATCACGGCATCGGAGATACTCGGCATCACGCTGACGCGCCGTGCCAACGGTGTTTCGCAGCATGTGGAGCTTGCCGGATTTCCCCACCATGCCCTTGACACATATTTGCCCAAACTGGTCAGGGCTGGGAAACGTGTGGCTATCTGCGAGCAGCTTGAAGACCCCAAACTGACAAAGAAGCTGGTCAAGCGTGGTATTACCGAACTGGTTACCCCTGGTGTGTCCATCAACGACAATATCCTTGACCATCGCGAAAATAACTTCCTTGCCGCACTTCATATCGACCGCCACGTTACAGGTGTGTCGTTTCTTGACATATCTACGGGTGAATTTCTGACCGCACAAGGTGATAACGAATATGTCGGCAAGCTGCTTGCCGCGTTTGCGCCTAAGGAGGTGCTGGTGGAGCGGGGAAAGCGCGCCATCCTTGACGAACAGATAGCGCCGCATTACCTCAGTTTTGAACTTGACGACTGGGTGTTTACAGAGACGGCAGCCATGGACAGACTGCTCAAACAGTTTGAGACCGGCTCGCTCAAAGGCTTCGGCATACACAATATGCAGGCGGCAATTGTGGCTTCTGGTGCGATACTCCACTATCTTGACATCACCCAGCATACGCGCACATCGCATATCACCTCCATCGCCCGTATAGAGGAAGACCGTTATGTCAGGCTTGACCGTTTCACGGTGCGCAATCTTGAGTTGCTCAGTTCGCTCGGCGATGAGGGTAAGAGTCTTCTGGACGTAATAGACCGCACGGTCAGTCCCATGGGTGCCCGTCTGCTCCGACGTTGGATTGCGTTCCCATTGCGTGATGTCAAGGCTATAAATGCCCGACTTGACGTGGTGGAATATTTCTTCCGCGACCCTGAGGCTCGTGAATCGCTGCGTGAGGCTCTTGAAAGGGTGGGGGACCTGGAACGTCTGACTGGCAAGACTGCCACAGGACGCATTTCCCCGCGTGAAGTCATACAGCTCAAGCATGCGTTGGGTGCGCTTGAACCTATCAAGAACGTGTGTCTCGGAGCTGACAACAAGGCTCTGGCTACCATCGGAGAGCAGATTAATCCGCTCAAGGCAATACATGACCGCATCGAGCGCGAGATTGTGGAGGATGCTCCGGCTGCGGTCAACCGTGGCACTGTGATCAAGCCCGGGGTTGATGCCGAGCTTGACGATTTGCGTGATATAGTGCATCATGGCAAGGAGTATCTGTTGCGATTGCAGCAGCGTGAGATTCAGGCTACGGGTATCCCGAGCCTCAAAGTGGCATATAACAATGTGTTTGGTTACTATATTGAAGTGACCAATACGCATAAGGATAAAGTGCCTCCCGAATGGATCCGCAAGCAGACGCTTGTCAATGCCGAACGATACATTACTCAGGAACTAAAGGAGTATGAGGAGAAGATTCTCGGTGCGCAGGATAAGATTGACTCGATAGAGCTGAGGCTCTACAATGATCTTGTTGCGGACATCGCAGAGTTTATCCCGGCGATACAGCTTGATGCTACGATGGTGGCACGCCTTGATGTGCTCAGTTCGTTTACGCGTGTGGCAATTGAAAACCGCTATGCACGTCCGGTAGTTGACGATTCGCTGTGCATAGATCTGGTAGAGGCGCGTCACCCTGTCATTGAGCGTGAATTGCCCCCTGGGGAACCTTATATATCCAACACTGTGCACCTTGACAATGACAAGACGCAGATAATGATGATTACAGGTCCCAACATGTCAGGTAAGTCGGCCCTGCTGCGTCAGACGGCTCTCAACGTGCTCATGGCACAGATAGGATGCTATGTGGCGGCTGAGAGTGCGCGTATCGGCGTGGTCGACAAGATATTTACGCGTGTCGGTGCCAGCGATAATATCTCTTTGGGCGAGTCTACCTTTATGGTAGAGATGAACGAGGCGGCTTCCATCCTCAACAACATGAGCCAGCGGTCGCTGATTCTCTTTGACGAACTCGGGCGAGGCACATCCACCTACGACGGCATATCGATAGCGTGGGCGATAGTGGAGTATATCCATCAGCACGGCTCGATGCACCCCAAGACCCTCTTTGCGACGCACTACCATGAACTCAACGAGATGGAGAAGTCGTTTGAGCGCGTGGTCAACTACAATGTCTCCGTAAAGGAGATTGACGGCAAGGTTGTGTTTCTGCGCAAACTCTCCAAAGGGGGCTCAGAACACAGTTTCGGCATACATGTAGCCAAGCTGGCAGGTATGCCGCGCAGCATCGTCACACGTGCCGACGAAGTACTTCACCGCCTTGAAGCAGCCAACCGTGACAACGGTTCGTCAGTTACCCCCGCCACCATGTCGGCTCTTGCACCCAACCAGCGCATGGAAGATGGCATACAGCTCAGTTTCTTCCAACTCGACGACCCCGTGCTGAGTGCCGTCCGCGACGAAATCCTCGGCATAGACATCAACTCCCTTTCCCCCCTCCAGGCCCTCAACAAGCTCTCCGACATCCAATCCATCCTCACCGGCAAATAACCCCGAGTGACGCAACATCCCTCCTGTATTATGAACGAAAATCAGAAACAAGCCATCATAGATAGCGGTAAGAATTATTTCCGCACTATAATTATACCCAACCATCTGAAGCAATTGGCAAAATTGCATCTCAAAGATTTTAATATCAATCCGTTTCTGAGTCATTACCTTGCTGCATTTCTATGCGGTAATACAGATCCAGAGTCATTGGCTAAAGCTCTCTTGTATCCACGTATTCTCGGCACAAGCATCAATACGAGTTTCGGACAGAATATACAGACGTTCATTGCAAGTTTGGAGGAGGTGACCGGATGTGCTTCAGGTATAGAAGGTATTGACATTGAATTTATTGACGCAATAGATGGTCGTCGCAAGTATTGCCAGCTAAAAGCAGGTCCACAGACCATCAATAAGGATGATATCGCCACCATTTTAGGACATTTTAAATATCTTCTCAATAAAGCACGCCTTGACAAATTGCCTTTGCAGATTGATGACCTTATAATAGGGGTATTATATGGCGATGCACACTCTTTGTCTGAGAATTATAAAGCGATTGATGCTCATTATCCTGTGATATGCGGTGCCGATTTTTGGGAGCACCTTACAGGTGATAGATTTTTTTATTTCCGTTTGTCCAAGGCATTTGGTGAGGTCGTGGAAGAAGAGAACATTGACGGAAGTAGATTGATTTCGGACAAAATCCTTGAAATAGCAACGGAAATCAAAAATAAGGGAGGTCTTTGATGTTCATATCGGAAAGTAATCTTGCCGCTCTTACAAGCACATCTCTTGCCACTACACATGGGTGGGCTGAAAGAGGTGTGTATCCTTCACGTATGGATACTAATGGTATGCGAGGTTTCAATATGGAAGACCTTTGCGATATTCCAGAAGTACATGCAATGGTTCATAACCATTGGGATGATGAGATGGCTATAAGACCTAACCGCGAATATACATCTATAGAATTGTTTGCTGGAGGAGGAGGATTGGCTTTAGGCATGGAGCGGGCTGGTTTCAGGCATGTCCTTCTCAATGAGTTTGATACAGCAGCATGCAATACCCTGCGAGTTAACCGTCCTGATTGGAACATTATAGAAGGAGATGTGCGGCATATAGATTTTACACCCTTACGAGATAAAATTGATTTCTTATCTGGTGGATTTCCTTGTCAGGCATTTTCTTTTGCTGGTAAGCAGGGCGGTTTTGATGATGTGCGTGGCACATTATTTTTCGAATTGGCACGTGCTGTGAAAGAAATCCGTCCTAGAGTCTTTTTAGGCGAGAATGTAAAAGGTCTGTTATCGCATGATAAAGGGAAGACATTTCGCACTATCTGTAACATCATCTCTGAATTAGGTTATACCCTTGTCGCGCCTCGTGTGCTCAAAGGGATTATGTATCAGGTACCTCAAAAGAGGGAAAGAATAATATTGGTTGCCATTAGAAATGATTTAGCCGGACAGGTGGATTTCCGATGGCCATCGCCTTACAGTAGGGTTTTAACGCTTAAGGATGCTTTTTTCAAAAGCGTCATATATGATTCTGATATCGCTGCATCCGAGGGTGCTTCTTATCCAGAAAAGAAGCAAAAGGTATTGGATTTAGTTCCGGCTGGAGGAGATTGGCGGGATTTGCCTGAAGATGTAGCGAAGGAATACATGGGTGGCAGTTGGCATCTCGGTGGCGGTAAAACCGGCATGGCTCGACGATTGTCTCTTGATGAACCATCATTGACTTTGACCTGTTCACCTGCACAGAAACAGACTGAACGGTGTCATCCATTATATACACGCCCATTATCAGTACGTGAATATGCACGCATACAGACTTTCCCCGATGATTGGATATTTCAAGGGACTCTGAGTGACAGGTACAAACAGATAGGGAATGCAGTGCCTGTTAATCTGGCATGGGCTGTAGGACGGTCAATAATCCGGTTGCTGAATGATATTGAAGCGATACATCCGTATCAAGCTGTTGATTGTGATGCCGCTGTGAAAGAAATCATGGATGCACAAGCGGAGCTGATTACAGTCAAAGACAAAAAGACTCAGACTTCTACTATATGTAGAAGGTATCGTCAGCTAAACCTTATGGATATATTTGGCGAATTTGCTGATACACCTCTCGTAGAGAATAGTGTAGTGTCGGATTCTTCAGAATTTAAGACAGAGAATAATGTGGATAAACATGTTCTAATTGCTCTTGTAAAATCCGATTATACTGAGTCCTTTGAATGCAGGAGTGCGAATGTGTATTATACCGGGAGGCGTTTCCCTGCATCTGTAGTACTCGCCGATATATTCTATTTCATGCCATATATCAAAGGTAAAGGTATCCGTGATTTGTACATCGTGCGTAAGGCGCGAGTAGGAGTATATAATAAAAACGGGTCAAAAGAATATCGACTTGTTTTTGACCTGGAGTTTTCAGATCAATTGTTTGATGACTATGTGATGGTTAAATTAGACATTTGGAGAACTTTTACTGATACCACTCTGTCAAAGTTACGGCATGAGATTGATTCGAAAATTTAATAGATCTGACGTTAAAATAGTCTTATAGTTATGAATATATTTCTCAATATCTTGTGGGCGGTGTTCGGTGGATTGATGATTGCCATTGAGTATGCCATTTCGAGTGTGCTGATGATGATCACGATTGTGGGCATTCCGTTTGGCTTGCAGACCATGAAGCTGGCTGCGGTGGCGTTGTGGCCGTTTGGTACGGATGTGGTCAGCACGGGCTTCCCGTCAGGTTGTCTGGCTGGACTGATGAATATCATCTGGTGGTTTCTCGGTGGCATCCCCATAGCCCTGACACACCTCCTGTGGGGCATTATCTTCTCGATTACCATCATAGGACTTCCCTTTGGCATCCAGCACTTCAAGCTGATGCGTCTGGCTCTGTTTCCCTTCGGCAAGTCCATTGCCTGACTCCACGGATTGTTCTGTCCTAATCGTCAGTTTGTAGGGACGCGGCGTGCCGCGTCATCAAACTCAACATCCGCTGTCTGATACGTTGACGCGGCACGCCGCGTCCCTACGTTCATTCGATTTCACGATTAAAATGGGCGGTATTGGAACGTGGGTTGACGCGGATTTTGAATAGTGGGGGAAAAAGGGTAACTTTGCGCATAAAGACGGCAACGTAATGCCGTCAGTCTTATTTGTGACATTAACCTTATACCATATTATCTAATCTCTTATTTTTATGGCACTTAATTTTACCGATGCGTCGGTCAGCGAACTCATTGAGTCAGGTAAACCTGTAATGGTTGATTTCTGGGCAACATGGTGTGGTCCCTGCAACCGTCTCACTCCTGTCATCGAGGAGCTCGCCAAGGAATACGAAGACCGAGTGGTCATCGGAAAATACAATGTTGATGAGGAAAACGAGCTTGCCTCGGCTAACCGCATCATGTCTATCCCCACACTTTTGTTCTTCAAGAACGGCGAACAGGTCAAGGAACTCCGCATGGCAGGCGCACAGCCTATAGATGCCATCCGCGCCAACCTTGAGAAACTGCTTGCGCTGTAATACGGCTTAAAAGCATAATCATACGGACGTAGGGACGCGGCGTGCCGCGTGGTAGCAGTCACATCTGATGCGTCCACGCGGTGCGCCGCGTCCCTGCACTGATACATATATTCGTAAGAACCAACCATTAACATACCACTTCACCATATGAAACGCACACTTATCACTCTTACAGCTGCCGCAGCTACTGCGCTTTCGGCTGTCTGTGCGGAGTCGCCTTTGTGGCTAAGAGATGCCAAGGTTTCTCCCGATGGCAACACCATAGTATTCCGTTATAAAGGTGACCTTTTCACTGTCCCTGTAAAGGGTGGCGAAGCTCGACGTATCACCGCTATTTCGGGGATGGAAAAAACTCCGCTTTGGTCGCCCGACGGCAGTATGATAGCCTTCGCAAGTGACCGTGACGGAGCCATGAATCTCTATGTGATGAGTGCAAAAGGGGGAGCGGCTCGTCAATTGACATTTGGAAGCACCAATGTTGTACCCGAGGCGTTCACTACTGACGGCAAAGCGGTGTTATATTCGGCATCCATACAGGATCCTGTCATGAGCCGTCTGTTTCCGACGGCTCGTCTGACAGAGTTGTATTCAGTGCCGGTTGATGGTGGTGCATCTGTGCAGATTCTTGCATCACCTGCCGAAAGCATCTCGTATCTTCCTGACGGCAAGAGTTTCCTCTATCAGGACCAGAAGGGCATGGAAGATGTATGGCGCAAACATCACACATCGTCGGTGACGCGCGACATATGGAAGTATGATGCGCAGAGTGGCAAGCACACCAATCTGACTGCCCGTGGTGGTGAGGACCGCAATCCTGTAGTGGCTCCTGACGGACACACGGTGTATTTTTTGAGCGAACGTGACGGAGGGGCGATGAATGTTTACGCCTTTGATCTGACCTCTCCCGGCAAGGTTACAGCAGTCACTGATTTTAAGGATGCACCTGTGCGTTTCCTCTCAATGGGCAGCAACGGCAATCTGGTGTACACATATGATGGTGAAATTTACACCCAGCAACCATCAGGCAGTCCGCAAAAACTTGACATTGCTGTGGTAGATGACCTGTCGGAGCAACCTGAGTTTGTGGCGTTGGGCGACTACTCGTTTGGCACTCCTTCGCCCGACGGGTCGGAACTGGCTCTGATATCACGCGGAGAGGTGTTTGTGACATCTGCCGATTATGCAACCACCAAGCAGGTCAGCAAGACTCCGGGTATGGAGATGGAGGTGTCATGGCATCCAGAGGGACGCAAGTTGCTCTACACTTCTCAGCGTGACGGACACTGGAACATCTACGAAGCCTCAATAGCGCGTGACGAGGAACCGAATTTTTCAAATGCTACAATTATAAACGAGCGTCCTGTTTTTAAGTCTGATGGTGTTGACCGTACAGGTGCGAAATATTCGCCTGACGGCAAGAAAATCGTGTATCTGCAAAACCGTGACTCGATCATGGTGATGGACGTGGCATCTGGGAAATCCAAGGCTCTGACTGACGGTAAAGGTATATATTCGCGCAGTCTTGACACTGAATATCATTGGAGTCCCGACAGCCGATGGATTGTAACTTTCCTCAACACCAACCAGCATGAGCCTTATTATGATGTGGTGCTCATTAATGCCGAGAGCGGCGAGCAGACCAATCTGACCGGTACGGGTTACTTTGACTACAATCCGCGCTGGGCGCTTGACGGCAATGCCATCATATTTGAGAGTGACCGTTACGGCATGCGCAGTCATGCCTCGTGGGGGTCGCAGTCTGATGTGATGATTGTGTTCCTCAATCAGGAGGCGATGGATCGCTTTATGCTTGATGAGGAGGAATTCAAGCTGCTGTCAAAGGCAGAGGAAAAAGCCAAGGAGGCGAAGGAATCAGACAAAGACGGCAAGAAAAAGAAAGATAAGAAGAAAAAAGCCGACAAAGATAAAAAGTCAGATGACTCCAAAGCCATCAAAGTGGAGCTTGACGGTATCCGTGACCGTGTGCTGCGCCTGACACCCAACTCGTCCAATCTGGGTGATTTCGTACTCGTTGGTGAGGACGGTAAGGAAGTGCTCTACTATATGAGTAATTTTGAAGATGGCTTCGACCTCTGGAAAGTCGTGCCCCGTAAGGGTGATGTGTCTATTGCCGAAAAACTCAATGGGCGTAATATGAAACTTGCCACGGATGTTAAGGGCAAGACGATGTTTATGATAGGCTCTAACACCCTCAAGAAGATGGATCTGGCATCGGAGTCGGTCAAGCCTGTAAAGGTCAGTGGCAAGTTGCGTGTCGATGCTCCCGCCGAGCGCGAGGCTATGTATGACTTCGCTGTGCGTGAAGTTAAGGAGCGTTTCTATGTGCCTGACATGAATGGCGTGGATTGGACAGGACTAGCTGACCAGTATCGCCGCTATCTGCCGCATATCACCAACAATTATGATTTCGCGGAGATGCTGAGCGAACTGCTCGGCGAGCTGAACGTATCGCACACCGGCTCCCGTTTCTTCCCCGATGGATCCAAGGAACCGTCGGCAGTGCTTGGACTTCTCTATGACATGACTTATACAGGTCCAGGCATGAAAGTCGCAGAAGTTGTTAAGGGTACGCCGTTTAATCGCGCATCCTCAAAACTCCGTCCTGGCATGATTATAGAGAAAATCAATGGCGAAGCATTGACCGACTCGGTCACTATGGACGTGTTGCTCAAACGGGCTGCCAAAACCAATACTCTCGTATCCATCTATGACCCGGCATCGGGCAAACGGTTTGAGGAAGTGGTCAAGCCTATCAGCCGAGGCACGCTCAATGATAAACTTTATGACCGCTGGGTAGAGCGAAATCAGGCTCTCGTTGATAGCCTGTCTGGAGGCCGTCTCGGGTATGTGCATCTGCGCAATATGACTGACGACAGTTTCCGCACAATCTATGCCGACATGCTCGGTCGTTACTACCAGCGCGATGGCATGATTATCGACACCCGTTGGAATGGCGGTGGCAGACTTCATGAGGATATAGAGGTTCTCCTGTCGGGCGACAAGTACATGACCCAGATGGTGCATGGCAAAAAGGCTGGCGAGATGCCTTCGCGCCGTTGGAACAAGCCTTCGATTATGCTCATATGCGAGGCTAATTACAGCAATGCCCACGGCACTCCTTGGGTCTACAAGCACAAAGGGCTTGGCAAACTTGTGGGTGCACCTGTCCCGGGCACCATGACCTCGGTCAACTGGATTGATCTCCAGGATCCATCCATGCTCTTCGGTGTGCCCGTTGTGGGTATGCAGCTTGCCGATGGCTCATTCCTTGAAAACCAGCAGCTTGAGCCGGACATCCTCGTGCTCAACGATCCAGCCACAGTGGTCACCGGCACCGACCGCCAGATAGAGGCTGCAGTGTCCGAACTCCTCAAACAGCTGAAATGATACAGGCGTTGTAATATCACGTACATAATATGTTAAAATTAGTAGGGTTGCTACATGTAGCGACCGCAAATAGCGACTGTCAGTAGTCAGCCTGTCAACGGTCGCTACATGTAGCGACCCTACTATCGGTTATATTATATAATTTATAGCATACTCTATCTAAGAACCCAATTGTAACGAATATAATCTATATGAAACATAGCGTCATCCTCGGTATAGAGTCGTCATGCGACGACACCTCTGCCGCTGTGATAGTTGACGGACTGCTCCGCTCCAATGTAATCGCCTCCCAGCAGGTGCATGAACAGTGGGGTGGGGTGGTGCCCGAGCTGGCATCACGTGCCCATCAGCAAAATATAGTCCCGGTGGTTGATGCTGCCATCAAACAGGCTGGTATAACACTGCAGGAGCTTACGGCAATAGCATTTACCCGCGGACCGGGTCTGATAGGTTCGCTGCTCGTCGGCACCTCGTTTGCCAAAGGTATGTCGATAGGTCTTGGCATACCCATGGTGGATGTAAACCATCTCCACGGACATGTACTTAGTCATTTTATCCGTGAGAAGGAGGATGACGAGGTGCCGGAGTTTCCATATCTCTGTCTGCTGATTTCGGGTGGCAACAGTCAGCTTATCATCGTCCGTTCGCCAGAGGAGATGGAGATTATTGGTCGTACTATTGATGACGCTGCTGGAGAGGCATTTGACAAGTGCGCCAAAGTTATGGGGCTTCCTTATCCTGGCGGTCCTCATGTTGACCGCTTGGCACAGGAGGGTGACCCAAACCGATTCAAGTTTGCCAAACCTCATATCCCTGGGCTTGACTACAGTTTCAGCGGTCTTAAGACATCTTTTCTCTACACGTTGCGTGACGAGAAGAAGAAAAACGAGAATTTCGTTGAGGAAAATAAGGCAGACCTTGCAGCTTCGTTGCAGCGCACCATCATTGACATACTCATTGACAAACTTGACAAAGCGGTAAAGCAGACCGGTATCAAGACTGTGGCAATCGGTGGAGGTGTGTCGGCAAATTCAGGAGTGCGTCAGGCTGTGGCTGACTACTGCGACCGCCACGGGCTGAAAGCATTTATACCCCCACGCAAGTTCACCACCGACAATGCCGCCATGGTGGCGATTGCCGGACATTTCAAGGCTCTTAACGGCGATTTCTGCTCATTGGACGCTGTGCCGTTCGCTCGTGTAACTGTCTAAAACTCTAAGATTGTATGAAATATTCTGTCATAGTCATAGGTGACGAACTCCTCCTTGGTCAGGTCACCGATACAAACAGCGGTTCCATAGCCCGCATGCTTGATCCATATGGGTGGAAACTTGACAATGTGCAGGTTGTGGCTGACGATGCCGATGCCATCCGTCAGGCGATTGACCGCGCTTTTGCTGCCACGGATGTGGTTTTGACCACTGGCGGTCTGGGTCCGACTAAAGATGACATCACCAAAGGGGTACTTACAGCATATTTCGGCGGTGAGCTGCATGAAGATGCCGCTGTGCTTGAAAATGTCATCTCTGTGATGACACGCAACGGACGTGAACTAAATGATTTGACCAGGGCACAAGCCATCGTGCCGACATCGTGCGAAGTCATACAGAACGAAGTGGGTACCGCTCCGCTGATGTGGTTTGACCATGACGGTAAGGTGCTCGTGTCGATGCCTGGTGTACCCCACGAGACACTGACCATGATGCAGCGCAGTGTGATGCCGCGACTGCTCCAGCGTTTCCCGTCAGATGTAGCCCTTGACCACCGCGTGGCTCTCGTAGCCGATTTGAGCGAGAGCCGTGTCGCTATGACACTCGCTGAGTGGGAGGACGCACTGCCTGAGCACCTCCATATCGCCTATCTGCCCAAGGCGCGTCTGATACGTCTCCGACTTGACGGCAAATCTGCCGATGCTGCGTCGCTCAGTGCCGACCTTGACCGCGAGTATGCCAAGATGATAGCTCTGCTTGGCAATCATGTCGTGGCGACCGAAGACATTCCCCTGCCCGAAGTGCTCATTAAGGCTGCCAGGGCAAAGGGCTTGACCATCGGTACAGCTGAGAGCTGTACAGGCGGCAACATAGCCCATGAAATCACCACCGTCCCCGGATGCTCCGACGTGATGATTGGAGGTATAGTCAGCTATAGCAACGATGTGAAGATGCGCGTCCTCGATGTCAGCCCCGACACATTGGCGCAACATGGAGCCGTCTCCGAGCAGACAGTAGCCGAGATGCTCCGTGGCGCACACGAAGCATGCGGAGCCGACCTCGTCATGGCGACTAGCGGCATAGCCGGTCCCGGCGGAGGCACTCCCGACAAACCCGTAGGCACCGTAGTCATCGGTGCCTCCCTCCGCGGCACACCCCCCGTCATCGCCACCTGGCACTTCGGAGGCACCCGCTCCCGCATCATCGACCAGTCCACCACCACCGCCCTCATCACCGCCCTCCATCTCCTCCAACCCTAACCTTCCTATCTCTATGACTCTCTTGGTAGTCATAATCCTCATCGTTTTGCTGTTTGGATGGCTGGGTCGTTTGGGTCAAATTGGGTCAGAGATGCGAAAATCCGCAGCTTCGGCATCATCCAAGCCAGAGAATCAAAAGCCGTTATCATACACTATTGGCTTCAATTTATCACAACGAAAGCGGACTGATGATGAGGGAATAGAGGACCCAGTGGTTGAGAATGCTTGTGATTTCAGCGGACTGAAAGGATTCTTGCCTGACGACAAAATAGACAAGATAGTCCGGAATGTCAACTCTATGATTGAACGACATGGTAGTGATGCTTTCTTCATTATAGAACAGGTGTCGAATATTGCTGATGATGATTTTGTCAGCAATCACGGCTCATTGTTGTTAGGTGATGAGTTGCAATTAGACCTGTCTGCTCAGACGTCTGTCCCTGATGGGCGTTTTATCCCCATATATTTTAAGGCAGACAAGCAGCTTGTTAGAAATATGTTGATTTGGGAGAGAGATGAAGTCTGCCATAAATTAGACACATTGAAGATTACCGGGGCATTCGTTGGAGACATGACGGTGTACGCCGATAAATCATGGCGAGATGAAAGCAAAAGCATAATAGTATTCTACGATAATGACGATGACGAGGATGGCGAAGAAGATGATGATATGCCTGCTCCACCATCCTCTTCAGAGACGTTTGCTTCGCTTCTGTTAGTTTTGCAGTTGATGAAACAAAGGACCAGAATCCAAAAATAGAATTGTAGGGACATCGCTTTGCGATGTGTTCAATGATCATCAGCCAGTCAGTTATGAATGTAAACTTTTTGGGGCGGGTGGGCGTTTAGATTATCTGAATTTGTTGAATTTTTGTAACTATTATGATTGTATGGATAAGAAAAGACTTACCGCTGAAAACGGACGCCTGATCGCCGACAACCAGAATGTGCAGACTGCCGGTGTGCGCGGTCCGATGACGGTGCAGGATCCGTGGTATCTTGAAAAAATCGCACACTTTGACCGCGAGGTAATACCTGAAAGACGCATGCATGCCAAAGGTTCGGGTGCTTTTGGTACTTTTACTGTCACCAATGACATCACTGAGTTTACACGAGCTTCTATTTTTGCCGAAGTTGGCAAGCAGACTCCATGCTTAGTGAGATTTTCTACTGTGGCAGGTGAGCGCGGTGCTGCCGATGCTGAGCGTGACATACGCGGATTTGCCATGAAATTTTACACAGACGAGGGCAACTGGGACCTTGTGGGCAATAACACTCCGGTGTTTTTCTTGCGTGACCCTCTGAAATTTCCCGATCTCAACCATGCTATCAAGCGTGATCCGCGCACAGGTATGCGCAATCCTACCGCTAACTGGGATTTTTGGACTCTACTGCCTGAGGCGCTCCATCAGGTGACCATCACTATGTCACCGCGCGGCATCCCGGCTTCTTTTCGCCACATGCATGGCTTCGGAAGCCATACATACAGTTTCATCAACAAGGACAACAAGCGCACGTGGGTCAAATTCCACTTCATCACCCAGCAGGGTATAAAGAATCTGACCGATAAGGAGGCTGAAGCCATCATCGCTAAAGACCGTGAGTCGCATCAGCGCGACTTGTTTGAGGCTATAGAGCGCGGAGATTTCCCGCGGTGGAAATTGCAGGTACAGCTGATGACTGAGGACGAAGCAAAGAAGTATCACATCAATCCGTTTGACCTCACCAAGGTGTGGTATCACAAGGATTTCCCTATGCGCGATGTAGGCATACTTGAACTTAACCGCAATCCCGAAAATTTCTTTGCCGAAATAGAGCAGGCTGCTTTTAACCCGACCAACATTGTGGACGGTATAGGGTTCTCGCCTGACAAGATGCTGCAAGGACGGCTTTTCTCTTACGGCGACGCACAGCGTTACCGCCTCGGAGTCAATCATCATCTTATCCCTGTCAATCGTCCCAGATGTCCTCACCATTCCTATCATCGTGACGGGCAGATGCGCACTGATGGCAATTTCGGTGCCACTGTAGCATATGAGCCTAACAGCTTCGGCGAGTGGCAAGATACCCCACAGCGCAAAGAGCCGCCGATGCAGCTTCACGGCGATATGTACAACTATGACGAGCGCGAGTATGACGATGATTACTACACCCAGCCAGGCAAGCTGTGGCGTCTGATGAGTGATGACGACAAGCAAGCGACATGCCAGAACACTGCCGCACAGATGGAGGGTATCCCCCTGTTTATAAAGCAGCGTCATGTACGTGCCTGCCACAATGCCGATCCCCAATACGGTCAGATGCTCGCCGAGACACTGGGCATCGACCTTGCCGAAGCTCTCGTGGCTGACGATCCTGCCCATCCATCATGGGACAAGCGTACTGTAATCGATAAAAAGTAGTAGGGCGATCGGACCATTTGTCAATGAGTCCTCCCTTGACGTAGATGCTACGCGCCTTTATCATGAAGTATATGCATGATGGAGGCGCGTGGTTGTCAATTGCATTTCGCCATATGCCGCAGATACATATTACGGACATATGTGCAAGTATATCGCATTATGACAGCCAATGCTATGGCGGCAGCGATGTATACGGCGAGGTCAAGCCAGCGTAGGTATTCGTCAGATGGAGGCATGTAGCGGAAAACCAACTGCCGTGCTATGGGATGTGCGACGAAAATCCACGGTGAGAGTATTCCGACTTCAATCATAAGCCAGCGCAGAGGCCGTGGTAGGAGGGTGCACACCCATATCAGAGCGAGTGGCCACACAGGGGAGCTTAGCAGCCATGCCACAGGGTGAGGATAGACGCTCAGACTGATGGCGAGGACAAACAGCACCAGTCCGTAGAGATGCCATGAACGCGGATTGAGGTCGATTGGGTTTTGCGCCACCCATATTCCGAGGCAAAATGTAGGCACGGCGATGAATATGTTGGCGCGTAGTTCGCCCAGCAGCTGGCTGTCAGCGCCCAATGTGGCGATGACTGCTAACTGTGCCGCGAGAACCACCACAGACCAGAAAAGCAGCATGCTGCTTTTGCGTCGGTGAACCAACGCATAGTAAAATATGTAGAGCTGCAACGTCAACCCAAAATACCAGTAAGGTCCATAGGCTATGTTTTTGAAAAGCGAACCTGTGAAATGGGAGAGAAACGTTATTGTGAAGAATGACTGATGGGCGGTATAGCCGAAATCGTGCGAAAAAATCAGGGTCAGCACAGCATAGCATAAGAGTCCGGGAATCATCAACAGCCATAGTTTGGATATATTATGACGCATGTATGCACCAAACCGTGGTATGGAACCAGCATGTTTCTTAGCCAACCCGTAGCCGCTTAGAAACACGAATATCTCCACGCCGTAATGGCCGAAAAAGGCGATGATGTCCCAGATGGCATTGAGTACCCCGCTGCTTATGCTCGTCCACAGGTCCGTGATATTGGACGCAGCAAATCTAAATTCGTTTTCGCTTACTCCAGCCCAGCCGCAGAAGTTGTGCATCACGATGGCGAGAATAGCCCCCCCACGTAATATATTATTGGTCTCTTTTGATATCTCAAATCTCATCACTTGGCGATTATGGGCTCAGCAGTCAGATAGCCTGACGGTTTCAGCAGGTCTGCCACTGTAGCAGAAGGATGTGCATCAAGATATGCCTGCACCATGCGGTAGCCGATGTATCTGCCGGTGCGCCCGGGAGCATGGTTGGCAAACATGAATGTGCCTGGCGATGGGGCAAGCAGCTGTGATATGATTTTCGGGTCGGTGGATTCCAGTATCTTTTTCTCTCTGATGTCTTGCAGCAGCTCAGCCTCGTGTTGATTGAGCCATTGCAGCTCCTCGGAAGTCCAGCCTCCGGCATCGGCGAGGGATGCGTGCGGGACAGATGACATGATGGCAGCAGTCACAGCTCCGTCATGTATCATGTGGCTCAGAGCTGTGGTAGTGCTGTCGGCAAGCATGGGATATGACTGCTGTATCAGCGATTCTGCTGTATGATATGGAGCAAGCCGAGCATCTTTTTGCCGACGGATGTATGGCTCAAAGTAGTTGTAGGCACCGAAGTCAGCACCTAAGTAGTGATTCAGCCCTATAAGCATCACCGAGTCCACGTTCATTACCGCTTGATTGTAGGGGGTTATGATGGTGTAGACATGTTTTGGCATCTTTATGTCAGGCAGCAATGCGGTCAGCTTATGGAGCGTGGTGTCTATACGGCACTCTAATCGAGCGTAGTCAAGCCTCTCGTCAACTGTGGGTTTGAAAAATTTAAAGGCTCGACTTTCAGCGTAGTTCTCTAATGCCTGTCGGTCGTTGCTCTCCAATATGCCTATACGAGCCATGGCATCTATGGCTGGGCGCAGTGAGTCAAGCATCGCCGTCTGGCGTATGCTGTCGCTGGCTGTGGCAGCTACCGCGCTGTCAAAGCGCACGATGCTTGCGGCATGGCAGAGCGGCATCCAATGATAGATGATGGCGACAATCGCAATGGAGATTCGCCAAAAGGCGTCACGGAGCATAGGAGAGTGCCGATTAATCGTTCAATACCTGAATGCCCATCACTTCGGTGGAGCATTCACCTGTCACTGGATTGCTGTTGATGACTCCTGTTGAAACCTTGATATATCGGATATTGTCGACAGTTACGGAGCGGTTATCGTCATCCACGGCATTTGCGAGATTGAGCCATGCTTCAGCCGCAGTGTTGGGATAGGAGTCCGCATAGCCCCATCGAGCCTCACCATAATAGTTGCCGGTGGCAGTCTCGATAGTCCAGTTATCAGGGAGACGTGTGGCTGTAAATGACAATGATGTCGCGCCTTCTTCCCACTCAGGGAAATAGGAGTGGTCGGTGTGGAAACCAGGGTTGCGCATTATCCAGCCTGAATGTCCGTTATCGGTAGTCCAACGGATATATTGTTGCGGAGTAGCATTGTCAACGGGGAGGTGATATGTTATTGTGATGTCGCGTTGAGCCTCGTCCCAGTTCTGTCCGGCAAGAGCGTACCATTGGGTGCCGTCTGTTGATACCTCTACCACACCAGGCTCGGCACTCCCCTTGAAGGCGTTGCCGAGCACTTTGAAGTCGTTGCCGTCAGCGCGGTGTCTGATTGGTTGCGCAAGTTCCATGACTATGTATCCTCCGAAAGCTCCGAGCGACACTCCACGTCCTCGTTGCAGGTCGGCGAGAGCTGCCTGCTGTATCTGCTGGCGTGTCATGCCTGATACATAGACCGGCATCTCGTTGACAAACTGACCTGGAGCGGGATTGTAGTCTACGGTGGTGATCTGGACGGTCTGGGATCCAGATACGGATGCGCCGGGCATGTCTGAATTGTCATCGCTGGAACATGCGCTCAACATGGCGCATGCCAATATTGCTGATATAGGATAGATTTTCATATTCATTTTACATGAAGAATTTATATATTAACGTCTAATTTAGCAGAAATGGTATATGCTCCAAAGCACTTACCATATGGTATCCTTTGCCCTTCGTATGCAGCAAAGGTAGCGATCGGTCATAGAGTATGGCATTCCATCCGGCGCTGATGGCTCCGGCTATATCCGTGGTGGCATTGTCGCCTATCATCAGTTGTGCTGACGGGCGAGTCTGTCCGGCTCGTTTCATCGCATGCTCAAACAGTCTGACATTCGGTTTGTTGATGCCGATTTCGTCGCTCAACACCATTATGTCTATCATCTTGTCGAGTCCTGTCACTTGCAGTTTGTGCTCCTGCACTTCGGTAAATCCGTTGCTGAGGATGCCTACCGGAAGTCCCATCTGCTTCAGTGAGTCAATAAGAGGTAGTGCCCCGGGAAGCAGAGTCGATGCATCGGCAAGATAACCGAGGTATACCGTATCCATACGCGCCGACATGGCACGTGCTATTTCGTCAGCCACTTCTGCCTCGGTCAGCGGTAAGCGGAAACGTTCCATCCTCAGGGTTGACTGGTCGACCTGTGCACCGCTGTAGAGCTGCCACAAATGATAGTTGTGTTGCTCATATGATGTCTCCCAGTCTTTTGGCGAGGAGAAGAAACGGTCGAGGTGCTCATCATCGTAAACCTTGCGGAGAGCGATGCGTGATGCCCCCTTGAAGTCAATCAGAGTGTCGTCAAGGTCTATCCAGACCATCTCTATGTCTTGTCCGTCGTATCTCATCGTGAAGCGGATATGATGGGTGTATATTCTATACGCCGCAGCCTCTTGACGAGCATGACAGTCAGAGGCAGAGCTATGATTTCGTATATGGTTTTGAGTACTGTCTGGGTGAGGATGAGAGAGATGATGACATGCCAGGAGAGTACTCCGGCAAATGCCATGGGGAAGAAAATGATGCTGTCGATGCCTTCGCCCCATACGGTGCTGAGGATTGCACGTGCCGAGAAGCGTGATGCCGATGTAGCATTTTTGCCTTCATTGGCAGCTGACTGCTTCATCTTTGCCATTACCCAGGCGTTGGTCAGCGAACCAGCCAGAAATGCGGTGAATGATGCGCACAATATGCGGGGTGTCGCACCGAAAATTGCCTCCATGGCATCCTGTTGTGTCCATGTGTCGGCACTTGGTAGCCATAGCCCTACATGGAGCAGCAGCACGGTCAGCAGATTCATCGTGAAGCCGAGGAATATCACCAGACGCGCTTTGCGGAAACCGTATATTTCCACCAAGCAATCGTTGATAATATAGGAGAGCGGAAAAACTGCCACACCTGCCGTGATGGTCATAAATCCCAAATCGACGGTCTTTATCTCCATAAGATTGGAGATTATGAGGCAGATACAAAAGGTTACAGTGAGTAACAGGAAGGTCAGCGAAAACCGTTCACGACCTAACGAAGATAGGGGAGAGGGATGGAGTGAATCCTGTAGCATTGTTCTTGTTTTTTACGAGGTAGCAAGCACTCGGGGTTATAGAGATTTTGACGATAACAGGGGCGAGGCTCAAGCCCCGTCCCTGTCAGGTTAGTGGTTCATGCACCCTGTGAATGAGTGCAGTATATGGTCTTTATTTCTTTTTCTCGACCTTGTTGTAGCGGGCGTTGAGACCGGCGGTCACCTCCTTGGTGATGTCAAGGGCGGGGTTGAAATATGCACCTGCGGCTTTGAAGAGGATTGCATCGTAGCCTTTGGTCTTGTTGTATTCCTTGAGGAATGACTCGAGGCTGTCGTTGAGTTCTACCTGCTGCTGAGCCATCTCCTGCTGGGATGTGCGCTGCAGGTTTGCCATGTAAGCCTCGGCGTCTTGCTGCATCTTGTTGAGGCGGCGCACGTCGGCTTCATATTCTGATTCTTTGCCCACATAGTAGTTGCTGCGCATGTTCTGCTCTATTTTCTGACCGAGACGCTGTATCTCGGCTGCGCGGCTGTTCTGGGCTGATTCGATTTTGCTGTAGGTGCGCAGTGCTGCTTCCTTGAAGTCCTTTGCAAGATTATAATTGGCACTTACTGAGTCGGCATCGATGTATCGGATGTTGAGGGTCACGCCGCCTTTGGTGCTGTCAGATGCCGCAGCTTTGTCGTTGGCTCCGGCTGTCTTGTCGGCTGCGCCTGAGCATCCGACCAAGGCGGTAGAGAGCATTGCAACCATGCCGGTTGCAGCAATCGCTAAGTGATTTTTCATTGAAATGAATAAGGAATGTCTGAAATAATGTTATTAGCGTTGCAAAGTTATAAAATTTAGATGATTTTTGCAGACAAGTGAATTTTATTTTGTACCTTAGTGTGCTTTAAATTAGAAAAATTAACATAACCCCACTAATATATTCACGTTATGACTATCAAGGACCTTAAACCGGCACGAGTGTTTGAAATATTTGATGAAATCAACCAGGTGCCGAGACCATCGAAAAAGGAGGAGAAAATCCGCCAATACCTTCTCGACTTCGCAAAGAAACATGATATAGAGGTCAAGACCGACGCCATAGGCAATGTGGCGATGTTCGTGCCCGCGACTCCGGGACATGAAAGTGCGCCTATGGTGGTGCTCCAGGCACATATGGATATGGTGTGCGAGAGCAACGACAAGAATTTCGATTTTGACAACAGCCCTATCAAGACCATCGTCGATGGCGAATGGCTTCGAGCCGACGGCACCACCCTCGGCGCTGACAACGGTATAGGCATTGCTGCGTCGCTTGCCGCGCTGACCGACAAGGACTATGTGCATGGACCGCTTGAGGCTCTCTTCACTGTCGATGAGGAGACCGGTCTGACCGGTGCCTACAATCTCGGCGAAGGCATGATACAGGGCAGCATCCTGCTCAATCTTGACTCGGAGGATGACGCTGTGCTCTTCATCGGATGTGCCGGCGGTATAGATACCCAGGCATCGTTCCACTACGGACGCTCGTTTGCTCCCACAGATTTCATATATTTCAAGGCTGATGTCTCTGGTCTTCTCGGCGGCCATTCGGGGGGCGACATACATCTCGGTCGCGCCAATGCCAACAAGATAATAGCTCGCTTCCTCTACGATATGTCGCTGCGTCATGAAGTGGTGATAGCGGAGATCGATGGAGGCAATCTGCGCAATGCTATCCCCCGTGCTGCCCATGCCGTGTTTGGTGTGCACACTTCGCGCAAAGAAGAGGTGCGTGTGGCATTCAACGAGTATATCGCGGTGCTTGAAAACGAATACAAGGGTCTTGAGGAGGGCATGAAGCTTACGCTCGAAAGCACCGACAAGCCTGAGTTCGTGATTGACCAGACCACATCGTTCAACCTTATCCGTGCCATCTATTCTGCTCCTCATGGTGTCATCTCCATGAGCCGAGAACTCCCCGGGCTTGTAGAGACCTCGACCAACCTTGCCTCTGTGAAGATGGTGGCTGATAACAAGATCCTGGTAACCACCAGCCAGCGCAGCTCGGTAGAGTCACGCAAGTTTGACATCGCCAATCAGGTCAAGGCTCTCTTCACTCTCGCTGGTGCGGAGGTCAAGCAGGGCGAAGGCTATCCCGGATGGCAGCCTGACATGAATTCTCCAATCATGGAGAAGGCTCGTGACGCATATAAGGAACTGTATGGTATAACCCCTGAAATCACAGCCATTCATGCCGGACTCGAGTGCGGACTGTTCTTGCAGAAGTTCCCGCATCTCGACATGGTGTCGTTCGGTCCGACACTGCGCGATGTGCACTCTCCCTCCGAGCGTATGCATATTCCCACCGTTGAACGCTTCTGGGAGCAGCTTAAACTGACCTTGACCAAGGTTGCCGAGGACAAGGCATAATCCTGGCGTTGACGATCGTAATAATGTTGGGACGCGGTACCTCGCGTCCCAACATATCAATTGCAATATCTTGACATGAAAAAACTCCTCCTTATATCTTTGGCATTCGCATTCATCGCGACTGATTGCAATGCCCGCAGACGCACACACCATCGGCCGCCTGAGCCGACACAGGTCATCCCGTCAGTCCAGGATTCCACCAAGATTGACGATGCCATCGCTGCCGCCGAAGCCGAGAGTGTACCGGCAGGTGAGATACTTCGTCTGACCGAGGATGATTATAAGGAGGTGGCTGAAATGCTCGGCGTGGAGCCGGCTGCCGTGAAAGCTGTGGTAGAGATTGAGGCAGGACCCAGCCATCAGGGCTTTTCAGAGCCAGGTATGCCGTTGATTAATTTTGACTTTTCAATGTTCACGCAGTTTTGCCGTCGCAATGGTGTGAACTTGTCAAAATACCGCAAATCGCATCCGCTGGTATTCAACGCCCCGTCTTCGCGTAAATACGGATCGCGTCAGAAAGCTCAGCATGCACGTCTGCGCGCGGCACGAACCATCGATGAGCGTACAGCCATAGAGGGTACTTTCTGGGGCATGTTTCAGATTGGCGGTTTCAACTGGCGCAAGTGCGGAGCAAGCAGCATCAACGATTTCGTGGAACGGATGAGCCGTTCCGAGCGTGACCAGCTGGAGCTGTTCGCCCAATTTCTCAAGACAACCAAACTCGACAAGCAACTTAAAGCCAAAAACTGGGCGGCCTTTGCCCGGGGCTACAACGGACCATCATATGCGCGTCGCGGATACCACACACGCATGGCGCGTGCATATGCAAAATACAGCAAGACCAAATGAGCCAATACACCGCATCATCTGACTCTCCTGAAAACCATCACATCACCCCTGACAGTGCAGACCTCTTTGAGCCGATGAAGGATGCTTCATTGGATATGACTGTCGACACACCGGCATATACCGAGGACGACATCATCACTCTTGACCCCAAGGAGCATATACGCCGCCGCCCCGGCATGTATATAGGCAAATTGGGCGACGGTTCCAACAGTGACGACGGTATATATGTGTTGCTGAAGGAAGTGCTTGACAATTCCATTGACGAATACATGATGGGATATGGCAAGCAGATATCGGTGACGGTGACCGATACCACGGTGACTGTCCGCGACTACGGTCGTGGCATACCGTTGGGCAAACTTGTGGATGCATCATCCAAGATGAACACGGGTGCCAAATATGATTCGGCGGCGTTTAAGAAGTCTGTGGGTCTCAATGGTGTCGGTATCAAAGCGGTCAATGCTCTCTCTACCTCGTTTATCATCACGAGCCATCGTGACGGCAAGATGAAGCGTATAGTATATGCGCAGGGTGACATAGTAGAAGAGACCGACATCCTTGATACCGATGAGCCGGACGGCACATTGGTGCAGTTCACTCCTGACAACACGATATTTCGCGACTACCATTACCGTGACGAGTATGTAATCCCGCTGATAAAGAATTATACGTTCCTCAACACCGGGCTTGCCATCATATTCAACGGTAAGCGGTACATATCGCGTCATGGTCTGCTTGACCTACTACAGGATGTGATGACCAAGGAACCTCTGTATCCCATCATCCATCTCACTGGCGATGACATAGAGATTGCCATCACCCATGCTCCGCAGTATGGTGAGGAATACTACTCGTTTGTCAACGGTCAGCACACTACTCAGGGTGGTACACACCTTGCCGCTTTCAAAGAGTCAGTCAGCCGTACCATAAAGGAATATTATGGCAAGAACTTTGAGCCGTCGGATGTGCGTAACGGCATGGTTGCAGCCGTAGCCATAAAGGTCGAGGAGCCGGTGTTTGAGTCGCAGACCAAGACCAAGCTCGGCTCACGTGACATAGGACCTGAGGGACCTACTGTCGCCAAGTTTGTGGGCGATTTTGTCAAGAAAGAGCTTGACAACTACCTCCACCGCAATCTTGACGTGGCGGAGGTGCTGCTTAAGAAGATACAGGAGAGCGAGCGTGACCGCAAGGCTATGGCTGGCTTGACAAAACAAGCCAGAGAGAAAGCCAAGAAAATCAATCTCCACAACAAGAAGCTGTTTGACTGCCGCATACACCTCAACGACAGCCGTGGCGACGAGGAGAAGATGCTTGAATCGTCCATCTTCATCACCGAGGGCGACTCTGCTGCCGGGTCTATCACCAAAATCCGTGATGTGGCTACCCAGGCAGTGTTCTCATTACGTGGAAAGCCGCTCAACACATTCGGTCTGACCCAACAGATCATCTACAAAAACGAGGAGTTCAACCTGCTTCAGGCGGCTCTCAATCTGGAGGACGGTATCGAAGGTCTCCGATATAATAAGGTGATAATCGCCACTGATGCCGATGTCGACGGCATGCACATACGCCTGCTTCTGTTGACGTTCTTCTTGCAGTTTTACCCCGACCTCATAAAGAAGGGGCATGTGTATGTGTTGCAGACACCGCTGTTTCGTGTACGTAACAAGAAGACGGCTCGCCGCTCAGGCAAAGCGTCGCGTCAAGGAGTGCCTGACGACACCTATTATTGCTACAGTGACGAGGAACGCATCAGTGCCATTAACAAGCTCGGAACCAATGCGGAGATTACCCGATTCAAAGGACTCGGAGAGATTTCTCCGGAGGAGTTTCGCGGATTCATCGGACCAGACATGCGACTTGACCGCGTGACTCTGCGCAAGGAGGACCAGGTCGGCGAACTGCTTGAATTTTACATGGGCAAGAACACTATGGACCGCCAGAACTTCATCATAGAGAATCTCGTGGTGGAGGACGACTCGCAAATATCATAGCATACACTGATGAATAAGACTGATAATCGCCGCATCGCTCTATTTCCTGGCAGCTTTAATCCGTTTACCGTCGGGCACAAGTCGATTGTAGATCGCGCTTTGCGGCTGTTTGACCGGGTGATAGTGGCTGTCGGTTATAACCCGTCCAAGGAGTCAGACTGCCGCACGGTCGAGGAGCGCATGGCAGCCATCAGGCGAGTGTATCCTGAGAGATCAGAGGTGGAAGTGGCATCTTATTCGTGCCTGACGGCAGATTTCGTGGGGCAGGTAGGAGCATGCGCCATTGTTCGCGGAGTGCGTAATACTGTGGATTTCGAGTACGAACGTTCCATAGCCGACATCAACCGCCAGCTGTGCGGAGTGGATACTGTGCTGATTTACACGCTGCCCGAGATGGAAAGCGTCAGTTCGAGCATGGTCAGAGAGCTTGCGCATTTCGGGCATGATGTCAGCCGTTTCCTTCCATGACATGTCATAATCCGGCTATAGAATAACATAATTATGAAAAAACTGTATATGATACCGGTGGCAGCCATAACCGCTGTGTCACTGGCGTTATCAGCGAAAAATAAAGCACCTGAAAATCCGTTTGTGTTCTCGCCAGAGCAAAAGCTCAGGCTTACCGAACGTATCATTGAGAATTACTATGTAGACAGCATAGATATAGACCGCACGGTCGAGGAGGGCATAATCAGCATGCTCCGTACGCTTGACCCGCATTCGTCATATTCCAACCGTGAGGAGACTATCGAGATGACCGAAACGCTCAGTGGCGGCTTTTCTGGGGTAGGCATATCATTCAATATGCTCAGGGATACCCTGTTTGTGGTCAGCACTACAATCGGCGGACCGAGCGAGAAGGTCGGTCTGCAAGCTGGTGACCGCATCTTGGTAGCAAACGACACTGTGATGTCGGGAGCAGGACGCAGCACTTCGGATGTGCGCAAGGTGCTGCGTGGACCCAAAGGGACTAAAGTCAGGATGAAAGTGCGTCGCAGCAATGTGCCCGACCTCATCGACTTTGTGGTCACTCGTGATGAAATACCCATCTACAGCGTTGATGCGCACTATATGGCTGATCCGCATACGGGATATATCAAGATAGTAAGATTTGCCGAGAGTACCGAGAAAGAGGTAAAGGAGGCACTGAAAACTCTGAAAAAGCAGGGCATGCAGCGTCTTATCATTGACCTGCAAGGCAACGGCGGCGGCTACATGAATGCTGCTGTAGGTGTGGCTCAACTGTTTCTTGACAAAGATGACGAAATCGTATATACAAAAGGCGTAAGAGTCCATCCGTCATATTTCAATGCTGTCACAACCGGACCCTATCGTGATATCGAGGTAGTGACGATGGTCGATCAGTCGTCAGCGTCGGCGAGTGAGATTTTGTCCGGAGCTTTTCAGGACAATGACCGAGGAGTGGTCATAGGGCGTCGCACTTTTGGCAAGGGGCTGGTACAGCGTCCTTTCCCGTTTCCCGACGGCTCCATGATACGCCTGACCACGGCTCGTTATTACACACCCTCCGGACGCAGTATCCAGAAGCCGTATGCCGATGGCGAAGATGATTACAACAAGGATGTGTACCGCAGATTACAGAGCGGGGAGCTGACTGATTCCACACTCACAGTGTCGCATCCTGACTCGCTGCGCTTCACTACCCGCAACGGACGTGTCGTATATGGAGGTGGAGGTATAACGCCCGACATATTCGTGCCGCTTGACACCACGCGTGTCACGCCGTATTATCGTGACCTTGTGGCGAAGGGTGTGCTTAACCGTTACTGTCTGCAATATGTTGACAGCCGACGCAAGCAGCTGAAATCAGACTACAAGACTGTCGATAAGTTTATCCATGGATTCAAGGTCTCGGATGCCATGCTTGCCGATCTCTACAGCATGGCGGTTGCCGACAGTGTTAAGACTGAGCCTGATGCCGTGGCTGATTCCCGGGAATACCTTTCAACAATAGTCAAGGCTCTCATAGGCAGAGATCTCTTTGACAGCAGCGCGTATTATCAGATAGCAAATCCGCTCAATCCCATCTATATCCGTGCGGTTGAGGTCATCAATGATCCGCGACGTATGCGGTCACTGTTGGCTCCGCCCGATTATGCTATGGAATGACAGGTATATATGGGGTACAACTGTTAAATAGCGTTGAATAGTGAAAAATTATTATTAACTTTGCGCATATCAATCCTATAAGCTAAGCATATGTCCACATATAGCTACGAACATACAGGCATATATTCTTTTTTGAAAAAATATACAGTGAAAGCCATGGCGATTGCGGCTGTGGCAGTCGTGATGTCATCATGCGGCAGCAATAAGTCTGATGAGTCAGAATCAGTGCAGGAGGAGCTTCGTAACACCCATCTTCTTGAAGCTATGAAGGTGGTGGATATCCCACGGGTAACCTCTATTGCTGACTCGCTTGCTCTCGATGTAGACGATCTGTCTAATAATGAGTCTGTGGCTGTGCTGCTTGCATATCTCGTCGTACACAACGAGGCTTCGCGTAATGATGACCGTGAGCAGGATCTGGTGACTATCAGGAAATATGTGGATGTCTACGACCTGTCGATGCAGCGTGACCGCGACGGCATGCTTTCAGCAATGCAACAGGCGCGTGAAATCAACCCTGCCGCTGATTTTGAGGGTCTCTATAAGGAGTTTCGCAATCGTCTCTCGGAGTACGATGCTCTCAATGGTCAGGAGTTGACTGCTGAGCCTGCCCAGGAGGAAGCTCCTGCTGATAGCACGGCTGTTGCTGACACAGCATCAGTTGCCCCATCATCGTCATCTGACGGTGCTGATCTGCCGGTTGAATATCGCCCCGCTGACTGATACTTGTTATATTTGGCTAATCTCAAAGCAATCCTTATTTATATTTATTCATCAATTAATCTTATGGACCAAAATTATTATCCCACTCCAGCTCCATCTCTGTCTTTTTCTGATGCTGTGAAAAAAGCTTTCGAGAACTACTGCAACTTCTCAGGTCGTGCCACACGTGCCGAGTACTGGTGGTTTGTTCTTTTCAGCTTCATCGTAGGCTGCGTATTCAGCATCCTTGGCCAGATTGCAGGTTTCTTCACTTATGTGGGCTACATAGCTAATCTCGCCCTCTTGCTTCCGGGTCTCGGACTTTGCTGGCGTCGTATGCACGATATAGGCAAAGGTGGTGGTTGGTTTTTCATCACCTTTATCCCCCTCGTAGGCATCATCCTGTGGATTGTATGGTGCTGCCAGCCCAGTGAACCTACAGCTAACCGTTTCGGCGACGTGCCTGCCAACGCATAAGTAAGCGCATGCACAACATAGCAGTGTTTGCCTCCGGATCGGGGACAAATGCGGAAAACATAGCACGAAGCTTTGAGTCTGATGCCACAGCACGAGTTGTGGTGGCACTCGCCAACAAAGCCGATGCAGGTGTACACGAGAGGATGCGGAATCTCCGCATCCCCTCGCTTACATTTGACAATAGCGTCTGGGCTGACCATCCAGAGAAGATTATCGAGACGCTTGACCGTTACGGTGTTGATTTTGTAGTGCTGGCAGGATTCTTGCGGCAGGTGCATCCGATGCTCGTGAGGCGTTTCAAGGGTCGGATGCTAAATATACATCCTTCTTTGCTGCCTAAATTCGGCGGCAAAGGCATGTATGGCATGCGTGTGCATCAGGCTGTCATAGACTCTGGCGAAAAAGAGAGCGGTGCCACTGTGCATCTCGTCACTGATGTCATGGACGATGGCGACATCGTGTTGCAAGGTAGTGTAGATGTGTCGGCTGACGATACGCCGCAGTCGCTTGCTGCCAAAATCCATGAAGTAGAGATGGATATATATCCACGTGCAGTGCGCATGGTGCTTGGCAGGATGTAAAAGTCAATCTGTTAACTCTTAATTTTTAGAGATGAAATCCAGATATCTGTTGGTCTGCGCGGTGTGTGGCATGCTGATGCCGATGCATCTGGCGGCAGAGGAAAACATCAATTACGACGCTTCGCTGACGGTGGAGACTTCGTCAGGCTCGTTTGCGCCTTACTATTTTGCAGCTAACCGTTGGGGCACGTTGACACAGAGTGACAACGTGTTGCTCAATGTCGGCGCTTCACGTGACTATGATCTTTCGAAGCGCGTCACCTGGAGTTACGGAGTCCGTGCCGTAGGCGGACGGACATCTGCCACCTCCTACGATGTATTCCACGCTTCATCTGATCCGCAATGGGACATACGCTATGCACGTCCGGCTGCGATATGGCTTCAGGAGGCATGGGCTGGATTCAAGTTCAGAGGTGTCTATATTGAAGGTGGTATGCGTCAGTCAGGCTCGCCTTTGCTTGATGACGAGCTTTCATCGGGCGATATGGTACACAGTGCCAACGCTCGTCCCGTACCGCAGATTATGGCTGGTTTCATTGACTTCCAGAACATTCCTTTCACCAATAAATGGGCGCAGATCAAGGGTGTCATTTCATATGGCTGGTTCGTGCAGAATAAATGGCTTGAAGATCACTATAACTTCTACAACTATCACATCACACGAAATCAGCTCTACAGCTATAAGAACATCTATTTCCGCAGTAATCCCGAAAAGCCGTTTTCGGTTACGGTGGGTGCGCAGATAGCCGGAGATTTCGGTGGTACTACATATCACTACTCTAACGGCAAACTATACTCGGTGGAGCAGCACGGATCATCCATATCCGACTACTGGAAGATGCTCATACCTACACCTGACAATGGTGATGATTTCTATGAGGGTGCATTGCTCGGATCATGGGACTTTCAGGCGCGTTACCGTCTGCGTTCGGGTTACGAATTGAAAGCATATTTCCAGTGGCTGTGGGAAGACGGCAGCGGCATGTCGAAGCATAACGGCTGGGACGGACTGTGGGGTGTGGAATATAAGTCAGACAATCCATGGTGGATCGACGGTGCAGTCATCGAATACCTTGACCTGACCAACCATAGCGGACCGATACACTACGCTCCGCATTTTCAGGGCGCGGATATACCGTATCAGAGCACTGGTGCGGACAACTATTACAACAGCGGTTACTACAACGCCTACACCAATCTCGGCATGGGTATGGGAAATGCTATGGTGATGAGCCCGATCTATAACCGTGACGGGTATCCTCAGTTTCTGCTTAACCGTGTCAAGGGTGTGCATGTCGCACTCCGTGGCACGTTGTCGGACAATGTTACTTATAAGGTGAAATTCGGATGGCGTAAGGCATTGGGCACCTCCTATGAACCGCTGCAGGCTCCTGTGCACTCGACCATGCTGATGGCAGAGGCATCGTGGCGCATACCTCAGGTCAAGGGATTGCAGCTGACCGGTGCTTTCGGTCTTGACCACGGCGAGATGCCCGGCAACAGTGTGGGCGGAATGGTGACCATATCATATGACGGACTTCTTAAACTCAACGGAAAATGATGCTCCACAGATTAATCAGACATATCAAGCCCCTTGCCTTAGTGGCTATAATGATGGCGGTGGTGACAGGTTGCACACACAATAACGGCGACATCGGACCTCTCTTCGGCTCATGGACACTTCAGAAAATCGTGATAGACGGTACGCCTGACGCGTCATACGGACACAATATGACGTGGAATTTCCAAAATCATAATCTCAGCATCATGACTGTCTATCCCCATCATGACCGGGCTGAGAATATGGGCACGTGGGAGTGGGTGAACCAAGACCGTGTCATAAGCATTAATTTTACATATAAGAATAGCGAGGGAGTAGCAGGCGGCTCTCCGTTCTGTCCTCCTCCCGGGCTGCATCTCCCGACGGGTCAGATACTTGTGATGGATGTCATGCAGCTCACATCGTCAGATATGACTCTGGTATATGAGAGTGCTGATGGTGAGATGATTAAATATAGGTTTACCAAACTGAGATGATATGAGATACAGTATAGCTGTTATATCAATGCTGTCGCTTGTTGCCGCTTCAAGCCTTGGCTCGGAGGCTGCATCGCTGCGCCTTGAGAAGATAAAATACGGTGACATGAACTCGTGGGTCACCCGCACAGTAGGGGAGTCGCGTGTCATAGGCGGCAACAAACGCACTATCTATGAAATAGGTCCCAATACCACCATCGCTGGTGAAAACAAGGCATACACGCCGCTGGGCGGCTCTCCATGGGGCACGAGTAATGTCTACGCGCATGTCAGCGGTATCAGCAAGGGCAGCAATGCCGTGTATCCCGAGGTGCGCAACGGCTCTGACCGATGCGCCAAGCTGACCAGCAAGATCGAATCGCTGAAGGTGCTCGGTCTTATCAATCTTGATGTGATGGTGTCAGGTTCCATATTCCTCGGGCATATGATAGAGCCTATCACTTCGACCAAAAATCCCTACGCCAAGATGGAGATGGGCATACCCTATACAAAGCGTCCCAAGGCATTGGTGTTTGACTACAAGGTGGATATGCCATCGTCGTTGACACGCACCAAAGCCACCGGCTTCGGAGGCAAAAAGACGCTGCCTGGCCGTGATGCTGCCGTGGTGTTTGTATTTCTCCAGCGCAGGTGGGAGGATGCCCAGGGCAATATCCACGCCAAGCGTGTGGCTACAGGCGGCGAAAGGTTTAAGGTAGGCAGCGGATGGAAAAACGCTCACCAGATACCTCTCCACTATGGCGACTACTCCACCCAACCGGGCTATCAGAAATGGCTCAAACTCCTACCTAAGGAGCGTTCATATTATGCCCGTAACTCCAAGGGCAAGATGGTGCCTGTCATCGAGGAGGGCTGGGATGATGCTGATGCCACTCCCACGCATGCCATAGTGATGATGAGTGCCGGCAGCGGTGAAGCATACGTAGGCTCTGAGGGACTGACTCTCTACGTCGATAACGTAGCCTTCGGCTTCTGATTTTTTTGATTTAAAGACGTGTCAATTTGTAGGGACGCGGCGTGCCGCGTCATCAACCGAAACACACGTCGCCTGATACGTTGACGCGGCACGCCGCGTCCCTACAAGATGGTAAATGTTGTTGCATTGCGACATGATACAGCGAAGGCGGAGCTTTGGGGCTCCGCCTTCGGGCTTTTTATCGGGGGTATCAGCCGGCTTCGCCGGTGAGGATCATCATGTCGGGCATGCAGCGGAAGCCGATGGAGTGGAACATGTAGCGGGCGGCTACTGATGACTCCAGATATATCTTGGTGATGTTCTGGCGGTGGGCGTAGGCTATAAGCCATGCCACTATGTCGCGCCCTATGTCGGTGGTGCGTCCGTCATGGCTGACGTATATGTTCATCAGGCATGCGCACTTGCCCGAGGGATTTGACGACGAGGGCATCTCGGAGTGGAGGCACATACCTCCGCAACCGAGCACATTGCCGTTGGCAGTGGCTATGCAGGCGATATGCGAGCCGTCGGTGAGTGCAGACTGATAGTAGTGCCAGCTTGCTTCTTCCAGTTCTTCACTGTCGCCATAGTTAAGCTGACCTGAATTATGAAGGACCTCCATGCGCAGTTGCAGCAATGTGTCAAGGTCCTCATAGGAGGCTTGGCGAATAACAACATCGGTCATCATAGTTATAAAGTGTCAGTGTGTGGTGAATAAGACTTTTCTTTATAACAGTCAGATTTTCAGCGTTGTTTGACGATTGTTGTAATTTTTTAGCTTTGATGTTGATTTTTAACATTAACCATGTGTCACCGTGGTCGCCTCATCAGATAGTCAGCATGTTCTTTGCCGAATCTTCGCACTAAATTCTCATAATGTTGTATCCGCGCCAAAGAATCCTGGACTCTTTGGGCTTCCCATCTCGCCTCTTGCTCCTGTCGCATCCTTTCAAGCTCCTCGGGGGTGGGCTTGGGTTTGATTTGTTGCCAGAAGAGACATTCATACTGCTTCATCCCCTTTGGCACCACATGGTTGATCAGGGGTTCTTTGCCATCCTTTAGATAAGGTGACGGGGTCAGATATAAAGCCAGGATGGTGATGGCTGTCACAGCGATGAGCACTGCGCCGCTCCAGCGTGCCACTTTACGGGGTATCTCATATTGGAAGTCCTCAAGGTCATAATCATGGTCTATCATCGCGTTGCGGGTGTGGATGCTTTTGACCATCAGCTTATTGTTGTTATTGTCAGGCGTATTCATCATGCTCCGAGTTCAAGTTGGTTCTTAATCAGGTTGTAGTAGTGTCCTTTGACGTTGACGAGGGCGTCGTGGGTGCCTTGTTCTACGATGCTGCCCTTGTCGAGTACCACTATCTGGTCGGCGTCGCGGACGGTGGAGAGGCGGTGTGCGACGATGACCACTGTGCGACCCTTGTAGAAATCGCGCAGATTCTCCACGATGTCGTGCTCGTTGGCGGCGTCGAGGGAGTTGGTGGCTTCGTCGAGAAATATGTAATCGGGATTTTTGTAGACGGCGCGGGCTATGAGTATGCGCTGGCGCTGACCCAGGCTGAGCCCCACACCGTCGCCGCCGATTTTGGTCTCGTAGCGCAGAGGCAGCCCCATGACGAAGTCATGGATGCATGCCACACGAGCAGCATGCTCGAGACGCTCGAGGTCGATGTCTGTATAGTCCTGGGTGGCGATGTTGTGTGCTATGGTGTCGGAAAATATGACTCCCTCTTGCATGACGGCTCCGCAGCGTTCGCGCCACATTCTGGGTTCGAGGCTGAGCAGGTCGCCAGAGCCGATGCCTATCTTGCCCCGTATGTCGGAGAAGTATCCGAGCATCAGTTTGACCAGAGTGGTCTTGCCGCTGCCCGATGCGCCCACTATGGCTGTGACCTTGCCCTGCGGTATTTCGAGCGAGATGTCGCTGAGGGTGTCGTTAAGGGCGTGAGGGTCATATTTGAAGCTGAGGTTGTCAAATCTGATGGAGCGGTCACCTTCGGGCAGTTTGCGTACACGGCGGTCGGTGCATTCTAATGGGCGGTTGCGGATCTCGTTTATGCGGTCAAGCGAGATTCTTACATCCTGGAAGGCGATTATGAAGTTCATCAGTTGGTCCACGGGGCTGTTGAGCTGTCCGATGATATACTGGATGGCGAGCATCGCGCCGAGGGTAATGTCGCCGCCTATGACGGCTGTCGCGGCAAGCACGGTGATGACTATGTTTTTAAGCTCGTTGATGAATATCCCGCCTGCCTCCTGTGTCTGGCGGAGCTTGAGTGCACGGGTCTGCACGCCCACTATCGCCATCTGGGTGTCCTCCCACTCATGGCGGCGGCGGTCGGCGCATCCCTGGAGTTTGATTTCCTGCATCGTGGTGACAAACTGGTAGGTCTGGTTCTGATTACGAGCCTGTAGCTCGAAGAGTTCGTAGTCAAGCACCTTGCGGCGGCGCAGAAACATCGTCACCCACGCGGCATAGAGTGCGCTGCATCCCACAAACACCGCGAATATCACCAGATTATAGAATGCCAGCACACCGCCGAAGATTACGAAGCTGAGCATCGAAAATGTAACGCCAAGGGTCTCGTTGGTAAGGAAATTCTGGACGCGCACGTTGTCAGCCATGCGCTGGAGGATGTCGCCGGTCAGTTTGGTGTCAAAAAATGTCATCGGCAGCATCACCAGTCTCCTGAAGTAGTTGCTTACGAGCGTAATGTTGACTCGCATGGATATATGGAGGAGCAGCCATCGGCGCACGAAGTCGGTGGCAGTGCGTCCAAGCACTATCATCAGTTCGCCGAGTAATATCAGCCATATGAATCCGATATTCTTGTTGTGTATGCCGGTGTCGACTATCGCCTGTGTCATAAACGGCATGATGAGCTGGAGCACGCAGCCGAGCAACAGACCCAGGATGAGATGCACGAAATGCACCTTGAAAAACTCCAGACACGGATAGAGGCAACGGAAGGGGTCGTGCCTCTCCTTAAGCCATCGGTTAGTTTGTTTGAAATTGGTCGATTGGGGTTTCAGCAGCATCGCGATGCCGCGGAGTGTGCCGTTTTCATCGGGCACGGTGTCCCAGTGGCGCATAAACTCCTCACGAGTGTAGGTGATGCGTCCCTTGGCGGGGTCGCCGATGTGATATCGCTTGCCGTCACGGCTTACTTTGTAGAGCACCACGAAGTGACTTTGATCCCAGTGGAGTATTATCGGACCCTCGTCGATGTCCTTGAGCTGGTCAAGGGGGATGCGTCCGACATAGTGTCTGAATTGGAGCATTTCGGCGGCATCGCACAGGGCTTTCATCGATACCCCCTCGGTGGTGGGATGGCAGTATTCTTCGACATCGGCGAGCGAATAGTGTGCGCCGTGGTATCTCGCTATGGCGGTCAGGCATGCCACGCCGCACTGCATGGCATCGTGCTGCATGACCACCGAATATCGTTTTTTGATCGGGAATTTCATGTTTTTATGTGGTGATAAGACGGTTGCCGATTTCAATCAGGGACGCAGCGTGCTTCGTCATCGTCTCTGATGACGTGTGCCAGGGATGATGACGCGGCGCGACGCGTCCCTGCTATCGGTTTGGGTATGTGGGGGTTATGTTATTGGAAAAGTCCTGAGTCGGTGTCGGAGTTGTTGAGCTTGCGGTCTATGTCGTCCTTCTTCTTGCCAGAGGTGAAGCTCCAGCTCACTCCGAGTACCACCATGGAGCGGTTGTTGCGGATGACGGTGTGGTTGACCTCGTGGAAATAGCGGTTGGGGATGGTCTCGTTGTGGTATTCAGCCTGTGTGCCGAGCCAGTAGCATCCGAGGCTCAGACGCAGATTGCGGCGTTGCCAGTATGCCTGGAGATTGCTTTGCAGATACTCTTTGTTGATGTACGTGCCATCAAGGCTTTTGTAGGGGATGGTGCCCTGGTAGCTGGCTCCCCAGGCTCCCTTGCGGAACGATAGGCTGTAGGTGACGGGCAGGCTCCATAGACTGCTTTTGATGCCGTCGGTCTCCACATTTTCACGCTGGGCTACTATTGCGCCTGTGAATGTCAGCATGTTGGGGATGATGTCTACGCGGATATTCGCGCCGGCACCGTAGGTCGATGTCGATTTCAGGTTGACCTCCGAGGCTACGACGTAGGGCTGACCGCCGATTACGGCTTCGGTGTATGACATCCCGATGGGCGACGATGAGTGCATGTACATGGCAATTACGTTGAGGTTCACACGGTTGCGGGTGAGCTGGTACTGGAGCATCGGGGCATAGGTGGTGCCTGAGTGGAGATAGGGGTTGCCGGCATGTATCATGCGCGGAGTCTGGAGCACCGCGTTGTCACTGAGCTGCGATATGGTGGGGATTTCGGGCGATGACCGGAATATCAGTCGCAGTGTGTGATAGCGGGCGAAGGTGTGCGACAGTGTCAGTCGTGGAGTGAACAGGAAGCGGGTATATGAAGCATCGTCGTTTCGGGCGTGTGCGACATGTCCGCCGAGACTCACGGAAAACATCAGCTTCTTCCACATGCCGGCATACTCGGCATAGAGGTAGTTGTCGGTGTCGTCGGAGCGGTAGCGTGTCATGTCGTAGTCGGAGAGGATGTTGCGCGTGTCAGACCATGACTGTGACACCGATGAGCGAAAACCTACGCTGAGCGTGTTGAGTCCTGCCTTGTAGGTGTAGTCCACCTCGCCGATGACGGAGTATCGGTTGACTTTCTGGGTCATCAGGTCGGTGTAAGTGTCGGGTGAACCTGCGCCGGCATCGAGGGAGTTCTCATTGTCCTGGGAGCTGTGGAAATAAGTGCCTACCACGTTGGCTGAGATCTCTGACTTCTTGTTGAGCTGCTTGCTCAGGTATATGTCGAGCGAGGGGCTGAAAGTCGATGAGTTGTTGTCACGGTAACCTGTAGCATCTGACCATGCCGAGGCATAGTCGATGCCTACCTCGCGGTCACCACGGCTGAAACGCTTGTTGAAGCTCGGCGAGGCTGTCACCTGCAGGGTGAGGTCATCGGGCTTGGCGTAGGTATATTTGATGCGCGGAGTGTGGTAGGTGTAGCCGAAGTGGTCACGAGTGGAGTAGTCATACCGGTAGGTTTTGCCTCCGAGCCAGTAGGTGTACTCGTTGGTGAAGCGGCGGTCATCGTAGTCGCGCAGCTCTATGGAGTAGTCGGCGGCTATGCGGTGGTGTCCGCTCGTGTAGGTCAGGTAGGCGTTGCCGTTGACAAATCCGGTGGCTACCGCCGATGTCACGTCAAATCCGCCGCTGATGCCGGTGTCGAGCTGACCGGTAACCACATTGATCACCGTCTGCTCCGATGATGCGTATTTGGCAGGTGGCAGCGTGTACACATCCACCTTGCGTATCTTGCCGGCAGGGATGGCGCGGAGGTCGTTGATGGTGGCATTGATGCCGTTGATGAGTATCTTGACAGGTGTGCCGTCGATGTTTTTCAGCGCGGAGGTGATGGGGTCTATGGTCAGAGTGCCTACCTGCTCCATCAGGTCGGCAGAGTTGCGGGCGGCATCGCGCTGCTCCTTGGTGAAGCGGTACACGGTCTTGTCAGCCATCACCGTGGCGCGGTCGGCTGTCACTGTGACCTCCGAGAGCTGGGTGGTGGAGGGCTCCAGGGTGTAGTCACGAGTGACGGTGTTGCCGCCCGAGGGCATGCGCAGACGCAGCGGCTCGCGTATGGTCTCGTAGCCGAGATATGAGATGGCTATGGTGTAGCGTCCGGGCTTTACGTTGCTGATGGAGTAAGTGCCGTTGAAGTCGGTCACGGCTCCGGCTATCGACTTGGTGGAGTCGGCTGGGGCGAAGAGGTCTACGTGGGCAAACGGCAGGACTTCTCCCTCGGCTTTGACTGTGCCTGTCAGGCGTATCTGGGCTTGCATGCCGACGATGCAGGCGAGCATCATAATGAGCAGTGTGTGGATTCGTGTCATCGGTGTAATGTGAATGATGTAGGGATGCAGCGCGATGGGTTAGAGGTGATTATTCGAGCATGGAGCCGTCTTTGTACTTTCTGCCGGCAAAGTTGAGCTGTCCGAGCTGGGGAATGTTGACACGCACGGCGCACTCATATACCGAGTTTTCGGGCAGCGTGAACAGGTCTATCTGGTCCACGGCTTCGGCAGGTATCTGACCCAAGAGAGGGATGATTTGGGGCTTGAAGCCGACATCATTAATGAAGATGATCACCGAGCCGTCGTTGGCAGTCACCCAGTCATCGCCCTCCATATGTATGGTAGGGATGGTGGCGAGGATGAGGTCTTTGACAGTGGTTGCTCCCTTGGCGAGTGAGTCAGCCTTGAAGGTGACAGAGGGGATGGCGGGCGCTGTGCCTGCTGATTTCAGGCATATGTCAGTGGTGAGATTGTGCTTCCATGAGTCGGGCAGCGGCTTGATGTGGGTCTTGCGTGTCTCATATCCCGGGGCGGAAATCTCCATGTAATATGACTTGGTGTGGTCATAGGGCTGCACCTCATAGTAGCCGAGATGGTTGGCGAGGGTGAAGTAGCGTTGCTCCTCGTGGTTGTCGCGGTCATAGATAGCCACGTTGGCAAAGGGTACGATGACCTGGGTGGAGTCATTGGTGTCGCAATACACGAATCCGTCGATCCAGATTCCGTCGGCATTGGCAGAGGTGGCGCATCCGATGAGCGCAGCGATAGCAAAAAATGTCTTCTTAAGCATAGCGTTTTGTTGTTGTTGTTGTTGTTTAGTGAACGATTGTGCATAGACGGTTGAAGTGGAGCAGATCCTCCAAGATATCCTTAAGGGTCTTTGGAAGGTTGTGGGGATTTGGATCTGTGCATCCACCCTTGATGCTGATTAGCTGCTCGTTCTTGGAGATTATCTCCAGTTCATCCTCTGAGAAGCTCATGTGGTTGTGATGAGGTTTCATTATGAGATGTTGTTCTTGTGTGATAGATACTTGGTTTATATGATGGTCTAATAAGAGCATCTTCCGTTGTATCCAGATTGTTGATGACTGTTTTTAGTTGTTGTTGTTGCTGTTATTGTTGCAGTTGTTGTGAGTACAGCTGCCATTTATATGGATTTCGCTTTTGGAAAGAAGTTCAAGAAGAACTCCTACCCAGCTGCCTTTACCGCCTCTGATGGCAAGCAGTTCACGTTCGGAGTCAAGGATTTCGAAATCCTTGGTGTCAAAAGCCACAGTGATTGTGTCGTTTTGTTTCATCGTGTTTGTTTGGTGATGAGTTGTTGTTAGGGGTTGATAATCTCGGTGGGCGAGTTGTACACCTCGCCATGACGGCGTAAGCACTATATGCCGTCAGTATATAATTGGCCGATTATATATATTGTAAGGAATTAGAATATGAGTGTACCTGTAAAGGTTGCTGTCATATCTACGGTGCACTCTATCTGTGCCGGGCTTGCCATGGGTGGGATGTCGCAGCATGGGTCGTCCTGGGTGACGAAACCACTCCATGTGATACCATATGCATCAGTGATAGTGACCTCCATGAAGTCAGCGTCTCCAGGCAGCTCAAAGCATATATGCTCGCGTGAATAGCTGCAATATATTAGGATATTGCTGGGACGTTTACCTCTTAATCCTCGAATCTGTGGACGGTCATTACTACGTTTAGATTGCAGTGCAATTTTATTTGTAGTACTTGAGTTGTCTTCAGCTGTTATGGTAGATGCATAACAAAGAAGGAATAGAATAGATAACAATTTTAAAATTTTCATTGCAGTTGATTGATGATTTCGACTGCAAAGTTATCCCTCAATCATGCCTGAAACCAAGAATTTTGGCTAATTCTAATGGACTTTTTGGTTTTGTAATCAGTTGACTAACAATGAATTGCAAAAAGTCCAAATCTTAATTTTGGACTTTTTGTAATTGACTGACAAACAGCATTTTATGAAGCGGTATAAATCAAAAAAGTCCAATTAAATAACTCTATCCTATAAATATTGTAAGAATTTCTTGCCTATATCATCAGGCATATTTTGGAATTTCCTGCGTAGCCGTTTCTTGCGTGTATAGACGGGGTCTATTTTTTCGGCTTTGATGAGTTTTGCAATTGCCGCAGATGACAATCCAAAGAGGTTATACAAAAATAATTTGTAATCTTTCTCATTGATTTTGGGAAATGCTGCATGCAGGTCTGACATTATATTATTATAACATTTGTCAGCGAAATCTTCCAGAGCTTTCAGTTTCTCGGGCGTAGCACCCATTTCAGCAATGAAGCTGTTAAGCCATCCCTCTATTTTCCCAGATGCAGTTTCAGGATTGGGGTTCTCCCATAATATAGTGCATGCTTCGTCAATCATCTTATAATGCATGGCTGTATGTTGTGCCACTGCTTGTTTTTGTTTCATGTAATCCTTGGTCATGTTAAGCAACTCTTGGTTTACCGACTCTAATTGAGTTTGTTTTTCATCAAGTGCTTGTGACAGATGGTTGGTTTTCTCTTTTATAATTTCATATTTGTATTGAGTGGCATAGAGAGCTTCTTGTATTTTATTGTTTTTTTCATCAGCTAAGCGTTTTTCAAGTTCGTGGAGCTGAATAGTTTGATGCAGTTTTTTTGCGATAATATTGTTCTGTTTCTTGGTCTCTTTTTGGCGACGGCGAATAACAATGATGACAAAAATACCTATGGATATGATGAAGACACAGCTAATTATGATTAACCATATGGTAATTTGTGCAGTCTTGGCTTTTTCATTGGCAATTTCTTTTTCTTGCTCGTGGTGCTTAAGCATGGATAGGGTTGCGCTTTGTGTAAAGCGCATTTCTATCTGTTTTTCATTGTTGTCGTGGAGGTTTTTAAGGGCTTTGTAAGCTGATTCTTTATTGCCTACCTGTGTCGCTAACTCGTATTTCAACCAGTCTGTCACACCGGTGACGGTATCAAGTTGTTGCAGCATGATATTTGCACTATCTTTTTTCCCTGTCAATGCATAACATAAGCCGAGCCATGCTTTATCCTCATCTGAGGCATCTGAAAGGGAAATTAATCGTTCAGAGTAGGGTATAGCTTCAATGCTTCGCTTTGTGGAAATTAGCGAATGAATCAAATTACGTAAGACTTCTATTTCTAATGATTGATTGGGCCGTTTTTCTAAGGTATCGATCAATGATTGTGCTAAATAAATGCTTTTATCATGCAATTGATGATTATTATATGCTATCGCTAATCCAGATATTTCCCAGTCTATATGTGATTGTTTTCCAGTCTTGTTCATGTATTCATAAGCTTTCTCAGCATATTCGACCTCTTCAGCTGGATTCATTGATTTTTCAAATAATACAGACAGTTCGCGGGATGCCATTGCCGCATAGAAATTATCGTTTAGTTGCTCAGCGATATCTAAGGCTATCAGCAGCACTTGTACACTTTGGGTCACCTGCTCTTTGCGGCTTAAGAGTAAGCCATAATAATAATTGGCAAGCATTTTATAGCGTGGTTCGCTATATTCATTATAATAACTAACAGCAGACAATATGAGTGAATCGTCTAATTCCTTATGTTTATTTTTGACTTGAGCTTGGGTGTAGAGGAGGGCATAGAGGGCGCGGTCGGCATCGGAGCAGAGGGTGGCGGTGTCGAGGGCGGAGAGGATTTTGAAGGCGGAGTCGGGGTGCTCTTCCATGACGGCTTCGGCACGGTTGAGGGCTTTGACGGCTTTAGGGGCGGACTTGTTGCAGCCCACGAGGAGTGATATGGCAATGATGATCGGGAGGAATATGCTACGCATCCTGTGTGATTTATGATGATTGGATGCTGCAAATTTACGAAAAAATAACAATTATGCCGATAATTTAACAGTTGATGACATAGCTGTCAATCATTTATGTAAGTTTACTTAGAATGTTTTCCAAGAAAGGCGCGGCATAGCCGCGGCGGGAGCAGTAGCCACATGCAAGCAGACCGTCAGGTCTGCGCGGCTTGTGGTAGACTGCGTCCCCCACGGAATCCGGCTGCGTTAGCTGCCGGGGCAATCCCACACATAACATAATTTGTTTATCTGGTTGGAAATCGTTAAATTAGTCCTGAAACCTAAATCTGATATCCGATGGCCAATACCTACTCCAAGATATATCTCCATCTCGTCTTTGCCGTGAAACATCGCGATGCCATGATACCTGTGTCCCAAATGGCAAGAATCCACCAATATATGGCACGAATATGTAATGACAAGGGACATCGTGTGATGGAAATCGGCGGTACACCTAATCATGTGCATATGCTTGTGTCATATGATATGTCACAGACCATACCTTATATGGTCAGGGATATAAAAAGCGGTGTGAGCGCGATGATTAATGCCGAGCGGATATGTCGGTGTCGTTTTGAATGGCAGAAAGGTTATGCTTGTATCTCAGTGTCATATGCCCATGTTGAAGCCGTCAGAGAGTATATCCGTCATCAGATGGAACATCATCACGGAGTATCATTGACAGATGAAGTGAAGCGGATGTTGGAAAAAGCCGGTGTCAGTTATGACGAAAGGTATCTGATGGAGGATGTGAGATAGAATATGGTGCATATTGATGGACATGTGGGGATTGCCCCGGCAGCTAACGCAGCCGGATTCCGTGGGGGACACCGTCTACCACAAGCCGCACAGACCTGACGGTCTGCTTGCATGTGGCTACTGCTCCCGCCGCGGCTATGCCGCGCCTTTCTTGCGAAAATATTCTAAGTTAACAGTATTGTGTAGCGACTCTACGAGCGTGTTTCAATGCAGTTATGCAACACCCTCGTCCATATCCTTAAATAAACAGCGGTGGGGAAGGTGTTACAGATTGAAGATTTCGGCGAGCTGGTCGTAGGCGAGGGCAGCGAAGAGGATGAGCATGGTGAGGTTGTATTCCTGGTTGAGGGAACGGTAGTCAGCAGGTCGGGTGGTGTCTTTGCGGTTGGCGATGAGGTTACCGACGGTCATCACCACGCCGATAGCGAATGCTATCAGGAGTATCCAGTGTCGTGTCATATTCAGTCAGCTTATAATGTGATTATGGATGGGGATTATATAGCGAGATTACTTTCATCAGGATATGGGTTTATGGCTGCGAAGTTACGAAAAAATAGTCATTATGGCGATAATTTAACAGTCGAACCATAGCTGTCAATCATTTATCTAAGTGAGGACAAGTGTCGCAAAATCATCGGTGGACGGGTCATATTTTGTAGGGACATGCTGTGGCATGTCCGTCCCACCAGGCGGTGTTTTTTGTGGGGGTTGTTTTTTGTGGGGAGGAGGACATGCCACGGCATGTCCCTACAACCATTGGGCAAAATGGGTGTGGATTACTGGCGGATGATGCGGATGGTGCCGTCGGCTGAGAGCTTGATGATGGAGGAGGCGGTGTGGGGGGCGGTGTCGGTGCGGCGGTGGTGGGCTACGTAGTCGGCGGAGGCGAGGAGGGCGGGATCGATGTCGGCGAACGAGGCTGGGGAGGGGGTGCCGCTGATGTTGGCGGAGGTGCTGACTATGGGGCGGCGCAGCATGCGGCAGAGGCGTGAGGCATAGTCGTCAGCGGGGATGCGGATGCCCACGCTGCCATCGGCTGCCAGCAGGTTGGGGGCGAGGTGGATCCCTCTGTCATAAATGACAGTCAGGGGACTGACGGCAGCGTCAAGCAGCTCGTAAGCCACATCGGGGATGCCGTCGACATAACGCTCGAGCATGGCTATATCGCTGACGAGGGTGATGAGAGCCTTGGAGTCGGCGCGGCGTTTGAGCGCGTAGACGCGGCTGACCGCCTCGGGGTTTGTGGCATCGCAGCCGATGCCCCAGATGGTGTCGGTGGGATATATGATGATGCCTCCGCGGCGCAGGGTGTCTACGGCTTGGCGGAGGTCATCGGGAAGTGGCAGATATGTCATGGCGGTAACACATTTGTAGGGACATGCCGTGGCATGTCCGCGTATCCATTATTTCATGCCAAAATTAGCCAATCTTTCCCAACGATGCAAATCATGCGTCAAGCCGTGGGTGCGGAGCCGTCGGACGGCGGTGTGTCGGCAGTGAATGCCTCGCGTGGTGTCTGCTCGTCGATGACTATGCGGCGGTAGTAGGATAGGAGCAGGGTGGTGAAGGGAAGGGCGATTATCATGCCCACGATACCCATGAGCGAGCCCCATACTGACAGCGACAGCAATATGATGGCTGGATTGAGACCCAAGGCGTTGCCCATGATCTTGGGCGTGAGGATATAGTCACATATGCACTGGCTGACGATATAGACCAGCCCGCACTGCCCCAAGAGTGGCCAGAACGATGCCTCGCCGGTCATGGAATAGATGAGGCAGAGGATGATGACGGGAATGACGGTGATGTACTGGAAGTAGGGTATCATGTAGAGGATGCCCACGACGGCTCCCATTACGAGTGCCATGGGTATGCCTACGATGGAGAAGCCGATGGAGTAGAAAACGGCGGCGCAGAGGGCTATGGTGAACTGGCCGCGGAAATATCGGTTCATGCTGTCCTTGATGTCGTCGCCTATGTGGTAGGCAAACGGGCGCAGCTTCGGCGGCACAAGCAGGCGGAAACCTTTCATCAGATGCTTGTAGTCAAGCATGATGAAGATGACGTAGATAAACGTGAGTAGCCACTCGAGGGTGCGCATCAGTATGTCGATGGTGGTCGACAGCAGCGACGTGCCTTTGTTGAGGAGGGTTTCGATATGCGATTCGGTCAGGAGCGAGTCGAGATTGTCGGAGTTGATGTAACGCATGACATAGTTGTGTACCTCCTGGGGGATGAACGGCACTATCTTCTTCGTGGAGCCGTAGCGTTCGATGAGGATACGCATCTGGCTGATCTCGTCAAGCACGGAGGGGACGATGAACGACAATGCCAGTCCTACCACACCACCCACCACTATAAGGGTGATGATGACGGCTACCACGCGTCCCTGGAGATGCAGCAGACGGCGCGTGAGCTGCACCACCGGCTCGAGGACATAGGCTATCAGGCATGCCAGTGCAAAGGGAAGCAGCACATGCTTGAGGTCGTTGATAAGCCATACTATCCCTGCGATGATGGAAAGGGTTATGATGAGACGCACTACCCTGTCGAATGTGAACGGACGCGAACTGTACATATGTGTGGATGGATATGTTAGAGCTATCTTATATCTTTCAAAACCCCTGACAGCCATATAATGTTGCAAATAGGGCAGCTATTTCCACGATGGATACCATTCTGGATGCGAGCGGACATGCTATGGCATGCCCTGATGTCGTTGGCGGCTCAAGCATTCAAGACCTCCGTCGGAGGTCAACATATTAGGCCATGGTCATACAAGCCATTAGGCTTGGCTGACCATGGTAACATCATCACCCCCCCAATCAATGCCTCCATAGGAGGCACACAACCTACGCAAAAGCTGTGCGCCACCTACAGCGGCGGAAATCGATGGCGTGACAATAACACGGGTCAGCCAAGCCTCCGGGCTTGTATGACCCGTGCCTGATATATGCGACCCCGCTGGGGTCGATATTGTGTTGTGTGACAAGTTTTGCATCCGTCTGACATCCTTGTCAGTCGTTAGCATATATTAATAAAATGCTGATGGAGATATGTTTAGTGGGCGTCAACCTTTTTGGCACAGTGTTTGTTTGATTGATGTATGAAGTCCCGATGGACTTGTGACAGATAACACGATTATTAATATTCAAAACTAAAATAAAATTTTCACAACTATGGGAAAGATTATTGGTATCGACCTCGGAACCACCAACAGCTGTGTTGCCGTACTTGAAGGCAATGACCCCGTCGTGATTCCTAACAGCGAAGGACGTAACACCACTCCTTCAATCGTAGCATTTGTTGACGGCGGCGAGCGCAAAGTAGGTGATCCCGCTAAGCGTCAAGCCATCACCAACCCTAAGCGTACCATCTACTCCATCAAGCGTTTCATGGGTGAAACTTTTGACCAGGTGCAGAAGGAAATTGACCGTGTGCCCTACAAGGTGGTCAAGAGCGACAACAATACTCCACGTGTTGACATCGACGGACGTCTCTACTCTCCGCAGGAAATCTCGGCAATGATTCTCCAGAAGATGAAGAAGACTGCAGAGGATTATCTCGGACAGTCAGTCACTGAAGCTGTCATCACCGTGCCTGCATACTTCAATGACTCTCAGCGTCAGGCTACCAAGGAGGCTGGCGAAATCGCTGGTCTTACCGTAAAGCGTATCGTCAACGAGCCTACAGCCGCTGCGCTTGCCTACGGTCTTGACAAGAGCAACAAGGATCAGAAGATTGCCGTATTCGACCTCGGTGGCGGTACATTCGATATCTCCATCCTTGAGCTGGGCGACGGCGTGTTTGAAGTGAAGTCGACCAATGGTGATACACACCTCGGTGGTGATGACTTCGACCACGTGATTATCGACTGGCTTGCCGACGAGTTCCAGAAGGACGAGGGCGTAGACCTCCGTCAGGATCCTATGGCTCTCCAGCGTCTTAAGGAAGCAGCCGAGAAGGCAAAAATCGAGCTTTCAAGCACCACCAGCACCGAAATCAACCTGCCGTATATCATGCCGGTCAACGGTATTCCAAAGCACCTCGTAAAGACTCTCACACGAGCCAAATTCGAGCAGCTTGCCGACAAGCTTATCCAGGCTACCATTCCTCCCTGCGAGCAGGCTCTTAAGGATGCCGGCTTGACAGCCAAGGATATCGATGAGGTAATCCTCGTGGGCGGTTCGACCCGTATCCCTGCCATCCAGCAGATTGTAGAGAAATTCTTCGGTAAGGCTCCTTCAAAGGGCGTTAACCCCGATGAGGTAGTGGCAGTGGGTGCAGCCATCCAGGGCGGTGTGCTCAGCGGCGATGTCAAGGACGTGCTTCTGCTTGACGTTGTGCCTCTGTCCGTAGGTATCGAGACCCTCGGCGGTGTGATGACCAAGCTGATTGAAGCCAACACCACCATCCCGACACGTAAGAGCGAGACCTTCTCTACCGCAGCCGACAACCAGCCTTCAGTTGAGATTGTTGTCCTCCAGGGAGAGCGTCCTATGGCACGTGACAACAAGGTGCTCGGCAAGTTCCACCTTGACGGTATCGCACCTGCTCCCCGTGGCATACCTCAGATCGAAGTTACATTTGAAATCGATGCCAACGGTATCCTTAACGTTTCCGCCAAGGATAAGGCTACAGGCAAGGAGCAGAGCATCCGTATCGAGGCTTCATCTGGTCTGACCGACGCTGAAATCAAGCGAATGAAGGATGAGGCAGCCGCCAACGCCGATGCCGATGCCAAGGAGAAGGAGCGCGTCGACAAGCTCAACCACGCCGATGCAGTCATCTTCCAGACCGAGAAGCAGCTCAACGAGCTCGGCGACAAGATACCTGCCGACAAGAAGAGCGCAATCGAAAACGCCCTCAACCGACTCAAAGAGGCTCACAAGGCTCAGAACCTCGCCGACATCGACAGTGCCATCAAGGATATCGAGACCACATTCGGCGCAGCCCAGCAGGACATCCTCAACGCCCAGGCAGCAGCCGGTGCCAACCCTGGCGCAGGTGCCCCTAACCCCGGTGCCTCCAGCTCCAACGGCTCAGGCGACGACCACGTCACCGACGTAGAGTTCGAGGAAGTCAAATAATCCCTCAATTTAGAAATATCTAAATCCATATAAATGGAGTGTAGCTCAGCGAGTTGCACTCCATTTTCTTTTTCACATTTTCGGCTGAGATAGTCGAAAATTGATTTATTTTCGCTATATTTGCACCATATTTGGAACGTGTCTTATTTTACGGCAAGGTATGTCTTATGTAGTCTTAAGTGATTTTATGTAGTTCTACCGAGCCAAAAATATTGAATTATGCCGAGTGCGAAATATGAGATAAAGCGAAAATGCGAAGTTTGTGGTTCAATGTTTCTTGCCAAAACATTGGACTCGCATTATTGTTGTAGGAAATGTTCAGACATCGCTTATAATAGAAGAAGAGCTGAAGCCACAAAGCGTCAACAGATGGATAAGGTTATATCTTTGATGCCGGAGGGGCGTGATTATATCAGTGTTGCCGAAGCAGAAGCCATATTCGGTGTCTGCAAAGAAACCATACGGCGCATGATTCGTAGCGGTAAGGTGTCAAGCATTAATCTCGGTACTCGTCTCACAAGAGTAAGCAAGTCTGAGTTAATGGGTATATTGCCTTTGCGTGAGGAACCGGTAAATCGGGACGTAGCATTACCGAGACCATATAATTTGGAGCCGGAAGATTGCTATACCATAGGTGAGATTTCCAAAAAGTTCGGAATTAATGATAGCACCGTCTATGGTCACATCCGCAAATATTCCATTCCTATAAGGCAGATAGGTAATTATGTTTATGCGCCGAAGTCAGAGATCGACCGGATTTATAAAGATGTAGTAAAGAAATGAAGAAGAAACTTGCCAATACTAAATGTACGGTAAAACTACGGAAGTCGGAGTATCGCGATGAATGGTATCTTATCATCGACATTTATCCGGTGTACAAAACTCCCAACGGCAAGCCATGTCGTATTAAGGAGGGCGTAAACCGTAGCGTGACCACACCCATTTGGGATAAATCTCACGTTGCAAAAACACATCCGGACGGCTCTGTGACATACAAGCCTCGTCGGGATGCCAATGGTGTAATCATGTGTAGATCCGCTGTTGACAACGAAGCCTGTCTCTATGCAGACAAGATACGGGCACTTCGCCAGCGCGAATATGATAATCAGGAGCTTTATACCGAGAAGGAGGCTGAGATTGTGGCACAGAACGAGCGGTCGCAATGCAATTTCATCGAATATTTCAAGATGGAAAAGGAGCGTCGCCATAAGGTTAATTCTGAATCAATCAGGATTAACTGGAATCGGGTCTATGAGTTACTGAAAATATTTGCCAAAGGTGATACTATTCTCTTCGGTGATATTGACGTTAAGCTCATGGAAGATTTCAAATTGTTTATGTTGACGGCTCCGCAAGGAGGTAAAAAGAAGGGAACTGTATCACGGAATACAGCGGTTACATATTTCTCTATATTCAAGGCTGCCTTAAAGCAAGCCTTCGTTGACGGGTATCTTACAGTAGATTTAGCGGCTAAGGTAAAAGGAATCCCGGAGCAGGAAAGTCGGCGTGAATATCTGACAATGGAGGAACTCAATGTGCTGGCGGCTACCCCATGCGACAGGCCAATCATCAAGCGAGCTGCCCTCTTCTCCGCGCTGACCGGTATGCGCCATGTAGATATTCAGAAGCTCAAATGGGGTGAAATTGTAAAGGACGGAGACCACTGGCGAGTTAATTTCACGCAACAGAAGACTAAAGGAGTGGAATACACGCCGATTTCAAAGCAAGCATACCAGTTGTGTGGAGAACGGCTTGATGATAAACGGCTTGTATTTGAAAGTCTCCCCTCTCCATCGTGGATTTCAGACCCCTTGGCGCGATGGATAAAAGCGGCAGGGATAACAAAGCATATAACCTTTCACTGCTTCCGCCACACCTTTGCAACATTGCAACTCGCAAACGGCACTGATATATATACGGTAAGCAAAATGCTCGGTCACACAAATGTCAGGACAACACAGATCTATACTAAGGTCGTTGATGCCAAGAAAGAGACCGCAGCCGATGCCATACGGCTTGACACACTAACAGAATAAACAAAGACGAGAAGTCCAGATTCACATTCCGGCACTTCTCGTCTTTTTACTTTCATATAGCGAATTGTTCCAAATCACTACATAATTCTAAGTATATCTTTCGTTCCTTTGATTTTCTATCCGGATTCAAAATTTTGTCCTCCGAATTATTTTGCTGGATTCGCATTGTACGTCCACAATATCCAAGAAACTTATCTACATCATTTTTCTTAAGTTTCTTCTCGGTTTCATCACTGCAATAATTGCATAATGCAGTCCTTATAATGTAACGTGCAGATGTTCGATCCATTGAAACAGGAACTTTCTTTTCTTTAAGCTTGTTTGTAATCTCTTCTTCTTTCTTCCCTAAATAATTTTTTAGTTCGTTATTAAGTTTCACTTTCAGCTGTGGGCGAATCAACTTAGGCTTATAATAACCTAAACTTACCAACAACCTTTCTAATACCTTCTTTTCTGATTGTCGCTCTTTGAAACTGGTGGCGGCGATTAAACGTTTCAAACCATCAATTCCCGGAGCAAACGCTGGTTTATCACTATCGGCCACGGATTACGTGAACGATTGTAATTATTCAGAGCTTTCTTGGCAAATCAGGTGTGCCTAATTTAAGAGGCGCACGCTATTTACCGAAGGACAATCTTTCAAAGAACTCTTGGTCGGGATATGTTTCTTGTTCTGGTACAATCCCGAAAACCTCTCTGAGTTATGATGACTCTTCATCTGTCTGCGAAATTAGTAAAAATTTCTGATAGGAGAAAATTACACGCTATATTTCACGGATTTTCTATCATAAATTTTACCTGATTTGAAAGATTTTTCCGCTTTTTATCAAAGCGGAATACTCTGTCTATTAAACACCTGCAAGTGCTGTATGCCATGTTATATCTTTGCGCCATGAACAGAAAAATGGCACAGATGGAAAGACCCATTACCCATAATGATATGCCCGAAGTACTGACATTGATATTGTCAAAGCTCGACGCATTAGATGAGAGGATAAGTAACATGGCGCACTTTTCGACCGAGAGTAAAAAGGTGGAGTGGCTCAATGTTGCTGAACTCTGTGAGTACCTTCCGAGTCATCCTCGGGAGCAGACAGTATACAGTTGGACGTGCGCCCGTAAGATACCCTACCATAAGAAGGGTCGCAGCATCATGTTCGATAAGAAAGAGATTGACCAATGGCTTCAGAACAGTAGCCATTATAAATCTGAGCAAGATTTAGAAGATGAAGCCAAAAGTTTCATTGAAAGCAAGAAAAAGAACAGTATGATTTAACCTGAAAACAATTATGTGATATGGCAAATTCCGACAAACTCGAAATGCTCAAAGGCCAACGGAAGGTCAGTGAGCTGGAAGAAAAGGGCTTCAAGTTTATAAAGGCGCCCGGATTTAACAGAAAGGTGAATCTTAGACACGTTAAAGTCCTGATGGCTAATGCCCGTGAAAAAGGATTTCTCTGCCCCATCAAGTATATCACGGCAAAAGAGTGGTTCAAGATCTATCCCAACCGTAAGATTACTCTGGAATCCGGTAAAGTGATAACAAAGGGTTCAGAGGAACTTGATGAAATACTCATTATCCTCGACGGACAGCACCGCTATGACGCTGACAAAGAACTGGGAGTAGAAGAAGGTTATGTCTCAACCCTTGCAGCAGAGCTTGTGAATCTCCCTGATGGCATGACTCCGGACGAATGGATGACAACCGTAAACTCTACAAGCCAAAACTGGAACGAGAAGGATAGAGCCGGTTATATAATAGCCATGAATCCAGATGAGGAA